>Ga0233424_10000007_pt1 | contig 359454 bp, 315 predicted proteins | sample Watercolumn_Towu_FD_181011 | JGI IMG/M metagenome (GOLD analysis project Ga0233424, IMG submission 181011) | Freshwater microbial communities from Lake Towuti, South Sulawesi, Indonesia - Watercolumn_Towuti2014_125_MG | ecosystem: Environmental > Aquatic > Freshwater > Lake | place... | reverse complement strand
GAACATGGAAGTGAAGCTGATCACTCCGGTGGCATTGGAGAAGGGCTCAAAGTTTGCAATCCGCGAGGGCGGGCTCACGGTTGGCGCGGGCGTTATCACAGAGGTTCTCTAACCAGCCATGGCCAAGCAAAGGATCCGCATTCGGTTGAAGGCATACGACCATCGCATGTTGGATCAGTCTGCGCGCAAAATTGTGACCACTGCCGAGCGCACGGGCGCGCGGGTGGTTGGCCCGGTGCCGATGCCAACGCGCATCGAGCGGTTCTGCGTGCGGCGTGGCCCCTTCATTGACAAGAAGTCGCAGGAGCACTTCGAGATCCGCACGCACAAACGGGTGATCGATGTTATCGATCCGGACCCGAATACGATTGACACCCTGATGCGCCTGAACCTGCCGGCAGGCGTTGATATTGAGATAAAAATTTAGCTGGGCATTGAACTCCAGATAATAGCTAGCTGAAGACATGAATGGGCTAATCGGTCGCAAACTTGGAATGGCGCAAATCTTTGATGACGCCGGGGTTTCGATTCAAGTTACTCTGATTGAGGCGGGCCCGTGTTATGTCACGCAGCTCAAGGCGCCGGATAAGGATGGCTACCAAGCAGTGCAGCTCGGCTTTGGGGAAGTGAAGACAAAGCGGCTCACAAGCGGGCAGCGCGGCCACCTTAAAGCCAATGAGCTCCCAAACCTGAGCGTGCTGCGCGAGCTGCGCTTCAAGGGTGATGTGAATTACGCTGCGGGCGATAAGGTCACAGTTGCGCAGGCATTTAAGCACGGTGATCTGGTTGATGTTGTGGGTGTATCCAAGGGGCGCGGCTTTCAGGGCGCCATTAAGCGCCATGGTTTTCATGGCGGACCGGTGTCGCATGGTCAGTCTGATCGGCGGCGTGCGCCGGGCTCACTTGGCGCGGGCACCACGCCGGGCCGCGTGCCAAAGGGCACTCGCATGGCCGGGCGTATGGGCAATCAGCGTGTGACGGCGCAGCATTTGGTTGTGGCGCTGGTTGATGATGCGCGCAACCTGCTGGCGATCCGTGGCGCTGTGCCTGGCCCGACCGGAGCCGTGGTATTTGTGCGTGTGGCGCGCAAGCAGAAGAACCCTGTGGCGGGCAAGGAATAGCGGCGATGCAGGTTGATGTAGTTAATACAAGCGGCGAGAAGGTAAGCCGGGTTGAGCTGCCGGAAGAGATTTTCGGCGCGCCGGTGAATGTGGACTTAATGCACCAGGCACTGATGCGCCAGCTAAATAATTTGCGGCAGGGCAATCACAACACACGCGGACGCGGCGAAGTGCGCGGTGGCGGTGCCAAGCCTTGGAAACAAAAGGGCACTGGCCGTGCGCGGCAGGGCTCTCGGCGCGCATCCCAATGGGTTGGCGGTGGTGTGGCTCATGGTCCCCATCCGCGCAGCTATCGGCAGGCCATGCCGCGCCAGATGCGGCGGGCAGCCTTGCGCTCGGCGTTGTCTGTAAAGCTTAAGCAATCCGAAATTGTGGTGTTGGACACATTGCAGCTGGCGGAGCCCAACACCAGTTCGATGCGCCAATTGCTTTCCGGCATGGGCATTGAGGGCAAGACTTTGATTTTGCTCGCGGTGCAGAACCAGGCGGTGGAGAAGTCCGCGCGCAATCTGCAGACTGCGCTAACTTTGCGTGCGGGTTATCTGAATGTGCGCGACTTGCTTTACCACGAGAAGGTGCTGATGCCGCTGGACGCGCTCGAAGTGATCAAGTCTTACTTGGGGGCGGAGGCGTAGCATGGCACTGACATCCTACGATGTGCTGCGGCGCCCGTTGATTACGGAGAAGACCAACTTCCACGTGAACAAGTTGCACCAGTATGTATTTGAGGTGGCGGGCGCAGCCACCAAGGTGCAGGTTAAAGAAGCGGTTGAGAAGCTATTCCGGGTGAGCGTTGCCAGCGTCAACACCATGGTTGTGCCTGCCAAGCGCGCGCGGCGCATGCGCCGTTTTACGACGCGGAAACCGGCAACAAAGAAGGCGATTGTTACCCTGGTAGAGGGTGACACGATCCCGGACTTTGAAGGCGTGCGCTAATGCCAATTAGGAAGTACAAGCCTACTTCGCCCGGCAGGCGCGGAATGACAGGGTTCACCTTTGAGGAAATTACGCGCTCCGAGCCGGAGCGTTCGCTGGTTCGGCCGCTGCGCAAGCGCGCCGGTCGCAATGCAACGGGCCGGGTCACTGTGCGCCACCGGGGTGGCGGGCATCAGCGCAATTACCGCGTAATCGATTTTAAGCGCGACAAGCTGGACATTCCGGCAAAGGTTGCGACGGTTGAGTATGACCCGAACCGCAGTGCGCGCATCGCGTTGCTGCACTACGCTGACGGTGAGAAGCGGTACATTGTGGCGCCGCTTGGCTTGGCGGTAGGCGATGTATTGTTGTCCGGTGCGAATGCGGATATCCGGCCCGGGCACTGCCTCCCGCTGGCGCGCATACCGCTTGGCACGCTAGTGCACAACATAGAGCTGCAGCCGGGAAAGGGCGGGCAGATTGTGCGTTCGGCTGGCACTTCTGCGCAGCTGGTTGCGAAGGAAGGCGACTTTGCGCAGATTCGTATGCCTTCTGGCGAAGTGCGCCTGGTGCGGCAGATCTGCTTTGCAACAATTGGCGAGGTTGGCAATGCGGACAACCGCAATATTGATCTTGGCAAGGCGGGGCGCGCGCGGCACTTGGGAAGGCGGCCGGGTGTGCGCGGTACCGCAATGAGCCCGCGCGACCACGCGCATGGCGGCGGTGAGGGGCGCCAAGGCATTGGTTTGCCGGGGCCAAAGACGCCATGGGGCAAGCCGGCCTACGGCAAGCGCACGCGTCAAAATAAAGTCACCGCCAAGTACATTGTCCGGCGGCGCGGCAAGAAGCGCTAACCTGGAGCAGTCGAATGTCACGTTCACTTAAGAAGGGTCCGTTCATTGAGGCGAAGCTCTTGAAACGCATCGAGGCGATGAACGAAAAAAGCGAGAAGCTTGTTGTGCGTACTTGGAGTCGGCGCAGCACTATCTTTCCGCAGCTGGTTGGGCATACCGTTGCGGTGCATGACGGGCGGCGCCATGTGCCCATTTACATTACGGAAAATATGGTTGGGCACAAGCTCGGCGAGTTCGCGCCCACCCGCACGTTCAAGGGTCATGAGACCAAGAGCGCGGTAAAGAGCTAGGGCTATGGCTGACACTGTTGCACGGGCTTTTGCCTTCAAGGTGCCGGGATCGGCGCAGAAGGCGCGCCTGCTGGCGGATCTGGTGCGCGGCACGCGTGCGCTTCAGGCAATCACAATGTTGAATGTGATGCCGCAAAGTGCTGCGCGCCTTGTGAGTAAGGTGATTCGCTCGGCAGTGGCAAATGCAGAAAACAACATGCGCTTGAATGGCGCGGACTTGCTGGTGAAGACGATCATGATTGACGAAGGCCCGAGCCGCCGCGGACGCCGGTATGGCGCGCGCGGACGGATGAAGCCGATCAAGCACCGGTCTTCGCATATCACGGTTGAGCTGGCAGAAGCTGAGCGTTAGGCAGTAGCAGGAAGATATTTGCAATGGGCCGAAAAGTACATCCGGTAGGGTTCCGTCTCAAGATCGTCAAGGATTGGCAGGGGCGCTGGTTTGCCAAAGGGCGGCGCTATTCCAACCAGCTGCACGAGGACCTAAAGATTCGCGAAAAGATCAATACGGAGTATGCGCACGGCGCAATTGCACTGGTGGATATTCAGCGCTTTCCTAACCTCGTGCATGTGACTGTGCACACTGCGAAACCGGGTGTGTTGATTGGTGGCAAGGGCGCCACCATCAAGAAGGTGCGGGAAGAGCTGACGGAGACTTGCGGCATGCCGGTGAAAGTGGATATCGCCGAAATCACGGCGCCCGACTTGAACGCAGCGCTGATTGCTCAAAACGTGGCAAGCCAGCTTGAACGGCGCATCAGCCATCAGCGTGCCCTCAAGCGGGCGGTGGCGCAGGCTATGCGCGTCGGTGCCCAAGGCATCAAGGTGATGGTCTCTGGCCGGTTGAACGGTTCAGACATGACCCGGCGCGAGTGGGTGCGCGAAGGGCGGGTTCCGCTGCAGACTTTGCGCGCAAATTTGGATTATGCGCGGGCCACAGCGCCGACCACCTATGGCGGCATTGGTGTGAAGGTGTGGGTTTACACCGGTACTGTGGCGGCCGATGGCAGTGCTGAGAAGGCGGAAACGCCTGCGACAACGCAAGGGGACTAACCGGCAATGTTGCTTCCCAAGCGCACTAAGTACCGCAAGCAAATGCGCGGCCGTATGACGGGGCGCGCTTCGCGTGGCGCCACGATTGAGTTTGGCGACTACGCTTTGCAAGCGCTCGAGCCGGGCTGGATTACGCAACGCCAAATCGAGGCCGCGCGACGGGCCATTATGCGGGCGTTAAAGCGCCGCGGCAAGCTGTGGATACGCATCTTTCCGGATAAGCCCGTGACGCATCGGGCGGCTGAGACAAGAATGGGCAAGGGCAAGGGCAGCGTGGATCATTACGTTGCGGTTGTGAAGCCCGGCCGCATGATGTTTGAACTTGCGGGCGCGCCGGAAGACCTTGCCAAAGAGGCGATGCGGCTGGCAGCGCATAAGCTGCCGATCAAGACTCAGTTCCGGACGCGCGAGACCAGTTTTGGGGCATAGGCAGTAGTTATGGCTGAGGCAGAGATCAAGGGAATGGACGCACAGCAGCTGCAGACTGGCATTGCGGATGCGCGCGAAGAGCTTTTCAAGTTGCGCTTTCAGCTGCGCTTTGGGCAGCTCACAGATGTTTCGCGATTCCGCAAGACACGGCGCAAAGTGGCGCGCATGCTGACCGAGCTGCGCGACCAACAGCTAAAGAGTGGCGGGGGAACAGACTAATGCAGAATTTGCGCCGGCGGATTACTGGCACTGTAGCCAGTGCCGGAAAAATGGATAAGACAGTGATTGTGGCCGTGGCGCGCACAATGGTGCACCCGCTGTACCGCAAGGTGTCGCGGCGCGTAGTGCGCTATTTGGCGCACGATGCGGAGAATGCGGCCAAGGTGGGCGATAAAGTGGTGATCGTGGAATCGCAGCCAATCAGCAAGCAGAAGCGCTGGGCACTGGAACGCATCTTGCACTCCGGCCCGGCCGGAAAGACGGCCGAGTAGGGCCAAGTAAATGATTCAACAAGAGTCCTACATTGGCGTGGCTGACAATTCTGGCGCGCGCGAAATCATGGTGATCAGGGTTATGGGTGGCTCCACACGGCGCTATGGCTTTGTGGGCGACATGGTGGTTGGCGCGGTAAAGGTGGCAACCCCGAACAGCGGCGTGAAGAAGAGTGAGATCGTGCGCGCTGTAATTGTGCGCACTGCGAAAGAGTATGGGCGCAGTGATGGGTCGCATATTAAGTTTGATGACAATGCCGTGGTGCTGCTCGATGGCGATACCACCAATCCGAAGGGCACGCGGATTTTTGGGCCAGTGGCGCGCGAGCTGCGCGACCGGGGCTTTATGAAGATTATTTCGCTGGCTCCGGAAGTGATTTAGTTCGATTGGAGTTGATGTAGATGGCAGTCAGGCGCGGGGATCTAGTGGAAGTGGTTGCGGGAAATCAGGCCGGCAAGCGCGGTCAAGTATTGAAGATTCTGCGCGTGCGCAGCCAGGTGGTGGTGCAGGGCGTGAACATGCGCAAAAAGCACCAGAAGCAGCAGCAAACTGGCGGCCAGCGTCCGCTGTCTGCTGGCATTGTGGAATTTGAGGGTCCGCTGCACATCTCCAACGTGATGGTGGTTTGCGGCAAGTGTGATGCGGCGGTGCGACTGGGCACGCAGCGCGAAGGCGGCAAAGTGCTGCGCACCTGCAGAAAGTGCAACACTGTAGTGGACAAGTAATGCGCGACAAAGCGAAAGTTAAATAACGATGCCAAACTTAAAAGCCAAATACCGCGCTGAAATGGCGCCGGTGCTGATGAAGGAGTTCGACCTTTCCAACCTGTTGGAAGCGCCGCGCATTCTGAAGGTTGTGATTAACATCGGAATGGGCGAGGCGATGGACAACGCCAAAATGGTGGACGCAGCCGTCGGCGATCTTTCGATCATCAGCGGGCAGAAGCCCGTGGTGACCAAGGCGCGCACCAGCATTGCAAACTTCAAGCTCCGCGAAGGGCGTTCGATTGGCACTAAGGTGACCCTGCGCAGCGGGCGCATGTGGGATTTTATGGACCGGTTGATTAATGTGGCGCTGCCGCGGCTGCGCGACTTTCGCGGGCTGCCGCCCACCGGTTTTGACGGGCGCGGCAACTGGACCCTTGGCCTGCGGGATCAGCTGATCTTTCCAGAAATTGACTACGACAAAATTGACAAGCAGCGCGGCATGGAAATTACAGTGGTTACCAGCGCGCCTAGTGACGAGCAAGCCAGGAGATTGTTGACACTCATGGGCATGCCATTCAAGGCAAGGTGAGCTGATGGCGAGGAAATCTAATACGGCGCGCGAGAGCAAGCGCAAGTTTCATGTGCGCGTGCGCAGCCGTTGCCGCCGTTGTGCGCGCGCGCGCGGCTTCATCCGCCGTTTTGAATTGTGCCGGATTTGTTTTCGGGAGCTGGCTCTGGATGGCCAGATTCCCGGTGTAGCCAAGGCATCGTGGTAGGGCGGGCAGCACAATGACTATTAGCGATCCAATCGGCGACATGCTGACACGCATCCGCAACGCTGTGGCGGTGGGGCATGCCGCCACCAGTATGCCCAGCTCGCGGATGAAGGTGGCCCTGGCGGAGATTATGCAGGCTGAGGGCTACATCGAAGGCTTTGATGTTGTAACCGAGCCGGACAAGTATCCGACGCTGCGCGTGTCTTTGCGCTATGTTGGTGACCGGCGCAAACGCCGGCCCGTGATTGCAGGGATCGTGCGCGTTAGCCGGCCTGGCATGCGCGTCTATTCCGGCAAGGCTGTGCTGCCGCGGGTGCTATCCGGAATGGGCATTGCAATAATTTCAACTCCCAAGGGGCTGATGACGGACCAGCGCGCACGCAAGTTGGGCGTGGGCGGCGAAGTTATCTGCCGGATTTGGTAGGAGCTGCAGAAATGTCGCGCGTGGGTAAGTCTCCAATTGTCCTGCCGGCCGGCGTGAAGCTGGCAATCAACGGGCGCCAGGTTGATGTGCGCGGCCCGAAGGGCGGTCTCTCATTGCAATGTGCTGAGGGCGTTTCCCTTTCACAGGCAGCTAACACGGTGACAGTGGCACGCACAAACGACAGCCCGGGAATGCGGGCGTTGCATGGCACCACGCGGGCGGTGGTGAACAACATGGTGTTGGGCGTCAGCGCGGGCTGGCACAAGGTTCTGCAAATTGAGGGCGTTGGCTACCGCTCCGAGTTGCAGGGCAAGACCCTCGTGATGATGCTCGGTTATTCGCACCCGGTGCGGATTGATCCGCCGGCTGGAATTGATTTTGAGGTTGATCTCAAGGCGCGCACAATTACGATCCGGGGAATTGACCGCGAGCTCGTCGGGCAGACTGCTGCCAACCTGCGGGCTTGGCGGCCGCCGGAGCCGTACAAAGGCAAGGGTGTGCGTTACCTCGGGGAGAAGGTGCGCCGCAAGGCCGGTAAGTCCGGCAAGGCCAAGTAAGTTATGGCACAGCCAATTCGTTCAGTTTCGCGGAAGCGGCGGCATACGCGTGTGCGCAAACGCGTGACCGGCACCAATGCAATGCCCCGCCTCAATGTGTTCCGGAGCCTTGGGAATATTTACGCGCAGGTGATCGACGACACCACCGGCAGGACGCTGGCGCAGGCATCCACTTTGGATCCCGCATTGGGCGATGCGGTTAAGGGTAAACCGAAAACTGACCAAGCCAAAGCGGTGGGTGGCGCAGTGGCAGAGCGGGCCAGAGCAGCGGGCATTGCCAAGGTGGTTTTTGACCGTGGTGGTTATAAGTACCACGGCCGCGTGAAGGCGCTGGCTGATGCAGCGCGGGCTGCGGGTTTGGAGTTTTAGGAGAAACCATGACCAGACGTCCACAACGTCCACAAGGCAAACGTCCGCCGGAGCGGCCTTCGGACTATGAAGAGCGCATTGCGGATATTTCGCGCGTGGTTACAGTGGTGAAAGGCGGCCGGCGCTTTAGCTTCCGCACTGTTGTGGTTGTGGGGGATCTCAAGGGCATCGTGGGCGTTGGCATTGGGCGCGCGCGTTCTGTGCCGGACAGCCTGAAGAAGGCTGGTGAGCGGGCGCGACAAAATCTCAAGAAGGTTCCGCTGCTTGGCTCCACCATTCCGCATGAGATCACGATGGTGTTTGGCGGGGCTAAAGTGTTTATGAAACCGGCATCGCCCGGCACCGGTCTCGTGGCCGGTGGCGGCATGCGCGCGGTGCTCGAGTGCGCGGGCGTGAAGGATGTGCTGTCCAAGTCTCAGGGTAGCAACAACACCCTCAATGTTGTCAACGCCACGATGGTGGCACTCCTCACCATGAAGCGCCCGGAAGACGTTGCATTACTGCGCGGCAAGGATGTTTCGCAGGTGTCGCCAGCTTGGGCGCGCAAACGCGCGGAACAAAATGGCTAAGGGCGTGCGCGTGACGCTGGTGCGCAGCGCAATTGGATTTTCGCTGCGCCACAAGGCAACTTTGCGTGCGCTAGGGTTGCGCCGGCTCAACCATACGGTGGAGCTGGCTGATACCCCACAGCTTCGCGGCATGCTTTCCAAAGTTGCGCGCTTGGTTGAAATTCAGGAAGCCTAGGCAGGAGCCGTGTTCTAATGAAGTTGCATGATCTCAAACCAGCCGCCGGGTCGCGGCACAAGCGCAAGCGCCTTGCGCGTGGCCACGCAGCCGGGCAGGGCAAGACCGCCGGTCGCGGCACCAAAGGCGCTGGCGCACGGCGGGGCACGGCGGGGCGGTTGTACCGCGAAGGCGGCAATCTGCCGCTTGTGCGCAAGCTGCCATTTAAGCGCGGGTTCACCAATATTCGCAAGGTGCATTACACCGCCATCAATCTGGACCAGCTGCAGGCTTTAGAGTTACCGGGCAAAGATGTTACGCCGGTGACGCTTGCATTCGCCGGATATGTTAAGGACCCGAGGCAGCAGCCGATTGTGGTGCTGGGCCGTGGTAAATTGCTCAAGGCTTTGAATGTGCGCGCCCACCGCTTTTCCGAGGCGGCTGCGGCTAGTATTCGCAGCGCTGGTGGAACGGCGGATGTGCTGCCGCTCGGCGAAATTGGCATAGCCGAGTAAAGGCAGCAGAATTCAAAATGCGCACTGCAGGCTTGCGTCGGCTTTGGACGGCTCGCGATTTACGCAATCGGATACTGCTGACCATTGGTTTGCTGGTGCTTTACCGGTTAGCTGCACACGTGCCGGTTCCTGGTGTGGACCGCGAGGCAATTTCACGCATTCTGCAGTCTCAGACCGGCGCGGGGAATTTACTGGGTCTGTTTGATTTACTGTCGGGTGGAACCGTCTCAAATTTCTCGGTGCTTGCAATGGGTGTCTACCCGTACATCACCGCACAGATCATTTTGCAATTGCTTGTGCCCATTATTCCGGCGCTTAAGCAGCGCGTCGAGGATGACCCGGCTGAGGGGCGCAAGTTTATGGAGCGCTGGACGTATTTTCTTGCAATTCCAATGGCCAGCTTGAATGCAATCGGTCAGATCAGGCTCTTTCAGTCATCGGGCATTCAAGTTCTGCCCAACTTTGGATTCACCGCCGCGTTGGCGCTGCCGACCGCGACGACGCTCATTACGATGACAGGCGGGACAATGTTTGCAATCTGGCTCGGTGAGCTGATTTCGGAATATGGCATTCGCAATCAAGGGCTGTCGTTAATTATTTTCAGCGGAATTGTGAGCAGGCTCCCTCAGAGTGTGGGGCAGCTTTGGGCGGATGAAGAGACGCGCTATTTTGCGATAACCATTTTTGCCGCACTGCTTGCGCTCACTATTTTTGCGATTGTTGTAGTGACTCAGGGACGGCGCAATGTGCCGGTGATGTACCCGGGGCGGCGCGTGGGCCAGCGCCAGTCCATGCCCGTGCGCGGCACGCTGCCGCTGCTGGTAAACATGGCAGGCATGATCCCCATTATTTTCGCGTCGGCAATCCTGAGTTTTCCGGCAATCATTGCGCAGTTCTTTACCGGCAGCCAGTACGCATGGGTGCGTAATTTTGCGGTGGGAATGCAAAACCTATTTGCAGACCACAGCAATTGGGGCTACATACTGATTTATTTCAGCATGGTTGTGATCTTTTCGTTTTTCTATACTGACGTGCTGTTCCAACAGCAAAACTATGGCGAGAACCTGAAGCGTGCCGGTGCGCAGGTTCCTGGAATTACGCGCGGTGCCGCAACGCAGCGCTACCTGAATCGCGTACTGCGGCGTATCACCCTGCCGGGTGCCTTGCTGCTGGGTGCAGTGGCGGTGCTGCCGTTGCTTGTGGGTGTTCTGATTTTCAGCTCCGGCAGCGGGGCATTTTTTGCGATCGGCTCCGGCCTGCTGATTGTGGTGGGTGTGGTCAAGGAATTGTTTTTTGGGCTTGAAGCTGAGCTGAAGGTGCGCGGGTACGACGAAACCCTGCTGGTGCGGTAGGAGCGCTGGCGTTTGCCGTTTTATCTGGTGATGATTGGCCCGCCGGGTGCGGGCAAAGGGACGCAGGCGAAGGAGCTGGCTGGATTGTTGGAATTGGCGCATGTGTCTACTGGCGACTTGTTTCGGAATAACATTCAGGCGGGGTCTGCGCTTGGAAAGCGGGTTGAGGAAATTCTGGCAAGCGGGGCACTGGTGCCGGATGCGGTCACGATTGAGCTAGTGCGCGAGCGGTTACTCGCGCAAGACTGTAAGCGCGGTGCGATTTTGGATGGGTTTCCGCGCACCCTGCCGCAGGCTGAGGCGTTGAGCGTGCTTCTGGCCGAGGCGGGCGATAAGATAAATTTGGCGCCGTACATTAAAGTCAGCGACCAAGTATTGGTAGATCGATTGACGGGGCGCCGGACTGATCGGCGCACCGGAAAAATTTATCATTTGAAGTACAATCCGCCACCGCCGGGGGCGGATTTGGAGCAGCGGCCGGATGATGCGGAGCATACAGTGCGGCGGCGCATTGCTGAATATTATGCGAATACCGCGCCGTTGTTGGAATACTACCGCGCGGCCGCGGTACTGCAGGAGTTTGATGGCGAGCTGGCGATTGCCGATGTGCTGAAGTTAATTGTGGCCACAGTGCGGGAGCGCCTGGCCGCGTGATTGTGATAAAGACGGCCGCAGAGATTGCCAGTATGCGGCGGGCCGGGCGCGTGGTGGCAACACTGCTGCAAGACGTGGGTGCAAAAGTGCGCCCTGGAGTAACGACGCTGGAGCTGGACCAGCTGGCAGGGCAGGTATTAGAGCGGCATGGCGCAGCCAGCCCGTTTATCGGCTACCAGCCGGCACAGGCGCGCAAGCCGTATCCGGGATACACCTGCATGTCTGTGAATGAGCAGGTGGTACACGGTGTCCCAGGCACTCGCCGCCTGGTGGACGGGGACATCTTGACAATTGACTGCGGCGCCCTTTTAGATGGCTGGGTGGCCGATGGGGCGTGGACGTTTGCGGTGGGTACGATTAGCGCGGAGGCGCGCGAGTTGTTGCAAGTGACCGAGCAGGCTTTGTATGCGGCGATCGCTGCCAGCCGCGACGGGAACCAGAGCGGCGATGTGGGGGCCGCGATGCAGAAGGTGGTGGAAGCGCATGGCTTCAATGTCATTCGCGAGCACACCAGCCACGGAGTTGGGCGCGAGTTGCACGAGGACCCGCACATTCCCAACCATGGCAAGGCGGGCACGGGGCTGCGCCTGCGGACGGGAATGACGATTGCGATGGAGCCGATGGTGCTAGCGGGGCATTACGCCACGCAGCTGCTGGACGATGAGTGGACCGTGGCTGCGAAGGACGGCCGGCTGACGGCGCATTTTGAACATACGATTGCCATACAGGATGGCGATGCGGACATACTTACGCGGCTCTGAGTGTTCGGAGCCTGTAAACAGGAGATGGGGGATTATGAAAGTTTCAGCTTCGGTGCGGCCTCGCTGCCCCAAGTGCAAAATTGTGCGCCGGCGCCGGCGCGTCTTTATTGTGTGCGAGAACCCGCGCCACAAACAGCGCCAGGGTTGAGTATTGCAATGGGCGGCATAAAGGTGATCTATGGCACGAATTGAGGGCGTCGAGCTCCCGCGCAGCAAGCGCGTGGAGATTGGCATGACCTATATATTTGGCATCGGGCTTGCCACGTCACGCAAAATTCTGGCGGCGACCGGGGTAAATCCGGACACCCGCGTAAAGGATTTGACGGAGGCGGAGGAGGCCAAGCTGCGCGACTACATCACCAGCAACGGGTTGCAGGTGGAGGGTGACCTGCGGCGGCAGGTGCAGCTTGATATCAAGCGCCTGGTGGAGATCGGCTCCTATCGCGGAAGGCGGCACCGCACCAATTTGCCAATGCGCGGCCAGCGCACCCGCACCAACGCCCGCACGCGCAAGGGCACCAAGAAGACGGTGGCCGGGCGCGGCAAGAAGCGCGGTGCACGCAAGTAGAACGGGAGGTTTAGGGTAAATGAATTCACGATCCAAACCTGCGCGCCGCAAGCGCGAGAAGCGCGTTGTGCCGCGCGGGCGCGCCTATGTGCACGCCACATTCAACAACACGATCGTAACCTTCACGGACCAGCAGGGCAACACGCTGGCGTGGGGCAGTGCAGGCAAAACCGGATTCAAGGGGTCGCGCAAGAGCACGCCCTATGCCGCGCGGGTTGCAGCGGAAGAGGCGTCCAATGCTGCAAAAGAGCTGGGCGTGCAGGAAGTGGAAATTATTATCAAGGGCCCGGGGCCGGGGCGCGAGTCCGCGATTCGGGCGATCCAGTCGCTGGGCATTAAAGTGCGGTCTATTACTGATACAACTCCCGTACCGCATAACGGGTGCCGGCCGCCAAAGCGGCGGCGCGTTTAATTCCGGAGGCTTTGGTTTTAGTATGGCAAGGTATACAGGTCCGGTCTGCAGGTTGTGCCGCGCGGAGGGCGAGAAGCTCTTCTTAAAGGGCTCGCGCTGCCTTACGCCGAAGTGTGCGTTTGAGAAGCGCCCGTTTGTGCCGGGAGCGCATGGCAACCAGTCAACTTTTAAGCGCAAGCGCGACTCCAACTTTTTGCTGCAGTTGCGCGCCAAGCAGCGCGTGCGGCGCACCTATGGATTGCTCGAGCGCCAGTTTCAGCGTTATTACGAGACGGCTGCGGCAATGCGCGGCGTTACCGGTGTGAACATGCTGCAACTACTGGAGACGCGCCTTGATAATGTGGTTTATAGGCTGGGATATGCCCAGAGCCGCGCGCAGGCGCGCATCCTAGTTTCGCACGGCCACTTCACTGTGAATGACCGGCGCACCAATGTACCATCCGTGCAACTGAATGCCGGGGATGTAGTGCGTGTGCGCCACTCCTCGCGGGCTAACGGCTATTTCAAAGAGGTGTCGGACCTGGCCGAGGTGCGTTCCACGCCCGGCTGGCTGAGCCGCAACATTTCTGATCTGGACGGGAAGGTCTTGCAGCTGCCGCTGCGCAACGAGATTGACACACCTGTGAACGAACAACTGGTTGTGGAGTTTTATTCGCGCTAAGTCCCCGGGGCTTAGCGCGGGAGGTTTGACCATTGATTACTATAAGTGGCTTTGCAACGCCCAAGATTGAGCGCGATCGCGTGGCGCGAAATTACGGCAAGTACAGCATCGGTCCGCTCGAGGCGGGTTATGGCATTACGCTTGGCAACGCATTGCGGCGGGTGCTGCTCTCCTCGCTTGATGGCGCCGCCATCACTTCGGTGCGCATCAGCGACACCTATCACGAATTTACTGCCGTGCCGGGCATGCGTGAAGATTTGCTGCAGGTCATGCTGCATCTGCGCGAGCTGCGCTTGAAACTGCTCGAGGGTGCTGTGGCGCGCCTGTACCTGAAGGTGCGCGGTGAGGGCACGGTGACTGCGGCGGACATCATTTGTCCGCCGGAGGTTGAAATCATCAACCCGGAGCTTTATCTGTTTACGATGGATGGAGAGCGCGCCAAGTTTGACATGGAGCTGTCCGCGCAGCGCGGGCGCGGGTTCTCGGTTGGCGAGGAACGGGGGCGGCTGCCGATTGGCGAACTACCTGTGGATGCAGTGTTCAGCCCGGTGCGCAAGGTGAACTGGGATGTTGAGAGCGCGCGCCACGGCCAGAACATCGGCTTTGACAAGCTTGTGATGGAAATTTGGACAGATGGCACCATTAGCCCGGAAGACGCTATGAGCGGCAGCGCTGCGATCCTGATGCATCACTTGCGCGAAATAGCTGGGGTCACCGAAGAAATGATGGCGGGTGTGGAGACGGATGAGGCAGTTGCTGTGAAGGGTGTGGGTGAGTTGTATGAGCGCTCGATTGACACCTTACAGCTCAGTGTGCGCGTGTTTAATGCGCTCAAGCGCTCTGGGATTCACACCGTAGGTGAACTGGTGGACTACGTGAAGAAGAGTCCGGACGCCATGTTGTCGATCCGGAATTTTGGCGAGAAGTCCCGCGACGAGCTGCGTGAGAAGCTGGTACTGGAAGGTTTGGTCGACGCTGAGTTCTTCCAAACCGAATCGCCTGAGCAGGAAACTCCATTATGAGGCATCGTATCTCCGGGCAGCGGCTGAACAAGAGTGCAGCCCACCGCATCTCCATGCGGCGCAGTCTGATGAAAGATGTCATTCAGTATGAGCGCATCCAGACGACGGAGGCCAAGGCGCGGGCTGTGCGCGGAGAAATTGAGCGTATCATTACAATTGCCAAGCGCGGGCGCGTGACCGGAGACGCAGTGCGCCTGGTGCACGCACGCCGGCTTGTGATTAGCCGCATTGGCGATCAGGCGCTGGCAAAGAAAGTGTTTGACGACATTGCGCCGCGCTATGTGAACCGGGCGGGCGGATACACGCGGATGCTGAAGCTTGAGGCGCGGCGTGGAGATGCTGCGAAGCAGGTGCTGCTCGAGCTGGTTGAGGAATAGCAGCCGGTAGGAATGGGTCGTTATCGGGCGCTGCTGGCTTACGACGGCACCGATTTTTGCGGCTATCAGCGGCAGGCTGCGGGTCGCAGCGTGCAGGGGGAGGTAGAGGCAGCGCTTGGGCGCATTAGCAATCAGCTGGATGTACCAGTGCTGGCGGCCGGGCGCACGGACAGTGGCGTGCACGCAACCGGGCAGGTGATTGCGTTTGATCTGGATTGGGTGCACGGTGCGGAGCGTTTGTGTGCGGCGTTGAATGCGCATCTTGCACTGGATGTTGCGGTGCAAAAAGTGGAAGCGGTTGATGCCGGCTTTCATCCGCGGTTTGCCGCGAAATCGCGGCGCTATGAGTACCGCATATACAACGCGGCAGTGCGAGTGCCGCGCACGGCGCGCAGCCAATGGCACGCGTGGCCGGAGCTGGACTTGGGGATGATGCAGGCGGCATCAATGGCGTTGGTTGGCCGGCATGACTTTGCCACGTTTGGCACTGCGCCGGAAGGCGGCGGAAGCACCGTCCGGAATGTGATGCGGGCGGACTGGCGGGCGGATGGCGCAGAGCTGCTGTTTGAAATTGCGGCGGACGGCTTCTTGTACCGGATGGTGAGAAGCATTGTGGGGTCGCTGTGCCAGGTGGGTTGGGGGGCATGGCCAGTGGGCGAGCTTGCAAAACGGCTGGCTGCGTGCGACCGGAAGCTTTCCGGAAGCGCGGCACCAGCGCATGGGTTGAGTCTTGTAGAAGTGGAATATTGAGGTATTGTGGTGCATAAAACTTACGCAACCAAATCAAGTGAAGTGCAACCAGTGTGGTTCGTGGTGGATGCAAGCGGGCTGACGCTTGGGCGTCTTGCCACGCGCATCGCGGTGGTTTTGCGCGGCAAGCACAAGCCAATGTACAGTCCGTCTTTGGACACGGGAGATTTTGTGGTCGTCGTAAATGCGGAAAAGATTGTGGTTACCGGAGCCCGCCTCGACCAAAAAAAGTATTACCGGCACTCACTTTATCTCGGCGGGTTGAAGGAGATTACGTTGCGGCGCTTGCTTGAAACCCACCCAGAGCGAGCACTTGAGACCGCCGTGCGTGGCATGTTGCCAAAAACGCCGCTCGGGCGCCAGATGATGCAAAAGCTAAAAATATATTGTGGCGGCGAACACCCGCATGCCGCGCAGCAGCCCACGGCGCTGCCCGCATAGCTCGGGCGAGGACCAATCAATGACAGATAAACACTATTACGAGGGCGTGGGGCGGCGCAAGTGCAGTACTGCGAGGGCGCGGTTGTTTCCCGGCGGGGCGGGCAGGATGACCGTCAATGAACTGCCGGGCCGCGAGTATTTTGACCGGCTTGGGGATTATGACTCTGCGGTTTCGCCGTTGCGGGCGACCGGCACGGAGAAGCAGTTCGACATTACGATTGTTGTGCTGGGCGGTGGCATTACGGGGCAATCTGACGCCTCACGCCATGCAATTGCGCGTGCGCTGTTGCAGCTCAACGAAGAGCTGCGGCCGCAGTTGCGCAAGGCGGGATTGCTCACGCGCGATGCGCGCGAGAAGGAACGCAAGAAGGTGGGCCTCAAGCGGGCGCGCAAAGCGCCCACCTACACCAAGCGTTAGTTGGCTAACTGCCGGCTTTGGCCGGCAGTTTGTTTTAGTTTCCAGCCGGATTTTTGTATGCAAGTTAGAATTGATTGATGGCTGTGGAATCTGGCATCGTGATCACGATAGTTGGCCTCGGACCGGGTGAAGCGGGCATGCTTACGCGCGACGCATGGGAGGCACTGACGAGAGCTTCAGTGATTTACCTGCGGACGCAGCGCCATCCGGCGGTTGCCGGGCTGCCGGCCGGTGTGCCAATCCAGATTTGTGATGACATTTATGAGGAAACAGCCGACTTAAGTGCAGTTTATCCACTGATTGCGGCGCGCGTAATCGCGAATTCCGAAAACGCGGGCGCAATAGTTTATGCAGTGCCGGGCGACCCGCACACGGCGGAAGCGTCAGTGGAATTGATCCGGTTGGAAGCGGGCAAGCGCGGCTGGGGTGTGCGGGTGCTGCCTGGGGTGAGCTTTGTGCAGCCGGTGATGGCGCTGCTTGGGCGCGATGTGCTGCCGGGATTGCAGCTCTGTGATGCGCTGGCGATTTTGGACTTGCACCATCCGCCGGTGAGCCCGGATGTGCCGGTGTTGCTGGCGCAGGTGTACAGCCGGGCGGTTGCCTCTGAGTTGAAGCTCACACTGATGAACCAATATCCGGAGGAGCATCTTGTGGCGCTGGTGCACGCAGCCGGCACTACGGCGGCGCAGGTTGAGTGGCAACCGCTGCATGCAATTGATCACAGCCTGCAGATTGGCCATCTCACATGTTTGTTTGTGCCTCCGCTTGCGGTTGGTTCGGGTTTTGCTGCGCTCGAGGTTACTGTTGCGCATTTGCGCTCGCCCGCGGGCTGTGCCTGGGATCGCGAGCAGACGCACCAGTCATTGCGCGCAACTTTGCTTGAGGAAACCTACGAGGTGCTGGCTGCATTGGATGCTGCGGATCCGGGAGCACTGCAGGAGGAGCTGGGTGACTTGCTGTTGCAGGTGGTGCTGCATGCGCAAATTGCTGTTGATGACGGCGAGTTTCAAATGCATAGCGTGCTCCGCGGTATTAACGAAAAGCTTGTGCGCCGCCACCCGCATGTGTATGGCACCCTCAAACTGCCCAGCGCCGATGCTGTTGTGCAGCACTGGGAGGCTATCAAGGCCGAGGAACGGCATACGAGCGGCGTAACTGTGCCCAGCAGCGTACTTGCGGGCGTGCCGCGCGTTTTGCCGGCGCTGGCGCAGGCGCAAGCGCTGCAGGCGCGCGCGGCGCGCGTCGGCTTCGACTGGCCGGCGGTAGAGCCAGTGCTGGCGAAGGTGATGGAAGAGCTAGGCGAGGTGCAATCAGCTTCCGGCGACACGCAGCAGTTTGAGGAGCTGGGCGACTTGCTGTTGAGCGTGGTGAACTGGGCGCGGCACTTGAAGGTGGATGCTGAGACAGCGTTGCGCGTTGCGGCCGCGCGTTTCCGGGCGCGCTTTGAGCTGGTGGAGCAAGCCGCGCGGGAGTTGGGGCGTTCACCGTCAGAGATGACGCTCGCGGAACTGGACGCACTTTGGGATCAAGCCAAAGTTACCTATCGATTGGCGGCTGCAACTGAGCGGGACGATGCGGCGCCAGCTTATGAGCCGGGCGTCCACTAAGTTGAGCCCAGAATTTGTGCGGCAGGTGTGGCGCGGAGTGCGCCATACTTATTTTGGTGCGCTTTGTATGAGTTGAATATAGTTGCCATCCGGGTCGGCGAGTGTGGCGACGATGCCGCCCCAGGCTTCGTTTTCTGGCGGGCGCACAAATGTCACTTTGCCTTTCAGCCGCGCGCACTCTGCAAGTGCGTCTGCAACGAAAAGGTTTAGCTGACAGCGGGCGGGCATCTGGTTGGCGCCCTGCACTGCGCTATGGTGGATGATGCGCAGCATGCTTTTACCAAGCTGGAAGACCGGGTCGTGAAAACTCCGTATGCGCTCAAGCTGCAGCACGGTTTCGTAAAAGGCAGCCAGCCGGTCGGGATCGCTGCTAGCCAGCATTATGGTGAGTGAAGCTACCCGCATTGCCAACGCTCCACGCTGACCGGTCTGGGTTCCAAATACATGATAAGCATTGTACCTGTGGCTGACAGTTTGGTTAGTTCGTGTTATTCTTCAAGTGTAGACTGACCAGTCAGTTCAGAAAATAATGGCTATTTTCCAGCGAAACAATCCAAAGGGCCGCGTCCATGCCACCCGCCGGCGCATCCTTGAGGCGGCCATTAGCGTGTTTGCGCGCAAGGGCTACCACGAGGCCAGCATGGACGAAATTGTGGCTGAGAGCAGTTCTTCCAAGGGCTCGCTGTACCTGCACTTTCCCGGCAAGCAGCAAATGTTTCTGGCGATTGTTGAGGAGTTTGTTGCGGGCCTGCAGGAACGGCTGGATGCTGCGATTTCTGAAAGCCACGACGGTGTGGAGCGCGTTGAGGCTGCGCTGCGTGTGTGCATGGAAACTTTTGGGCAGCATCGCAGCCTCGCAAAGATTCTGCTGGTGCAGGCGCTGGGCTTGGGCGCCGCATTTGAGCACAAGCGGCTTGAGGTGCACCGGCGCTTCATTCGCGTGATTCAAAGTTATCTTGATCAGGCGGTCGACGAGGGCGCCATTCCTCCGCTGGATACGCAAGTGGCAGCGCATGCGTGGATGGGAGCGCTGAATGAGGTGGTCATCCAGTGGGTGCACACCGGCGAGCCCGCGCCGGAGCGCGCGCTGCCGGCGTTGCGCAACATTCTGCTGCGCAGTGTTGGTGTTTCGGAGCAGCGCATTAACCGGCGGGAGGCGGTCACGCTGGAGTCTGCCGCCGCGGTGCATCTTGAGCGGCCCGCACAGCTGGCTGCCCTGCATGCCCGGTTGGCTGCCGGCGAGACTGTGATTGTGAGCCGCACTGTGCCGTGGCCGGCGGTTTCGCTCACGGGGTTTTTGCGCAAGGCGCGCGGTCTGCCGCGCCTGTATTGGTCGCATGCGGGCAACCCGCTCGCGTTTGCAGGCTTTGGTGAAGCAGCACGGGTTGTGGCTCCCGCCAGCGCTGCCTTCGAGACAGTGCGCAGCGAAAGTGCTGCGCTGTTTGCACGCATTCTTTCCACCGGGGAGCAGCCGCCGGCGAAAGTACAGCCGCGGTTGTTTGGCGGCTTTGCCTTCCGCGATGATGCGGCGGACGGGATGTGGGCAGCGTTTCCGGCGGCATGCTTTGTGCTGCCGCAGGTTCTGTTAACGCGCCATCAGGGACAGGTGTGGTTGACCTTGAACATGTGCCTGCAGCCGGGCAGTGATGTGCAGTACTTGGAGCAGCGTGTGCTGGCGGAGCTGGAGCGGCTGAGCGCGCTAGTGGATCAACCAGCCGTCGCGGAGCGGGTCCCGGCCAGAGCAGCAGTTGCGCTGCAAACACAAGCTCAGTGGGCGGCAAGCGTGCGCATTGCCACCGCGCAGATCCGCGCCGGGCAGCTTCAAAAAGTGGTGCTGGCGCGCACTCTTGGCTTGCCGCACCCAATTGATCCGCTGGCGGCGTTGGTTCACCTCAAGCAGCACTATGCGGGTACTTTTCGCTATTTGGTTGAGCCTCAGCCTGGTTGTACATTCTTTGGAGCGACGCCCGAGCTGCTGGTGCAATCTGACGGGCAGGTGCTGCGCAGTACAGCGCTGGCCGGATCGATCCGTCGGGGCGCTGATGCGGCGGAGGATGCTGCGCTGGGGCGCGAGCTGTTGGCAAGTGCCAAGGATCGGGGCGAGCATGAGCTGGTGGTACGCGATATTTGTTCTCAACTTGCGCCGTTCGTAAAAACGGTGACGGCGGCCCAGGAACCCAACTTGCGACGCCTGAGCAATATCCAGCATTTGCAAACTGCAATTGAAGGCGAGGCACTGGCCGGTGTGGATCTGTTGACGGTGGCGGCGGCGCTGCATCCCACGCCGGCCCTCGGCGGAGTGCCGCGCGCGCAGGCGCTGAAGTTGCTGGCCGAGCTGGAGCCGACGGGGCGCGGATGGTTTGGCGCTCCGATAGGCTGGCTGGACGCAAATGGCGGCGGTCTGCTGGCAGTTGCCATTCGCTGCGCCGTTACCGACGGCAAAACGGCGCGGCTGTATGCCGGCGCCGGTATTGTTGCGGACTCTGATCCGGAGCGCGAGTGGCACGAGACTGAACTAAAACTGCGGCCGATGCTGGATGCGCTCAGTGCATAAAGAGTCTGCTGGTGAATTGTTGCACCGGTGAAATGAAGCTGCAGCCAGCTAGAAATTATGGAGAGAAGCGATGGCACATGAATTCCCAAAGACTCCGCTGAACAAAGTGAAACGGCTGCCCGAAAAGGGGCAGTACGATGCGGTCAGTATTTACGCCGTTGTGGATGCGGCGCTGGTGTGCAGCGTTGGCTATGTGATTGAGGGGCAGGTGTATGTGACGCCCACCATGCATGCGCGCGATGGCGACCAGATTCTGCTGCACGGTTCGCGTGCCAGCCGCATGCTGCGCCATCTTGACGCCGGCGGTGCGGTCTGCATTTCAGTCACCATTCCGGATGCGCTTGTGCTGGCGCGCTCTATTTTTGAGCATTCTATGAACTACCGTTCCGCAACTCTCTTCGGGCATGGAACGCCAGTGATCGGCGGCGCTGCACGCGTGGCAGCGCTGCGGTTGTTTTCAGAGCGCATGATTCCGGGGCGTTGGAATGATGCGCGGCAGCCGGATGAGAGTGAGTTGAAGCAGACAACCATTGTGGCTGTGCCAATTGAAAGTGCGTCGGCGAAAATTGCTGATGGCATGCCCACCGACAACGAAGCGGACATGGACTATCCGGTGTGGGCGGGCATCATTCCAATGCGCCACTTGTACAGTGCACCCGTGCCGGACCCGCGCACCCAGCCGCCGCGGCCGCTGCCGGAATATTTGCGCAGCTTTGGTTCAGAATAATTGGCGTCGGCTCGGCTTCAATTTTGTGTGATTGCGTTTGTGAGTGAATCTTGATCTGAGCGCATGCTAAGTTCTGCCAACCGCAACATGCTGTGGGCTTCCACATTTGTGGATGAGCTGGCGCGCGCCGGGCTGCGAGCGGCCGTGATTGCGCCGGGCTCGCGCTCCACGCCGCTTGCGTTTGCTTTTGCTGCAAACCCGCGCGTTACGGTGTACTCGCTGCTGGATGAACGCAGCGCAGCCTTTTTTGCGCTGGGCATCGGGCTGCAGAGCGGGATTGCCGCTGCGGTTCTGTGCACCAGTGGCACGGCGGCTGCCAACTTCCTTCCAGCGATTGTGGAGGCTAATCACGCGCGTGTGCCGCTGCTGGTGCTGACTGCCGACCGGCCGCCAGAGGCGCGATCATCCGGTGCCAACCAGACCGTCGATCAGCTGAAACTCTACGGGGACCAGGTGCGCTGGTTTCAAGATGTGGCTCTGCCCGAATCTAATCCACCGGGGTTAATGTTGCGCTACCTGTGCAGTTTGGCGGATCGCGCGCTGGCTGTGGCGGCTGGTACGCCAGCTGGCGCAGTGCATCTGAATTTTCCATTTCGTAAGCCACTGGAGCCAACTATTGCGCCGGGTGATACAGACCGTAGTTCAGCGGCTGGCGGCACTAAAGACCGCGAACGGCCGCAGCTGCAGATTACAAGCGCTGCGCAAGCGCCGAGTGGCGAGCAGGTGCGCGCAGTAGTCGATATGCTGCAGGGCTCTAGGCGGCCGCTGATTGTGTGCGGGCCGCGCTGTGCAGGACCGGCGTTTGTAGTTGCTGTGCAGCGCCTTGCAGCGCGGGCGCGGGTGCCATTGCTTGCAGACGCGCTTTCCGGCGTGCGCTTTGCGCATCGTCCAGAAGGTGCTGCGGTCTTGGTATTTGGGCTTTACGAGAACTATATCGGTAGCGCAGTACTTCCTGATCCGGATTTGATTCTGCGATTTGGCGCCCCGCCGATTTCGGCTGCGCTTGAGCGCCTGATTGATGGAACTGATGCGCCTCAGATATTAATAAGTGACAGCGGAGTCTATGAAGATCCTTCGCACCGATTGAGCGCTTTGTTCCGATGTGATCCAGCTGAGCTGTGTGATTCAGCGTCCGAAGCCATTGCAGCGCACCCGCCGCTGAATGCGGCCGGTTGGGCCGGGCAGTGGGCGGCCTGCGAGGCGCGGGCAGCCACCGCAATCGCTGCCGCATTTGCCTCCAACGGAGTGGAGGGCAGCGTGGTGGCGGCCGTTGCCACTGCGCAACCGGCTGCCTCTCCGCTTTTCATTGGCAACAGCTTACCGGTTCGACACCTGGATCAGTTTGCAGCGGTACGCATAAGCCAGGTAGCGGTGTACTGTAATCGCGGCGCAAGCGGCATTGACGGAACAATTTCGAGCGCATTGGGAGTTGCGGCCAGCAGTGGGCAGCGCGTGACCGTGTTATTGGGAGATCTTGCCTTTTACCATGATCTCAACGCGCTGCTTGCACTGCGGCGCTGCGGATTGCAGGCCATAGTCGTTGTGCTAAACAACGATGGTGGTGGAATTTTCCGGCGCCTGCCGGTGGCGCAGTTTGATCCGATATTCACTGACTTGTTTCTGACGCCACACGGGCTGGAGTTCTCAGGCGCGGCAGCACTTTTTGGATTGCGCTATCAGTTAGTTGATCACATTCGGGAGTTTGGCGCTGCGTTCAGTGCGGCGCTGGGTCGCAGCGGTAGTCAGTTGATTGAAGTGCGGACCGACTCGGCAGCGCATGAGTTGGTGCGGCAGCGCATCCGCTCCGCGCTGCTGGATCCCGCTCTGTAGTACTGCATAGCGTGCGGCCGTCTAATTTGGCAGTTTGAAAATCACACTCTAGGAACAAAATAATGGAACTACTGCAGTGGACTACTGTTAAGGAATACGGGGACATCACCTATCAGAAAGCTGACGGTGTTGCCCGCATAGCATTCAATCGGCCGGAAGTGCGGAATGCATTCCGGCCGCAGACGATTGATGAAATGATTGAGGCGTTCAATCACGTCTGGCATGACCAGCAGGTGGGCACAATACTGCTCACCGGCAACGGCCCGGCAAAGGATGGCAAATATGCTTTTTGCAGTGGCGGCGACCAGCGCGTGCGCGGCCATGGCGGATACGTGGACAACGAGGGGGTTGCGCGCCTCAATGTGCTGCAGCTGCAGCGCATCATTCGCTCTATACCAAAGCCAGTTATTGCGCTGGTGGCTGGCTATGCAATCGGTGGCGGCCATGTGCTGCATGTTGTTTGTGACCTGACGATTGCTGCAGAGAATGCGGTCTTTGGGCAGACCGGCCCCAAAGTTGGCAGCTTTGATGGTGGGCTCGGCAGCAGTTATCTTGCGCGCATTGTTGGTCAGAAGAAGGCGCGCGAGATCTGGTATCTGTGCCGGCAGTACAGTGCGCAGGATGCGCTGCAAATGGGCCTCGTTAACGCGGTTGTACCCACGGCGCAGCTGGAGCACGAGGGCATGAAGTGGGCGCGCGAAATTCTTGCAAAGAGTCCGATAGCCATTCGCCTCCTTAAATCGGCGATGAACGCCGACTGCGACGGCCAGCTTGGGCTGCAGGAGCTGGCGGGCAACGCGACGATGATGTATTACATGAGTGAGGAGGGACAGGAAGGCAACGCTGCCTATAGAGAGAAGCGCAGCCCGGAGTTCGGAAAATTTCCCTGGCGTCCTTGAACTGCGTTCGCGGGTTTCCCTGATGCTAGTGAATTGCAATTTGTGATTGATTGATATCTCTTTAGACTAATGGATTGGCTGGCTGATCAGGCAGCGCGCAATCCTGAGGGATTGGCGGTGAGGTGCGGCGCCGCACGCTGGCGTTACGCGGAATTGGACGCTGCTGCCACTGAGATGGCTGCATGCCTGGCAGCCGCTGGTGTAGTGAACGGCAGCCACGTGGCAGTGCTGCTGCCCAACTGCCCGGAATACCTGGTGCTGGTACATGCAGTGCTCAGCCTTGCGGCGGTGCTGGTCCCGCTCAATACACGCCTGACCAGAGTGGAACTGCAATGGCAGATCGAGCATGCAGATGTGGCGCTGCTTGTTTGCAACGCATCGACTGCGGGGTTTGCCACGGTGCTTGATTGCCCGCGACTCGAGCTGCCCGGTACAAGAGCGACTGCGCCGGCGCTGAGAATTAATGCTCGCTGCGATGCGCAGTTTCTACTGTTCACTTCCGGGACCAGCGGGCGCCCTAAGGCCGTACAGCTGACTGCTGCCAACCTGCTTGCGGGCGCCCAAGCTTCTGCCCAGCGCCTGGGCGTGATGCCGGATGACTGCTGGCTGCTGTGCATGCCGCTTTACCATGTCGGTGGCTTGGCAGCAGCCTTGCGGAGCTGCATCTATGGCACCGCAGTTGAGTTGCAAGCAGGGTTCGACGCGGACCTGGTAGCCAGCGCAATCGCTTCCGGGCAGATCACCATCGTCTCGCTTGTACCCACCATGTTACAGCGCCTGCTGGCTGCGGGCGCTGAGACCGTGCCTAACCTCAGGTGTGTACTCCTGGGCGGGGCCGCTGCGCCGAAAGAATTGGTGCTGCGTGCGCTTGGGCGTGGCTGGCCGGTTTTCCCAACTTATGGAATGACCGAAACAGCTGCCCAGGCAGTGACCGCAACGCCGGCCGGTGCACTTGCGAAGCCGGCCAGTGTGGGTCGGCCGCTGCCGGGAATTGGAGTGGAGGTGCTCGGCAGCCACGGTCAGCCACTAATGGCTGGTGAAGTTGGCGAGATCTGTGTGGCGGGTCCGACTGTGATGAATGCCTACTACAAAGATGTGTTCGCTACGCAGGCTGTGCTGCGGGGTGGTGCATTGTTTACTGGAGATCTTGGTTATCTGGATGACGCTGGTGATTTGTTTATTTTGCAGCGGCGCGTGGATCTGATTGTGAGTGGCGGAGAGAATGTTTATCCGGCGGAGGTTGAGGCAGTGCTGTTGGAGCACCCGGCCGTGGCGGAGTGTTGTGTGGTGGGTTTGCCTGATGCGGATTGGGGCCAGCGTGTGGGTGCAGCCGTTGTTGCGAAGGTGGATCGAAAACTCGAAGTTGCTGACCTGGAGCGCAACTGCCGCGAGAAGCTGGCTGGATACAAGGTGCCGCGCAGCTGGCAGTTAATGATATCTCTTCCGCGCAATTCGGCGGGGAAAGTGCAGCTGGCGGAAGTACGCGCGGCGTTTGGCGCTGCGCAATTATGGGACGGTAAGCCCCGCAGCGAACAGCAGTGAGAATTCGAAGGTAAGCATTGCAGTTCCCGCAAGCGCGGCGTTGAGGGCGGCCCCCGATTGCGTAACTACAATGCGTGCCTGCCGCTCAGCCAGCGGCAGGCTGAGCCATGTGAGCATTACCCAGGCGGATGCAAGCCCCGCTGCGACGAGAGCGGGCGGGGCGGCAAACGCCATCCCGACGAGCAGCAGGTACTCAAGGCGCGCGCCACGCATGCCGAGGCGTACGGCGAGCGTGATTTTGCCTGCTGCTTGGTCCGGCCCAATGTCGCGTAAATTATTAACTCCCAAGATTGCACTTGTAAGCAATCCGATCGGGATTCCCGCGGCGATGGCCAGCCATGACAACGTGCTGGTCTGCACGTAGTAAGTGCCGCTGACTGCCACAAGCCCGAAGAACACGAAAACAAAAATCTCACCAAGGCCTTTGTAGCCGTACGGCAGTGGGCCGCCGGTATACAGGATGGCGGCGGCGGTGGCTGAGACGCCGATGGCGACTACCGGCCAACCACCGCGGGCCGCAAGAAAGAGGCCTGGGATTAGCGAGAGAGCGAAGACGATCCACATGCCGCGCAGTACTTGGGCAGGCGGTAATAGACCGGCCTGTGTGACGCGCAGCGGGCCAACACGGTCAGGTGCGTCGGCGCCACGCTGGAAGTCGAAAACGTCGTTGGCCAGATTGGAGCCAACCTGAAGCAAGAGTGCACCAAGCAGCGCTGCAAGTGCTGGCCATAGTGCAAAACCACCGTCGCGCATGGCGATTGCACTGCCAACGACCACCGGCGCTGCAGCCGCAAACAAAGTTCGTGGCCGCGAAGCCAAAATCCATGCGCTCAAAGCATTGGTGGAAGCGGGCGCCGACATAAAAATATTATAGTCAACCTGGCATCTTGGGTGTTATCAAAACCGATTGGCTTTCAGGCCACTGCGCGAAAACCTGAGTTCCTCTGCGCATTTAGCCCTGATTTATGCGCGCAATATGATTCCCGCCGAAAACTTAGCACGGAAGTGATGCCAGCACACTGCCGCTGTGCACGTAGCTGGTGCAACTACCTGTATTTTTGTTTTTCGCAATAAATTGCACAGATTAGTCCGGGAGCATGCTAAATGGATCAACACCTTGACGACAGTTCGCCGCAGACCACAGATAACAGTACATCCGACTATTGGAGCCTGGTGCAATCGGCTTACAAGGCGCTAGTGATTACTAACAATGCGGCCAAATACGCGGGACTGCTGCCATATGCTGATATTTTGGCCGCAACTCAGCCGGAAGTCACAAAGCCAGCCGATCGGCAGGTGGCGTATTGGAGTAGGAAGTGCTAGGAGAAACGTTCCCCATAATTCGCAGGCTTCTAGAAACCTCGTCTCCGCAACGTATCCTCAATGTAAACTTCAAATTCATGGCCGGGATAAGTCGGTCAACCGAATAGTCCGCCGATTTAGTTACTGACCATGAAGGCAATCTATTACAGCTCCGGGGCTAGCAAATAATATTATTTTGAATGAGATGAATTATTGCTTGGTTGCGACTGCTCTCAGCCACCAAGCAGGGCTTTGGCTTTCACGGTGCGCGAAAAAAGGTGCAATTACTGCGCGTGCGTAAGGATCTAATATAGGCTCCATCCCTGCCTGCATCTGGCTGAAGGGTGAGACCATGCCGAGACGTATCAATTTCCCCCGCACTTTTTGCCACTGCTTACTTAGAGGTTTGGCTGATTTGAGGTCACTTATTAATTGGCCGTGATAGAACTCCAATTTGAGAAAACCCGAGTTTGTTTAGCAGTACATTCGTCGGTTCCTTATAGAAAAATAGTAGATGGGGCTCATCTTGATTTTTGTGCTCAAAGTCCCTGCAGGGCACTTCAATAAACAGTGCGCCACCTTGTCTGAGGTTGCTGGTAGTTTGGGTGAGAAATTCTCGGGGATTTGAAACGTGCTCTAGTACGTGTGACATTACTACAAGATCATGTTGCTGTGCATTTACAGTCTCATCCGATACTTCGCGCAACTGCACCCCTACCGCCTTCAATTAGGCATGGCACGAGCTGTCTGTTTCAACTGCATAGTAGGCGGGGACTTGTTCGGACTCCAACCAGTGCCGAGCAAAGTACCCCATTCCTGGTCCCAACTCCAAGATACTTGAAACTTTCACTTTACGTTTGGAAAGATAGCTTTGAATGTGGGCAGTGCGCAATAGAGCAATTGCACTGAAATTGGCACGAGCCGTTTTATGTGCAGCGTGGCCACCGTACGCTGACTCATAATATCGGGAATTGTAACTTTTCAGATTTTGATCTGACGGCATCGGCGAAGCGTATGTCAACCTGCAGCTTGGGCATTGGCTGCGGTTGATGTTCGCAAAGTACTGGCTGAATGCGCGGTACTTAGCCTGAACTTCTGTATTTTCTGCATCACAGACTGGGCAAACTTGGCTCATTTGTGGAGCTCCGACAAGGGTTTGGGGTACTTGTTTATTGGTTACTGGTTAGTGTGGTTTGAAGCCACCGGAGTTTTCAGGCTGTTCTAAAATCAGTGAGCCACCATTGGTTCGAACTACCGGGACTCGAGAAGGGCGTGTGAGGCGGGCGCGAATACGCCATTGGTAGAATTCCTTTAGTCGGTCAGAGAAACTTCTTTTCGAAGCAGTCATTTGGCTGTTCTACCATGTTTCGCTCAGGTTTATCGGTTAAGTGTGGCGCGCAAATTCCTAGTGCGATCTATTCTCGTTAATCATTCTTGCCCTATCGGCCGGTGGCGGCCGGTTGACATGGTTGGTCCGTTATAATCGCTGGATTGAAAAATCTAAGCGAGGCCCATATGTCATCTTTTCAACCTAGACCAGAGCATAAGTTTACATTTGGAATGTGGACTGTTGGAAACATGGGGCGCGATCCATTTGGGGAACCGGTTCGGCCGGCGCTTAAGCCGTTGGACATTCTGCGGCTGCTTGCTGATGTTGGGGCATACGGTGTCAATCTGCATGATAACGATCTTGTGCCGATTGATGCGACCCCGGCAGACCGAAAACGGATTGTTGCAGACTTTAAGAATGCATTGCAACAGCACGGGCTTGTGGTGCCGATGGCCACCACCAACTTGTTCAGTGATCCAGCGTTCAAGGATGGCGCCTTCACATCCAACGACCCAAGGGTGCGTGCGCTGGCTTTGCAAAAAACTATGCAGGCAATTGATTTGGGCGTTGAGCTTGGTGCGCAAATCTATGTGTTTTGGGGCGGGCGCGAGGGCACTGAGACCGACGTCTGCCGCAGCCCGCTTGATGCTGGCAAGCGCTTCCGGGACGCCATTAATTTTCTGTGCGGATATGTGCGCGAGCAAGGCTACGCTCTAAAGTTTGCGCTGGAGGCAAAGCCAAATGAGCCGCGTGGGGATTTGTATTTGCCGACGACGGGTGCCATGCTGGGTTTTATTCCGACGCTGGACTATCCGGATATGGTTGGCGTAAATCCGGAAGTTGCCCACGAGCATATGGCGGGACTGAACTTCATGCACGCAGTTGCGCAAGCATGGGATGCCGGCAAGCTCTTTCACATCGACTTGAATGACCAGAATCTTGGCCGGTACGACCAGGACTTCCGGTTTGGGGCACAGAACTACAAGCAGGCGTTTTTCTTGGTGAAGTTTTTGGAGGACGTGGGTTATTCCGGATCAAGGCATTTCGATGCGCATGCTTATCGCACGGAAGGCGCGGCTGGTGTAAAGGCGTTTGCAGCGGGATGCATGCGAACCTACTTGATTTTTAAGGACAAGGCGGCGCAGTTTAACGCGGACGCCGAAATTCAAATGTTGCTCAAGGAGCTGGCGGCCCGAGATTCTGCAACTGACGCTTTGCTTGGACCATACTCTGCCAAGCGGGCTGCGGAGCTAAAGGCGCATGTGTTCGACCGGCCGGCTATCGGTGCGCGCGATCTAGGATATGAGCGCCTCGACCAGCTACTGTTTGATTTGTTGATGGGCGTGCGCTGATTCGCTCGTGACGCGGCAGGGTAGCCGCAAGCCTGGTCGGCTGCACGCAGCTGGGCTTAGGGATGTTTTGTGATTAACGACAAAGGTGCCCGGCATGACGACGTAGAACTCGTTTCCGCTACGGACACCATTGTGTTTTTAGTCGGGGCGAGAGGATTCGAACCTCCGACCTCACCGTCCCGAACGGTGCGCGCTAACCGGACTGCGCCACGCCCCGAACTTATTCCATTATATAGGGTGTAACGCCGCACGTAAAGCAGGCGCCTTCGCAAAGGCGCTTGATTTGGAAGCTGTGGCGTACAATGTGAGCTATGCAGCAACAGAGTGGCTATGGCCCGTGGAAAAGGCGCGTTGGGGACTGGCTGCAAGTTGCGCGGAGCGGCGGGGAGTGGATTTTGTTGTTTGCTCTAGGCGTCGCACTTGCTGCGTTTGCGTTCACCACATTGCTCAGTGAATTCAAACGCAATGTTGGTGTGCCCGCGTGGCTTGGATTTCTTGGCTTGCAGTTTTTGCCGTGGCCGGCGCGGGTTGTTTTTTTGGGTAGCGCTGGTTTTGTGGCGCTTGCCTACGCAGCATTGCGACTGGCACGAATTGTTTTGCATCCGCTGTTACCGGCGGGCCAGTCGATCGCATCGGTGGCCGCGCAGCGCCAGCGTTTGGAGCGCGGGCCGCGCGTGGTTGCCATTGGCGGCGGTACGGGCCTTGCTACTTTGCTGCGCGGGCTAAAGGCGCATAGCAGCAACATCACGGCAATCGTTACAGTTGCTGATGATGGCGGCTCGTCCGGGCGTTTGCGGCGTGACTTGGGGGTGCTGCCGCCGGGCGATTTTCGCAACTGCATCACTGCATTGGCTGACGATGAGACGCTGCTAACGCAGCTCTTTCGCTACCGCTTTGGTGACGACACGCTGGATGGACATTCGTTTGGAAATTTGTTTATCACGGCGCTTGCGGATATCACGGGTTCATTCGAGCGCGGCCTGCAGGAATCCAGCAAGGTGCTGGCGATCCGCGGGCGTGTGGTTCCGTCCACCCTGCAAACCGTCACGCTTTGCGCCGAGGTGCGTGAAGGCGACAATGCCCCGTTAAAACGCGTGCTTGGCGAGGCGTCCATCCCGGGCAGCCCCGGCCGCATTGAGCGCGTGTATCTGGAGCCGGATGCGCCCGCAGCGTATCCCGTTGCATTGCAGGCAATTCTGGGAGCAGATCTGATCGTGGCGGGTCCCGGCAGTTTGTACACAAGCATTCTGCCAAATCTGTTGCTGCGCGAATTGGCGGATGCTGTCCGCAACAGCGCTGCCGTCAAGGTTCAGGTATGCAACATGGCTACGCAGCTGGGTGAGACCGAAGGTTTTTCTGTGGCTGATCATGTGCGTGCGTTGCAAGCCCACACTGGTGATGTGTTGTTTGCGATTGTGCTTGCAAATGAAAACCGGCACGGAGAACTGCTGCCAAATATGAGCTGGGTGCCATTGGGCGAGCCTGTGTCCGGGTGCCGGCTGGTGGCTGCGGACTTGTGTGACCGCGAGCATCCTTGGCGCCATGACTCAGCCAAGCTTGCTGAAACATTGATGGGCTTGCTGGGCGAACTGCGAACGCCCAGTTGATGCGGAGAACCCATTGCGCTTGGTGAGATTTCAGTCTGGCGCTGGAAGTATTACCAAGGCTCGTATTAGTTTTGGATTTTGGTTGTATACAATTCAAATAGAATTTAGCGAGGCAAAAAAATGGCGAAGACAAAGATCGGGATTAATGGATTTGGGCGGATTGGGCGGCAAGTGCTCAAGGCGCTCCAAGACCGGCATGGCGCTACGCTGGAGGTGGTTGCGATTAATGATCTTACCGATGCGCCGACCAATGCGCACCTCTTCAAGTATGACTCGACTTACGGCCGTTATCCCGGAACGGTGACTGTCGCGGAAGGTTATCTGGTGATTGATGGGCGGCAGATTGCCGTGAGCAGCGAAAAGGATCCCGGAAAAATTCCGTGGCGGAAGCACGGCGTGGAGATTGTGATTGAGTCGACCGGAGTGTTCACAAATGCCAAGGGTGATGCGGCCAAGGGCCGGGCAGGTGCGGGTGCGCATATTTTGGAGGGCGGTGCCCAAAAGGTCATCATTTCGGCTCCCGCCAGCAACGAGGACATTACGATTGTTTTGGGCGTGAATTCGGATCGCTATGACCCGGCGCGCCATCATGTGATCTCAAATGCGAGTTGCACCACCAACTGCCTCGCGCCAGCCGCCAAAATCATCCATGACCGGTTTGTGATTCAGCACGGGATGATGACGACTGTGCATGCATACACCAATGACCAGCGCATCTTGGATGTGGTGCACAGCGATCTGCGGCGGGCGCGTGCGGCTGGCCAAAATATCATTCCGACTACAACGGGGGCTGCAAAAGCGGTGGCGCTTGTGATCCCTGATCTAAAGGGCAAGTTTGACGGTTTTGCTTTGCGGGTGCCAACTGCGACGGTATCGGTGGTGGATTTTGTGGTGCAGGTGGAGAAGAGCACGACGGTGGCGGAAGTGAATGCAGCTTTCAAAGCTGCTGCAGAGTCTGGGCCATTACAGGGAATCCTCGGGTACACGGACGAGCCGCTGGTGTCTTCAGATTTTCGGGGTGACGCGCGTTCCTCAATAGTAGACGGGCAAAGCACGATGGTAATGGCAGGCAATATGTTGAAGGTGGTCACTTGGTACGACAATGAGTGGGGCTACTCATGCCGGACGGCTGACCTGGCTGCGAAGATTGCAGCGCAGTTGTAGCGGGCGCGCGCTGGCCGGGATGTTCAGGTTCGGCTGAGCGGTTGGTGCAGCTGTTGTTCGGATGAATAAGCAAACTGTTCGAGACCTTGATTTGCAGAGCAAGCGGGTGCTTGTGCGCGTGGATTTCAATGTGCCGCTCAAGGACGGCATCGTGGCTGACGATACGCGTATCCGCGCTGCAATCCCCACAATCCAGTATCTGTTGGCGCAGTCCGCTGCTGTAATCCTGTGCTCGCACTTCGGGCGGCCGAAGCACGGACCGGAGCCGGAGTTTTCGGTGCGGCCGGTGCTGCCGGCACTCTCCGCGCTGCTGCCCGGCCGGAAGGTTCACTTTGCGGCGGACTGTGTGGGCAGCGCAGCAGCCGGGCAGGCGCAGAACCTTGCAGCGGGTGAAGTGCTGCTGCTGGAAAATACGCGGTTCCATCCCGGCGAGGAAAAGAATGATGCTGGCTTTGCTGCGCATCTTGCGGCACACGCCGAAATTTACGTCAACGATGCGTTTGGTTCCGCGCATCGTGCGCATGCGTCAACCGTGGGTGTTGCGAGATTGCTGCCGGCGGTGGCGGGCCTGTTGATGGAGGCTGAGCTGCGATATCTGGGTCAGGCTGTGCTGAATCCGCAGCACCCGTACGTTGCCATTCTTGGCGGTGCAAAAATCTCTGACAAAATTGGCGTTATCCAAAACTTGCTGCGAAAGGCCGATAAGATGTTGATCGGGGGCGGCATGGCAAACACTTTTTTGCGCGCACAGGGGCTTGGGCTGGGAGCCTCCCTGGTGGAGGAGAGCGCGCTGGACACGGCGCGCGCATTACTGCACACCGATGGTGACCGCATTTTGCTGCCGGTAGACGCAGTCCTGGGCGATCGCTTTAGCGCCGATGCGAAGGTACAAACGATTGCGGTGGCCGAGGGTGTACCGGATGGCTGGCGCATGTTGGACATCGGGCCGCAAACCGTGGAGCGTTTTGGCGCTGCGTTGCACGGCTGCAAGCTGGTGGTGTGGAACGGGCCAATGGGCGTGTTTGAGCTGGTGTCGTTTGCTGCCGGCACGAATGCGGTCGCTCGCCTTGTGGCTGATAGCGGTGCAACTTCGATTGTGGGTGGGGGAGATTCTGTGGCTGCCATTCATGGCGCGGGCTTGGCAGGCCGGATCACGCACATCTCCACGGGAGGCGGAGCCAGCCTGGAATTCTTGGAAGGCCGGATTTTGCCGGGCGTGGCAGCGCTGAATGACCGCTAGTGAGTTGCTGGGTTTAGTGGGAGTTGCTGCATGTGAGCAGGCTCTCAGTTATTGCGTTAGCTGGCTGCGCTGTTGATTTGCTGGTGAGGGTAAAACATTGAACAGAGTTCCGATAGTTGCCGGCAACTGGAAGATGAACAAGCGGCCAGATGAAAGCGCGGAGCTGGCAGCAGCCATCCTTGCGGCGCTGCCTGGCCAGCAATCTGTGGAAGTTGTGCTTTGCCCGCCGTTTGTTGGGCTCGCCGCAGTAGCGCAGGTGCTGCGCGGGTCCCATGTGAAACTTGGCGCGCAAAATGTGCACACAGAAGAAAGTGGCGCGTTCACGGGTGAGGTTGCGGCGGGCATGCTGGCGGGGTTGTGCCAGTATGTGATTGTGGGGCACTCTGAGCGGCGCCAGTTCTTTGCGGAGACGGGTGAGCAAGTGGGGCGCAAAGCGGTAGCTGTGCTGGCGCATGGCTTGCGGCCGATTATTTGTGTGGGCGAGAATTTGGCGGAATATGAAGCGGCGCAAACTGCGCTGGTAGTGGAACGGCAGGTGCGCATTGCATTCGCGCAGATTGCGGCGGCGGATGTGGCCAGCACCGTGGTTGCGTATGAGCCTGTTTGGGCGATTGGTTCTGGGCGGGCGGCTACTGCTGCAGGCGCAAATAAAGTTTGTGAAACTGTGCGGGCGGTGCTCACACAGATGTTTGGCGGGGCGTTGGCGCAGCAGGTGCGGGTGCAGTATGGTGGCAGCGTGAAGGGCAGCAACATTGCCGAGTTCATGGCGCAGCCGGATATTGATGGCGCGCTGGTTGGCGGCGCAAGCCTCACAGCCAGCGGCTTTGTTGATATTGTACGCAATGCAGTTTAAGTGCCCCCGGTGGCTGGCGCTGCAAGCTGCCGCCGTGATTAAGTCCGCATCCTAAATCTAATTCCGGTGGCGCTACCCAACTTTGGCTTGGTGTTGTGGCTGCTGCTTTGTGTAGTCGGCGTGGGCTGGATGCAGAGCCGCGTGACCCGCCACGCGCAGCTGATTTTGCTGTTGCTCATTCGCAATGAGCATGCGGCATTGCTGGCGTTTCAGGTATTGTTCCTGCCGGGTGTTGCGCTGCATGAGGGCAGTCATTGGATTGTGGCACGCGTGTTGGGAATGCGCGACTTGGAGATCTCGCTCTGGCCGCAGCGCCAGCGCGATGGATCGGTGCGCCTTGGTTATGTGAAAACTGAACACATGAACTTTGCCCGCGCTGCGTTTGTGGGAACCGCTCCGCTGGTGGCCGGGATTGCGGTGGTGACTTTGATCAGTGCGCGCCTGGGCTTGGGGCGGTTGTGGATGGCTGCTGCGGCAGCTGAAGCCATGCAGATGCGCGGCTTGCTGGCTGAACTCTGGCTCCGACCGGATTTGTGGCTGTGGGTCTACCTGCTTTTTGCGTGCAGCAACACAATGCTGCCAAGCGCTTCAGACCGGCGTGCATTGCCCGCTGCGGCAGCTGTGCTGGGTGGCCTAGCGCTGGGCGGGTACTTGCTTGGCATGCTCCCGCTCGTGCGCGTTGCACTGGGCGGGGTTGCGTGGAGCCTGGCCAGTGCTGCGAACGTTGCTTTGTGCATAACCATTCTGCTGGATCTGCTGCTGCTGCCGTTGTTGTATTTACTCGAGGCGCTCCTGTGGCGGCTGCGCGGGGGTCAACTCCTGCGGGCGTGAGAGCCATGCCAGGGCAATGCTGGCTCCGGCCAGCACTGCGGCCAGCGTTCCCAGCTTGTAAATGCGCGCGATGGGCAGCAACGACAGCAGCCCGAGCACGGCGCACAACACCCAATAGCCAAGCACGATGCGGTTTTGCCGGTAGCCGTGATCGAGCAGGCGGAAATGCAAATGGCCGCGATCGCCATGCAGTGGAGAGCGGCCGCTGCGAATGCGCATCAGAATGCGCCAGAATGTGTCTGCGATGGGAACTGCAAGCACCAGCAACGCGGTGGCAAAGCGGGCGGGCGCAAGAATGGAGAGCGCTGCCAACTGGAAGCCGATGGCAAATACGCCAGCGCTGCCCAGAAACACGCGCGCGGGGCTGAAGTTAAAAGGCAGGAAGCCAACGCATGCGCCCGCCAGCGCCAGCGCAGACAGCGCCACAGCGGGCTGGCCCACGCTATACATATGGGCCGCAAAGAGCAGCGCTGCAATCGCGCCCACCCCCGCAGCCAGCCCGTCAAGGCCGTCCAGCCAGTTTACGGTGTTCATCATGCCAGCGATCCACACGCTTGTAAGTGCGATTACCAGCAGCGGCCCCAGCGGCTGCCAGCCGCCCAGCACCACCAATTCGCCGTTAAGAGGGTTTGTAAAGCGCTCAATGAAGACCGTGCTCAGCATTGCAATCGCAGCCGCTGCCAATTGCCCAAGCAGCTGCGGAATTGGGCCGAGTTCGCGCCAGTCATCAAACAAGCCGAGGCCAAAGACAAACAGCGTGCCGAGTAGCATGCCCGCGATGCGCAGGCGGTCCGGCCCGCCGGTGGGCGCGTCCAGCCACCATGCCACAGCACACCCGGCAAACAGCGCCAGCACAAGCCCCACACCACCAAGGCGCGAGATGGTGCCCGCGTGTTGGCGGCGCCTGTCCGGAGCGTCAACCAGCCGCAACCGGCGCCCCAGCCAGCCAGCCAATGGTGTGCAGAGCAGGCTGGCAGCCAGCGCTGTTGCGAACACAATTAGGGCGGTGGGCATGTCACCGGGAGTTTGGATTTGAGTGGCAACTAAATTTGTGCGAAGGCATCCCGAACATAATTCACATCACACCTTAGGCGTGTGTAGGATATTCTTCGCGGTTGGTGCATTCAGCTCAGATGCAAGCCGCGCCCGGCTGTAGCCGGTATAACTGGACAAGGGCTGCACGCTGCGCTTCTGTCAGGTGCCGAATTGCCGGTCGCCGGCATCGCCCAAGCCGGGAATGATGTAGCCCACTGAATTCAGCTGCGTGTCGATTGCCGCAACATAAATCGGCACATCGGGATGGTCTGCTTGCAAACGCGCCACGCCTTCCGGCGCCGCAATCAACCCGATGTAAACCAGAGTCTGCATGCCCCAGCTCTTCAACAGCGCACAAGTCGCCGATGCTGATCCCCCCGTTGCAAGCATCGGATCCAGCACCAGGCACACCTGTACTTTTGTCGTATCCGGTTTGTTTGCGTAATACTGCACCGGCTCTAGCGTGCGTTCGTCGCGTTTTAAACCGATGTGCCAAACGGCGGCGCCGGGCATCATTTCCCAAATTCCTTCCACCATGCCCAGGCCGGCGCGCAGCACCGGCACCAGCCCAATCGTCCCATCCAGCGTCTGCCCGCTCGCCGGCCCCATCGGGGTGGTCACAGCAACGTTGCGCACAGCAAGCGTGCGCGTGGCGTCCACTGCGAGCAGAATGCTGATTTCGCGGATCAGCTCGCGAAATTCTTTATGGGTGGTATCGATGCTGCGCAGCTTGGCAAGTTTGTGCGCGACCAATGGATGGGTGGATGTAAATACGTTTGTCATTATTTCAGTTCCTGCTGTGATGCATTTTAACGCATACTTACTCAAGCAAAGTGGCTAAGAGAGCTCTATGCAGCGTGCGGGCTGGCAGGCGGACAGTGAACTCTTGAAATCGTTCTGCCCGCGCTCCGGAGTTGCCCGCTAAAGCGGCGGCGCTATGCCGCTGCTGCGTCACGGCATAAAGACACAGATCGATCCTTCGCGGTAGCTTAAGCGCGTCAGCTGGTTTAGCTGGGCAGCAAAGATACCAGTCGGCTTCCAATCCGCGCAGGTGCGGGACACGATCACCGCAGCTTGGAATCCCTGCGCTGCCAAGCTTGCTTCAATTTTGGGCAAGTGTGGCTTGAGATTAGTGTTGATGCCCAGCGCGGTTTCCGAGTACGGGCCCAGCAGGATGCGGTCACTCAAGTACAGCATGGCAGTGCTGTCGCTTGCATAAACTTTGCCCGCGCCAATGTTTTCTTCCAGATAGGCACGCGTAGCTGCCCAGGGGTGACTGCCAGACCGGTAGACGATGTTGTTCAACGCAATGAAGAGCGGCGCAATAGCCAGCGCTGCAACATACAACATGATTGCCACACGCGCGCCCTGATGCATGCCCGAAGTCTCACTGCTTCGATAGAGGCTGTCCAAACCTGCAGCTGCGGGCAGAAATCCGAGGAAGACAGCGCTGTGAAAATAGTTGCCGCCTCCGCCGATGCGCAGCAACCCCAGGAACGCCAGTAGATAGCTGCTAAGCAAGCAGCTCGCGTACAAGCGCGCCGCAGCGGGCGCCGATTTGGAGAGGGTTGCAATGCCGGCGATGACCAACAAGTACAGCGGCAGGCGTTGAACTACGAGCCCTGCCACGGCGCGTTCCAGGACGCGGGATAAAGCTCCCAAATCTGAGTAGAACTCGCCCTGCGTCATCAGCAGCGCATTCTCAAGGCCGGCAGCGCTGTAGCCCAGCGCGAGCAATGCAAGCAGGGCAGCTGTGAATGTGGCAAAGCTGGCAGCGCACCACAGCAGCATTTTGCCCCGCCGCTCAAGCGCAAGTGCACTCAACACGCCCAGAAAAATTGTAAGGCTGTTCAAGCGGAAGGCGCAGGCCAGCGCGGCAGCCAAGCCCACAAGCGTGGCAGCGGGAACCATCGCTATCTTTTTTTGGAGGAGAAGCTCCCACGCCAGATAAAAAACAAGCAGCTCAAAAAATGTGGCTGGCAAATCCGGCCGGATCGATAGCAGCAGCCCAAGGTCCAGCGATGCAATCATTAGAAGTGTGAGCGCAGCCGCCGGTGCGCTGATCGCAAAGAGCGTGGAGCGGCGATTAAACTGCACTGCGCCTAGAAAGATTGCCACAACCAGCAGCACAATTACAGTGCGCGCCACAAATGCAACCAGCCAAACATCTGCGGGGCCAAGGAGGCGCATGAGGGGCGCAAGCGCCCAATAAAAGTAGCCGCTGTAGGGGTTCAAGTGAATTGGAGTTTCGGCGATGCCGGTGAGGTGCGGAAGGCCGCCAGCCACGCGTTGCAGCGCGGCGACGCTGGTGGACTCTGCACCGTAATCCAGAAAGTCACCAAAGAACATTGTGGCAGTGCCCAGCATTACGCAGACTGCAAGCACGGCCAGCAGGAGCTTTGTGATGCGGCCTGCAGCCGGAGTTGTAGGGAGTGGAGCTTGTGCCTGCATGTGATGTGCCGCAGATGCGCGCAGTAACGTGGTGGCCGCGCTTGTTGAAGGCGCATTGTAACCCAGCGCGAGTTGTGCCGGTGCAGCGCGGTGGCAAGCTGCATGACTGCTTGCTCAGCTTTTAGGGCTATGCAATGCCTGAGCAGGCTGACTGGTGCGTGGCAGGATCGATGATTAGTGCGGCGTGTGCCTCCTTAACGGCCTATAACATAGCTTGCCGGTGTTACTCGTGTTATCGTAAAATATTGAGATGCTAGTTGTGATTCCTCAGTATTTGCATCCCTCAAATCAGAAGAACGGACTGCGCTCAATTTGGTTTGGAATTAATAGCTCCTGCACATTGGCGGGCGTAACTTAGATGGCACAGTCTGAAGATCGCGTGATTTCACCGCAGCCACAAGCTGAGGATTTTGTGGATAACGCACTGCGCCCGCAAAAATTGGTTGATGTCATCGGGCAGGATAAAGTAAAAGCCAATTTGGAAATTGTGGTTGAGGCAGCGCTTGCCCGCAAGGAGCCACTTGATCACATTCTGTTCTACGGGCCCCCTGGCTTGGGCAAGACTACGCTTGCGCATGTGATGGCAATAGAAATGGGCGTGAACATCAAGATCACAGCTGGTCCTGTGATCGAACGGCAGGGTGATCTGGCTGCAATTCTAACCAACTTGCGCGAAGGAGATGTGTTGTTCATAGATGAGGTGCACCGCCTGGGCCGCGCAGTCGAAGAGGTGTTGTATCCGGCGATGGAAGATTACGCGCTGGACTTGGTGGTGGGCAAGGGCCCTGGCGCGCGCAACATCCGGTTGAAGCTGCCGCGCTTCACGGTAATTGGCGCGACTACGCGCCTGGCGCTGATCACTGCGCCATTGCGTACGCGCTTCGGCGTTCTTTTCCGGCTGGACTTTTACGACCTGGCTGCGATGGAGGCGATTGTGCTGCGCGCTGCGGGCATGCTGCATCTGCCGATTGATGCGGCCGGTGTGACGGAAATTGCGCGGCGCGCGCGCGGTACGCCGCGCGTGGCGCTGCGCCTTTTGAAGCGTGTGCGCGACTATGCCCAGGTGCGGGCTACCGGCTTTGTAAGCCGCTCGGTGGCTGGCGCCGCGCTGGACCTGCTTGAAGTGGATGCGGTTGGCCTGGATGAAATTGACCGGCGCATGATGGCTGCCATCATTCACAAGTTTGGCGGCGGCCCGGTTGGTCTTGAAACCGTCGCGGCTTCAATCAGTGAGGAAGCGGACACCATCATGGATGTTTATGAGCCGTACCTGCTGCAGCTGGGATTCCTCGAACGCACCGGTCGCGGCCGCGTTGCCACGCGCCTGGCTTACGAGCATCTGGGCCTCACTTACCCGGAGACGATACAGCCGCGCATGATCTGAGTGCGCCTTTTTGAGCACGCTGGCAAGCTGGCAGGAAGCTGGCGCGCCAGCATCGATTTTGTTTTTCCATGGAAACAGCTGAGCTGGATTATGACTTGCCCGCGGAGTTCATTGCGCAAACTCCACTGGAGCCGCGCGACAGCTCGCGCTTGATGTATCTGCCGCGCGCCGGCGGATTTTCGACCGACCACAACTTTACAGATCTGCAGCATTTGCTGCGTGCTGGCGATCTGTTGGTTTTCAATGACACTCGCGTGTTGGCTGCGCGCGTGGCGGCCCGCAAGCAGACGGGCGGCAAAGTGGAGCTGCTGCTGCTAAGGGCGCTGGGCGCGCAGCAATGGATTGTATTGGCGGGCGGCCGCGGCGTTACGGCGGGTACCGTGCTTGAGCTTGCGGGCAGCGGTGAACCCGTGCAGGCGCGCGTGTTGCAAGTGCTGCAGGCATCCGCACGCGTCGTTGAGTTTTCGCAGCCAGTGGAAACTTGGCTCGATAGCGCGGGTAGCGTGCCATTGCCGCCGTATATTCATGCGCCGCTGCGCGACCCCGAGCGCTATCAGACGGTTTACGCGCGGCACCCCGGATCGGCAGCTGCCCCCACCGCCGGGCTGCACTTTACGCCGGCGCTGCTGGACAAGCTGCTGCAGTGCGGCATTGATGCGTGTTACGTCACGCTCCATGTCGGCTTGGACACATTTAAACCCATTTCAGCTACGGCCGTGGATGCGCATGCCATACACAGTGAGTGGTGTAAACTTTCGGCAGGAACGGCGGCGAAAATTGCTGCGACCCGCGCCGCGGGCGGGCGGGTGGTCGCTGTGGGCACCACCAGTGCTCGAGTGGTTGAGAGCGCTGCCGCTGCGTCCGCCGGAAGTGTACGCGAGTTTGAGGGTCAGACGCGCCTTTTTGTGAAACCCGGATTTGAATATCGGGCGGTGGACGGGTTGATTACCAACTTTCATCTGCCGCGTTCGACACTGCTGTTGATGGTGGCTGCGTTTTGTGGCAAAGCGGGTTTGCCGCGTGTGCTGCAAGCCTACACCGCAGCAATGCAGGCTGGCTATCGCTTCTATAGTTTTGGCGATGCAATGTTGATTGTCTGATGCAAGCTGTAAGTTTATAGGATGGCGGCATGAAGCAAGGGAGAAAGAGATGTTGCAAGTTTTGCGGGTAAATGTTTCCACTGACAAGATTGGGCTTGAGCCTGTGCCCGCGGCTTGGGAGCGCGTGGCGGGAAGAGCGCTGATTGCGCGAGTGATGCTGGACGAGGTGCCAGGCGAATGCGACCCTTGCGGCCCGGACAACAAACTTATCTTTGCGCCGGGAGTGCTGGTTGGCCAGATGGTGTCCAGCTGCGACCGGTTATCAATTGGCGGCAAGAGCCCGCTCACCGGTGGCGTAAAGGAATCCAACTGCGGTGGCTCCACCGGCTTGCACATAGTGTGGCTGGGCCTCAAAGCCATCCTTGTGGAGGGCAGCCCCCCGGCGGGTGCGGAGCTGCGCCTGCTTTGCATTGGTCCAGATGGTGCGCACTTCGAAGCCTGCAGCGATGTGATTGGGCTGGGCGTGCATGAGACTACGCAGCGTTTGCGCAAGCGCTTTGGTAGCAAAGTATCGATAGCCATGATTGGCCCGGCGGGCGAGATGCGTATGCGCGGCGCCGGCATTATGCACTTGGACAAGGATGGCAATCCCGGCCGCATCAGTGCGCGCGGTGCAATGGGCGTGCTGATGGCTGCCAAGGGGCTCAAGGCCGTGATCATCGACCCGGGCAAAACGCGGCGGCCCGTGCTGGCCGACGCTGCGCGCCACAATGCCGCGCGCAAACTTTACGTGAAGGCATTGGCAGAGCATCCCCAAACCAGCAAGATTTATACAGAGTACGGCACGGCATCCATCGTGGACATGTGCAACGGTTTTGGCGCAATGCCCACGCGCAACTTTTCCAACGGCAAGTTTGAGCACGCGGAAAAAATAAATGGCGATGCATTTCATGATTTGATGGTTGGCCGCGGCGGGGAGGGCGATCCCAGCCATGCTTGCATGGCGGGCTGCACCATTCAATGCTCCAACATTTATGCGGATGTAAATGGCAAACAGATTGTTTCGCCGGTGGAGTATGAGACGATCGGCTTGGTGGGCTCAAACCTGGGCATCAGCGAACCAGACGTGATTGCCCATTTGAACTATCAAATGAATGACCTTGGCTTGGACACAATCGAAACTGGCGCTGCGCTGGGTGTGGCTGCTGAGGCCGGCGTGATGGAGTGGGGCGATGGCCAGCGCGCAATGGAGTTGATGGAGGAAGTGCGCAAAGGCACGGCTTTGGGCCGCGTGATTGGCAATGGCGCCAAGCTCGCTGGCGAGGTGTTCGGCGTGCAGCGCGTGCCGGTTGTCAAGGGCCAGGCGATCTCCGCCTATGATCCGCGTGCAATCAAAGGCACGGGTGTCACATACGCCACATCGCCGCAAGGTGCCGACCACACGGCGGGCCTTACGCTGCGCATGCCCGTGGATCATCTCAAGCCCGAAGGGCAGGTGGCTGCATCGCGCACCGCACAAATCCGCATGGCGGGTTTTGACAGCCTCGGTGCTTGTATCTTTGGCGCGTTTGGATTTAATATGGCACCCACCACAATTCAGGATCTAGTGAATGGGCAGCATGGCTGGGAGGTGGGGGCAGATTATTTAACTGAGTTAGGCAGAGCCACGATAGAACTCGAGCGGGAGTTCAACCGGCGGGCGGGCTTCACTCCCGCTGATGATCGGCTGCCGGAATGGATGGCGTTGGAAGCGCTGGCCCCCAACAACACCGTCTTTGATGTGCCGCCGGCGGAGATGGATGCAATCTATAACTGGTGACCAGATTTCGGTCACCGTCAAGCTGCACTCCGTGCTGCGCACACTTGAGACAACCGAGCCGCGCAGCCGGGTGCAGCTCGAGCTCGCGGCCGGCAGCACGATCGCCAGCGTGGTTGCATCCTTGAAGATTCCGGAGATGGACATTGTTTACGTGCTGAACGACAGTGTTGTCGAGAGCAGTACCCGGCTGCATTCTGGCGACACGCTTGCATTGATCCCAGCGCTTGAAGGCGGTTGAAATCAACAGGCCATGCCCGCGCACTTGTTAATTTGGAGACCTAGTTGAACCAAAGCACTTCGCTTGACAGCGCTGATGCGCAGCGCATGTGCACTGCGATACAGGCGGAGCTGGCGCGCCGCGGGAAAGCTGCGGTGATTGCAGTGGCGGATGCGCATGGCGAGCTGCTGCTCTTGCTGCGCTGTGATGGCGCACCGCTGCCCTCAATTGTGATTGCCACCAACAAAGCGTGGACTGCGGCGCGGGAGCGCAAGCCAACCCGGCAGGTGGGGCAGGCAGCCCGCGACCCGCAGGAAGGTTTTGACATGGCGTACTTCGGCGACCCGCGCTACATTGGCTGGGGAGGCGGCGTGCCGGTGTTTGCGGGTGGCCAGCTGGCTGGCGCAGTGGCAGTCAGCGGCCTTTCTGAGTCAGAGGATATCGAGCTTGCCGAATTGGGTATCCGCGCGCTCTAAGCAACTTGCGCCGCAAAGAAGATTTTGATATAAAACGAAGTGTTAATGGGCGTGTGCTTGCACTCGGTCATTTGCAATCCAGCAGCTACCAGCTTTTCAAAAAATAGTTTTATGATCAATGTTACCGACCTCACAAAATACTACGGCGACGTACAGGCGTTGAAAGGGATTAATTTCTCCGTGAAGCCCGGTGAAATTGTGGGCTTGTTGGGCCCGAATGGTGCCGGAAAAACTACATCAATCAAAATTTTGACCGGCTACTTGCAAGCTGACAGTGGCAGAGTGCAAGTGGATGGGCTGGATGTTCTCAATCACCGCGAGCAGGTGCAGGCGCGGGTTGGCTACCTGCCCGAAAGCACGCCGCTGTATAGCGAGCTCTCGGTGCAGGACTATTTGCAAATGATGGCAGACCTGCGCGAGATTGCAGAGAGCGACCGGCAGGCGCTACTTTCGGAGGCAATCCACGCCACCGGACTGGCTGAGCGCCTGACGCAGCCAATTGCGCAGCTGAGCAAAGGCTTCCGGCAGCGCGTGGGGCTGGCGCAAGCCATTCTGCACCGGCCGCGGCTGCTGGTTTTGGATGAGCCGACCGTGGGCCTAGACCCGACGCAAATTATTGAAATTAGAAACTTAATTAAGAGCCTCGCGCCCAAGACCACGATTTTGTTTTCGTCGCATATCCTGCCGGAGGTGGAGGCTATTTGTGACCGGGTGATTATCATCATCAATGGAGTGGTGAAGGCGGACGCCCGCCTGGCGGAACTGGCTGCTACAACGGATGCGGTGCTTGTGCTGCAACACGCGGTGCCTGGTGTGCCGGAAGCACTGCGGGCAGTGCAGGGTGCGGTTGGAGTAACGGCGCTGTCAAACTCCGCGCATCCGGCGTTCCGCATTTTGGGTGCCGAACGGGCTGATCTATGCCCGCTGATCTTTGATCTGGCGCGCAAGCAGAACTGGCCACTGCGCGAGCTGCGCCGCGATGTGCGCACCTTGGAACACGTTTTCAACGAGCTGGCGCTTGCAGCGTAAAACTTAGTCCCCTAACTAAGGACAAACTAGACAATGCAACAAACACTCGCAGTAACACGCAAAGAACTTAATAATTACTTTGGCTCGCCAATGGCGCTCATTTTTGTGGGTGTGTTTCTGGCCGCCACCCTCTTCACTTTTTTCTGGGTAGACACTTTTTTCGCGCGTGGCATCGCAGATCTACGGCCCCTGTTTCGGTGGATGCCATTGCTGCTGATCTTTCTCACCAGTGCCGTCACTATGCGCCAGTGGAGCGAGGAGCAATCCAGCGGCACGCTGGAAGTGCTGCTGACACTGCCGGTTGGGCCGCTGCAACTGGTGGCCGGAAAGTTTTTGGCAGTGCTGGCGCTGCTGGGCGTCTCGCTTGCACTTACTGTATTTTTGCCGCTGACTGTGGCGCTGCTTGGCAACCTGGACTGGGGCCCGGTGCTGGGTGGCTATATTGCTGCCCTGCTGCTGGCCGGCGCGTATGCGGCGCTTGGCCTGTTTGTTTCCTCCCGCACGGATAACCAGATCGTAGCGCTGATCAGCACCGCGGTGCTTGGGGGCGTGTTGTACTTGATCGGTGCCCACGGCGTGGTCGATTTTTTTGGAGACCGCACCGGCGAACTACTTCGGGCGTTTGGATCGGGTTCGCGCTTTGAGAGCATTGAGCGCGGTGTGTTGGATTTGCGCGACCTGCTGTACTACGTGTCGCTAATCGGAATCTTTCTTTCGCTGAATGTGCTGTCACTTGACTCCAAGCGCTGGGGCAGGGGTGCCAACTCGCTGTCGTACCGGCAGCGGCTGATCTTCACGGTTGTGCTGGTGGGTGCCAATCTCGCTGTCCTAAATGTGTGGCTGTTTCCCGTGAGCTGGCTGCGCGTGGATCTCACCGCCGGCAGGGAGTACAGCCTTTCCCCCGCAACCCGCAGCCTGCTGACCACGCTGGATGAGCCGCTGCTTATGCGCGGGTACTTCAGCGCCAAGACGCATCCATTGCTTGCGCCGCTCGTGCCGCGCATCCGAGATCTGCTGACCGAGTACGCGCTTGCCTCGGACGGAAAAGTGAAGGTAGAGGTGGTTGACCCGCTAACGGATCCGGAGAAAGAGGCTGAAGCGAACCAGACCTACGGCATCAAGCCCACGCCGCTGCAAGCAGCGGATCGTTACGGTGCCTCTGTGGTGAATGCTTACTTTAACATTTTGGTGCGCTATGGTGATCAGAATGTTGTCCTTAATTTTCAGGATTTAATTGAGGTGAAAGCCACTACCAATGGGCTGCCGGATGTGAGGCTGCGCAATTTGGAGTATGACCTGACGCGTGCGATCAAGAAAGCAGTGTACGGCTTCCAGAGCATTGAGACGGTGCTGGCTTCGCTTGATCAACCCGCAACTCTGACGCTGTATACAACGCCGAACACCCTACCGGAGCAGCTGCAGGTGCTGCCGGCCACGATTGCGAAGGTGGCGCAGGAGATAGCGGCGACTTCGGCGGGCAAGTTTAATTTTCAGCAAGTGCAAGTTGGCGCACCCGGCGCCCCGACATCAGATGAGTTGGCGCAGCAATTTGGGCTGCGCCCATTTCAGGCGTCGTTCTTCTCGCCGGATTTGTACTATTTGCACATGGTGCTTAGCTCGGGTGGCGAGAATCAGGTGCTGTTTCCCGCGGGCGATTTGAGCGAAGCCAGTGTGCGCGCCACGCTGGAGACAGCATTAAAGCGCGGTGCCAAAGGCTTCCTGAAAGTTGTTGGCATTTGGACTCCGCCGGATGTTCCTGAGCAGGATATGTTCGGGCAGCAGACGCAATCCTTTAAGAGTTATACAAAGATTGCTGATGTGCTGCGTGAGAATTACACCGTGCAGCCCGTGGATCTGGCCACCGGCCAGGTGGGCGGCAATGTGGACGTGCTGCTGCTTGTTGCGCCGCAGGGTCTCACCGACAAGGATCTGTTTGCCGTTGATCAATACCTGATGCGCGGCGGGGCGGTTGTTGTGGCTGCGGGCAACTACTTGCTCAAACCGGACCCGATGTCCGGCGGCTTGGCCGTTCAGGAGGTGGCGGGTGGCCTTGCGCCGTTGTTGGAGCACTATGGCGTCACGGTTGCCAAATCACTCGTGCTTGATTTACAGAATGAGCCGTTTCCAATTCAAATGGCGCGCAATGTTGGCGGCGTTGAAGTGCGGGAGTTCCAAGCCATGCCGTACCCGTACTTTGTCGATATCCGCACCGACGGCATGGATACCAAGAATCCAATTCTTGGCAGCGTTGCTGCTGTCACCCTCAACTGGGTGTCACCGCTGACCCTCGATGAGCAGAAAAACACCGGCCGTGAGGTCAGCCGGTTGCTTTCCTCCAGCGCTAATTCGTGGACGACAACCAACACCGTTGTGCAGCCAGACTTGCAGTTTTATCCTGCATTGGGCTTTCCGGAGGCGGAGGTGAAATCGGCGGAGCTTTTGGCGGTGGCAATCAAGGGCGACTTCGAAAGTTTTTACAAGGGCAAGCAGTCACCGCTCGAGGGAGCGGCTTCCGGTGCGCCAGCGGATGCGGGTGCCACAGCGGATGCGACGCCAACTGCAGTGCCGCAAGCGCTTGGCATCATTGAGCGTTCTCCTGCCACGGCTCGCTTGGTGGTAGTGGGCAGCGCTGAGTTCTTAAACGATGTGGTGTTCGATCTCTCGCGCAACCTGTCTGGTGACCGCTATTTGAACAGCCTGCAGTTTGCGCAGAACATGGTGGACTGGTCGGTGGAGGATCTGGAGCTTTTGGGCATCCGCTCGCGCGGCACTGCGTCGCGGGTTCTGCTGCCCCTGACTCCCCAGGCGCAATCTGTGGCGGAGTTGGGCAACTACGGACTGGCGCTTGTTGCGTTGCTGGGACTGGCGTGGACGTGGCAGCGCCGCCGGCGAAAGCAGCCGCCCATGGAGCTGCTGCCACCGGCAGCAGCCCGCAAGCGGCAGGAATCTGCAGCGGAAGTGGCAGCCTGATATGAACAAAACACTTCGCTTGCTGTCACTGCTTCTGGTTGCGCAAATTCTGATTGGCGCTTATGTTTATTGGCCACGTGCCATCGCGGAGACGGGTGGCCTACTGTTTGCCAGCCGTACCGAGACCGCAATCTCACGGCTCGTAATTCAGGATGACAAGGCGCTGCAGCTCGTCTTGGAAGACAAAGGCGGCACCTGGGTGTTGCCTAATGCTGGCGACTTTCCGGCCGACGCCGCAAAGATTGCGCCGCTGATTGAACACATCAAGCAGTTGAAGACTGGCCGACTCATCACCCAGACCGCGGCCAGCCACCGCCAGCTGCAGGTTGCGGAAGACAAGTACACGCGCCGGCTGGATATTCAGTGGCAGGATGGCGCGCGCAGTTTGGTTTTCATTGGCACATCAAGCGGGGCCGGAGCCACGCACTTTCGGCTTGATCCGCAGCCGGAGGTTTATCTTTCGGCAGACCTGACAAGCTACGGTATCACGCCGCAAGCATCGAATTTTATTGACACGAGTTTTGTTAGTATTCCGGCGGAGTCGGTGACAGCACTTGTGCTGGAGAATGCAGCCGGAAAGCTGGAGTTTGAAAAGGCTGGCGATGCGTGGAGCCTGAAGGGCATGGGCGCGGACGAAATTTTCAATTCCAGTGCGTTTACCTCCGTGTTGACGCAGGCAACCGGTGTACGCATGAGTGCGCCGCTGGGCAAAGAACAGAAGCCGACTTATGGTCTCGCGCAGCCCAAGGCCACGGTTCACATTATGGCCAGCAAAGACAACGTGGCGCAGGAATTCACTTTGCAGGTCGGCGCCAAGGTGGGCGAGGATTACGCAATGAGTTTTAGTGGTTCCCCCTACGTGGTGCGAGTTTCTTCTTATACTGCACTGAACTTCACCGAAAAGACGCGGGCAGATTTTATTACGCCGCCAGCAACGCCCACGCCCGCTGCGGCGCCTTAGGCGCTATCCTGCGTCTTGCCTCCGGCGTGCCGCGCCGGGAAATGGTTTTGCTGGCGCGCTATGGGCGCGTGTGCGGGTCGAACAGGCGGGCATACTCGTCAAGCGCAAAGCGGTCGGTCATGCCGGCGATGTAGTCACACACGGCGCGCTCGAGGCCGTAGCTGTTGATTGCGTTTTTCACTCCGCCGGGCAACTGGTGCGGTGACTTCGTCAAGACTTCGAACATCTCAGCAATGAAACGCTCCGCTTTTTCAGCCATGCGCGCCACGCGATGGTGCTGAAAAAGCTGCTCCCGTAAATGCGCCTTTAACTCTGTTTGCATCGCTTGCATGCTTGCAGACCAATCCACCAGGTTGGTTGGCAGCTGCTGAATGTGCAGTGGTGAGCTGGCGCCAGACTGCTGCAGTGCAGCTTCGGTGGTTGCAATCAGGTCTTGTATCTGAAGGCCAAGCAAGCGCCGGATCATGCGGTGGCGGATGAGGTCCGTCCACTCGCGCCCGTCCCAGCTGATGTCTGTGCGCACTGTTTCCCAGAGTGCCTGGCCGCTCAAGCCGGCGGGCACTAGCAGTCCCGCGCGCAGCCCATCGTCAAGGTCGTGGGCCGTATAGGCCAGTTCGTCCGCCACGTTTGCAATCTGCGCTTCAAAGCTGGCGCGCAGCTCCGGGTCGTATTCGCCGGCGTCAGCCCGGTCGTACTCAGTCTCATGTTTCACAATGCCCTCGCGCATCTCCCACGTGAGATTGAGCCCCCGGAAATCTTCGTAGCGTTCCTCCAGCGTTGTGACAATGCGCAGCGTTTGGCGGTTGTGGTCAAAGTGGCCATGAGCTGCCATCAGGCGTTGCAGCACGCGCTCGCCGGCGTGGCCAAATGGCGGGTGACCCAAATCATGCGCAAGGCAGATGGCCTCAACCAGATCTTCGTTTGCGCCGAGTGAGCGCGCAATACTGCGCCCCAACTGCGCCACCTCCAATGTGTGCGTGAGGCGCGTCCGGTAGTAATCGCCCTCGCTGTTCACAAACACCTGCGTTTTGTACTCGAGGCGCCGAAAGGCGGTGGTATGCAGCACGCGCGCCCGGTCGCGCTGGAAGCAGGTGCGGTCTTGTGCTTCAGGCTCTGGATGCAGGCGCCCGCGTGAGGCGCTGCTGCGGAGTCCATAAGGCGCCAGCGAGATATTCTCGTGGTCCTCCATGGCGGCGCGTTTGATGAGCATGGTGGCAGGCTTAGTTGCGTTGCACCGGCGAAACGGATTTTCTGGACGTGCTCCGCTGCTGCTTGGCGGCGGCCGCCGGCGCGCCGTTGATGGATGCGCGCAGCGCGTGGATCCTGTCCCGCATTCCAGCAGCGGTTTCAAATTCAAGCTGGCGGGCGGCAGCCTTCATGCGGGCTTCGAGCTCGATTATCAAAGTGATTGTTTCGGCGGTGGTTTGCGGAGCTTGAGGCTCGGCAGTGTACTCTGCCGGCTCCTCTGCCACCGTGCGCACGCGCGTACTTAAGTCGTGCACGGATTTGATGATGCTGGCCGGCACGATGCCGTGCAACTCGTTGTACGCGAGCTGCACAGTGCGGCGCCGGTTGGTCTCGTCTATAGCCATGCGCATCGAGTCAGTCACTTTGTCCGCGAACATGAGCACGCGCCCGCGCACGTGGCGGGCAGCCCGGCCAATTGTTTGGAGCAGTGCAGTGCCAGAACGCAAAAATCCTTCTTTGTCAGCATCCAGGATGGCAACCAGTGAAACTTCCGGAAGGTCCAGTCCTTCGCGCAGCAAGTTGATTCCCACCATCACATCGTACTTTCCAAGACGCAGGTCGCGTAACAGTTCGACGCGCTCCAACGCGACAATGTCAGAGTGCAGGTAGGTAACCTTTAGCCCCAGCTCGAGCATGTAGCGACTGAGATCTTCAGACATGCGTTTCGTGAGGGTGGTTACGAGCGTGCGTTCGCCGCGGGCGACGCGCTGCTGCACTTCTTCGACCAGGCGGTCGATCTGGCCTTCGATCGGCAGGATTTCCACTTCCGGGTCAACAAGACCGGTGGGGCGGATGATTTGGCGCACGACCCGGTCAGCGATTGAAAGTTCGTAAGGCGCAGGCGTTGCGGAGGTGTAGATAACCTGGCCAGTGCGCGTGCCGAACTCGTCAAAGTTAAGCGGCCGGTTGTCGAGTGCTGAGGGCAGGCGGAAGCCGTAGTCTACGAGCACTTGCTTGCGCGATCGGTCACCGCCAAACATGCCGCGCACCTGTGGCAGCGCCATGTGGCTCTCGTCCACCACCAGCAAAAAGTCTGAGGGGAAGTAATCCAGTAGGGTCCACGGCGGGGAACCAGCCGGGCGCTGGTCAAGCGGGCGCGAGTAGTTTTCAATCCCGGAGCAATACCCGGCCTCGCGCAGCATTTCCAGGTCGTAGCGCGTGCGCTGCTCAATGCGCTGCGCTTCCAAATAGCGTTCATTGGCCTTGAAAAAAACCAGCTGCTCTTCCAGCTCGGCTTCGATGTCTTGAATTGATTGCTTTAGTTTGTGTTCTTCGGTGATGAAGTGCTTGGCGGGAAAGACTTCAAGAGAGTCGTGCTGCTGCACGACCTCGCCTGTGAGCGGATGGACTTCCGTGATGCGTTCAACCTCGTCATCAAAAAAGTCAATCCGATACGCATTGTCACTGTATGGCGGCTGCAGCTCAAGGGTGTCGCCCTGCACGCGGAAAGTTCCCTGCCGCAGCTCAAGATCGTTGCGCTGATACTGGCTGTCCACTAGGCGGCGCAGCAACGCATTGCGGCGGTGCTCTGTGCCGGTTACAAGGTGCACCACGCCGCTGTAGTAAGACTCCGGATTTGCGAGGCCGTAGATGCAGGATACCGAGGCGACGATGACCACATCGCGGCGGCTCATAAGCGCAGCGGTGGCAGCCAGCCGCAGGCGCTCGATCTCTTCATTGACGTCGGTCTCTTTTTCGATATAGAGGTCTTTTCTGGGGACGTATGCCTCCGGCTGATAGTAATCGTAGTAACTTACAAAGTACTCGACCGCGTTCTCCGGAAAGAACTCGTGGAACTCAGAGTAGAGCTGCGCCGCCAGTGTTTTGTTGTGCGTGAGCACCAGCGTCGGGCGCTGCGTTTGTGCCACTACCTGGGCAATCGTGTAGGTCTTGCCGGTGCCGGTTGCGCCGAGCAGAACCTGATGTTTTAGGCCGCTGTTGACGCCGTTGATCAGCTCTGCAATCGCCTGCGGTTGGTCGCCCGTTGGCTGGTAAGGTGCATGCAGCACAAACTCTGGCATGTAAATGATTATACCGATGGACTGCTGCGCAGGCTTTGTATACTCTGGTTTGAAAGGGGCTGGTAGCTAGTAAAGCGCATGATTCCACTTTTGGTTTTGGTCGGGCCGACGGGTGTTGGCAAAACCGAACTGAGCCTGCACTTGGCTGCGCGCTTGGACGCTGAGATTGTCTCGGCTGACTCGCGCTATTTGTACCGCGGGCTGGATATTGGAACGGCCAAGCCGAGTCCGGTAGAGCTGGCGCGCATTCCGCACCATCTGGTGAATGTGACCGCGCCGGAGCAGCCGTGGTCTTTGGCGGAGTACAAGCAAGCGGCGACGGTGGCGATTGTGGACATCCATGCGCGCGGGCGGCTGCCCATGCTGGTGGGTGGCACCGGGCAGTATCTGCGGGCGCTGCTGCAAGGCTGGCAGATTCCGGCAGGCGGGGATAACTTGCAGTTGCGCGACCGCCTGACAGCGCAGGCGGAAACGGCTGTGGGGCTTGCCGCCCTGTACGCGCAACTCAGCGAATTGGATCCGGCAGGGGCGATGCAAATTGATGCGCGCAACCCGCGCCGGGTGGTGCGGGCTTTGGAAGTGTGCCTGAGCAGCGGCCGGCCGTTCAGCGCGCAGCGCACCCGCGTGGCGCCGGCATATCGTGCCTGCCAGCTGGGGCTGACAATGTCGCGCGCGGATCTTTACGCGCGGATTGACGCGCGCGTGGACCGGATGCTGGCTGATGGGCTGCTGGCGGAGACGCAGGGTCTCGCTGCACAAGGGTTGGCGTGGGAGCTGCCCGCGCTTTCTGCGCTGGGGTACCGCCAGCTGGGGGCGCACTTGCGCGGTGAATGCAGTCTGGCGGAGGCGGTGCTGCGCATAAAGCATGATACGCGCCGCTTCGCGCGGCGCCAATACGCTTGGTTCTCATTGAGCAATCCGGACATAACCTGGTTTGACGTTGGGCGCACACCGCGGGCGCAGATTGAGGAACATGCGGTAGGTGCATTAGAGGGTGCGGGTTACAAAGTGCCTGCGGGTAGAATCGGCACATGAAATTTGCGCGATTTGCGTTGTTGCTGGCGCTGATTGCGCCGCTGATTATTGCGCCACTGCCGGCGGCCAAGGCCAGCAATGAGCAGCCAGCTGTCTCGCGCGCTGCAGCTGCCGCCATTTTAGACAACTTGTCAGATGAAGAAAAAATTGCGCAGCTTTTTCTCGTCACGTTTACCGGTTCCAGTTTAGAACCAACCGCTCCAATTTTCCAAATTCTGCGCCGCTACCATCTGGGCGGAGTTGTGCTCACCCGCGCGAATGATAATTTTGACGACCGCACGGATGTGCGCGCTGCGCTGCATTCACTGACCGGTTTACTGCAGCGCGCCAACCAGGACATGCTGGTGTCCGCAGCGGCGGCCACGCCAACGCTCAGAGCTCCACAGCAAATGCCGCAACCGTTGTTTATTGCAGTTGCTCATGGCGGGCTTGGGCTACGGACAGCCGAGCTGTTGAGTGGAACCACCGCACAACCGAGTGCGCTGGCCATTGGCGCAACTTGGAAACCGGAAAATGCGCGGCTGGCGGGACTGGCCACGGGGCGTGAGCTGCGCCAGCTCGGGTTCAACATGCTGCTTGGCCCCAACTTGGATGTAGTGGATAACCCCAATCCTGCAAGCCCGGGCGACCTTGGCTCCGGCGCTTTTGGCGGCAATGCATTCTGGGTTGGCGAGTTTGGGCGGGCTTACACGCAAGGCGTGCACGCAGGCAGCAGCCGGCGAATGGCAGTGATTGCCGGAACCTTTCCGGGGTTAGGCAGCGGGGACCGTGACGCAGCTCTGGAGGTGCCGGTTGTTTCCAAGCCGCTGATCGAGCTGCAGGCGGTAGACATCCGATCGTTTGCAAATGCGGCCAGCCTGGCAGGCAACACCGAGGGCGCTGCAGACGGCTTCGTCACCGGCCCGGCGTTGTACGCTGGATTGCAAGGCTCGATTTCGCGGGAGACGCGGCCGCTGGCAATTGATGAAAGCGCGCTGAAAGTTTTGCTGCAGTTTGACGAGTTCCGGCCATGGGTGGAGCTTGGCGGCCTGCTTGTGAGCTTGCCACTTAATCATCCCGGCGTGCGGCGTGATTACCTTGCGGGCCAAAATCTGCTGGCTTCCAATGTGGCCTACACTGCTTTGATGGCAGGCAATGATTTGCTGCAAGTGTCGGTGCAAGATGACGATGGGTTGGCGGCGCTGCCCGCAACGCTGGACGGGCTTGTGAACCGCTACAAGCAAGGCGGGGTTTTTAGCGCTCGCGTGGATCAGGCGGTGGCCCGCATCATTGGGCTAAAGCAGGAGTTGTACGGAAAGTTTGGCGCAGGTACCGTCATCAACGCACAGCCACTTGAGCCATTGGTGCCGATGGACAGCGAGATGGCGGCGATTGCGCATGAAGCTTTCACGCTGTTGGCGCCGGCGGCTGCGGATTTGGCGCAGCGCCTGCCGCAACCGCCCGCGCCGGGTGCCCGCATTGTATTTTTAACGCAGACGCAGCTGGTGCGGCAATGCAGTCTGTGCCGGCCGCAACGCCTCCCGGCTGTTGATGCATTGCAAGCTGCCGTGGAGCGCGCTTATGGGCCGATTGCCAAGGTGCGCAGCCAGAACTTAAGTAGTTACGATTTTGGAGAGTTGGGAGATTTTCTAGCGGGCGTTGGGCCAACGCCAGTGCCCCAAACAACTGCAACTCCCGTGCCGGATAGCGGGCAAGCTACTGCGATTCCTACGCCTGTGCCCGCTGCTGTGGTTTCGCGCGCGTCGATTGCTGATGCGCTGCGTGATGCGGCATGGGTGGTTGTGCTGCTGCAGCCGGCGCAGGTTGCTGAGGGCGTCCCCAGCAGCTTTCAGCGCTTGCTGGCAACCCGGCCGGACTTGCTCGCTGGCAAGAAGCTGGTTGTATTTTCGCTTGGTGCGCCATACCACATGGATGCGGCAGCACTTTCTCAAATTACCGCTTATTACGGTTTGTTCAGCGCAGCGCCGGCATTTATTGATGTGGCTGCGCAGGCGCTGTTTTTGGATTTGACACCACGGGTAGGTGGGCCGGTGTCCGTGCCGGCAGCAGCGTACTTCCTTGCGGAGCGCTTGCTGCCCGACCCGGCACAAAAGTTTGAACTGGTGACGGAATTGGTTTTGCCAGCAGGCACTGACGCAACGCCGGTGCCGGAGCCCACGCTAGCACTGACGCCAGATGCAACGCAATCGCTAACAGGCGTGGACCTCGCTAACACTGCTGTGCCGCCCACGCTGCCTGAAGGCGCGCAAGTTAAGGTCAGTACTACGGTCCTACTTGACTTCAACGGCAACATTGTGCCCGATGGCACGCAGGTGGATTTTGATGTTCTCTACAAGGATGACAACGCACTGCGCGAAATTTTTGCGACTGCATTCACCGTGCAGGGTGTGGCGCAGGTTGAGCTGACCCCGAAGCGGGTTGGCGGCATTGAAATTCGGGCAGTCAGCGGCAGCGCAATTTCGCTGCCGGCGCCCTTATTGGTGAGCGACGTGGCGGGTGAAACCGCAATCGTTGTGCTGCCTTTGACGCCAAGCGTCACGCCCAGTGCCGTGCCTGCAGCCACCAGCACGCCGGTGCCGCAGGCTGCAATGGACGCTAACTCGCCGGCCAACACCGGGGAGGCGGGCAAGCCAGTGCCTGCGGCTTCCAGCGACCCGCGCGACCTGCTGAGTGCGCTGTTTATTAATATTCTTGTTGTGGGTTATGGCTGGGATGCAGCGCGGCGCAGCGGGCGCCGCTTGATTGAGCGCTTCCGGCTTGCGCTGGGGATTACGATTGGTGTGTGGCTGGCATATGATTTGTTTGTTTTGCAGCTGGCCGGTGCGGGCATGTTGCAATCCTTGGGGGCGCTTGCCCCGGTGCTGTGCGCAGCCGGCGGCGGCCTGGGTGCGCTGGCGGTGGACCGCTACAAGCTGCAGCTGGTAGCCGGCTGGCAATCCGGCAGCAGGCGGCTGCGGGCGGCATGGCAGTTCATGCGGGCGGGCGGCCTCAAGTAGCCAGCGTGGCAATCACTCCAACTCCAATGATTACCAGCGCAGCGATCGACAGGTGCCGCTCCAGAGGGTCCGTAAAGGCCAGCTGCGCCCATTCCCAGGCGGTGGCAGGCACAAACTCAGGTTGGCCTTGCGGACCCGGGAAAATGCCATCCAGCAAGGCGCCCCGAAAGTCGGCGATGGTGGGCGGACGGTCCTCCGGGTGCAGGTGCAGTGCCCAGTGCAAAGCGCGCTCCGTGCGCGCGCTCAGCGCCGGATTGATGTCGCGCACCGGCACCAAGCTGTCTGTCTGCAGAAAGCGGACTTTGGCCTCCGTGGGGGGCGTGTTGGTGAGCAGGTGGTAAAGCGTGGCCGCAAGGCCATAGACGTCGGTGCGCCCGTCCGTGTGGCCCGTGTCGCCGCCGTACTGTTCCAGCGGTGTGTAGTGGATTGTTCCGCGCCCTTGCACCACTGTGATCGTGCCGTCGTTTGGCACCAGCAGTTTTACGAGTCCAAAATCCACAAGCTTGATTGTGCCGGCCGGCGTCAGCCGGATATTGGCCGGCTTAATATCCCGGTGCACAACAGTAGGCTGCTGGGCATGCAAATACACCAGCGCATCGAGCAGTTGGCGCGCCCAATCGAGCACCAGCAGTTCGGGGATCAGAGTGCCGGCTGCGCGCGCAGTTTCGATGCGTTGGCGCAGGTCCACGCCTGCCACGTAATCCATCACCAAAAGTTCGGTGTCGCCCAAAGAGAAAAAGTCCGAGACCTTGGGCAGCACCGGATGGTCAAGGCGCGCGAGCACCGACGCCTCTTGGTAGAACTGGGCGCGCGCCTGGCGCTGCGCGTCTGGCGTGGCACGCGGATCGCCGCTCACTTGTTTCAGGGCGCACTTGCGGCCTTCCAGGCGCAAATCTTCCGCCAGAAAGATGGTGCCCATGCCACCTTTGCCCTGGGTGCCCAGCACGCGATAGCGCTGGTTGAGGATGTCGCCCGCAGCTGGGATCATATTGCCATTATATCGGCGCGTGGGCCGGCGCGGGAATGGGTGCGATGAGTCCCGGCGGCGCGGCAGCGCTAGTGGTGATTGGGGGCGCGCTCAAGGGGCACCGCTATGATTTGACCGGCGATGCATTTGTGATTGGCCGCGAGCGGCAGTGCGATTTATTGATCGACGACACAACCGTTTCCCGCAAGCATGCGCTGTTGCAGCGCGTTGAAGAAAAATGGTTCATCACGGACATATCAAAAAACGGCACGCATGTGAACAGCCGGCGGGTCACCGGTGCGCTGGCGCTCGCCAACGGGGACAAGATTGCAATCTCCACGGCGGCGCAGTTGGAGTTTGTGGGCTCCGAGGACACTGTACCGCTTTTGCTGGAGGAGAGCGAGGCAATCGGCCGCATGCACATTGACCGCAAAACGCGTGAGGTGCGGCTGCGCGGCCAGTTGCTGGATCCAGCGCTGTCTTTGGCGCAGTATCGGTTGCTGGAATTTTTCTACATGAGCGGCGATGCAATCAGATCGCGGGAGGAGGTGTCACGCGCCGTCTGGCCTGAGGCTGACCAGGCTGGTATCACAGAGCAGATGATCGATGCGCTGGTAAAGCGTTTGCGCGACCGCCTCGGCCAACTGGACAACGATCACGACTACATCCTGACCTTGCGCGGGCACGGCTTTCGGTTTAGCAACCCGCAGCTGTAGCGCGGCGCCAGCAAGCCGGCAGCCAGGCTGGCATGCGCTAGCGCCACTTGGCCAGCGACAGCTCGCGCTGGGCGAGCGCGTGATACTCCTTCAGCTTGGCGCTCAGATCTGCATGGCCGCGCGCCTCAAGGTCCTGCGCAAGCTCCACCATTGATTGCAGCAGTTCTTCAGTAAGTTCCGCGGCCCGATTGCGCAGCATTTCGGCTGCGGCTTCGGGTGTCTCAGATTGCAGCAGGTCGTTGATAAAGCGCAGAGCGGGTGGGGTGCTGGCATCCAGCTCAGCCATGATGGTGGCGCGCAGTTTTTCAAGGCGCGCAATCGCGTCTTTCTGGCCGGACTTTGTTGCGGCTTCAATGTTTTGGTGCAGTATGGCCAGAGTGCGGTCGTTAATCTCAGGCAGTACCTCGCGCACGGCAGCCGCTTCGTCCGGCGCTTGCAGCAACGCCTGCAGGAGCTGTGCCGCAGCACTGCCCTGCGCCTTTGCGGCCGCATCACTGCGCTCCACTGCATCCAATATCACTTGGCGCGCTGCTTCCAGCTGTTTCCGCTGTTCACCGGCGGCTTTATCAATCTGCTTGGTGAGACCCACAAAAAATTCGTAGTCCACCAGCTGGCGCACCAGCGTCACCACCGCGCGCACTCGCAGTTCGTCCGGATTGCTGCACACCAACTGCAGCAGCGTTTCGCGCGTGAGGTTTGTGCCCAGCGCTTGCAGCTCCTCCGCCACTTCCTCCAGCACTTTTGTCTGGGTGCTGGCGCTGCGGCCGATTGTGGAGTGCAGCGCGACCTGCTCGCTGAGTGCTGCGAGGCGCCCGGTTGTGTCCTTTTCGGCAGCGCCATTGCCGGCAGCGCGTTGCAGCAGCGCTCCCAGAATCTGCACAAACGGCAGGTCAATTTCTGCGTCGCGTTGTTGAATCAATGCGGGCAGGGCGCTGGCATCCGCTTTGAGCAGGTCTTGCAGCAGTTGCAGCTTGGCACGCTGCGAGTCCAGCATTTCCGGGGTGATGCCGTCGGCTTCCAAAATGCGATTAATCAGATTCTGCATTGAGAGCATTTCTTGCGGGCGCAGCAGATAGCCTTTGCGCTGGTCTGAGGGCGTGCGGCTTACAACCTGGCGGGTTAGGCTGCCCAGCAGGTTCTCTTTGTCCTGCAGGCGCATGTTGAGCTCCATTGGCACAAACGTGAGCAGCAGCTCTTTGGCCGGGTCGTGATACACAAGCGGTGTGCCGAGCATGGAGGTTTGCCCGCATAGCTGGCACGCGAGCAAGTTGAGCTGGCCTTTCAGCAGGCGCTGCTTAGCACCCGGATCCGCGCCTGCGTCTACCAGCTGTTCAAGGTGCACCGCCACGGGCTGCCGGCATTGTGGGCACGCGACGGTTGTGTTGGGGGCTTTACTTGCCATTTTGGGGGCAGCTAGTCTCCGCGTGGCAGGCTGAACAGGAACGCAGCGCCGGTACCAACTGGCGACTCGACCCAAATGCGGCCGGCATGCGCCTCAACAATTGCACGCGCAAGATACAACCCCAAGCCGGCGCCGGAAGCGCGCTCAGTTGCCAGCGTGGTTGCGCGGTAGAAGCGGTCAAACACGCGCTGCACTTCGTCCGGTGGCAGGCCCGGCCCCTCGTCGCTCACGCTCACCACAATCTCCTGCGCCAGTACCCGCCCCGCAATTGTGATGGCACCACCGTCCGGCGAATACTTGATGGCATTTGAGACAAGGTTGCTAAGCACCTGGCCGAGGCGTTCCTCGTCGCCTTGAATGATTGGAAAGTTGTCCGGGAACCGCGTGCTGATGCGGTGGATTGTTGTTTGTGTTTGGAAGCGCGCCGCGATGCGGGCGGCTATTTCTGCCAGCTGGCATTCCTCGCGTTGCAGGGGCAGCCCGCCCGCTTGCAGGCGCGATGCGTCCAGTAAATTTTCAATCAGGCCGGTGAGGCGGTCCGCCTCCTCTTCAATGACCGCCAAACTTTGCTGCACCACCGCCGGCTCCCAGTTGGCATCCTCGCGGCGCAGTGTGCCGGCGTAGCCTTTGATAAGCGAGACCGGCGTTTTCAGCTCATGGCTGATAACAGAAATAAATGTGCTCTTGAGCTGCTCGGCTTCGCGAAAGCGCGTGATGTCGCGGACGCTGGCAATCAGGTTGACGAGGTGTGCGTCGCGATTGAATAGCGCAGCGTAAGTGACGCCAACTGCCAGCGGGCTGTCATTCTTGCGCAGCAGTTCGCCTTCCACATAAATTGGAACAGACGCGGGGCTGGGCCAGCCGGCGGCTTCCGCATCCGCCAGGTTCAAGCCGGGTGTGCGCTGCGCCCAGCGGAACAAATCATCGTAATTGCGCCCAATCGCATCCACTGCTGTTATGTTGGTAAGGCGGGCCAGCGCGCGGTTCCAGCGTTCCACTTTATGGCTAACGCTCATAATGCAAAAGCCGTCGGCAGCATTCTCCAATATGGCATCCAGCTGGCGGCGCTCCTGGTTGACGGCTTCGAACAAGCGCGCATTGGTCACTGCAACCGCGGCCTGGTTTGCGAACACATCCAGCAGCTCCTGCTCGTTGGGGCCGAAAGGGGCGGTGGTTGCGCGGAACACCAGCAGCAGGCCAATCAGTTCGCCGCGCGACTCGAGTGGCAGGCCAAACGCGCCTTCCAGTGAAACCAGTCCGCGGCTGCGCGCCACATACAGGCGGCGGTTAAGCTCGCTGATGAGATGCGGCGCCGCATGCTTAACATGGCCGGTGGGAATATCCTTTAGGATGCGCGCAAAGTGGCGCAGGTATTCGGGTGCCACGCGGTACTGCGCGTAAATGTTAAAGCGCACATGCGATTGGGCTTCAGATCCCAGTGGAGTTTCACGCAGTGCAATTAATCCGGCGCGCCCATTGAGCATGTTGGTGGAGGCTTCAAGAATGCGCGTCAGCACCGTGCTCAGGTCCAGTTCCTGGTTGAGCCCGCGCACAATGTCCAGCAAGTGGTCGCGCTGCTGAATGCGGTAATCCGTGAGCATGTTCGGGGAGGTTAGCGGCGGCGGCGGCCGCAGGGCTTATGGAAAGATGTCGTTAAGCACGGGCAGGTAGCGGCAGTTGCAGCCACCAGCTCGCGAGCAGGCTTCAAGCGGAATGTCCGGCGCGTCGGCTTTGGCATAAGCGCCTTGCACTGCACAGGCGGCCGGGCACGCATCATCGCTCACGCCGACTACAATACTTGTGACGCGCGGGTTGGCACGCAAGCGCTCCAGCGCGGCGCGCAGCTCTGGCAGGCGGTCAGTGGGAAGCACCGAAATGGGGCGGTTACTGGATGACAACGGATGGCCTCTTTAATAACGTCATTTTATGACGGCGCTGGCACTCCGTCAAACCGCTCCCGACAACACCGGCAGCAGCTTGAAGAACTGCTGCCTTTACGCGCACTGCAGCCATTCTGAACGCTGGGTTAATGGCTTGTTTGCGGGTTGTTTCGGGGCTGGTGCCGCAAAGTGTGGCAAATTAGACGCGTAGGACGGAGAATTGCAATGCGCATTCCATCAACCGTAATCTCGAAACCGGCCGCCTTTCTCACTGCAGTGTTTGTGATGTTGGGTGGATTGCTGGCTACAAACATTCTGCTCGCGGTCCTGGTCCGGTAAGCTGCGGCAACGCGGGCGGCTACAGCGCTGCCCGGTGTCAACTGCATAGCAGCACGGAGTGCGAGCGCGCCTGCAGCACAGCGTCAACGCTGCCGCCAAAGGCAATCGCGCGCAGCGGGTTTGTGCTGTAGCCCCCCATCACAATTAAGTCTGAGTTTTTGTCCGCCGCCGTTTGCAAAATTGCTGCAGCAACCGAGCTGGTCTTTACTGACAAATATTCGGCTGGCGTCGAGTGCGTTTCCAAATATGCGCGCGCTTCGCCAAGCGCATCGGGCGCTCCGGCGCTGCAATGCATTACCACCAGCGCGATATCCCAGGCGCCAGCAATGTAAGCCGCCACGTACAGCGCTTCGCGCGCCTTCGCACTGCCATCAAACGCAAGTAGTACGCGCTGCAAGCCGCTTGGCAGAGCGGGTGTGGCCAGCACCGGGCGCGGGCACGCTTGAATGATGGCTCGCAAGCCGGAAGCCAGCCGGCTGCCAATGTCATTTGCCGGCGGATGCGCCAAATGCAGCACTAACAGGTCCGCCCAGACGGCGCGTGCCAGCAGCGCGTTGCGCACGGGGCCAGTTTCAATCGCCAGCTGCCCGTTGATGCCGGCGGCGGCGCAGCGTTTTGTGAAGTTGGTGCGCAATGCCACAGCGTACGCCGGGTTTACGTGGTCACTGATGTGCAGTCCGCGCAATACGGCCGACTCGTGTTTCGCAAACAGCAATGCGGTGTCAAGCGCGGGCCACGCTTGCTCGTCACCCGACACACCCACCAGAATTTTGGAGAAAAGCTGCAGAGTGTCGCGTGTGGCCACGGAGTTTTTGCGCCACTTGCTGAACCGCGTGCTACTGCGCAGGCTGGCAGGCACGAGCAGGTTCGAAGCTGCGTTCCAAAGGCGCGTCAGCACCTGCCCGCTGCGCACGCCAAATTTGCCAGCAAGATCAGCTGCCACTTCATGCGTGTCCATGCTCCACTCAAGCGCTGACTCAAGCCTGGCGCGATGCTCGGCCAGCCAGACATACAAGTCAGTTTCCGTGCGGTCAGGCAGCGACTGCAGCAGACTCTGGTTGCGTATCACTTCCACCACTGGCAGGTAGACAGTGTCGTACCAGCTGGTCACTGCGTCTTCCAGCTTCACGCTTTCACGCGACTCCATTCCCAAAAAGTAACGGTGCACATTTATGTGCTCGTCCAGGATGCGGTATTGCCCCGGTACTGTCATGAGCAGATTTGCACCCGGACGCAAGTGGTCGAGGCTGGTGCGCTCCAAAAACTCAACGTAGCGCGCTTTGCAGATCAAGTCGTCGGGGTTATCGCTGGCGCTGAATGGCACGCGGGTGGGGATGTCCAGCACGTAGGCTTGAATTGATTTTGCGCCCAGCTCGCGGGCAACGGAGATGCGATGGTTGCCGTCAAGTACAAAGTAGGCATTATCGATGCGATAGAGCTCCACGGGCGGCAGGCCCGTGTTCTCGGCTGCCGCCCGCACTCCCGCCCATCGGGTTTGGTCCGAGTCATGCAGCGGCAAAAAGCTGCGCGTGAAATCTGTATAGCGCCCCACGCTGCCTACAATTGCACCCAGCGCCACTTCCTGCAGGCCGCGCGGCGTGGAATGCGCCAGCTTTAATTGCTGGCGAACGTCCTCAAAGGAAAGCAGGCCAGCCGGCCGGCCGCGCAGACGCGCCAAAGTTTGTTCGAGCGCTGCTTTTGTGCGTGCACTGCGAAAATCCTGCGCTGCACGCTGTCGAAAAAGATCTTCCATCTGGTTTCAATCGGGCGGCGTGAGTATAATGCCGTGCCCGCCGGTTTGGTTTGACTGGAGAATAATAACAATGCCTACATTCTCGGACTTGCGAGTGCTGATTGCTGATGATATTGCTACGGCTGGCGTGGAGCGCTTGCGCGCAGTGGCGCAGGTGGACGTTGATGCGGAAATCACGGCTGCACAATTGCTGGCGCGCATCCACGGGTACCACGCGCTGGTAGTGCGCAGCCGAACCAAGGTTGACAGCGCGTTGCTGGCTGCAGCGGCGCAGTTGCGCGTGGTAGGGCGGGCCGGCGTAGGCGTGGACAATGTGGATGTTGAGGCTGCTGCGGCGCGCAGTGTGATTGTGGTTAATTCGCCGCTGGCTGCAACCACAGCAGTGGCTGAGCTTACGCTTGCGCTGATGCTGGCTGTGGCGCGGCAAGTGCCGCTGGCTGATGCAGCAATGAAGCAGGGCGAGTGGCCCAAGAAAAAACTGCAAGGCGCAGAGCTGGAAGGCAAGACGCTGGGCCTGATTGGCTTTGGCCGCATCGGGCGCGAAGTGGCGCGGCGGGCGCAGGTGTTTGGCATGCGCATTGTGGCTTACAACATTATTCCCATTGACCCGGCTTCGGTTGCGCATCTGGCCACACTGCTTGGGCTGCAGCAGGTGCTGGCTGCGTCAGACTACATTTCATTGCATGTGCCGGTAACAAACGCCACGCGCAACATTATTGATGCGGCTGCGCTGGCAAGCTGCAAGCCGGGCGTGCGCATTGTGTGCACTGCGCGCGGCGGCTTGATAGACGAGGCTGCTTTGCTGTCCGCGCTCGAAAGCGGCCGGGTGGCAGCCGCCGGGCTGGATGTTTTTGCAACCGAGCCGCCAGGCGCAAGCGCGCTGGTGCGCCACCCGCATGTGGTTGCTATGCCGCACGTTGGAGCGCAAACGGCGGAAGCGCAGGAGCGTGCCGGAGTGGATATCGGCGATGAAGTTGCGGCAGCGTTAACCGGCAAGTCCTTGCGCTGGCGCGTGCTGCCAGATCCGACTGGCTAGACCGCAGCAGCGGCTGCCCGGCCGGCTGCTAACTGCGGCGATCGGGTGCGGAGCCGACAGAGCGCTGTGTTTGCGGGCGCAGGCGGTTGCGCAGCAGGCGGAAAGTGCACAGCATTTCCACCGCAGCGTAGATTGTGGCGTTCACGATTGCGGGCGTTTGCGCTGCGTAGTGTTTGCGGTGAAAAATCTTCATCGCATTGTGGAAGGCCCGGATCATGCGCGCACTATCTTTGCTGGTTGAGGTGCCTTTGTGGTGGCGCACCACCACGCTCGGGTAATACATCACCGCATAACCGGCGCGCTGGATGCGCAAGTTCAGGTCCAGATCCTCGCCGTACATAAAAAAACTTTCATCCATCAAGCCCACTTTGGCGAGCGCGCTGCCGCGCATCAGCTGGCAGGCGCCCACCGTGGAGTCCACCTCTGCGGTTTCATCCACGGGCAAAAACGTCATGTTGTAGCGCGCAAAGCGGGCGCTGTGGGGAAAGATTCGGCTCAAGCCGAGCAAGTGATAAAGCGCGGTCGCAGGCGTTGGTGCGCCGCGCCGGCAGGCTTTGTCCAGAGTGCCGTCGGCCAGCAAGAGCTTGGGTCCCAGCACGCCAACGTTTGGATTGGCATCCAGGTATTCCAGTAGCATGCGCAAACTATCGGCGGGCAGCTCGGTGTCCGGGTTGAGCAGCAGTGCGTGGCGGAATTGTGGTGCGTCAGGGAAGCCGGCGGCGCGCAAGCCAAGATTATTGCCGGATGAATAGCCGCCGTTGTGCGTGCTCTCAATTACCTGGCACCACGGAAAGTCATTGCGCACAAATTGCGGGGTGCCGTCGTCGCCGGCGTTGTCCACCACCCATACGGCTGCATCAATGCCGCCAATCGCAGCACCTACACTGCGCAGGCATGCGCCCAGATACTCGCGCGAGTTGTGGCAAAGAATGATGATGGCCAGGTCGCGCATGTTTAGCTGACGAGAATCTGCCAATAGCTGGCGCCGCGGCGCGCCAGCGTTGCGCCGTCAATGCGCTGCTGCAGCCATGCGTACAAGCTGCGCGCCAGCCAGTACAAGAGCCCGGCAACGGTGATCAGCTTCAGCACCAGGTACCAGCCCGCGCCATATTGCTTGCGAAAAAAGCGCGCCTGGCTGCGCGCAAACAGCACAGTGCTGCGCTCCGGCTGCCGGCTTGTGGCATGCGCGCCAATGTGCATAATTACGGCGTCCGGGGTGTACCACAGCTGCCAGCCGGCGAGTTGTGCGCGCCGGCACCAGTCGGTCTCCTCAAAATAAAGCGCAAAGCCTTCATCAAGCCCGCCGGTCTGCTGCCAGAGTGTGCGGCGCACCAAAATCGCGGCGCCCAAGATGTGCTCGACCTCGTGCTCGTGCTCGTAAGCAGCAGTTGGATAGCGCCCGTTGGCAACGGAGTTCAGTGGCACCAGCTTCTCAAAGAATCCATAAAATGCCTGCGCAATATCCGGGAAGCGAAAAGTAGAGTGCTGCAGGGTGCCGTCGGAAAATACCAGACGTGGCGCCAGCATGCCCAACTCCGGCCGGCGGCCGGCAGCATTCAGCATGGCTTGCAGCGCACCGGCGCGTGCCTCAGTGTCGGGGTTTAGCATCAACAGCCACGGCGCACGCGCGGCCGCAAAGCCGAGATTGTTTCCAGCCGCGTAGCCAATGTTGCCGTTGGCGGGAATCACGCGCGTATTTGCAAACTGCTGCTGCACCAAATCCACAGTGCCGTCGCTGGAGGCGTTGTCCACAACGATGACCTCGAGCGCAAGCGCCGGGTCACTACGGTACAAACTGCGCAGGCAGGCGCCAATCACACCCGCACTGTTGTGGGTGACGATGATGATGGATAGTTGCGGGGCGGGCGCCGCAGCTGGCGGCTGCTCTGGGCTGGGCATGTTTGGTGGGCTGGAGCCGGCGGGCTGCGCTGCCGCATTGCCCGCTGCTATCATTTCTCCAGCGAGTGAATTTTACACCGCTGCATTGCAAAACCCGTGCTGCGCCTGAACCATCTTAATAAGTTTGTGCCGCTGCTGCTGCCGTTTGTGGCGGTGCTGGTGTTCGCCAACGGCCTCAGCGCGCAGTTGCTGCGCTTTTGGGATGACAACCGCTATGTGACAGAAAACCCGTATCTGCGCAGCCTGGATTGGCCGAACCTGTGGGCAATGCTGACGCGCTTTTATTTTGCCAACTATGCACCGGTTGTGCTGGTCAGTTTTGCGCTGGACTATCGAGTGTGGGGACTGCAGCCGTTTGGCTATCACCTCACCAGCTTGCTGTTGCATGTGCTGAACATCACGCTGGCATACGCCGTGGCGCGGCGTCTGGTGGGCGGTGGCACTGGCGCGCTGGTTGCTGCGCTGGTGTTCGCTGTACATCCGCTGCAGGTGGAGGCGGTGGTGTGGGTTGCCGGGCGCAAAACCCTGCTGTGCGGTACCTTCGCACTGCTGGCGCTGCTGAGTTACATGCGCAGCAGTAAACTGGACGGTAGCCCCAACGGGCGCAGATTTTTGGCCGCCAGCTGGCTGCTGCTGGGACTAGCGCTGCTCTGCAAAGCATCGGTGGTTGGGATGCCCGCTGTATTTGGGCTTTATGACCGATTGTGGATGCGCCATTCGTGGCGGCGGATTTTGGAGCGCAATCTAGTGCCGCTGCTGCTGACCGCCAGCATTGCAGCGCTTACGGTGATTGCGCATGCGCTGGCTGGCGGCATCAAAGAGTTGCGCGGCGGCAGTGTATTTGTAATGGGGCAGATCATGCTGCTGGTGGCTTGGGATTATGTCGGGGCATTTATTCTGCCGCTTAATCTAAACAACCTTTATCTCTACGATCTGGCCGTGCTCAAAGACAACTGGCGCATTTCGCTGGGTGTCCTGCCTGTGGTGGGTGTGCTGCTTGCAAGCTTCGGAGCTTACCGCGGCCGGCGCTTGTTGCGTTTGGGTGGCGTGTGGTTGCTGATGTTTATGCTGCCGGTTGCCAATGTGCTGCCGCTCAGCCCGCACCGCGCGGACCGCCATGTTTATCTGCCGTTGCTGGCGGTTGGTTTGTGGCTGGGTGCGTGGGCAGCGCGCCGCGGCCAGCTTTCCAAATGGCGGCCGATGCTGGCCGGGATGGGTGGCAGCTTGCTGATATTTTGGATCGTTACCGCCAGCTCGCGCAGTCTTGTGTGGCAGAGCGATTTGCAACTATGGCGCGATCATTTGGTTGATTATCCAAACTCGGTTACCGGCAATATCAACCTGGCCGGTGAGTACTTTGCGCTCAATGAGTACGATTTTGCGGCGCCGCTGTACATGCGGCTCTTGACGCTGGATCCTACGGATGTTCGCCCGCCTTATTTTCTGGCGCAGATTGCAGCTCGGCGTGGCGATCGGCAGGCGGAGATCGGGTTTTACCGCCGCGCAATCAGTTTGAGAACAGGCAATGCCGAGCTGCGCAACAATCTCGGTTACGCATTGTTGGGTGCCGGCCAGGCGGAGCAAGCACTTGCTGAGTTTTCCACTGCGCTTGCTCTCAAACCCGGCTATGAGCGTGCTCTTGTAAACAAAGGATCGGCGGAGTTGATGCTGGGCCACTATGTGGATGCCCGTAACACTTTCCGCGCAGTGTTGCAGCTGGATGGCGACTCGGCCGATGCCGCAAGCGGACTATGTGTTGCCCTTGCCAGCCTGGGGGATCTGAAGGCTGCGCTCGTGCAGTGCGAAGCCGCAGTCAACATTGCGCCGGAGAACGGACTTTATCTGGGCCGGTCCGCACATGTGCTGCTATTGCAAGGCAACGCAGTGGCTGCGCTCCAGATTGCACAGCGCGCAGTTGCGGCGGCGCCGCAGGCTGCATTGAGCTACCGCACATTGGCCGATGCCTATCGCCTGCTCAGCGAGCCGGTCTGGGCTGAAGGCTACTACCGCGAAGCGCTGCGCCTTGACCCCAACAACCAGGAAGCGCTGCAGGGTTTGCGGCAGCTTGAAAAGTGAGCTAAGCGCGACCCAGGTTTTGCTATGACTGAATCGACCACTTCATTCTGGCTTGACCGCGCTGGAAGCTGGCAGCCGCAAGACCCGGGCGCGCTGCCGGCCCGCACAGATGTGCTGGTGATCGGTGGCGGAATGACGGGCTTGCGCGCCGCGCAGCGCGCTGCCACGCTTGGCGCACAGGTGGTGCTGCTGGAGCAGCGCATGCTGGTGGGTGGCGCAACCGGCCGCAACGGCGGCCATGTTGTCGCGGGCCCCTCTGACTCCACTTCTGCAACCGTGCGCCTGCTCGGAATGGAAGCCGCCCGCGAAATTTGGGATTTCACATTTCAAACGGTGAACGCAATGCGCGAGTTTGTCGCAGAGGAAAATGTGGATTGCGATTTGAAGTTTGCCGGCACCGCGCAGCTGGCATTTGCGGAGCATGAACTTGCCGGCTTCGAAGCAGATGCGGCGGTGCTGCAAACCATGGGGATTGCAGTGCAGCAATGGTCGCGGGCCGAGTGCGCGGCGCGCACGCACAGCGATGCGTTCATTGGCGGCCTCTTTTATCCGCATGGCGGACAGCTGTGGCCGGCGAAGCTAGCGCGGGCAGTGGCAGTTGCCGCTGCGCGCAGCGGTGCGCGGCTGTACAGCGGCGTGCAAGTGCAGGCGGTCTCGGCAGATGGTTCAATGCTGCAAGTGCAAACATCGGCGGGTGCGCTGCAGGCGAAGGCAGTGATCCACGCGAGCAACGGCTGGGCGCGCCGCCTGCTACCTGAACTGCATGACGTGCTTGTGCCCACGCGCGGGCAAGCGCTGGCTACTGCGCCCGCAGAGTTCATGTGGGACTTTGGACTCGTAGCCAACGATGGCTATGAGTACTGGCGCCAGATGGCAGACGGGCGCATCGTGCTGGGCGGCATGCGCTGGCGCAGTGCAGACATGGGGCGTGATTGCGATGATGATACGCAGTTGGATGCGGAAACCGCGGCCGGCCTGCGGGCATTTCTGCCTGCGCACTTTGCAAAGCTCGCCGGCCTGGCAGTGGAGTATGAGTGGAGCGGCGTGATGTGCTACACACCGGACGGTCAGCCGCTGGTGGGCGCGCTGCCGGGGCGCCCCGGGGAATACATTGCTGCAGGCTACACCGGCCACGGCATGCCGCTCGCATTTATGGCCGGCTGCTGCGTGGCGGAGCTGGCGCTCGGTGCGCTGCCAACAATTATGGCTAGCGCCTTCTCCCCAAAGCGCTTTACGACCGGTACTTTATAATGCATTCCATGCGTAACTTAATTGCCAAAGCCAAAGCGTTGCAGCCCCGCCTCGTGGAACTGCGGCGCACAATTCACCGCAGGCCGGAACTGGGCTTTGAAGTGCATGAGACGGCCGCGCTGGTGGCGCGCACTCTGGGCGAGCTGGGCATTGAAGCCCAGACTGGCATCGGCAAGACGGGCGTTGTGGGCTACCTTGGTGACGGCGACGGACCGGTAGTGGCGATGCGGGCGGACATGGACGCGCTGCCAATCCAGGAGTTGAATGCGGTGGACTACGCCTCAACCGTTGCCGGCCAGATGCATGCGTGCGGCCACGATGCGCACACCACCATGCTTCTAGGCGCGGCGATGCTGCTGGCGGGCGAGAAGCTAAGCGGGCAGGCGCGTTTTATATTTCAACCGTGCGAGGAAACCTCGGATGATGAGGGCATCAGCGGTGCGCCGCGCATGGTGGCCGACGGTGCACTGTCCGGGGTGAACAGCATAATTGCGCTGCATGTGGACGGTACGCTGGAGACGGGACAGATTGGCGTTGAGTCGGGCGTGGTGCTTGCAGCCGTTGATTCGTTCAATGCAGATGTGCGCGGGCGCGGCGGGCACGGCGCGCATCCAGACACCGCCAATGACCCCATCTGGCTGGCGACCCAAGTGCTGAATGCGTTGTATGCGGTGCCGTCGCGGCGCATTGATCCGCTGCAGCCCTGCGTGCTTTCGCTGGGCGTCATTCGCGGCGGGCATGCTTCCAACATAATTCCAGCCGAGGTTTATATCGAAGGCACGCTGCGCAGTATGGATCCCGGCGTGCGGGAACAGTTGTTGCTGGAGGTGGAGCGCTGCCTGCAAGTGGCGCGGGCATTGGGTGGGGATTACACGCTGAAGATTGAGCGCGGCTATCCGCCGCTGCACAATCATGCGGACGTCGTAGATGAAATTCGCACGACCGCGCGGGAGTTGTTGGGTGGTGAAGGTTTGGGCCCGTCCCAGCCTTCAATGGGTGCCGAGGACTTTTCCTACATGACTCAGCAATGCGCCGGGGCTATGTTCCGCCTGGGCGTGAAGCCGGCCGATGCACCTGCGCGCTACTTGCATACGGCTGACTTCAACTTGGATGAGGATGCGTTGCCGCTGGGGGCTGCGATGCTGGCAGCGACTGCGCTGCGCTTAATGGCGCGGACCACTCGATAAGTTTCGTGGCGCGCACGGCAATGCAAACCCGCATCCTCGGACGCAGCGGCCATGCCAGCAGCGTGGCGATCTTTGGCGCCTATGCCATTGGAGAGTTGCTGCAGTCCGATGCGGATGCCGTTATGGAGCAAGTGGTGGCGGCCGGTGTCAACCATGTGGATGTTGCGCCGTCCTACGCACAAGCCGAGCAGCGCCTGGGAGACTGGCTGCAGCGCAACCCCGCGCACCACTTTTTCATTGGCTGCAAGACGCAGCTGCGCACACAGGTTGAAGCAGCAGCCGAGCTGCGCCAATCGCTGCGCTACCTGCACCTTGATAGCTTTGATCTTTTTCAGCTGCACGCCGTTACCAGCATGGCAGAGCTGGATCAGGTGACGGCGCACGGAGGCGCACTGGATGCAATTGTTGCAGCGCGCAAGGCGGGTATCGTGCGCCACGTGGGCATCACTGGCCATGGCGTGGAGGCGCCGCGCGTGTTTCTTGAGGCATTGCGTCGCTTTGACTTCGACACCGTGATGTTTCCGCTCAACTTTGTGCAGTGGGCACTGCCGGCCTACCGCGCTGCGGCCGTGGAGTTGCTGGCGGTTTGTGCAGCCGCGAATGTGGGGGTCATGATCATCAAGGCTGTGGCGCGTGCGCCGTGGGGCGAAAGACCGCCCACGCATCACACTTGGTACGAGCCATTTGGAAGTGCGGACGGTGTGCAGCGCGCCGTGGACTTTGTGCTCTCGCAGAATGTGACCGGCCTGTGCACGCCGGGCGATGCTGGCCTGCTGCCTTTGGTGCTGCGCGCCTGCGCGCAGCATGCGCCGCTCAGTCCTGCGGCCGCAGCAGCGCTGGTTCAAACGGCAACAGCCCACCAGCTGCTGTTTGCCTGACGGTTTGCGCGCGCGGGCGCGCAATCAAAGTTATCCCAGCGTGTTGATCACAAAATTCAGCAGCTGCCAGTAGGCGCGGCGTAGGAGCACCGGCCAGCCGCTGCCGGGCAGCGCCGGCGGAAATGCGCCTTCAATATGGTCATCAAAGCGCGGGGACCAGTTGCTGGCATCCCACAGCACGTCGGCGCCGTACAGGACCAGCTTCACAACCAGTTTGTCCGGCGCGTTGCCGTTAGCGGAAAAGGTGTTGCCGTGCGCATGCAGGCGCTCGGGATTGGGGTCAATGTCCAGATTCTCAAAAAAGGGCGCGGCGCTAAAAACAGCCAGCCCAACGGTGTTGTTGTTTGCCAGGTTGTTGTTGTAAATTTCCACATCGTCCGCGCCAAGCACCAGAATGCCCACGCCGTTTGGCAGCATGGCGGAGGTCATCTCGGGCGTCGAAAAATTTGCCAGATTATTGTCGCGGCTGATGTTGTTGTACAGGCGCGTGCCGCGCGAGGCTTTGGACGGCAGGTTTGGCAGCAGATCAATGAAGATGCCGACGCTGTTGCCATAGGCTTGGTTGTTGTAAATCTCGGCGCCAATCGAATTCTCAACCTCGATGCCAATCACATTGCCGTAGCCTATGCTGTCGCGCACCACAATGTTGCGGCACTGGCCGACGTAGATGCCCGCATCATTTACGCCTGTGGCGGTGACGCGCTCAATCAGCACATCACTGCAGTGCACCGGGTACACGCCATAAACGCCGGTGTCCTCCACAAACAAATCGCGCAGCACAATCCCGGTTGCGCCATCCACAAACACGCCATTGTTGCGGTAGTTGCGCAGCGTGAGATTCTCAATCACCAGATTGTTGCCAGTGGCTGATATGCCGTTGGCATGCTGGGCTTGCCCGTCCAGCACCGGCTGCTTGCCGGCCGCATCTACAATGCCACGCAGCGTGATGCTGGGCGTGTCCGTCACCACAGCCTCGTTGTAGGTACCGGCTTCAATTTCAACCATGTCGCCGGGGATGGCGCTGTCGACGACTGTTTGGATTGAAGTGCCCGGCTTGACGCGCAAGGTAGTGGCTGCGCGGGCTGTGGGCTGGCTGCTGCCGGTGTTGGCTGCAGCCGCAGCCGCGCGGCCGGAGTTTGCAGGAACGCCCGCAAGCGGCAGGCCGCTGGGTACAGTTTCGGGAACTGCCGGCGTAGAACTTTCGTCGGTGAGCGCGTAGAGAAAGTTCACCAGATCTGTGCGCTCCGCAGCGCTCAATTCAAATGGCCGAATGAAACGCGAGAGCGCACCCGCCGGGCGGGCATCAGCGCCGGAACGCAAGCCTTTGCCGGTGGCATACATGTCCACCACGGCCTCCAGCGTGGGCAGGCTGCCATCGTGCATGTAAGGTGCAGTGAGCGCAATGTTGCGCAGCGTGGGCACTTTGAATGCACCGCGATCAGCAGCATTGCCAGTCACATCCGCGCGGCCGTTGTCTGAGCTGTTTACGCCGAGGCGCTCAAAGCCGCCGTTGGTGAAGAGCGGGCCCGGGTGGCAGTTGTAACAGCCGGTGGCACCGCTGCGAAAGAGTGCGAGCCCGCGCTTCTGTGAGCTGCTCAGCGCGGTGCCGTCACCGGCGGCATAGCGATCAAAGGGCGTGTTGTTGGCAAGCAGCGTGCGCTCAAATGCTGCCAGCGCAAAAGTGACTTGTTCGAATTTGATGGACTTGGATTGGTTTGGAAATGCCGCAGCGAATAGTTCTGCATAACGCGGCATGCCATTCAGCTCGCTTTCCAGCTGTGCCGGCTGCACTGCCATTTCTGCGTGGTTGGTGAGCGGCGTCAGGCTTTGCTCTTCCAGTGTTGGCGCGCGCCCGTCCCAGAACAAACTTTGGCTGTAGGCGACGCCGTACAGGGTGGGCGTGTTGCGGGTCAGCGTGGCGCTTCCCTGCGCCAGCTGCTTGCCATCCGAGAAGCCAAGCGTCGGGTTGTGGCAGGAAGCGCACGCCAGCTGGTTGTTGCTGCTCAGTGCGCTATCGAAGAAGAGCAAGCGGCCGAGCTCTACTTTTTCCGGCGTGCTGGGGTTTGCGCTATTGCCCACCGGCTGCGGGAACGGCACTTGCAAACCGGTGAGGGCTCCCCGGGCTTGCGCGCCCACTGTCAACTCAGCATCCGGAATGACCGGCTCGTCATGGGTGGGCAGCGCAGCCAGCAGCAGCACAACAGCCAGTGGCAGTCCAAAAGCTCCCAGGGTGAATTTTTGCCATTGCTTGAGTTTCATGCGCGCTCCTTTGCCGGCTGACTGCAGTGCAAGCACTTCTCGTTATTGCAGGGTTTTCAGAAACGCCACCAAGTCCGCAACCTGATTTGTGGTGAGCGTTTTCGCAAGGGTGCTGTCCATTTGTGCCATCGTAAAGCCGGGAACGAGAAAGTCATTGGGATGCAGGATGGACTCTTCCAAGTAGATCTCTGCCGGCATGCCCGTTACACGCGTGCCTGCGCGGCTGGCTACGCCCGCGAGGCTGGGCCCCACAATTATGGTGCCAGCAGTGAGTGCATGGCAAGTAGCGCAGCGCCCGGCGCCGGTAAAGAGCTGCGCCCCACGTCCGGCGCTGGAGGCGGGGTCAAGAGTTGGGCGGGCAGCGCTGGCAGCCGGCGTGCAGGCTGCTGCCAGTACGGTCAGCAGCGCACACAGTAAACGCTTTGGCATGGGCTCCGCTGATTATAATGTTGCCAGCAGTTACATTTTGTCATCGGTGAAATACCAAACATTTGCGCGCCTGCTAAAAGGGAATGACGGATGAATACGAAAATTAAGATGCTTCTGGCTCGCGAGATTCTGGACTCGCGCGGCAACCCGACTGTGGAGGTTGAGGCGCTACTGGAAGATGGGGGCATGGGGCGCGCTGCGGTGCCGTCCGGCGCATCAACCGGCAAGTTCGAGGCGCTTGAGCTGCGCGATGGGGACAAGGCGCGCTATCAGGGCAATGGGGTGCGCAAGGCGGTTGCCAATGTGAACGGCAAGATCAAGCAGGCGCTGCTGGGCATGGATGCTTGCGAGCAGCGCAGGATAGATGCGCGCCTGATTGAGTTGGATGGCACACCTGATAAATCTCTGCTTGGCGCCAACGCAATTCTGGGCGTGAGTTTGGCGGTGGCCAAGGCAGCGGCAAACTCGAGCGGCTTGGCGCTGTTTCGTTTCATTGGCGGAACGCAAGTGTATTTGCTGCCAACACCGATGGCGAACATCTTGAACGGCGGCGCGCATACCGCCTGGCAAAGCACAGACATGCAGGAGTTCATGGTTATGCCACTTGGCGCGCCGACCTTTGCCGAGGGGCTGCGCTGGGTATCTGAAATTTATCAGGCGCTGAAGGCGGTGCTTAAAAAGCGCGGGCTCAGTACGCTGGTGGGTGATGAGGGCGGCTATGCGCCGGTGCTGGCCACCAACGCGGCAGCTCTGGAAATAATTTTGACCGCGATTGAGCAAGCCGGCTACAAGCCGGGTGAACAAGTGGGCCTTGCCATTGATGCGGCAGCAAGCGAGCTGTATGATGAGCAGACCGGCAAATATCACTTGCGCATTGAGAAGCGCCAGCTAACGACTGCTGAGATGGTGGCATTTTGGGCGGACTGGGTTGCGCGCTATCCAATTGTGTCGATTGAGGACGGGCTGGATGAGAATGACTGGGCGGGCTGGCAGCAGCTAACGATTGCGCTGGGGAGCCGCGTGCAACTGGTGGGCGATGATTTACTGGTGACTAACACTCAGCGCGTGCGCCGCGCAATTGATGAGCGTGCTGCGAATGCACTGCTTGTGAAATTCAACCAGATTGGTTCGCTGACCGAAACTGTGGCAGCGGTGGAGTTGTGCCAGCGCAACGGCTGGGCGGCGGTCACCAGCCACCGCTCTGGTGAAACGGAAGACGCCACCATTGCCGATTTGGCGGTAGCGCTAAGCATGGGCCAGATTAAAACTGGCGCGCCCGCCCGCACAGACCGGGTGGCCAAATACAACCAACTGCTGCGGATTGAGGAGGAGCTGGGTTCTTCCGCGGTGTACGCGGGCTGGGGCGCGCTGCGGCGCTAGCTCTGGATCGGCTGCGCATCGTTGCGCATGGGACCGTGGCAAGTTTGAATTGAGATGTGTGCGCGGGCAAGCTGCCGCGCTGCCCGGCGCTGGAGGTTAGAACGTGGGCCGCTAGCCGCCGTCGATGGCAGCGCGGGCTTCGCGGCCGGGCGCGGGTGCGGAGCACAGCGGGCAAATGTTCCAGTTCAATTCCAGAGGCTGCTTGCATTGGGTGCAAGTTTTGCGCAACAAAGTTTGGCAATGCGGACACACCAGCCACTCCGGACGCGTCAGGCGGTTGCACCCCGGACAAAACGGCCGCTCCTCGATGCTCTGTAGCAGTGCTTCTTCCTCAAGCGAGCGCGCATAGCCCTCAGCCACCGTCTCGCGCGGCCGTAGAATCAGGTACACTATGAAGCCGGGGATGTTGAGCACCAGCACTACAATCGCCGCCAGCAGCTGCGCAAAAAAATCGCGCGAGCGGGCGCGCATGTCCCGAAAGGTCCATACAACCAGCGCTGCCCAAAGCGCCGCCAAAAAGGCGCCGATCAGGGCGACGCCGGCGATGGCATAATTTTGAAGCGAAACAGGATCCAGCTGAATCATTAGCGGAAGAATCGGGGGACTGCGCGCATTATAGCAGCGGGCGCAGCGAGTTTTGCAGGAGGCTTGATGGCGAGAGCAGTGACAGCGCAACCAGCCGCAGATGTGGCAACCACCACCGTGCGCATGACAGACCTGAGTGCGCAGGACCGGCCGCGCGAGCGTTTGTGGCAGATGGGCGCCAGCAAACTCTCCACGCCCGAATTGCTCGCAATACTTTTGCGGGTGGGTGTGCGCGGCGAGAGTGCATTGCAACTCGGGCAGCGCGTACTGGTTGAATTGAAGGGGCTGGCGGGCTTCATGAACTTGGATCTCCGGGCCGTGGCGGCCATCCATGGCATCGGCAAAGCCAAAGCTGCGCAGTTAAGTGCCGCTGTGGAGCTGGGCCAGCGTGTTGCCGGCGCGCAGCGCGGTGAGCGCCCGCGCGTCAGCTCTGCGGAGGATGTATGGCGCCTGCTGGCACCGCGCCTCGATGGGCAGGAGCAGGAGCATGTCTTGGTGATGCTGCTGGACACGCGCAACCAGTTGATTGAGATCACGGATGTTTATACCGGGTCGCTCAACGCCTCCATGATCCGCATTGGCGAGCTGTTTCGTTTTGCAGTGCGCAACAATGCTGCCAATATCATTGTCGCGCACAATCACCCCAGCGGCGACCCCACGCCCTCACCCGAGGATGTGGCTGTTACGCGCTTGATGGTGGATGCCGGCAAGCTGCTCGATATTCCGGTGCTTGACCATATCGTCATCGGGCACCAGCGTTTTGTGTCGCTCAAGGAGCGTGGTGTAGGATTCAGCTAGCGGGTTGCGCACGGCTTGCCGCTGCAAGCCCCGAACGCTGCCCGGCTGGTGCAGCAGCTGCCATTTTTGTAAACGGGATTAAAGATGCCTGACAACCATATTATTTTGCTGCCCAAGGCAGACTACTACCAGTGGGTGGCTGCCAGCCGCGCGTATGTCTTAAAGTTCCAGCTCAACATTACGCCGGATATTGACTCGGCCGGACGGTTTAATTATCCGGGCCAGTTGATTACCTATGTTGTGAATTCTGATGCGGAGCGCAACACTGGCAAGTATCTGGCAGAAAAATATCCGCTGGCCAAGCTGGATATGTTGGCGGCTGCCAGCCCGGCGGCACTGGCGCCACTGCTGGCTGCGCGCATTGCCAGTGGCGACCGGCTGGGCGCAGCGGATGCACCGCTGCGCCTGGTGTGGCCCACTGACTACAACGTGGTAACGCAGCCCTTCGGCGTGAATGCGGACATCTACCGGCGCTTCGGGCTGCCCGGCCATGAGGGCATTGATATTCGCGCGCCTATGAACGCCAACATTTACGCGTGCGCGGACGGCACAATCTCGCGGGTGAATGACGGCTCTGGCAACCACTCCTACGGCATTCACGTGCGCATTAACCATCGCGACGGATACCAGACAATCTACGCCCATTTGACCCAGTCGCTGGTCACAGTGGGGCAGGCAGTAGTGGCGGGCGAACGCATTGGCTTGGGTGACTCCACCGGTAATTCATCCGGTTCGCATTTGCACCTCACGCTTAAGAAAGCCGGTGCCACCGCTGCGGGCCTGACCGCATACCCGAAAGACATCATCGATCCCGCGCCGTTTTTGGTTGCGCCACTTGCCGGTGCTGCCAAGCCAGCGCAGGTGGCCAAGTTTGACTGGCCGTTGAACCGCTGCCTGGTGGGATTGCACAGCCGCGCCGACGGGCCCGTGCAGCCGCCGGATCTGGAGGTAATAAAGGCCGCCCGCATTGAAGCGGTCAAGTTTCTTTCCAGTGCCCAGCCGGCGGATGTGGATCATGTGCGCGCGGTGCGGCCGGACGCATTTTTTATGGTGCGCATGTTTGCGGGGTTCAACAACCGGGTTGTTACGCCAGCGGATTTTTGCTCGTGGATGGAATACGAGCTCAAGCCGTTCTACGAACGCGGTGTGCGCTACTTTGAGGTGCACAATGAACCCAACCTGCAGATAGAGGGCTGGGGCTACACGTGGCAGGATGGCCGGCAATTCGCCGCCTGGTTCATAGATGTGATCCGCCGCTTGCGCTTGCTTTACCCGTTGGCTAAGTTTGGCTATCCGGGGCTTTCGCCCGGGCACACCATTCCGGGGCAGCGTTTGGAGCTGGCGCTTTTTCTTGACCAGTCTGACGACGCGGCGCGCGCGGCGGATTGGGTTGGCTGCCACTGTTACTGGCAGGATGAAGCCGCACTGCGGCAGCCATCCGGCGGGCTGGGATATGAGGACTACCGCCGCCGCTTTCCGGACAAGCTGCTGTTTATCACGGAGTTCTCCAACACGTCGCCAACTGCGGACGCGCAAAGCAAAGGCGCGCAATATGTTGAGTTCTACCGGCGCTTGCGCGTTGTGCCAGGGGTTGGAGCCGCATTTGCGTTTGTAATGTCGGCGTCGGCAAACTTTCCGCATGAGGTCTGGCGCGCAGAGGATGGCCGCGCCAGTGCCGTGCCGGCGCTTGTTGGCAAACGTGGTTTCTAAGCGCGGCGGATGCGCTAGGCGGGCTTCTCCACCAGGATCGGCTCGCGGACTCCGTGCAGTGCGCAGAAGTTGTTGATGCGTTCCAAAAGTGTTTCTGTGATTGTGAAACCAGAAGCCATAAGCTTCGTGCCGTCGGCTGTTTCCACATTGGAGGCGAGCACATATCCCGTACGCAGTTCTTTGGCGAGCACCGGCGTGGCCACCGGCCGGCGAATGGCATTTCCATCGCCGGGCGCATAACCAAAAAACCGCAGCGCCACCTGAAGAATCTGCGGATCGTAGCGTACCTGGCTGCTGTACATGGCAGCCAGTGCTTCCTTGCTGCCAATACCGCGCCGCTCAATTTCTGCCAAATCAATCAAAACCTTCAGGACCCGTGCCCCGTACGGGATCTGTTCACCCTTCACCGCGTCATTGGGGAATCCGCTGCCGTCAAAATTTTTATTTTGATAGTGCACGATGTCAGCAACTTTTTCAAGGCGCGGAATTTTTGCAATAAGCGTGCTGCCACTCGCAGGATAGCGCTGCACAATTTCCGCTTCGACAGCTGTCAAACTTGCCTTGCTGTTCCATTTCACAATCAAGCTGGCGGGGATGGTGATCAAACCAAGATTGCACAACATTGCCGCCACTTCCAGCTCCCAACTGCTGCGCAGTTCAAGCTCCTTGGCAAGGTTGCGCACATTTTGGCGCATGGCAATGCTGCGCCCGAACGAAAGCGGATCCACCGCAGCCAGCACCTCGCTTAGCACTGTGATCGCGCTCGATAGCGTGCGATCCACCAGCTCGCGCTCGATTGCCGCCTCACTGTGGCGCCGCAGGGCGCTCTCAACAGCCTGGCGCAGTTTTTCAGGCGGGCACGGCTTGGCAAGGACCTGAAAGACGGCGGCGTCATTCACAACACTGATTAGCGGGGCAACCGCTGTTGCGGCGGTGAGCGCAATGCGGATCGTGGCGGGGCTTGCGTTCATGACATCGCGCAGGAAATTAACGCCGCTTGCGTCGCCAAGCTGCAACTCGCTGATAATAATTTGGAATGGGCCAGACTGCTGCATCATGCGCAGTCCGTCCGGCGCGCTCATCGCAGTCTGAACTGTGTATGTATTCGAAAGCACGCGCTGGGTTTCAGCGAGGGTAAATGAATTGCTCTCTACGATCAGGATTTTGGCGGGTTTCATAAGAATTTAGGATTAGCGCACAAACGCTAGCGCGGCTGGGCCGGTAAATTTGCGCAACTGTTCGTGTTAGCTAACTTATTATAAGTCAGCCCGCAAGGTTGATGGCAGACATAATATGGAGCGATGGGTTTTGCGCTTCATTTTGTAATCTGCACTTGCAGGATTTCGTAGATTGGAAAGCCGTCACGGCGGCGGATCAGCTGCACGCGGCTCCAGCCATAGTGCAGAGATTTCGCCAACGCTTCAAACGCCGGCCGCCGGTCGAACACCCCATCGTTTACGTGAAAGACAAATAGCGTACCGGGCGCGGCAAGCAGGGGGCGCAGGCGTTGTTCAAACTCCGCAGTTGAGTTCCACTCGTAGCCGAAAATTTCTAATGGGTGGATGCGGCCTGCGCTTAGCAGGCGGACCTGCGGAGCAAACCCCCAGTCCAGCGCGGCCACAGACGGCGGGTTGAGGTCTGTGAGCACGGCGGCGAGGCGCTCAATGGCATCACTGTGTGCGCCGCGGCCGCCGCTCTTTGTAAGCAAGCGGTGGTAGCCGAAATCCATTTGCACATCGCGCAAAAACAGCGGCACGAGAATTATGGCAGCTACAACACTCAATCCATCGCGGCGCCATAGCAAGCGCCCCAATCCCAGTGCCACAATCGAAACCCAGACGGGCGCAAAGATAGCTAGATGGTGCGGGAAAAGGCCGGACACCGTAAACGCTGTGGCAATAAACCCAAACAGCATTATTAGCACCATGGCGCGCGGGCCGCGCTCCGGTTGGATGCCGATGACCGCAGCACTCAAAAGCAGAGCCACGTCCCACAACGGATTGCTGAGTGTTCCACCGAGGTACCAGAGATGATCACGCCCGGCAGCCACTGCGCGCAACTGCTCAAGGCGGGTGATCAAGTTTGCTGCCAAAGCGCTGTTGTCGACACCGTAGAAGGAGACGGTGGTGTTGGTTTGCAAGGAGAGAAGTGTGCCGCCGCTCAGGAAGTTATAGAGCAGCAGCGGGGCGCAGCCGGCTGCGAAACCGGCCAGCATTGCGGCAGCTTGCTGCCAGTTCGGTGGTTGTGGCCAGAAGCTGCGCGCCGGCTTGAGTAATAGCGCTGCATTGAGGAGCAGCAGCGCACACAACGTTCCAATCAGCACCCAAACAAACAGCAGCTTGGCGTAAATGCCAAGGCCGCTAGCGAGGCCCAGCAACGCGGCACGCTGCCATCCACCGATTCGGCCGTAGCGGCTGGCGGCCCACAGCACCAGCGGCGTGAACAAAACCGTGAGGGACGCGATAAGTACGCCTTGGCGGCTCCAAAAGACAAATGAGGGCTGAACGGCCAGCAGCAGAACGCCAACTAGCGCGGTGCGCTTGTCCGCCAGAGAGCTGAGGCAACCGAAGGTTGCGAGCAGCGTGGCTCCGCCAACAATTAACGCCGGCACCCGCACGCTGAGCGTGCCGGGCCCGAGCATCCAAGCAAACGGCGCAGCCAAATAAACAAAAGCTGCGCCGATGTAATCCTGCACCATTAACGGAAAGTTGCGCGCACCCAGCCCGGCATTGCGGAATGCATCGATTGATATGCCATCTGCAAGCTGCCACGCTTGCAAGCCGGCTTCCTGGGCTTCGTCGTTATGCAGGCCGGGCAGCTGCAGCTGATAACCCGCCAGAGAAAAAAATAATATCAGTGGCAGCGCCAGAAGTGCTGCATCGACAAGAGCGGGCTTGCGCAGCCAGCGCTGGCCGCCTACCTGCACTTCGCTCAATCTTCCGCCAGCAGTTCCACTGCAGCTACATAGCTTTCAAAGCTGTGGCCTGAGGCGTACAGTGATATTGTGTTGATGCTGACGGGCGGGCGCCCGCCGGTTCTAAATAGTTCCAGCAGGTTGGGCGAGTCGTAGCCATACCAGGTGGCGCGGCCGGTTAGCTGGTGCTCGGAAGTGGGTGGGGTGCAAACCACGCAACGCTTCGATGTGCCCGCATCTGTACTCGCCAGGTAGTAGAAGCCCTGCAGCCACTCCATGGCTCTGCCGTCCGCATCTGAATATTCGATGCGCAGCATGAGCGGACACTCCGTGCCCAGCGTGCCACAGTTGCGCAAGTCCTGAAACGAAAGCCACAGATCCAGATGCAACGTCAAATTACGCAGGTCGCGCACGTCATACTTTAGATCCTGCTTGATGCCGGCTTCAGCCCAGTTGATGCCAGTGCGCGCCAGCATCACAGCGGTGCGGCCCTGCTGCGCGCTCAGTTGCACATCGCCCGGGGCCTCGGCGGCATCTGCACGGTTGCGGAAGGTGGTCCACCCGGTGGTGATGGCGTCGGCAAAGTTTCCATTGCGCACGAGGTTCCGCTGACCGCGCAGCACCACAAGCTCGGTGTCGCCCGTGCGCACAATTGTGCGCTCGTCGGCTGCCAGCTGCAGTGTGCCTGCCAGCGTGGTAACGGTGGCGCTCCCGCCGCGCACACTCACGCTGGTTTCGCCCGCCGTCACTTCAACTGAAACGACACCGGCAGCATTCAGCGTGATGTTTGCCTGTGGTGTGCGGACCAGCAGCTGTACTGCGCGGGGAGTGCCAGCGGCAGCGCTTGCGCGCAGCCGGCCGCGGCGCAACGAGAGGTCAATCAGGTGGGGCTGCGGGCTGAAGTCAAAACGCGGACTGTTGGCGCGCAGCAGCACCAGCTGGGTGTCAGAGTAAAGATTTACTGCCCCCAGTGCTTCATTGGTGAGGGGAGCGGCGAAATCGAGCGTGGCGCGGGATGCGCCGGTGGTTTCGAGCGCAGTGCCGGATTGCAAATTCTGAAGCGAACCGAAGACTGCTTCGGGAATTCCAACCGAGGGCCGGCTGGCATAAGCACTGCCAGTGGCGAGCGTGAGCGTTACGGCGTGCGAGCGCCCGGCGTTGTTGAGCATCCAGCGTACACTAAGCGGAACTGCAATCAGGGTTATGCAGAAAGTTCCAAAGGCAGCCAGCATGACTGCCCAGGCGAGGCGCTGCGGATCGTTGCGCATCGCTACGGCGGCGTGGCAGCAGAGCGCGCTGCGCGGCGGGAATTAGACAGTGAGTGCAGTTTGGTTCGCAAAACGAGCGCAGCCAAAGTTATTTGAATGCAGGAATGCAGAGAGTTGCAAGAAGAGCGTGTGCAAATTAGGAATGGATGGCATGCGACACCAACTTTAAAGCATTTTCGTATGCAAGGTCAATCTGCCGGCGAGGCGTGCGCGGTGGTTTGTGCCTCTGGCGTTTCTCCAGGTTGTGCCAGATGCAGTGCACACGGTGTTTGGTGGTGGCCAATCCAAATGCAATCTATGCGCTGCCTTGCGAGCGCAAATATTGATCCGCGGCGAACGCATGCTACGCTGCCTTGCGCCGGAGAGAATCCTCCACATCGGGGTCGTCATCGTCAGTGCCGTCCATCAAGTCGAAGTCAATCTCGCCACTAAGCAAGTCGAGGGTGGCGATTGCCTCCTCAATCTCCGCCGACAATTCCTCGTCTTCCTCGGCCAGGCACTGCAGTTGATAGAGTGCAGCGCGCGCGTCTGTGTTGCCAATCTCACCAAGAGCCCACACGGCTTGCGATACGGTGTCAGACTCGCCATCCATCGCCAGCTCCAATATCTGGGGAACCGCCGACTGCACTTGCAGTTCACCGCAGGCATGCACCGCCGCAGTGCGCACATAATCAACCGCATGGTCGAGGCTGCGCTCAACCAGCTTGCTCCAGCGCGCGCTGTCGCAGGTGTGGCCCATTGCCAGCAATGCACTCGCCAGCAGCTGGGCATCGCTCGTCTTTGAAGCCGCAAGCAGTACCTCGTTTACCTCCGGCAAAAGGCAGTAGCCGAGCGCTTCCAATGTGGTGCGTTTGACATTTGGGTCCGTGTCTGCGCGATGGGCCCGCAGTACCCCCGCTTCAATGCGCGCCATCATGCTTTTGGGCAGGTCTTCGGTGGCGCCAAGTGCGGCGTATTCCACTAGCTCGCGGGCGGCTGCGGCGCGGCAGGGCGCGTGCGGGTCTGACTGCAGCAAGTCCAGCAGCAAAATCACCGGCTTTGGATTGACGTCATCAAACAACAGTGGCACAGCCGCTGCGCGCACATCGCCGTCGGGGTCGGCCAGCGCGGCGGTTGCCACAGCGCTGAAGTCAAGCGTGGCGTTGGCTTCAAGCAGAGGCTGCAGCGCCAGCAGAATTTCGCAGCGCCGCGCAACTTTAGTGTTCGCCCAGATCAGCTGAAAGTCATGCAGTGCCCGCGCATCCAGGCTGGATAGTGCGGAGAGCGCTTCGCTGGTGGGCTTGGTGCTGGCGTCGGCCAGTTGTGCCAGAAGCTTTCTGGGCATCAAATGTCATGCGGGCAATGGCGCCCGGTTTGCTGGCCAGCTCATTGCAATACAAGCGGATTGGAAATATCCTGATAGACCAGCACCACCATAAGTGTGATCAGCAGTGCCATGCCAATGAAGTGCACCCGCCCTTCTGTTTCCGGTGCAATGCGCCGGCCGCGCAGAAATTCAAGCAGCACAAACATGATGCGCCCGCCGTCCAGGGCCGGCAGCGGCAGCAGATTGGTGATGGCAATCATGAGGTTGATGATGCCCACAAACTGCAGCAGCGGAAAAATAGCGCCAAGCTCCACAGATACATTTACGGCCTGGTCGTTGATAGCCTTGATGCCGACGGGCCCCACAAAGCGCAAATCACTCGCGTCAACCTGCTGGCGCACGAGGCGCACCGGCAGCAGAAAAACTTCGCGGGCCTGATTGGCTAGCTCTGTTGCGGCCCGTGTTGCGGCGCGCGCCATGTGATAGGACGTCAGCTTCCACGTCATGCCAATACCTAACGGGCCCTGGCCAGCGGGCCAGCTTTCGCGTGGCGTCATGTCAATCTGCAGATTTTCGCCAGCGCGCTCTACTTGCAAAGTCAGTGTTTGCCCCAGGTTGGAGTAGGTAATGTCCGCGAGCTGCTGGGGAGTATGAATAGACGTGCCACCTACCAGCTGCACAACATCATCAGCCCGCAGGCCGGCAGCGGCTGCTGGAGAATTGGGCTCGACGCGCGCCACCACTACAGTGTCCGGCCAGCCCGTTGTGAACCCAAACCAAAAGAGCAAAAATGCAACCAGCACGTTTGTAAACGAACCCGCAGCCAGCACTACGATTCTCCGCAACGGCGGCGCGGACGCAAGGCCATTTGGCACGTTCGGATCATCCTCTCCCGCCGGCCGCACAAACCCGCCAAACGGCAGCCAGTTCAGCGTGAACTCCGTCTCGCGCCATTTCCCAAGGCGCAGCATGCGCGGTGGAAATCCAATCCCGAATTCGGTGACCCGGATTCCAAAATAGCGCGCGGCCAAGAAGTGCCCGAGTTCGTGAAACAAAACCAGGCCGCAGAACACGACCAGAAAAATCAACAAGTTACGGATCCATTCGAGCATTGTGTATGCCTCTTGATCGGATTATACCGTTGTGTTTGCGCGTCTTATTGAGTGTGATTTGTGAGCCGCGCCCAAAAGGCGGCGCACCGGCGCTTCTGCGGCGCCAGAGTATTCAGCGCGGGTTGGCAGCTGCCGCAACGATGGCGGCAGCCAGCTTGTTGGCAAGCTGGCCCGTTCCGGCTGGCGACAGGTGCACAGCGCTGTCGGTAAATTCAGCAGCGTTCACCGCATCCCACCAGTCAAAGTAGCGCCAGTTATTTTCGCGGGCTGCGGCGGCCAGCCAATTGCGGTATTGGTCATAAGCCCAGCGTGGATAAAAAAAGTTGTAGCGCAGGTCACTGTTCACGCCATTGCTGACAAACATAGGCTCGTTGACAAGTAACAATTCCGCCGGGCGCGCAGCTTCAAACCCCGCTGCCAGCACATCGAACGCCAGATCCTGCTGCGTTAGTTGCCCCTTAGTGATGCCGGCGAATGTGGGATCAGCTGGCAGGTCCTCCATGCGGCGCACATAGGTCTTTGGAATTTCCTGGTCGATGCCGGTTGCAGCCCACAACGGGGCGTACAGCTGCAGGCGCAGCAGGTCTGCCAGATTGCGGCGCTGGCCCAGCAGTGTGCGGGAAAAAAAGTCGCGCTGCACAAGGCGCGTGTCATCCACCGCAGTGCGCAGTGCGTAGCGGTCCGCGAGCGCCCGCACTGCATCCGGATTGTTTTGCAGTAGCGGCGGGAAGAGCTGCTTGTCCATGGGAAACGACTCGAGGGTCACACACCAAACCACAAGGTTTGGTGTGTAGCTGTGTGCCAGTGTCAGCAGCAGTAAATCTTTTGTGAGCGACATCACCGGGTAGCCAAGGTTGTATGCGCGTAGCACGCGCCCGTCTGGCGTGGTCGTGTTGCTGCGGTTTAGTTGCGCAGTTAGTGTGTCAGCGGTTGGCAGAAGGTAGCCCCACACCGAAGAGTCTCCGATCACAATCACGCGGTACTCGTTTGCGGGGGGTGGCACCGGCGCCGCTGCCAGCTCGTGCGAAGCCAGCATCGCGGGCAAGGAGTACAGGCTAAAGTTGTATGCGCGCGCCGGATCCTCGCCGTAGGGCAGGCGCGTGCGGCCCGGAAGCAAGATGTTGTACGCGGATATCCGGCCGAGTGCGGGCAGCGGATTTAGCTGCGCAAAAGCCAGATTCAAGAGTAGAAACAGCACGCCGGTTTTTAGGAGCAGGCGCGCAAGTGTGCGCCCGCCAGCCCGCTGCAGTTGTTCGGCGGGGTTTGCGGTCATGCGAAAGCCAACAGGCGCATCAGCACTGACCAGGAAAGCTGCGGGCTTGCGATTGCAAACCAGACCCATCCCAGTGCAACATAGTGAAATGTCAGTATGGCGCCCGATACCTGCAGCGCCTGCGCGGTGCGCGGTGTTGGCGCCAGAGCAGCCATGCGCGGGCGCATCCATTCTGACCAACGGTTATGCACAAACAGTCCGGCGCCGTGCCAAAATCCCCAGATGATGTAGCCAGCGCTTAGGCCGTGCCATGCGCCAATCAACAGCATCGTGGCCAGCTGCGTGATAAGAATGATGAGCGCCGGCGGCAGGTTGTGCGGGCTTGCGCGCAGTGCGCGTGTTACGGGGTTGAAGAAGTGTGCGCGAAACCACTGCGCCAGAGACATGTGCCAGCTGTTCCAAAATTGAGTAAGGTTGGGCCGCAAGTACGGCGCATTGAAGTTTTCCGGTAGGCGCACGCCAAATAAATTTCCAATGCCAATTGCAAGGTCGGTATATCCGGAGAAGTCAAGGTACAACCGCAGTGCATACGCATACAGCAACATCCAAAGCCAGCCGGTGGAGTTGACTTGTGCTGCGTTGATTTCGTTGAGGCAGAAGAGAGCGAGGCTGTCTGCCATAACAAACTTCTTTGCCAGCCCGCTGGCAATGCGGCCGAGGCCGGCGCGCAGCTCCGGATCGGCGGGCGCAAGTGGCGCGCGCAGATCTTGCGCGAAACGCGCAGCGCGGTCAATCGGGCCGGCCACCAGCGCGGGAAAGAAGATCACCCATGCAAAAAATTCCCGCAGCGTCAGTGCTGGCATCTTGCCGTTGCGGCATTCGAACAGCGCGTGCAAGAGCCGGAATGCGATGTACGAGAAGCCTAGCCAGCGCAGATCACTGCTGCTTGCCAGCGTGGTGTCCTGCCCGGTTAACCCGCGCACCGCACTGCCGGCAAGTGTGGCCAGCGCTTCTATTTTCAGCAGGATGAAGAGTGCAAGCACCGCCAGCACGGTTGGTAGAGAAGCGATGTCGCGTCCTTTGTGGCGGAGCGTTAGTGCGAGTAATCCGGCCATAACTGCGAGCACAAGCGCTACAAATTCCGGCGGCGGTGCGCGGCCGGTGGAGAACCGCAACTCCGGAGGAACGTAGCGCGTAAGGGAGACGGCAACACAAAGTGTGGCCACGGCAGTTGCCGTGACTGTGTCTTCGCGTGCCAGCCCCTGTGCGGCCGGCCGCGTTATTGCCCAGACCGCAGCACACATCAGCAGTGTTCCAAGCGGCAGCCAGTAGTCCAACTGGCGCACGCCGGTAACGGGCTGCAACAGGAACAAGACTAGGGCGCTGCTCAGGCACAAGATCCAAGCGCGCACAGCAGGGCGCTCCAGTAAGCCGGAGAAGCGGGCGGCGGTAGCCAGCGCTGCGAGCGCAGCGACTTGCATCAGGGTCATAGCGGGGCGCGCCCTAAAAACCTTGGTAGATCCATTGGGGCGCGGTGTCTGCGCTGATGATCACAAGCGCAGCGAGCAGCAGGCACAGCAAAACGGCAATCAGATTTTCACGGGTGAAGAGCATTGGCTAGCCGAAGGTTATGAAGGTGAAGCTGGCACCGGAGTACGGAGTACAATGATGGAAGCCAACTAATTTGAGGCAGTTGCCGGCAGCACTGCCGGTGCCTTCGCGCAGTATACCTGCGCCGGCTGCACTTGCTGCATGCCACTCTTGAACTATTAGCGCTGCTGTTAGCGGCGGGAGGTTCAAAATGATGTTTCCGCCTGAAGCCCTTGTGTTAGTTGGTGTGCTGCCGGCGCCGCGCGACTTGGAGATTGCGCGCGTGCTAGGCTGGTACCGGATCCCGCTGAAGACTGCGCCGAAAACTGTGGCGGTCGACTTCCTCGCGTTTTACCAAACAGGCAAGTTTGCGGATGGCAAGTGGATGATCCGGCATTTTGCGCAGGTGCTTGGGCACGAGCTGGTGACGCGGGCCGAGCTGCTGCGGGACGAACCCGAGCATGCGCGGGCCACAGAGCAATACTATAAACTGCAACTGGGTGCGCTGCAGTCGCTGGCGCAGCCGATTGTTTCCACGCAGTGGCGGCGCATCACTTTTTTTTACACGCTGGGCGAGCACCTGAACACTGCATCTGAAATAAACGAGCTCATGATGGGCAGCACTGAACGCGAGCTGCTTTGGTCCGCATTGCGCGAGCGCAATTTGCCGGCCGAGAAACAATACCAGCCCGCACCGCACCTGCCCGCCCTCGATCTGGCGCTGCTCTGCCAGCTTGGCGGGCTGGGCATCACAATTGGTGATAGCACGCCGCAGGCTGCTGCCGGCTGGCAGGGTTTGCACATTCCCTCAAGCGCAGTCCGCAGTGATCCTGCCGGCTGCGCCGCTCAAATTGCCGCAGCGGTGGCTGAACTATCCGGATTGAAACAGGCACCCGCGTAAACGCCACTGCCACTGCGAAAAGCTGTACCTGCTAAAATTTGTCAGCATGTTAATTACAAATGCAACCGTGGTGACTTGGGGCACTCCCAACGCTGTAATTAACGATGGCGCGCTTTACTTTAGTGGTGACCGCATCGTTGAGGTTGGCGCAAGCGCGGAGCTGAGCGCGAAGTATCCCGATGCCGACCGGCTGGATGCCCGCGGCCAGCTGCTGATGCCCGGTAATATTTGTGCACACACCCATTTCTACGGTGCCTTTGCGCGCGGTATGTCTGTGCCGGGCGACCCGCCCAAAGACTTTCCCGAAATCCTTGAGCGTTTGTGGTGGCGCCTAGATCGCGCACTCACTCCGGAGGATATACGCTATTCAGCATTGGGCGCGCTCGTCAATGCAGCGCGCCAGGGCACGACCACGCTCATCGATCATCACGCCAGCCCGCAATGTGTGGACGGCTCGCTTGATGTAATTGCGGCTGCGGTGCGCCAGAGCGGAGTGCGCTGTGTGCTGAGTTACGAAGTAACCGACCGCAATGGCGCGGACGAAGCGCGCGCTGGCATTGCGGAAAATATGCGCTTCAGCGCGCAATGCAAGCGGCAGCCGGATCCGCTGCTGGCTGCCAGCTTCGGGCTGCATGCAGGCCTCACGCTGTCCGACACGACGCTGGCTGCGTGCGCGGGCGCCAACCCGCATGGCGGCTTTCATGTGCATGTTGCGGAACATGAGGCGGATGAGTATCACTCGCTGCAGTTGTATCAGCGGCGCGTGGTTGACCGCCTGCACGCGTTCGGTATTCTGGGTGCGCGCTCAATCGCGGCGCACTGCGTGCACATCGATATGGCTGAGGCGCTGCTGCTGCGCGACACGCAGACCTGGGTGACGCACCAGCCGCGCTCCAACATGAACAACGCTGTGGGCGTGGCCGATGTGGAGGGCTTGCTGCGCGCCGGTGTGCGCGTGGCATTGGGCAATGACGGCTTTTCCAATGCGATGTGGGATGAGTGGAAGACGGCTTACCTGCTGCACAAGGCCTGGCATCGCGATCCGCAGCGGGCGGGCGGCAATCAGATTGTGCAGATGGCGGTTGTGAACAATGCGGCACTGGCGGGTGTCTTCTTTCCGCAGGCGCCGCTGGGGGTGCTGGCTGCCGGCGCCTTTGCAGACATGATCCTGGTGGATTACCACGCGCCGACGCCGCTGACGGCTGGCAACCTGCCGTGGCAGATTTTGTTCGGCTTTGATGCGGGCATGGTGACAACTACAATTTGCGGCGGCAAAGTATTGATGCGCGATCGCGCGCTGCTGTTCTTAGACGAGGCGCAGATTGCAGCGCGCAGCCGGGAGTTGGCAGCCGCGGTCTGGCAGCGATTTTGATGGCGGGTTATGTGCCGGCACTTGGGCAGCTGTACAGTTGCGTGTGCGCAGCGGCCAGCGCAAAAACAAACTATGCGGGTGAAACTTTATGACTGAAACATTGCCGATGCTTGCCGTGCTGGGTGGAACCGGGGCGGAGGGCTTTGGGCTGGCGGTGCGCTGGGCGGCTGCGGGCTATGACGTGACGCTGGGGTCGCGCGTGGCGGAACGCGCTGCAGAGAAGGCGGCCGAGATTGCGGCAATGGGCACGGGCTGGCGCGTGCAAGGCATGGAGAATTTGGCGGCTGCGGAGCGTGCTGAGATTGTGGCGCTGACGGTGCCTTATGGGGCGCACCAGCCAACGCTGGCTGCGGTGCGGGCTGCGTTGCAAGGCAAGATCCTGATTGATGTAACCGTGCCCCTCGTGCCGCCGAAGGTGAGCCGCGTGCAATTGCCGGCGGGCAAGTCTGCGGGCGAAGAAGCACAGGCGCTGTTGGGGGATGGCGTGCGGGTGGTGTCCGCGTTCCAAAATATTTCTGCGAGCCACCTGGTGGATCTGCAACATGAGATTGATTGTGATGTACTGGTGTGCGGCGATGATGCCGATGCGCGGGAAGCAGTTGTGCGACTGGCGGCGGCTGCCGGCATGGTGGCCTGGCACGCTGGCCCGCTGGCTAACGCTGTGGCGGTCGAATCTCTGACGCCGGTGCTGATCAGCCTCAACCGCCGCTACAAGGTTCCCAACTCTGGTATTCGCATCACTGGAATTCCGCGCGGCGATTGAAGCACTACTGCCGCCGTGGGCGCGGCTTGTGTGCTGCAAGTGCACGAGTTGCGTGCCAGGCTAAGAGACGACTCTCCACGCTAGTGACTAATCCAACGTTGGTACTAACGGCGCTGCCTGCGCTGCCGCTTGTGCAGCCCGGGGATGATCTGGCTGCGTTGATTGCTGCCGGCTTGCAGCGCGCCAGTTTGCAGCTGCTGGCTGGCGATGTGCTGGTTGTGGCGCAGAAGGTGGTATCGAAGGCGGAAGACCGCTATGTGCAGCTGGAGAGCGTAACGCCATCGGCGCGCGCGGTTGAGCTGGCACAGAGCGTGGAGAAAGACGCGCGGCTGGTGGAGTTGATCCTGAGCGAGTCACGCGCTGTGCTGCGGCAGCGCCCGGGTGCGCTGGTGGTGGAGCACCGGCTGGGGTTTGTGTGCGCCAATGCCGGTATCGACCACTCAAACGTGGCGCAGCATGCGGGCGGTGGGCAGGTGTTGTTGCTGCCGGCCGACCCCGATGCATCGTGCGCAGCCCTGCGCGCGCGGCTGGGGATCCTGTGCGGCGTGGAGCCGGGTGTTATCATCAATGATAGCCACGGTCGCGCATGGCGCAGTGGCACGGTGGGTGTGGCGCTGGGCGTGGCGGGCGTGCCGGCATTGATGGACTTGCGCGGCTGGCCGGACTTGTATGGCGAGCGCCTGCAGATAACGCAAGTGGGATTGGCGGACGAACTGGCTGCCGCAGCTTCCATCATCATGGGGCAGGCGGGCGAGGGGCTGCCGGTTGTGCATCTGCGCGGTGTGCCGTATGGTGTGCGCAGCGGCACCGCCCGCGAGCTCATCCGCCCGATTGATCAGGATTTGTTTCGCTAGAAAATATCTTTGAGGTGCAAGCATGGCTGTAGCAATTCCCGAAAAGTTGGCAGATTTGCTGACGTATGACAAGAAGGCATTTGCAAACCTGGCGCTCACGCTGCGGGATAGTACGCCGCAAGTAACGCCGGTTTGGTTTGATTACGACGGCGAGCACATCATTGTGAACAGTGCCCGCGGCCGCGTTAAGGATCGCGTGCTCAGCCGCAAGCCGGCGGTGGCGATGGCCATCTCGGATCCGGCCGATCCGTATCGCTATGTGCAAATTCGCGGTCGCGTGGTGGATGTAACGGAAGACGGCGCGCGTGACATGATCGATCACTTGTCCGAAAAATATCTGGGCAAGCCATATCCTTTCTACCAAGGCGAGACGCGTGTAACCTACCGGATTGTTCCCGAACACGTATCAGCAATGGAGTGACATGGCAGCAGACTTGCTGCGTGCGCTGCGCGAGCGGCGCTCGGTTAGACGCTACACGGCCGAACCGGTTGCGCGTGAACAGCTGCTGCAGCTTTTGGAGATCGCCGGCTGGGCGCCCTCTGCCCACAACCGTCAGCCGTGGCGTTTTGCGGTGCTTCAATCTTCAGGTGTAAAACAAATGCTTGCGGCTGCTATGGGTGACCGGTTGCGCGCCGACCGCCTTGCAGATGGCGATGACCCGGCACTTGTGGCCCAGGATACCGAGCGTTCGCGGGCGCGCATAGTAGATGCGCCCGCGGTGATTGTGGCGTGCATGACTGTAGCTGAAATGGATTCTTATACGGATGACCGGCGTACAGCAGCCGAAGGCATGATGGCTGTGCAAAGCACCGCCATGGCCGTTCAGAATTTGTTGCTGGCTGCGCATGCTGGCGGACTAGGTGCGTGCTGGATGTGTGCGCCGCTCTTTTGCCAGGACACAGTGGCAGCGGTGCTGCAGCTGCCGGCGAGCTGGCAGCCGCAAGCCTTGATCACCGTGGGGCATCCCGCCTCCAACGGAAAGCCGGCGCTGCGCAGAGTGGCAGCAGATATGGTGCACTGGCTATGAAGGTGACAGCACTGGCAGGCGGAGTGGGCGGCGCCAAGCTGGCTGCCGGGCTGCAAGCCGCCCTGCCAAGCGGTGACCTGACCGTCATCGTAAACACCGGCGATGACTTTGATCACCTGGGCATGCGCATCTGCCCCGACCTCGATTCCGTGGTTTACACACTGGCAGGCATCAACAATCCTGAGACTGGTTGGGGGCTGGCCGGAGAGACCTGGGAGTTTCTGGGTGCGTTGGAGCGCTTGGGAGGGGACGCGTGGTTCCGGCTTGGCGACCGCGACCTGGCCGTGCATGTGGAGCGCACGCGGCGCCTTGCAGATGGGCAGCCGCTCTCGCGGATCACGGCCGGCTTTTGTGCGGCGCTTGCAATTGGCAGCACCGTGCTGCCGATGAGCGACTCGCCCGTGCGCACGCTCGTGCATACAACCGCTGGCACTTTGGCTTTCCAGGAATATTTTGTGCGCCAGCGCTGTGCGCCGGTGGTCACTGGTTTTGCATTCGATGGTGCAAAGTACGCCAGTGCAAATTTCAAGCTCAATGGCATCTCCCATGCGGGCCTCAGTGCAATTGTGATTTGCCCGTCTAATCCTTACGTAAGCATTGGTCCGATATTGGAGCTGCCCGGAGTGCGGGCGCAACTGCAGGCTCGCGCAGCGCCGGCCGTTGCGGTTTCGCCAATTGTGGGCGGGCTGGCGTTGAAGGGGCCAGCTGCCAAAATGATGACTGAGCTGGGCCATGTTCCATCTGCGGCTGCAGTGGCGCAGTTTTACGCCGGCCTGCTTGATGGCATTGTGATTGACCGCGTGGATGCGCAGCAGGCGGATTTGATACGGGCTACTGGTGTTGCTGTGCTGGTAGTGGACACTGTGATGGTTACCGATGCCGACCGCGTGCGCCTGGCGCGAGAGACTTTGGAGTTTGCGGCCACGCTCACTGTGCGCAAGGACGGGCGCTGATGGCGTTGTGGGCGCTGGTGCCGGTGAAGCATTTGCAAAACGGCAAAAGCCGGCTTGCAGGGGTGCTGACGGTGAAGGAGCGCGCAGCGCTGGCCACAACATGGCTGCAGCGCACGCTGGGCATTCTTGTAAACATTCCGGCCGTGCAGCACACACTGGTGGTGAGTAGGGACCAACGCGCGCTGCGCATTGCCCGCGATCTGGGCGTGCAAACCGTGAGCGAGGGTCCGGCAGCTGAGCTGAATGCGGCCTTGGAACGGGCCACGGAAGCGGCGCGCTTGCAGGGCGCTGCAGCTGTGCTCATCGTGCCGATTGATCTGCCACTGTTGGCGGATGCGGACTTGGAAGCGCTGCTGGCGGACGCCGGATCCGGCCCGCAAGTTGTGGCTGCGCCAGACCGCCACGGCAGCGGCACGAATGCACTGCTTGTGCAGCCGCCGGGCGCAATCAAATACGCATTCGGCCCGGGCAGCTTGCAGGCACATGCGGCAGCTGCGCGGTCGGCTGGGGTGCCGTACTGCGAGCGCAGATTGCCCGGTCTCGCAATGGATATTGATCTGCCCGAAGATTTGCACATGATCAACGGACTCGCGAACGGCAAACCCGCGTAGCCGGCCGGCCGGACTGGCACGGAAATGGCATCGCCTACTCTGGTGACTGCCATGAATAAATTGATCGGGCGGGCCGCGGCAAAAGCTGCCGGTGTGGTGCTGGCTGCGCTCCTGCTGTGCGGCTGCCAAATTGCGGCGGTGCAAAGCGGGCGGCAGCTCATTCATTACGCAGCGTTCATGCGGCCGGCGCTGGCCCAGACCGCAGATTTGCTGGAGCGCCAGCGCACGATTGTGGAGCGCGAGGTGCGCGAGCCGTTGCAGGTGTTTGATGCCGGCTGGCGGGCGGATGTTGCCGACCTGGCGCGAGACCTGACGGTGCTGAACGAGCTGGCACTTGCCTACGTGCCGCCATCAGAGGCGGCTGAATTGCATGCACAATTCCTGCAAGCGTTGAAACTGCAGCTTGCTGGCGCAACTGCTCTGCGCAGTTTTACCGAGACTTATAGCGTTAGTGATTTCTCTCCAGTGCTGAAGCAGGTGGACAAAGCACAGAAAATTCTGCCCGAACTGTTCAGCATGCTCTCTGCCCTCAAAAATTGAGCGCTGCTTCAGCCCGCCCGCGGGCTGCCGGCTGGCACGCCTGGACAAATAGCCGCACGCAACAGCGCTCGCTGCGGCGCCCTTGTGCTGCCCATGCTATCATCTTCTAGTAGAAATATTATGAGCCGCCGGCAACCCAGTTCCAATATGTGCTTTGTATGCGGGGTGCAAAATCCGTTCGGGCTGCGTCTTGCGTTTGACGACGAGGGTCCGGCCGGGGTTGGCTGCACATTTTCGATCCCTGAGAATTTTCAAGGCTATCCGGGCATGGCGCATGGCGGCGTGGTGGCGGCGGTGCTGGATGAACTGTGCGGCCGCACGCTGATGGTTGCAAATCCGGCGCACTTTACTTTTACCGGCAAGCTGGAAGTGCGCTACCGCTGCCCCGTACCCGTTGGCGTGGAGCTGCGCGGGCGCGGCTGGCTGGTGCGCCAGCGCGGCCGCAGCGCCCGGGCTTGCGCGGAACTGCAACTGGCAGGCGGCACGATTGCAGCTGAGGCTGAAGCGTTGCTGCTGGATGTGCCAGCGGAGCAGCAATTGGTTGGCGTGCCGGCGGACCTGGGCTGGTTTGTGCGTGCTGCCTGATGCAACGCATCCTCGCGGAGCTGGATGCGCTGTTGCGGCGTGGCGAGAGTGCAGCGCTGTGCACCGTGGTGAGCACGCGCGGTTCCGTCCCGCGCAGCACCGGCACAAAAATGCTGGTGCGCTTGGATGGCAGCCTGCTGGGGACGGTCGGCGGCGGGCAGATGGAAAGCCGCGTGATCGCTGCGGCGCGCGAGACGCTGCGCAGCGGCCAGCCGCAGTTGCTGCACTACTCGCTTGTGGATCAAAAAGCGGGGGATCCCGGCGTGTGTGGCGGAACAATGGAGATTTTTGTGGAGCCCGCTGAGCCGCTGCCAACCTTGCTGGTGATTGGCGGCGGGCATGTAGGCGCTGCATTAGTGCGCCTTGGCGGTTGGCTTGGTTTCCGCGTGGTGCTAACTGACGACCGGGCGGAGTATTGCAATGCGCTGGCTGTGCCAGGAGCGGATGAGTACTTGGCGCTCGCTCCCGCGGCACTGCCGGCTGCGCTCACGTTCCACCGCAACATGTATATTGTGCTGCCCACGCGCGGCATGGCTGTGGATTTGGATTACGTGCCCATGCTGCTCGAACAGCCGCACGCCTACTTTGGAGTGATTGGTTCCAAGCGCCGCTGGGCCACAACTGTGGACGCACTACGCGAACGCGGCATCAGCGCCGCGCAGCTTGCGTGGGTGCGGGCCCCGATGGGCCTTGAATTGAATGCTGAGACGCCGGAAGAAATTGCGTTGAGCATTCTGGCCGAGATCATCATGTTGCGGCGGGGAGGCAGTGGCGCGCCGATGGCGGCAGCCGCCAAGCTGGCTGCTGCCGGCGATAGCGCTTAATGCGCAAGATGGCGCTGTGCGCCGGCACGGGCCCGGCAATAAATAATGCCCTGGCGAAAAGCCAGGGTAGTGCTTCGTTCTTGAATTCAAAATAAAGTATGTGGCAAACCTATTACCTTGTAACTGAGGTGGAGCAGGCGCTTGCGCTGCTTGCAGAGCACGGGCCACAGGCGCGCATCATGGCTGGCGCCACTGATCTGCTGAACGAGTTGGAAGGGCACGTGCGCCCGGGCGTGAGCGTGATCGTTGACATCTCCAACGTACCCGGTCTGGCAACGGTCGAGATAAATGCGGCGGGGGAACTTCAATTGGGTGCGCTTGTGACGCACAACCAATGCGTGGCTGCGCCGCTGATTGTGGAGCGCGCATGGCCACTGGCGCAAGCGTGCTGGGAGGTGGGCGCGCCGCAAATCCGCAATCGCGCCACGGTGGCCGGTAACTTGATCACAGCGTCGCCGGCGAACGACACGATCACGCCGCTGCTGGCGCTGGATGCGGCGGTCACGCTGCGTTCGGTGCGCGGCGAGCGGCGGGTTGCGCTGCGCGAGTTTTACACCGGCGTGCGTCGCACCCTGATGTTGCCCGACGAGCTGCTGACCGCGATAACCTTCGCGCCCATGAAAGCCACTGAGCGCGGCATGTTTGTGAAGATGGGCTTGCGCAAGGCGCAGGCAATTTCTGTGGCAAATGCCACTGTGATTGTGGATCTGGCTGCGGCCGCTGCCGGCGGGCGCGCAAACACTGTACGCATTGCGCTTGGCGCTGTTGCTCCAACAGTAATCCGCGCACACAAAGCCGAAGCACACCTCAGCGGAAAAGTTTTGGATGCAGCGGAAATAGCCGCAGCATCCGAGCTGGCCGCGCAGGAAGCACGCCCGATTGATGACTTGCGCAGCCCGGCTGTGTACCGGCGCGGGATTGTGCGCGTTGCGGTGGCGCGTGCGCTAAGCGCAATTGCGGCCGGCAATACGCGCGGCTGGTTCCCGGCTGAGAAGCCAGTGATGTTGTGGGGCGGGAACGGCACCAGTGCTGCGCCGGCGCCAATTGTTGCGTGGCGGTCAGATGGCAGCGGTGGCGCACCGCCGATTGTTACGCGGATCAACGGCGCCCCCTTCAGCTTTAGCGGCGCGTCCAAGAAAACGCTGCTGCGCATGTTGCGCGAAGACGCAGGCCTGACAGGCACCAAAGAAGGCTGCTCCGAAGGCGAATGCGGCGCATGCACCGTCTTTTTAAATGGCGCTGCCGTAATGGCGTGCATGGTACCTGCGCCGTGTGCGCAGGGCGCGGAGATTGTGACGGTGGAAGGGCTGGCTGCGCCGGATGGCACATTGCATGCTGTGCAGCGCGCCTTTGTGGAGCAGGGCGCAGTGCAGTGTGGCTATTGCACCCCCGGCCTGTTGATGGCTGGCGTAAAACTTTTGGAGGAATGCCCGCAGCCTACGCGCTGGGAAGCGCAGCAAGCCATCACTGGGAACCTCTGCCGCTGTACCGGCTACTACAAAATACTGGATGCGCTGCAGCATGCTGGTGCACCAGCAGCCCATGGCTAAACCAGCTACTAACGGCTCCAGCTCGATTGGCGCTATGCCACTGCGGGCGGACGCGCTGGACAAGGTCACCGGTCGATCGCTGTACCCCGGCGATTTGGTGCGGCCGGACATGCTGCACATGAAAACAGTCTTTGCCGGCCGGCCGCATGCGCGCCTGCTGCGCCTCGACACTGCAGCGGCGCTTGCCGCCCCCGGGGTGGTGGCCGTCTTCACCGCTGCGGATGTGCCGGTGAATGAGTACGGTCTGATTACGTATGACCAGCCAGTGATTGTGGGGCCGGGCTCCGCCAAAGCGGGCAGCGATGTGGCGCGATGCGAGGGCGACACAGTGGCACTGGTGGTGGCCGAAAGCGAGTTGCAGGCAGCTGATGCCGCGAAGCTGCTGCAAATGGACTGGGAGGATCTGTCGGTTGTCACAGACCCGCGCGTGGCGATGCTGCCGGGTGCGCCGCTGCTGTCTGAAACACGCGACACCAATATTTTGCAGCACAACCGGCTGCGGCAGGGCAATGTGGCCGGCGCGTGGGCGCAGTGCGCGGCGGTGGTAAGCAGCACCTACCACACGCCATGGCAGGAGCATGCGTACCTTGCGCCCGAAGCCGGGCTTGCTTACATTGACGATGCGGGGCGCGTGATGGTGGAAGTGGCGGGGCAGTGGACGCATGAAGACCAAATCCAAGTGGCGCATGCGCTTGGCCTGCCCGTGGATCAAGTGCGCATTCGTTATGCCAGCATTGGCGGCGCGTTTGGCGGCCGCGAAGATATGACAGTGCAAGTGGTGCTGGCACTCGCAGCCTGGCGCCTGGCACAACGCGGCGTGCAGCGCGCTGTGAAAATAATTTGGAGCCGCGAAGAGTCGATTGTCGGCCACCACAAACGCCACCCGTACTTCATGCGCGCCAAGTTTGGTGCCGATGCCAGCGGCCGCGTGCGGGCAGCAGAGTGCGAGCTGGTGGCAGATGCCGGCGCATACACCTACACCTCCACCAAAGTGCTCAACAACGCCACGCTCATGTGCATCGGGCCGTACGATATACCGAATGTGTCGATCGACGCCTACGCGGTGCTCACAAACAATGTGCCCAGTGGCGCGTTCCGCGGTTTTGGCGGACCGCAAGGTGCGTTCCTCGTTGAAAGCCAGATGAACAAGCTCGCGCATCAGCTCGGCATAGATCCGGTTGAACTGCGGCGCCGCAATTTAATTGGCGAGGGAGCCATCGGCGCATTCGGCACCGCGTTTCCGGCGGGGGTCACAATCCGGCAGGTGGTTGACCAGTGCGCACAGCAAGCAGGCTGGGGCGGGCAGCTGCCGGCTGCTGGCGCAGCCCATCTCAAGCGCGGGCGGGGCATTGCCTGCGCGCTAAAAAATATCGGCTTCTCATTTGGCGCGCCCGAAGAGTGCGTGGCCACAATTGAGCTGCACGGCACCGCCCAGATTGAGCGCGCAGTGCTGCGCCACGCCGCCGCCGAATGCGGGCAGGGCGCGCATGGAGTGCTGCTCCAGATGGCCGCCAGTGCGCTGGGCCTGCCGCTGCAAAAAGTCATAGGTGATTTTTCTGACACCGCCAGCAGCGGAAACTCCGGCAGCGCGTCGGCATCGCGCCTCACGTTCATGTCCGGCAACTCCATTCGCGGCGCTGCCGAGCTTGCGCTGCAAAAGTGGCATGATGAGGAACGGCCGGCGTTGGCCACGTTTCGCTATGTGGCGCGCCCGACCACCATGCTGGATCCCCAGACCGGCCAGTGCGACCCAAATATTTCCTACGGCTATGTCGCCGAGGTTGTGGATGTGGAGGTGGATACCGAGACCGGCCACGTGCACGTGTTGAATGTGGTTTGCGCCGATGATGTGGGGCGCGCAATTAATCCGCAGCAAGTGGAAGGGCAGATTGAGGGCGGCATCGTGCAGGCGCATGGTTACGCCGTGCTCGAAAATTTTATCTCGGATGGCGGCGCAATCAAGACCAAACAGCTATCCACGTATCTTATTCCCACCGTGCTGGATGTGCCGGACCGCGTCCAGTCTGTGATCCTGGAGTATGCTGACCCGCAGGGGCCGTGGGGCGCACGCGGCATGGCGGAGATGCCGTATCTGCCGTACGCACCGGCGGTGACTGCGGCCGTGCATGCCGCCGTTGGAGTTTGGATCGACGAGTTTCCCCTGACGCCGGCACGCGTGCTGGCGGCGCTACACGCAGCAGTGTGACGGCTGGCATGCGCCCGCTGGTCGTCCTGCGCGGCGGCGGGGATCTCGCAACCGGAGTTGCATGGCGCCTGCAGCGCGCTGGTTTTCGAATTGCAATCTTGGAGCTAGCGCAGCCGCGCGTAGTGCGGCGTGTTGTCTCCGCAGCGCAAGCTGTCTTTGCCGGCATCCACACAGTTGAAGGCGTGCGCTTTGTGGCTGCTGCTCACTCGCAGGCCGCAGCATTTGCCACCGGGCAGCCGTGGGCTGGCAGTGTGCATTCAACTCCTGCAGCTTCCGCCACCGCAGATGTTGATGTGGAAAACTCAGGAGCCAACGTGCCGGTTTTCATTGATGAACACTTTGAGCTGCGGGCGGCGCTCAACGCGCAGATACTGGTTGATGCACGCCTCAAGAAGCGCGGGATAGATACGCGCTTGGACATGGCGCCGCTGGTGGTTGGCCTCGGCCCCGGTTTTGTGGTGGGCCAGCATTGCCATGCTGTTGTGGAAACGCAGCGCGGGCATACTCTCGGACGGGTGTACACGGCGCAGGGAGCAGTCGCGTTGGCTGATACCGGCATTCCGGAAGCGGTGGCGGGCCATACGGGTGCGCGCGTGCTGCGCGCCCCTTGCAGCGGCGAACTGCTTGCGCATTTTGAAATTGGCGCGATGCTTGAGCCCGGCGCTGTGGTGTGCACAGTCGCAGGGCAGGGCGTCAACGCGCCGTTTGCGGGTGTGCTGCGCGGCCTTTTGCAATCTGGCCTGCAGGTGGCAGCCGGCGAGAAGATCGGTGACATGGATCCGCGCTCCACCCCGGCGCACTGCTTCATGATCTCAGACAAGGCGTTGGCAGTTGCCGGCGGGGTGCTGGAAGCGGTGCTGCATGCCAGCTCACTGTAAAGTGGGGGAACTGCAGATAGCTGCGCGGGCGTAGTTGGGGTTGCGCCAGCACTACTGACTTTTCAACGCAGCATGGAACGCAAACCTTTGAGATTTGTTCCACTTTTGGCACGCGGGTTCCGACGATGAATTTGCGCACCGCGCTGCGGTTGAAGCCGCAGGCTGTAGTCTCGTTTGTGGGTGGCGGGGGTAAAACCAGCTTAATGTTTCGGCTTGCAGCCGAGATTGTGGCTGGTGGTGGGCGGGTGATCACCACCACCACCACGCGCATTTTTGCAAACCAGACTGCACTTGCACCGCAGCACATTGCCCTCACGAACCCTGAGCAACTGCCAGCTGCAGCCATTGCTCAGTTGGCCGGCCACAACCACGCGCTAATTACCGGTCCCATCGATGCAGCGGCCGGCAAAGCGTTTGGAGTCTCGCCACAAATTGTGGCCGAGCTGGCGCGTACCGGGGTTGATGCAGTGTTGGTGGAGGCAGACGGGTCGCGCATGCGGCCGCTGAAGGCGCCCGCAGACCACGAACCCGTAATCCCGGACTGCACCACCAATGTTGTTGCGGTTGTGGGGGCGGATGTCTTTGGCAAGCCGCTCACAGAGGACAACGTGCACCGGGCGGAGCGTGCGGCCGGGCTGGCAGAAGCCGGCTTGGGGCAGCCCGTTACCGTTGAGATGGCCGCAGCGATTCTGGCGCATCCGCTGGGGGGCCGCAAAGCTGTGCCTGCGTCGGCCCATTGGACAGCATTCATAAATAAAGTGGAGTCTGGGGCAGAGATGCTGCCGGCGCGCGCGCTTGCAGAGCGACTACTGGCGGTGCACGGCCTCCCGGCGCTGATCGGTTCTGCCATACAAAACAAGCCGGTTTGCGAGCGGGTGGAGCCGGTGGCGATTGTAGTTCTTGCTGCCGGAGCGTCGAGCCGCATGGCTGCGCTAGGCGTCCCCAAGCCCCTGCTTGCGTGGGGAAAGGGGAGTCTTCTCACGCGGGCGGTGGACGCCGCGCTGCGTATAGGCAGCGCCTCAACTCAGGTGGTGGTGGGCAACTCAAGTGGCCCTGTGCAGAGGATGCTTGGCACCCGCAAAATTCAACTGGTGCCAAATGAGCACTGGCAGGCTGGTTTGAGCACTTCTGTAGTTGCCGCGCTGCGCGCAATGGATTCGACTGTGGGTGCTGCAATTTTTTTACAAGTTGACTTGCCGCACGTTGGCACTGAGCTGCTTGCGGCGCTGATTGCGCAGCACCGCAGTACGGGTGCAATGAGTGTTGCGCCGCGCGTTGATGGCCGGCGTGCAAATCCCATGTTGTTCGATCGGGCGCTGTTCCCCGAGCTGCTGGCGCTGCGCGGTGATGTGGGCGGGCGGGCTGTGGCTGAAAAATATGTTGCTCAAACTGCATGGGTAGATTGGTCGGCCGACATTCTGCAGGACATTGATACGCCCGAGGATTACGCAGCGCTGCGTGCAACGGCTGAGAAAAACTGATTTCCCGCTTGCAGGAATCCGCTTTGAAGACTAGAAGAATCTGAAATTTGTAATCAAAGATTTGCAATCAAAGCCGAACATTTTTCTGTTTGGATCATCTTTTTCGCTTGAGTAGTCTGCTATCACGCTGCAATTTTGCGGCGGATATAATGCACACTGCCGCCTGAAAATTATTCTGCAAAGGGAGACAATGTAATTATGAGTGCATCAGATCTGCCAGCCCGGGACAATGTTCCCGACCATTACAAATGGAATGCAACCAGTGTGTTCGCCACTCGCGCTGCGTGGGAGGCGGAATTCAAACGCGCGATGGGTTCGGTGCCGCGCGTGCGGCGCCATAACGGACTTGCAGGCAAGGGCCGCAAGCAATTGCTTGCGGCGATGCGTGACATTGAGGCGCTCACGCGCCGCACCGGCCGGCTTGTGACGTACGCCGTCATGGATCACCATGTTGAAACCACGCAGCCGGAAGCTGCCCGGCTTTACGGGCGCGCAATGGGCCTTGTGGGGCAGGTCATGTCTGCCGCATCCTTTCTGGACCCGCAACTGCTGCAGATTGGGCGCACCAAGCTGCGCCAGTGGATGAAGGCGGAGCCGCTGCTGGCGAAATACGCGCACTACTATGATGATTTGTTCCGCAAGCAGAAACACGTGCGTTCAGCCGAGGTGGAGGAAGTGCTGGGCATGCTTGCCGATCCGTTTAGCGGCCCGCACATGCTTAACAACATGCTTACCAGCGCGGACTTTCAATTCCGGCCGGCACGCAGCACTGCGGGTGTCGAGCTGCCCGTTGCGCAAAGCACGTTTGACGAACTTATGGCAAACCCCGACCGTGAGGTGCGTCGCACCGCCTTTGAAAGCTACACGGGGCAGTACCTAGCCTATAAAAACACCTCCGCACAAAACCTGGTCAGCAGCATCAAGCAAAACGTGCTGATGATGCGGGCGCGGTGCCACCGCACCACGCTTGAGATGGCGCTCTTTGAGAGCAACATCCCGGGGCGCGTCTTCACAAACCTGCTCTCAATTTTTCGCAAGAACCTGCCGACGTGGCACAAGTACTGGGCGGTGCGCAAGCGCGCACTGGGCGTGGACACACTGCAGCCGTATGACATCTGGGCGCCGCTGGCAGCGACCCGGCCGGCGGTCACGTACGAGCAGGCGGTGGATTGGGTGTGCGCCGGGCTCGAGCCGCTTGGGGAAGAATATGTGCAAGCCATGCGGCGCGGCTGCTCGGAGCAGCGCTGGGTGGACTCCATGCCCAGCAAGGGCAAAACCGACGGTGCATTTTCGGCCGGCTCGCCCGGCACGCATCCTTTTATTTTGATGAGCTGGGACCATAACATCTTCAGCCTAAGCACTCTGGCGCACGAGCTTGGCCATTCCATGCATTCCTACATGGCGTGGCAAACCCAGCCGCTGGTTTACTCCAACTACTCGTTGTTTGTGGCGGAGGTTGCCTCAAACTTCAATCAAGCCATGACGCGCGGCTATTTATTGAAGTCAAACACAGAGAAGGCTTTTCAGATCAATGTACTTGAAGAGGCGCTCTCCAACTTTCACCGCTACTTTTTCATCATGCCCACGCTGGCGCGCTTTGAGCTGGAAGTGCACCAGCGCATCGAGCGCGGCGCCGGGCTCACAGCTTCCGACCTGAACGCATTGATGGCGGACTTGTTTACCGAGGGCTATGGCGAGCAAATGCATGTGGATCGCGAGCAAGTGGGGATTACCTGGGCCACCTTCGGCCACATGTATAGCGACTACTATGTTTACCAGTATGCAACCGGCATCTCCGGTGCCAATGCACTCGCCAAGCGCATCTTGGATGGCGTGCCCGGTGCGGCGCGAGCTTATGTGGATTTTCTAAAAGCTGGCGGATCGCAATATCCACTCGAACTGCTCAAGAAAGCCGGCGTCAATCTTGCCACGCCCAAGCCGGTTGAGTCTGCCTTTTTTGTGCTGTCCGAATACGTGGACAAATTGGATGAGCTAACCCGCCCGTGAGATTGTTGTGGCAGCTTGGCGGCTGCCCCCGCGCCGTGCGCAGCGGCTGTTAATGACTGCCCCACCTGCGCCCGTTGATGTGTTGATTGTGGGCGCTGGCCTTGCCGGGCTTTGCGCTGCACGCGAGTTGCAGCGCGCCGGGCGCAGCGTGTGCGTGCTGGATAAAGGGCGCGGCGTTGGCGGCCGGCTGGCGTCGCGGAGCATGGGTGCTGCAGTGCTGGACCATGGCGCTCAGTTCTTCACCCTGCGCAGTGATCAGTCGCGCAACTTGCTAGCCGCCTGGTTTGAAGACGGCACGCTGCAAGAGTGGGCGCGCGGTTTTGCGCTGGCTGGCGGTGGCAAGAAGCTGGACGAAGTGCCGCGCTACATTGCGCCGCAGGGAATGAATGTGCTGGCGAAGCTGCTGGCGACGGGGGTGCCGGTAACAATCGGCACGCGAGTTGCGAGTGTGCGGACTGGTGGCGCTGGGTGGGCGGTGCACACGGAATCCGGCGCAGTCTTTGATGCGCATACATTGCTCCTCACCCCGCCGGTGCCGCAGAGTTTGGCGCTGCTTGCCGCGGGCGATGTGCAGATAGATGCGGTGCAAGCTGCTGCGCTTGGCGGCATTGAGTACAAGCGCTGCATTGCGCTGCTGGCCTCCCTGCACGGACCGAGTGCTGTGCCTGCGCCGGGCGCAGTCTGGTTCGATGGCGAGCCGGTTTCATGGCTGGCTGACAACGCGCAAAAGCGGTCTCCAAAAGATTCGGATGGGGCGCTGACCATTCACGCGGGCCCGCAGTACAGCCTTGAAAATTGGGATGAACCGGACGAGGTGGTGACGCGCGAGTTGTTCGGCGCAGTGCACAGGTTTTTGGGAGCGGCAGTGCGCGAGGCACAACTGCAGCGCTGGCGCTATAGCCAGCCCGTCAATCCGCTGGCTGAGCGTTGCCTCGTGAGCAGCGCTGGTGGCGAGCCGGTTGTTTTTGCCGGTGACGCGTTTGGCGGGCCACGGGTTGAGGGTGCCATACTCTCGGGGCTTGCGGCTGCCGAACAAATTGTGGCGCTGGTGCCGGCTGCGTAAACTGCGCCCGTCCAGCCCGGGGCGGGCTTATGCCTGCAGCGCACCTGAAGCCTGCCATTGCGGTGCACCGCACCGCACACTCAATCCATGTCCGTCGAGCACATGTAAAATACTTGTTCACCGTGCGGCAGGGTAATAACCGTGAGCAACTGAGGAAACTGATTCTTGAAAACTGAAAACTTTTGGGCGGAACAGCATCCTTATCCAAAAAACATTCCAGTGTGCGAACAGCTACCGGAGCGGGTGGATGTTGCGATTGTGGGCGGCGGCTTTACCGGCATGAATGCGGCACTCGTGCTGGCGCAGTCTGGTGCGCGGGTGGCGGTGCTGGAGCAAAATACATTCGGGTGGGGGGCTAGTTCGCGCAACGGCGGAATGTTGACGCCCGGCCTAAAGGCGCCGTTGAGCTGGATTCGCAAAACGCACGGACTCGAGCTGGCGCGTCATTTTTGGGGTTGGGCGCTTGAGTCGATCGATCATGTGGAGCGCGTTGTAACGGACAACAACATTGCGTGTGACTGGCGGCGCAGCGGCCATCTGGCGCTGGCAACCAAGCCGGCGCACTTCGAGCGCTTCCGTTCCAATCTCACAATGCTGGATCGCGACTTCGGCTATCGCAACGGGCGCTTGCTTGCGCCATCTGAATTGAAAACAGAAATTGGCAGCACGGCTTTTCACGGCGCGGTGGTTGATGACGTCTCCGGCAGTGTGCACCCGGCCAAATATGCGTTTGGGTTGGCGGCTGCGGTGGTGCGCAGCGGTGCGCTTTTGTGCGAAGACACGCGCGTGCTGAACTTGCGAGCCGGGACCGGCGGGCATACGCTGCGCACCAACCGCGGCACGCTGCACGCACGCGAAGTGCTACTGGCCACTAACGGCTACACCACTTACTTGAGCTTTCGGGCGCGCTCGGGAATCTTTCCGGTTGGCAGTTACATTATCGTTACCGAGCCGCTGCCGGCTGCGCTGCAGGCGGAGCTCAGCCCGCGCGGCCGCATGATGTATGACAGCGCTAACTTTCTGATCTACTTCCGCCTCACCCCGGATGGGCGCATGTTGTTTGGCGGCCGCAACAATCTCTCAACCGCGCTGGACCTGCATGACAGTGCGCAGCGGCTGCAGGAGCGTATGGTGGCTGTGTATCCGCAGTTGCGTGATGTGCCGCTGACGCACTCGTGGACCGGCAAGCTCGGCATCACTTTTGATCTGATGCCGCACATTGGGCGCGTGAACGGCGTTACCTATGCCTACGGTTATTGCGGCCACGGCGTTTCAATCTCCAGCTATTTGGGAAAAGAGGTTGGCGAGTTGCTGGCGGGCAAGCGTACGGCAAGTGCATTCTTGACCATTCCCCATCCGCGCAATCCGGTGGCATTCTTTGAGCGCTTGTTCCTGCCCTTTGTGGCGCAGTGGTACCGGCTGCAGGACGCGCTCGCCTAAACACCCCGCAGTATTACCAGGCGCTGCTACAGAGGATGCGCGCTTTTGTTGCAATCGAACTGCCGCTGAGTATGCAGACGGCTTTGGCCGACCTTGGTGCGCAATTGCGCGCCGCACTGCCCGATCCACGCGTGCGCTGGGTGGAGCCAAGCCACATTCATCTCACAATCAAATTCCTGGGCGAAATTTCAAGCATGCAAGCCGATGCTTTGGCCGCTGATTTGCTGGCCGTGGCGGTTCAACTGCCGCCAATTCAGCTGGCTTTAGGGGAGGCGGGATGCTTCTCGCAGCGCGGCATGCCCAGCGCCTTGTGGGTGGGGCTGAGCGGCGGGAAAACGCCCCTCAATGGCCTCCTGCGCGCCGTGGAGGCCGCTGCGCAGGCGCGGGGGCACCCGCCTGAATCGCGCGCCTTCAGGCCGCATCTGACGCTGGGGCGCTTGGGGGCGGGCCAGCCGGCAGATGGAGCCGGGAAGGTAGCCACCGCCCTGCAGAAAGTTGTGATGCCGCCAAGTGGGGATTGGATTGCAAGTGAGTTTTCATTGATGCGCAGCGACTTGCTGGCAACCGGCGCAAAATATACGCGCCTGCACAAGTTCGCATTTGGAGGCTACTGATCAATCGGGCAAGCGGGGGCGCAGGGCTTCAGCACCCAGATCGGTAGATGCGGGCAGCTGCCGGCTGGCAGTGGCCCGGTTTAGCGCTTGGCCGGAGCGCCAAGCACCGCCGCAAGCTCTTCCGGCGTGTTCACATTATTGAATGACGCGCCCGTCGGGTCAAACACCTCAATCTCCGCGCGTTGCACAAAGCGGACGGTGCACGCGCCGAAGAAGCTTGTGATCTTCAGGCGCTTGGCTTGCAAGCAGGCCAGCATTGCACTCGCACAACCTTTTGCATACACGGCATGCAGCGGCTCTGGAAATTCGCCCCATTGCGGAACGATGGCGTCGGCGGTGTGGCGCAGTGCAATCAGATAAGCCAGCAGCTCCGGGTTGAGCAGCGGCATGTCGCATGCCACGACCAGGACATGCGGCCAGCGCGCAGCCTGCACCGCCGTGAACAAGCCGCCCAGCGAGCCGTGCTCTGGAAACTCATCGCCAAACATCGGCAATTGCAGGTGCGCATATTGAGCGGGTGTGTTGGTAACCAGAATTGTTTCGCGGCACAGGCCGGCCACCGCAGCGCACACGAGTTCAATCATCTGTCGGCCGTGCACCGGCAGCACGGCCTTGTCGGTGCCCATGCGCGTGCTCTTGCCACCCGCAAGGATTGCGGCAGTCACTTCAGGCGTGGAATGCATTCGGGCTAGTGTTTGTACTTGCCAGCGGGCCGCAAGTGCAAGAGTGAGGCGCAGTAATTTGGGCACGCCAACCTTGCTGCGCGGTCAGTGCCTTCGGTTTTGCATCCGCACCCGCTGCGCGTTTACTATGCGGGCGCGGCAGCCAGAGCCTCGGCAATCTGCTTTAGGTGCGCGATCCCGTGCATTCCGTAAATTTGCAGGGAACGATCCAACGAAATCTCACCGAGTTCAGGGTGCACCGCGATGCGCTCCCACTGTGCCGGCTGCACCGCTGTTAGCAGCACAACCATGCGCGCATGCAAGCCATCCAGCAAAATCAGGCTGGGCTCCAGCGGCAGCTGGCTGCCATCAGCGAGCGCAGCCCACGCATCCGGATCGTAAGGCTTGACTAGCGGGCGTTCTTCCGTGAGCAATAGTTTCATCCGGATGAATGCATTCATGTGCGAGTCAGCGAGATGGTGCACATTTTGTGCGACCGTCCATTCATTGGCCAGATAATGCGTGGTGAGCTGCGCTGGCGTGAGGCCACGCACTGCAGCGCGCAGCTTGGCCGGCAGTTCGCGTATATTTTCAATCAGGACTTTGCGTTCAGCATCTGTTGACATGTGTAAATCTCCCGTTTTTTTTTGTGTTCAGTATTCAATTGTTCATGCTGCGCTGGAAGCATTGCGCCGTTGCTTGCCGCACTCGATACAGCGGGCAACAGCTTACTCGTCAGTCACGCAGCCTTCTGAAGCGGACTTGACGCTCTTGATGTACTTGTAAAGCGTGCCGCTCGTGGCTTTAAGCGGCGGAGCCTGCCAGCCTTTGCGGCGCGCAGCCAGCTCGCGCTTGGTTATCTTTACGTCAATTGTGTTGCGCACGCCATCCAGCACAATCTGGTCGCCGTCCCGCACCAGCGCCAGCGGCCCGCCGTCCTGCGCTTCCGGCGTAATGTGCCCAACCAAAAACCCGTGCGAGCCACCGGAGAAACGCCCGTCGGTAATGAGCGCAACGTCTTTGCCCAGCCCGGCGCCCATGATCGCTGCGGTGCACGTCAGCATCTCCGGCATGCCCGGCCCGCCCTTTGGCCCTTCATAACGGATCACAATCACGTCGCCTTTTTGTATCTCGTGCCGCTCCAGCGCGCGGAGCATGGCCTCCTCCTGGTCGTACACGCGGGCTGGCCCGGAAAAACTATCGCCTTCCTTGCCCGTGATTTTTGCGACGGCTCCAGTTGGCGCAAGGTTGCCGTAAAGAATCTGGATGTGGCCGGTTGGTTTAATCGGATTGGAAAGCGGGCGAATGATTTTCTGGCCGGCTGTGAGGTCTGGTACACCGGCGAGATTTTGCGCGAGTGTCTTACCGGTTACGGTTAGGCAGCTGCCATCGAGCAGGCCGTTAGCCAGCAGATATCTCATAACGGCCGGCAGGCCGCCAATTGCATGCACATCCTCCATTACATAAAGGCCGCTCGGTTTTAAGTCTGCCAAAAACGGAATGCGATCACTCACGCGCTGAAAATCATCAATGGTTAAAGGCACGCCGACAGTGCGCGCCATCGCGACCAGATGCATCACGGCGTTGGTGCTGCCGCCAAGGGCACTCACTACCACCATGCTGTTTTCAAATGCGGCCCGCGTCATGATGTCGCGCGGCTTGATGTCGCGCTCCAGCAGAACCTTGATGGCTGCGCCGGCAGTTTCGCATTCGCGCAGCTTGGCGGGGTCCGTGGCGGGGGCGGACGCGGAGAATGGCAGGCTCATGCCGAGTGCTTCGATGGCTGAGGCCATGGTGTTGGCGGTGTACATGCCGCCGCAGGCGCCGGCTCCGGGGCAGGAGTGGCGCACAATTTCCTTGCGTTGTGCGTCGTTGATGCGGCCGGCAATGAACTCGCCGTAGCATTGGAACGCGGACACAATATCGAGCGGTTGATTGTTGGCGTGGCCGGCGCGGATGGTGCCGCCGTAAACCATGAGGCTGGGGCGGTTCAGGCGGCCCATGGCCATCAGGCAGCCCGGCATATTTTTGTCGCAGCCGGGCAGCGCAATCAGCGCGTCATACCACTGCGCGCTCATCACCGTTTCAATTGAGTCTGCAATCAGGTCGCGGGATTGCAGCGAGTAGGACATGCCTCCGGTGCCCATTGATATGCCGTCACTGACGCCAATGGTGTTGAAGCGCATGCCCACCATGCCGGCAGCCGCAACGCCGGTGCGCACCGTGGTGGCCAGATCATTGAGATGCATGTTGCATGAGTTGCCGTCGTACCACATGCTGGCGATGCCCACCTGCGGCTTATGCATGTCGGCTTCGGTAAGGCCGGTGGCGTAAAGCATCGCCTGCGAGGCGCCTTGCGCTGCGGCTTGTGTAATCTGCGAGCTGTACTTATTGAGCGTCATTGGTGTTCCTAGATTGTCTGGTGAGTGATTTGATTATCTTGCAATTGATACAGTTGGCTCAAGTCTTGCGGCGGCTCGGCCGCCGGCCGGGACCGGACACCGCGGCGGCAGCATATTCCGGGATGGCCGGCAGCGCTTGGGGATGCTCCATGCCGGCTTTCACCATATTGCACATTTCCGCCACAACTTGCGCATCAATGGGCGGCTTGCTGTAGCCAGCCAGCCCGCGCTGAACTTCGGCACGCAGCCGGTCTTGCATGGTCAGGCTGCCCGCCTTGCGCCACGCATCGCGGTTCAAGCGGTCGAAGACGGGGTCTGGCAAATGCATTTCGCCCGGCCAATGCTTGAGCGTGTGCTCGGAGGTGAGCAGGTGTTTCTCAGCCAGCAGCTCGCGCACCATGTCCATCATGGGCAGGTCGTTTTTGGGTGCGATGGTGCGCACAAAACGCAGCGCCTGCCCGCATAGTTCGTTGTCCAGCACCAGCTTTTCCAGACTATAAACCATCACATAATCCAGCATGCCGGGCCCCGACACGGAGTTGACACCGGCAAGTGCGGCCAGCAACGCGCCGCCAAATGATTCGGCGCCGGCTTGCGCATCATTAAACTTGCTTTCGCTAAGCGCCATGTACGCTTGCGTGGGCAGGCCAAGCGCCTTGGCGATTGCCACATACGCGCCATAAAGTTGCAGTGCTTCAATGGCTGCCATGGGTGAGCTACCGGTTTTCATGTGAAAGGCTGCGGGCGCACCACCAAACAGCACCGGATGCCCGGGCCGCAGCAGTTGGGCCATCGTCAGGCCCGCCAGCACATCCACGCAATGCAGCACGGTTGCACCCACAATTGTGACCGGTGCAATCAAGCCCATCAGCGTCACCGGCACAATCTCAACCGGAATGCCCCAGTCCACACAGTCAATCAGGTTTTGGCACGAGTCCTCGCTGTAACGGAACATGCCGGCGGCGGTGATGGTGAAGATAGAAAGTGGCCGCGCAATCAAGTCGACTCTGTCGTGCCGGAACAGCTGCATCATGGCGGCCATGCGGCCGGTGCCATGCGGCGTAAATGCACCGCTCACTACTGGTTTGCGCGAGTGCGCAAGGCAAAGGCACAGGCGCCACGCATCCGAAATCTGAACTTCGATGTCAGAAGTTGAGAATGCCGTGGCGAGGTAGGCAATGTGCGGCAGGCCGTCCGCAAGGCGCACGAAGTCCACAAAGTCCGCGGTCGATCCGGGGCGCGTGTCGCCAGTTGTGTGATCCAGCACCTGCAAGCCGCTGCTGCCGGGTACAAAGTGCACGTTGTCACCGCCGAGCTCGGCATGCGGCTGTCCGTCGCGGTTGTAGAGCGTGAAGCTGCGCGGTGTACTGGCAATTGCGCGCTCTACAGTGGTTCTATCAAAGAGCAGGCTGCCCGAGAGCGGGTCAGCGCGCAGTCCGCGTTCCATCAGCATTGTGCGCAAGCCGGGGCTGACAACTTCGACACCAACTGTCCCGAGAATTGAGAGCGCCTCGTCGACGATGCGCGACACCAGCGCCGGTGCGAGCATCGTCAGACCCGGCCGGGCGCTAAGGTTGTTATCTTCCGGCGTGTTCATGGGGCTTCTGTTCGCGGATGCAGTTGCTGATCCACATAAAGCCAAAGCACACGGGCATAGCGGTGGATTATGGGCGCAAGAATTAACGAAGTGCCGCACAGTACAGCGAGCACCGTAGTTACAGCAGCGCTCTGCCAAAAGAGCAACACACAAACGGGCACAAGCACAGCTATGCCCACCATGTATCCAATCAGCACCGCCACAAGAAAGTAGCCACTCTCGCGTTCGAAGCGCAAGCCGCAGCCCGGGCAGGTTGGGTGCAATTCCAGCCAGCCGCTGAAGACTGCGCCGCGGCGGCAGACCGGGCAGCGCTGCGCAAGCAGCGCTGCCAGAAGGGCGGGGCGGGCTGCCATTACGAGCCGGGTCCGGTTTTAGTTTTGGGCTTCAAGGTCGGCCAGTGTCTGCTCCAGCAGCGCAACTGAGTCTTGCAGTGCGGGTGCATCGAATGCAAAGCGCGCACCGGCTGCTGCAAACAACTGCGGCAGCGGCACGCTGCCGCCAAGCGCTATCGCAGCGCGATAGCCGGCCAAGGCAGTTGTCTTGTCTTTGATGGCATTGCGCCAAATCTGCACCGCACCCAGCTGTGCGAGACCATATTCAATGTAATAAAACGGAACTTGAAAAATATGCAGCTTGCGGTGCCAGCCAGTGGCAAGGATGTCCTCCATGCCGCTGTAATCGATGCCCGGCATGAAGCGCTGCCACAGGCGCGCCCACTGTGCATCGCACTGTGCTGGATCCGCCGCAGCGCCGGCGTGCTCGTACACCCAGTGCTGAAACGCATCCACTACGGCCATGTAAGGCCAGAACAGCACGATACCTTCAAGGTGTTCTGTGCGCGCGCGCGCGGCATCTGCTGTGCTGTAAAAACCGCCGTCAGCCGCCGTGAGATGCGGAGCCGCCAGTAGCTCCATGGCCATTGACGCTACTTCGCAAAACTCCAGCGGCGTGTTCCATTGCTGCGCGAACGGCAGGCGCGGGTTTTGCGCAATGTGAAAATCCTGAAACGCATGGCCAGCTTCGTGCAGTAGCGTCTGCACGTCATCGTGTATGCCAACGGAGTTCATGAAGATGAACGTGCGCCGCGCAAGCGGCAGGCCGGTGCAATACGCACCTGGCGCCTTGCCCTTGCGGTTATCCAAGTCCAGCAGTTGTTCGCGGTCCAGAGTGTCAAACATCTCCCCCAGCTGCGGGTTGATGCGATTGAAGATGGCGCTGCTCGTGCGCACCAGCTGCGCAGCATCTGTAAACGGCCGCAGCGCCGGGAGCTGCGCCACATCCACCTCCAGATCCCACGGGCGCAGTGTTTGCAAGCCAAGCCGCTGGCGGCGACGCTCGTAAATCCGGCTGGCTGCGGGCACCACCACGCGTTCGATTGCAGTATGGAAGCTGGCGCAATCCTGCGGCGTGTAGTCAAAGCGCAGGCGGTCCTGCCAGGCGTAATCCCGGTAGCTGTTCAGGCCCGCATTGGCGGCAAGCTGCCCGCGCAGCCGCAGAAACTTTTGCCACAATGCATTTAGCTGCGGGCGGTCTGTAAGGCGACGCTGCATTGCCAGCCGCCACGCCCGTTCGCGCCGCGCGCGATCGGGGTCCTGATAGACCGGTTGCAGCTGGCTAAGCGTGCGCTCGCTGCCCTCCCACTGCACGGTCTGGGCGCCGATGGTTTGGTCATACTCCACGCCCAGCTTCTTCTCTTCAGTCAGCAGCGGCAAGTTGGCTTCGCGAAACAGCGCTGCTTCGGCGCGCATATTGCGCAGCGGGATCTCCATTCCAGCCGGCTGCAGCCCGGATTGCAGCAGCAGCTCGCGCAGCGTTTGCTGCGTTGCCAGCCACTGCGGCTGCACGCCCTCAAGATATGCGTTGTAGCGCGCCTCAGCTGCTTTGTCAGTGGTGTCCGCGGTGGATGCAATTACTAACCGCGCCGCCACTTCATCGATCAGGCTGGCCAGTTGCGTCCAGTCTGCCAGCCATGCGGTGCAGTTGGCTGCCGTCAGTTGTTGCTGTGTGAGCGCCTTTGCCTGCGCAGCGTATTTGTCCCATCCCCACTCAAGCGCGATTTGCGCGGTTGCCGGCATCTTAGAGTTCAAGCTGGTGTTCCTTTGGAATTGTTTGGAGTGGCGCTCAAAGCACCAGCTCGGCCATTAGGCGCAGCGTGTTGAGGTCGAAGGTGATTACGCTGAGTGTGGTGATCGGGCAGGCGCGCCACAGTGCCAGCCGGTCTTTGATGCGGGCGGGCGAGCCGCACAGCGAAACCGCATCTGCGAGTGCGTCCGGCACCGCATTGATGGCGCCAACTTTGTCGCCCGCCAGATACAGCTCTTGCACTTTGAGTGCAGCGGCTTCAAAGCCGTAGCGGCAGGCAAGGTCATTGTAATAGTTGCGGCCGCGTGCGCCCATGCCGCCGATGTACAGCGCAAGCATGGGCTTCACCAAATTAAAGCACGCCTCAAGGTCCGGCTCGACGATTACCAGTACGGTGGGCGCAATATCAAAGGCAGCCATGTTTTTTGCGGGCGTGGCGCGCGCCAGGCCAGCCTGAACATGCGCGCCGTAGGCGGTTGCGTAGTGTTCGGGGGCAAAGAAGATGGGCAGCCAGCCGTCGGCAATTTCGGCTGCCAGCTCCACATTCTTCGGCCCGATCGCAGCCAGATAGATTGGCAGGTCGCTGCGCCCGTGCAGCGTGCTCTTCAAAGTTTTTCCTAGGCCGGTGGCGTCCGCGCCTTGATACGGGATTTGATAATGGGCACCGCTGTGCGTGAGCGGTGCACTGCGCTCGAAAATCGTGCGTACAATGCGCACGTACTCGCGCGTGCGCTGCAGTGGTTTGCCATACGCATCCCCGTGCCAGCCCTCCACTACTTGCGGGCCGGACATGCCCAGGCCCAGCAGAAAGCGCCCGCCGGAAAGTTGGTCAAGCGTTGTGGCGGTCATTGCAGTGTTTGCCGGCGTGCGCGCCGGAATCTGCATGATGGCGGTGCCCAGGCGAATCTGCCGGGTCTGCGCGCCAATCCACGCCAGTGGTGTGATTGCGTCTGAGCCGTAAGCCTCCGCACTCCACACGCTGTAGTAGCCCAGCCGGTCTGCCTCCTGGATTAGATCCATGGGCAGGCTCACATTTGAACCACTGTAACCCAGTGCCAGGCCGAGGCGCATGTTGTTGGGTGGCTGCGCTTATTCGCTCAGGCGCTGCCGTGGGCGGGCTCGATGCCAGCCTGCAGCACGCCGTCGGCGTCGATCCACGCGCGCGACATGCGCTTTGTGCTGTGGGCAAAACCGGTGCGGCCGCTGCGGTCAATGATGATGATGCCGGCAGTTCCGCCCGTGCGCTCCGCCAGAGTGGCAATGGCTGCCTGTGCCACAGCGGCTGCCGGCATGCCGCTGGCTGCCAGATCACACGCTGTCTTGCTCAGCACCACACGCATGATCTTGTCGCCTTCGCCGGTTGCCGAGGCTGCTGCGTTGCGGTTATCTGCGTAGGCGCCGCTGCCCACCAGCGGCACATCGCCCACGCGCCCCGGCAGTTTGTGGTCCGTGCCGCCGGTGGACGTGCCTGCAACCAGCGTGCCGGTGGCGTCGCGCGCGACGCAACCGACTGTGCCGGTTGCCAGTGGCAGGCGCCCGTACTCCTGCCACACGGCGCGGGTGTACGGCGTTTCAAACCACTCTGCTACACACAGCTCCAAGCCGCACGCGCGCGCAAAACTTTCTGCGCCCGCGCTGATGAGCATGTTATGCGGTGCGCGCTCCATAATGCGGCGCGCCAGCGTGATGGGGTGGCGCACGTGCCGCACGCCGGCTGTGGCGCCCATCTGCAGCGTGGCGCCGTCCATCACAATCGCGTCCATCTCCACAACCCCGTCGGTTGTAAGGTAGGAGCCACGGCCGGCATCAAACACCGGCAGGTCCTCAAGGATTTGAATTGCAGCTTCCATCGCGTCCATGGCGCTGCCGCCGGCTTGCAAAATGCGCCAGCCGGCAGCTGCCGCCACTCGGCAGCCCGCCACGTGTTCGGCAGCATGCTCGTCCGGAATGTCGCCAGCACCGCCGTGCACAATTATTGCAGATTCACTCATTGCCGAAACAAAATTCTACTCTACGTATTCACCGCTGCGGCATGTGCACCTTATAATGGGAGGCGAGGCAATTATGCAGAACACCGCAACTTCAACACTCAATCCGCGCACGCTGGCACAAGGCATCCGGCTTGGCGATGTGCAATGGGATAGTGACGGGCAGACGCTGGTGTGGCTGGAGGGGCGCTCAGCGCAGGGCGTGCTGGTGGCGCAACGGCGCGGGCTGGCGCCCAATGATCTGACCACGGACCTGTCTGTGCGGGCGCGCGTGGGGTATGGCGGTGGGGACTTTACGGTGGCGCACGGGCACGTGGTGTTTGTGGCGGACGGGCGGCTATGGCGGCAGCCGTTGGCGGGTGGCGGCGCAAAGGCGATCACGCCGGCCTTTGGCGATTGCGCAGCGCCGGCAGTTTCACCAGACGGGTGTTGGGTGCTGTTTGTGCATTCACATGAAGGCGTGGATTGTTTGGCGGTGGTGGATGTGCACGGAAAATTCTGGCCGCAACGCTTGATAACCGGTGATGATTTTTATATGCAACCGGTGTGGAGTGCAACCGGCATGCAAGTGGCCTGCGTGGCATGGAACAAACCACAGATGCCGTGGGACGGCACCGAGCTGCGCCTGTGTGACTTGGAAGTTGGCGCGCAGGGATTACCGCAGCTGGCTGCAATGCAAACTCTGGCCGGCAGCGCAGATAGCGCAGTTTTCCAGCCCGCTTTTTCGCCCGATGGCCATTGGCTCGCGTATGTTTCTGATGCGGGCGGCTGGGCACATGTGCGCCTCTATGACTTGCAAGCGAAGACGCACAAGCAGCTAACGCATGGCGAGTGCGAGTTTGCGATGCCCGCCTGGGCTCAAGGCATGCGCACAATCGCATGGCGCCACGACAGCCGCGCTCTTTTTGGCTTGCGCAATGCAGCCGCCAGTGTGTCAGTGTGGGAGCTTCCACTCGCTGGCACGCCGGTGGTGTTCGCGCCGATGGCTGCTTACACGGATGTTGAGGAGCTGGCAGCAGCTCCTAACGACTCAGCGCTGGCGTGTGTGGCTTCGGCCAGCAGCATTCCGTTGCGCGTAGTACTCTGCCTGCCACAACAGCCGGCAGCAATTGTGCGGCGCTCCCGGTCGGAGACGCTCCTGCCGGAGCAGCTTGCCGCGGGAGAGCCAATCAGCTGGCAGAGCGCCGGCGGGCAACTGACGCATGGTTTGTACTACGCGCCGATGGGCAGTGCGTTGGGTGCGCCGCCGCCGGCGGTTGTCATCAGCCACGGCGGGCCCACCTCACAGCGCCGCATGGGCTTTCACAGCGATGTGCAATTTCTGGCAGCGCGCGGCTACGCAGTGCTGCTGCTGAACTACCGCGGCAGCACTGGTTATGGCCGCGCCTACATGCTGCAGCTGCGCGGCGGCTGGGGCAAGGTGGATCGGGAAGATGCGGTCAGCGGCGCGCAACATCTTGCGCAGCGCGGGCTGGCCGATGCCGCGCGCATGGTGGTGATGGGCGGCAGTGCGGGCGGCACTACCGTGCTGATGGCGCTGGCGCTGCATCCCGGCGTGTTTCGAGCAGGCGTGAACCTGTATGGAGTGTCGGACATGTTCGGGCTGGACGAGGAAACGCACAAGTTTGAGGCGCATTACAACGCCACCATGCTGGGTGCGCTGCCGCAGGCGGCTGCGATATACCGCGAGCGCTCCGCAATTTTCTTTGCCGATAACATTGTGGATCCGCTGATTGTGTTCCAGGGCAGCGATGACAATGTTGTGAAGCAAAACCAGTCTGACCGGATTGTGGAGTCGTTGCGCCGCCGCAATGTGCGCCATGAATACCACGTGTATCAGGGCGAGGGGCACGGGTGGCGCAAGGCTGAAACTATCGAGGCCTGCTACACATCCTTGGAGCGCTTCCTGCGCGCAAATATCGGCCCGCGATAAAGAGCCGCGTTCGGCAGCGTGCAGCTGCCTACAGCGCGGCGCCCAAGCGGCCTTGCAGGCTGGCGCGGGTGGCGTGGTATTCCGCCAACTTTGCGCGTTCGCGCTCCACCACTTCGGCCGGCGCGCGCCCGGCAAAGCTGCCATTTAGCAGCGCTTCGAGGCGCGCAACCTGCGTTTCCAGTTCAGCAAGTTCTTTTTCGAGGCGGGCGCGTTCGTCTGCCGCATTGCCCGCGCCCGGCCGCTGCAAGTACACCTCGGTTGTGCCAACTACAAGTGCAATGTACCCGGCGGGCGCTGGCGCAACATCATCTTGAATAACAAGCGCGGTCTCATCGAGGCGTGCCAGCTGCGCTAGTACCCGGCTTTGTGATTGCAGCAATGCGCTGCGCCCGTGGCCGACCACATGCGCGGTGAGGCGCAGCGTCGCGTCAATTTTATTTTCTGCACGTGCGTTGCGGATTGCCCGCACCAAATCAATCACATGATTGAAGGCAGCTACATCCGCAGCCGCTGTAGCGGTCCCGGCAGCGCTTGCCGGGTTGGCTGCCGGCCACGCCGCAATGATCAGCGCATCCGGCCACGCGCCTGCATGCTGGAACGCGGGGCTCAGTCTGGCGCAAGCTGCCCTTAAATTCTGCCAGATCTCCTCGGTCACAAACGGCACAAACGGATGCAGCAGGCGCAGCGTTTGCTCCAGCACCGCCACCAGAGTGTGCTGCGTTGTGGCAGCCAGCGCGGGATCGTCAAGCTGCTGTTTTGCTGCCTCAATGTACCAGTCCGCGTATTCGTTCCAAACAAATTCGTAAGCCAGCGAGCCGGCTTGGCCGTACTGGTGACTTTCCATTTGGCGGGTGCAGTCGGCAATCGTTGCGTGCAAGCGCGCAAGAATCCAGCGGTCGGCAAGCGTGGGCGGTGCAGGCGGCGCAGTTGCTGCACTGTCCAACTTGCCAATCACGAAGCGCGCTGCATTCCAGATTTTGTTTGCAAAGTTTCGGTTGGCACGCACGCGCTCGAGGCTCAGGTTGGTGTCATTGCCGGGCGTTGAGCCGGTAAGCAGGGTAAAGCGCAGCGCATCGGTTCCAAACTCATCCATCACTTCCAGCGGGTCAATCACATTGCCAAGCGTCTTGCTCATCTTGCGCCCTTGCTCGTCGCGCACAAGGCCGTGCAAGTACACCGTATCAAACGGCGCCTTGCCGGTAAACTCCAAGCCCAGCATGATCATGCGCGCCACCCAAAAAAACAGAATATCGTAGCCGGTTTCAAGCACGCTGGTTGGATAGAAGCGCTTGAAGTCCGCAGTTTCATCCGGCCAGCCAAGCGTAGAGAACGGCCACAAGCCGGCTGAAAACCATGTGTCAAGCACATCCGGGTCTTGCTCCAGCGTAACGCTGTGCCCGAAGTGCGCCTCGGCCTGCGCGGTTGCCGCAGCCGCACTATGCGCGCAAAACACGCTGCCATCCGGCGCGTACCACACCGGAATGCGATGCCCCCACCACAGCTGGCGCGAGACGCACCAATCTTGAATATTCTCAAGCCAGTTAAAATAAACTTTCTCGAAGCGCTCCGGCACAATTTGAATCTCGCCATCGCGAACCGCCGCGAGTGCTTTGGCTGCCAGAGTTTCAATTTTAACGAACCACTGCGTGGAGATCATTGGTTCGATGATCTCGCCGCCCCGCTGACTGCGCGGAACATTCAGCGTGTGGGCTTGTTCCTGAATTACCAAGCCGGCTGCCCGCATGTCAGCCCACAAGCGCGTGCGCGCCTCAAAGCGATCGAGGCCCGCGTAGAGTCCGCCCTCGCCTGTAACCCGCGCTTCACGGTCAAGGATTGAGATGATGGGCAGCCCGTGGCGCTGCCCGATAGCGTAGTCATTGGCATCGTGGCCGGGCGTGATCTTGAGCGCCCCGGTGCCAAACTCGCGGTCAACGTAGTCGTCTGCAATTACGGGCACAACCCGCCCAAGGATCGGCACCAGCGCGCTGCGGCCGATAAACTTTTGGTAGCGCGGATCGTCCGGGTGCACCGCAACTGCAGTGTCGGCCAGAATAGTTTCGGGGCGCGTAGTTGCCACCGGAATGAATTCATCCGAGCCCTGCAGCATGTACTTGAACTGGTAAAGCGTGCCCGGCTCCTCCGAATACTCCACCTCCAAGTCGCTGACTGCCGTCTTCAAGCCTGGTGACCAATTGATCAAGCGCGGGCCGCGGTAAATCAGGCCCTGCTTGTGCAGGCGCACAAACGCTTCCACCACGGCTTTCGATAGCCCTTCGTCAAGTGTGAAGCGCTCGTATGCCCAGTCACAAGAGGCGCCCAAGCGCCGGATTTGCTGCGTGATGATGCCGCCGTATTTCTGCTTCCATTCCCAAGTGCGCCGCACAAACTCTTCGCGGCCGAGCTCTTCGCGTGTCACTTCCTCCGTGTGCAACAAGTGGTTCTCCACCTGCAACTGCGTGGCAATACCGGCGTGGTCGCTGCCGGGCACCCAGAGCACCGGCCGGCCGCACATGCGCTGGTAACGAATCATTAGATCTTCCAGCGCAACAAACATGGCGTGCCCAAGATGCAGCTGTCCGGTAACATTCGGAGGCGGCATGCTGACCACAAACGGCGTGCGGCCGTTTTCGCTGGTCGGTTTGAAATAGCCGCGTTGCTCCCACCAAACATAACGCGCCTCTTCAGTTGCGCGGAAATCGTAGGTTTTGGGTAATAATAGGTTTGTGGAATCAGTGCTCATTGCGTGGCAGGATTATAAGACAGCCGAATATTCCGTTGCTGTCTAATGGTGTTGTGTGCCCAAACCTAAACTTGAATTCTGGCTGAATCTGGCGTTGGTGCTGGTCACAGTTTGGTGGGTGACCTACCGCGTGCTGGCATTCGTGGCGCGATGAGTCCATTTGTACTGTATTGGCCCATGGTGCTGTGGGCCCTCGGTTATATCGAGTTTCACCTGACGGTGTTCTTTGGCCCGCGCAACGGGCACACGCTCGGCGTAAGCCTTTGGATTGCGATTGCGGTGTTGCTGGCTGCGCTCTGGCGGAGCCGCAATGCAACGCTGCGCGTAGCCGGCATGCTGGCTGGTGAGGTGCGCCGCGCTCCGGTTCTCTTTTGGCTGCTCTGCGCGGTGCAAGCCGGCATGTTTGTGCTGGCAGGCTATGAGGCTCACTTTCCTCCACATTGGCCGCAGGAAGGGGATGCCATCAACTACCACATGGCGCTGCCGCGCCAGCATCTCTTTTGGGGAAGCCTGCAGCATTTGCCGTGGTCTGCAGCAGATCTTTGGCCACTTGCACTGCAATTTGGGTTGGCGCCGGTTTGGTTCATGGGCGCCTCAATCAACAAGTTGCCGCAGCTCCTTGGAGCGCTCTGGGCCTTTGGCATGATTTTGGCGCTCGGCCGTAAGAAAGCAGCGCATAGCTTTTCAGGATGGATTCCGGCACTGGCATTATTCACCACGCACGGTCTAATGGTGCAGTTGGGGATGGCCATGCTGGATTTGACCAACCTGTATTTGCTGCTGGCTGCGTGGCACGCTGCCGTTCACAAGCGCCCGTTCTGGTGGGCTGCGCATATGGCTTTATACGCAGCTGCGAAAGTATTTCATCCGGCGCAGGCGGGCATCTTAGTTGTGGCTGTGCTTGGGTATCTTGCAATCTTCGATCGCGAAGGGCTAACTAAACATTGGCGGCCGTTGGTGTTTGGTGCTGCGCTCGCTTTTGTTTTGTTTTGCCTGATGATGTCACGCTCGGTTTGGGTGAGCATTGAACGCGCAGGCACACCAATCTTCCCATTCTTTACTTGCATGTTTTCTGGCGTGACCAATTGTCAGGGCGAAGCTGGTGAGGCAATCCGGGCAACTGCCGCAGGCCAATTTGGCACCTTAGACGGTTATGGGCTTGGACGCGGTGCTGGCGCATTCGTTGCGCATCTCTGGCGGATTTCAGTTCCGGCACTTGGCACTGTCAACAACGTTTACGATTACCCACTTGGGCTGACATGGGTTCTCTCGCTGGTGCTGCTGGCAGGCAGTATTCCAGATTGGATTAAGGCGAAAATGCCTCCGCCTGAACTAGTGCTCGCTGTTGTGCTGTGGGTTCTGTGGTGGGTGACGAGCCAGCAAAGCCGTTGGCTTTATCCCTTCATGGCGTTCGCGCTGTTGGCCACGGTGCATTTACAACTGCGGGCGAACCGGTCTCTATTAGTGGCAATACTTTTGGGAGCTGGTTGTCTTTCAATTGTTTCGCAAGCGCGCGCAATTGGAACTGATCAAGGCGCTTCTGCGACCGGCATTCAAACGCAGCAGGAGTTGTCTTTTCCCTCTGACCCGATTGCACTAAGTGCAAAGAACAAGGAAACGCTTTATGTTGCGCATGCCGTAATAGAAGTCGAGAAAGTGGATACTATCTGGATTCTGTCTGTGGAGAGCAATTGACTCTTTGGGGGCATGAACCTCGCAATATTGCAAGGATCCCTAACGATGCGGCCCCATCGCCACTTGCGTGCAAACCAAATTTCTCCCGGAGTTCTATCCAAGCCACTATATAAACTTTATCCGGCGCGCAGCAAACTCCACCATGCGCAGCAGGAGCCAGCCATTGCGCCAACGATCGATGTTTGTCGCACCGTAGGTGCGCTCGCGGTAGCGAATGGGCACTTCAGTGATTTTGAGATTGAGGCGGGTGGCGCCAAATAAAAGATCGAAATCTCCAAAGGGATCGAAGTCGCCAAAATAGCTGCGGTTGGCCGCGATCTTCTCGTAGTGGCGCCGCAGGAGTACTTTAGTTCCGCACAGTGTATCTTTTACGGGCTGGCCGAGCAGCCACGAGAATGCTACTGAGAAGAACTTGTTACCGAGCAGATTCAGAAAGCGCATGGCCTCATTTTCCATGGGGTATACCAGCCGACTACCATTAATGAAGTTACCCTTTCCGTTACCAAGTGCGTGATAAAACTTGGGCAGAGTCTCGGGCGGGGTGGTCAGGTCCGCATCTAAAATCATCAGCAGATCATTTTTTGCGTGGCTGAACCCAAGCCGCACTGCATCGCCTTTTCCTTTGCCTGTCTGCTGGTGTACAGTTATGTGCTTGGCGGGGTGGTTAATAATGACGCGTTCGATTTCGGCGTACGTGCCATCGGTGGATCCGCCTTCGACAAAAATTATCTCCTGCGAGACGCCAAATTCTGGAATGCGACTGACGGCATCCTCAATGTTTCCGCGCTCGTTGCGGCAGGGAATCACGATGCTTACCGAGTAGTCGCGAGGGCCAAAGCTGGCAGGTCGGGCAATCAAAAAGTGATTTAGTGTTAGTTCCTCAATCACCGGCAGTCGCCCGAGAAAAGAGTTGAGTATTCCGCTGAGCAACCAAATTCTGCGTGGCAATAATATTGACTTGTCGCTGCGCACAACTTCATAGCCTGCCAGCCCCAACAAGCCGGTGATGTCCGTGCCAGTGAGCCAGTTTTGGCGTGGAGTTGGCAGGCGCTCGCCTACAGCAACTGCTAGCGCGAGCAAGTATTGCCAAAGTACGCTGTGGTACTGGATGATGATGCGCGTATCAGCATGGCAGTGCTGGCGCAACTCTTCAAGAAGGGCTTGAACGTCATCAGCTTCGCCGAGCGTGCCGGGAAGAATGATGTAGTCGAAGGTGGAACCGGCTGGGAGACTTGAAATGCTCCCGGCAATCAGGTTCAGGTTTGGAAATCGCTGGCGTGCCACTTCAATTGTGCGCGCACTGAGGTCCACGCCCACGCCGCCGGCCGGGCAAACTGAGTTCAACAAGTCCCCGGTGCCGCACCCAACTTCCAGCACGGTTGAACCGGACGGAATCCAGCTGCGGTATTGTTTCGCCAGCAGGTCGTGATAGTAACGATTGCGCTCAAAAAATTTAGTGCGCTGGTTGGCCAACGCGTCGTAGTGCTCAGCGACAGATTGCATATGGTGCGGATTTAGACAAGTGTTTACAAGTGCCCCTGAAGGGGTGATGAAATTGCGCTGGAAAGATCATCTCACGGTGATCAACAGTAGGGCATCAATTTCCAACAATCTTATCGGCGTTTGTGATTTCGACGGTCAAACCAAGTTACCAGAAATGGATTGCACCGCGCCCAGCTGAGGTTTGTTGTGGTCGTGGTCGGGCGGGCAACTCTGCTGGCATTAGCCGACATGGCGGCAGCTGGCTGGGGCGGTAATTAGTAGCTCTCCAATTGACACCATTCAACTTTCCACAAAAGGCGACGGTGGGATTCGAACCCACGAATAGGGGCTTTGCAGGCCCCCGCCTTACCACTTGGCCACGTCGCCATTTCCATAAAACAAACCGGCGGCCGTGCAACAGGCCGCCAGTGTGTTTAAGCGGGCGACCGGACTCGAACCGGTGACCTTCTCCTTGGCAAGGAGACGTTCTACCAACTGAACTACGCCCGCGCGCGTGCCTTGCAACTCAGCCCAGTGCCGAGGCCCGGACTTGAACCGGGGACCCACGCATTTTCAGTGCGTTGCTCTACCAACTGAGCTACCTCGGCATCAACTACGCAGACTTGCATTTTAGGGGAGCCAATATTGATTGTCAAGCGCGCTTGACAGTCGCCCGCTGGATGGCTATCCTCAAGGCGGGGATGGCAGGGTCCTGGTGGGTCCCGCGATCTTCAAAATCGTTGGTGGGCCGCTCGTGCGGGCCACGGTGGGTTCGACTCCCATTCATCCCCGCCAGCGCCACCACCCACCGCCACACCGCTTTTTACGCCATTCTGTCCTTCACCACAGGTTAGCCACAAATGTTAGAACTCCCGCCGAAGTACCATGCTATTGATGTTGTTCCTGACTTGCGAGCAGTTGCAGCGCAGGTAATGGAGATTGCGGATGTGACTGCCGGGCTGCAAGATGGCAACACGGCGCGCTTCCGCGGGCAGTTGAGGTTTGACTCGACGGACGCCTACAAGCAGCTCGCTGCCGGGTTCCAACCGCTTGAGCACACGCCACTGTTGCGCGAAGAGGATGGCATGCATGTCATCCTGGCAATGCCCAGCCTTGCGGAACGGCAGCCGCCGCGCGTGTGGATCAATGCGGTTTTGTTTGGGCTTACCGTGATTACAGTGCTGTTCGCCGGTGCCGGCATGGAGCCGGAGTTTGCAGCCTCACTGGATCCGTGGTTCATAGTTACGCGCTTGTACACTGGCTGGCCGTTTGCGGTAAGCCTGTTGGGGATCCTGCTTGCGCATGAGCTTGGCCATTACTTCGTTGCGCGATGGCACGGTGCGTCGGTCACTCTGCCGTACTTTATTCCACTGCCGTTTGGGTTTTTGGGCACCATGGGCGCGGTAATTCGAATGCAGGCACCCACACGCGACCGGCGCGTATTGATGGACATTGGCATTGCGGGACCGCTGGCTGGCATCGTGGTGGCGTTGCCAGTGCTGCTCGTTGGCCTGGCTCTTTCCAAAACCAACGTGCTGCCCGCCACCGGCTTTGCCATGGAAGGCAACTCGATTTTGTATTTGCTGGCCAAGTTCATGATGTTTGGGCGCTGGCTGCCGGCACCGGAGACTTATGGCGAAATGCCCGCGCTACTGCACTGGGTGATTTACTTCTTTACCGGGCAACCTTCGCCAGCGGGAGCGACTGATGTCTTGGTGCATCCCGTGGCGCTGGCAGGGTGGGCGGGGTTGCTGGTAACAGGCCTCAATCTAATTCCTGCTGGCCAACTGGACGGCGGCCATGCGCTTTTTACCCTGGTGGGCGAACGCGCCAAGAGTGTGTTGCCTTATGTGCTGGTTGCGCTTGCGTTAATGGGTGTGGTTTGGGAGGGCTGGTGGATTTGGGCGGCGATGATATTTTTCCTGGGGCGGCAGCGCGCGCTATTGCTTGATGAGGTGACGCAGCTCGATCCAGCGCGGCGCATGCTGGCTACATTTACGCTGGCACTTTTCTTTTTGGTGATAACTCCCATTCCAATGATGATTTATTAGGGCACGGACCGGTTTGCTGGCAGAGCGGCCAGCAAACCTCAGGATTGGGCTAGGGCGGCGGCCAGCTCGCGGATGTGCTGCACCTGATGCAGGGCGTGGGTCTGGACCATTTGCTTTACCGACAGCGTCCGCCCAATCGGGTGGCGCCCCATGCGTTCTAATTCCAAGTCCGATACCACTTCCACAAACTCAATCCAGCCGACGTGGGCTTTTTGAATTCGGGAGAATAAGGACGCTGCCGGCTCTGCGGCGTGCTTGCGCACCTGGCTCTGGTTCCACCGGTCAACATCCCAGTCTTCCGGCACGGGGTTCCCGCCACGCGCAACAGCCTGCGCAATTTGCAACATGCCTTCAGCAGCGTTCGCCATGTGCGCCAGCAGCGCGTGCACGGTCCACTCGGCTGCAGTGCCATGCGCATACACTGCTGACTGCATTTGTTCTGGCTGCAGGCTGCCCAGCATAACCAGCAACTCTGCGTGGTGCGTTTCCAGCTGCTTGCGCAGAGCCGCGGAACGCGCTGACATTAGGTGCCGGTTTGGGTGGCTGCCAGTACCGCCAGCATCTTCGCGTGGATGTGGCTGTTGGACGCAACGATCGACGGCTGGCTCAGCCAGCTATCGTTGCCGGCAGCCGTTGTCACGCGGCCGCCAGCTTCCTCAACGATTAATCCGCCCGCCGCAGTGTCCCACGGGTGGAGGGTCAGCTCCCAAAATCCATCCAGCCGACCGCACGCCGTGTAGCACAAATCCAGCGCAGCCGCCCCGGGCCGGCGCACGGCTTGCGTGCACAGCAGAAAGGCATGAAACTCCGCCAGATTGTTGTTGGGGTTGGTGCGCAGGTCATACGGGAAACCGGTGGCGAGCATGCATTGCTCAAGCACAGTATTTTGGGAAACCCGAATGGGGTTTCCATTGAGCGTGGCACCGCCATTGCGGGTGGCTGCAAACAGCTCGCCGTGCACCGGTTCATAAACCGCTGCCACGATGGCGCGGCTGGCTTGCGTGAGCGCCAGCGATACTGCAAAGCACGGGAAATTATGCGCGAAGTTGGTTGTGCCATCCAGTGGATCCACGAGCCATTCGTAGCCGCCGGCGCCGTTGACACTGCCGCCTTCTTCGGCGCGGATGGCGTGGTCCGGAAAGTTGCGGCGCAGTGCCTCCACAATGAAAGTCTCCGACCGGCGATCGAATTCCGTCACGAGGTCGATTGAGCCTTTGTGGTGGATTGCTTTGGCTGTGCCGTAGCCTTCAAGCAAAATTTCGCCCGCACCGCGGGCAATCTCAATCGCGCGCTCCAAAAAGTCAGTTGCTCTTTGCATGGTAGCAAGTCTACCAGCCAACCGGGCGCAAAGGTGCGTATAGCCGGTAGGACCGCGAATCCACGGCAAAACTGGGGGTAATTCGTGCTTGACAATCGGGTAGTGATCGCCTACACTTAGCAGCGGCAGAAATGTGGCGAGAGTGGTCTCGGCACTATTTGGATAAACATTAGCATCTCGGGTGCCTCATCATGGGCGCTCCTGTTCCTGGACCTCGGATGAGAAACGCGGAACTGGTTGTTGCAAGACGAGCGTTCGCGTTTTTTTGTTGGTGCTAGTTGGTTCAGTTGATAAAGTCTCACCGCCCCTACGCTGCGCAGTTTTGGTATTGCTTGTGCGCAGCCGCTTATTTTGGCTTCTCGCAAGCTAATTGAAGCAGGGGGTTACTATTATGGAATCATTGGCAACTCAAATCTCCCGGCGGACACTGCCACGGTTTTCGGCCGTGTCGGCCGGAGTTGCAGTTCTGGCGTTGTTGCTGGCAAGCGTCATGCCCGTGTTGCGAGCGGGAGAAATTTCCACTCCGGCAGGGCAAGTACTGGGCAGCCTGGCCGAAAGCTTAATCGCGCGGCTGCCGGCTACGGAGCACGTTGCCCATGCGGACCGGCAAATTGCTGCCGGCCAGACCACCGGTGCAAACGGGCCCGCCCGCGACGATTACAACTACGGTTTGGCATCCAAGCCACTCGCGGCCACATCCCCAACAATCACCATAGCCCAAACCGGCGGCTTTACCCTGGTGGATGAGGGCAGTAGCACCGGTGATACTTTTTCGGTGGTGGTTTCGGAAGCCCCAACCAGCGACGTTGTGATCCATGTAGGTGCTGGAGTGCCGGCTCTTGGAACGCACCAGGTGCTCTTTACTTCCGCGACTACTACAACCGCCACCGGTACCGCTACGCTTACTTTTACGTCGAGCAACTACTTTGTGGCGCAGACCGTTACCGTGACTGCATTTGACGACAGTGTGGGTGAGGGACGCCATACTGCAGTGATTACCGCGCGGGTTGACAGCGGGCCGCTCGGTTTTCAAGGTGTTGTTGCGACTAGTTTCACGGCCGAGATTACGGACAACGACAAAGCACTGTTGCTGGGAGATACCGGGGGGTCGACGGATGTTGCGGAAGGCGGAGTAACCGACAGTTATTCTGTGTCCCTTAGCATGCAGCCGACTGGAACCGTGTTTGTGGAACCGTACAACGTTTCAAGCGCGCAAATGACCTTCTCGCCGGCATCGCTTACCTTTTCTTCAACAAATTACAATGTGCCACAGGTGATCACAGTTACGGCGGTAGATGACAGTGCCATTGAGGGTTATCACACCGAGTTGATCGGGCACACAGTCACAAATTATTTCAATACCAATCGGGAACAGGCGGCCCCCACCAGCCTCACCGCCAATATCAGCGATAACGACAGCCGTGTCTTGATCACCGAGACAAGCGGCGGCACCACAGTGCGGGAAGGTGGCGCTATCACAGACACTTACACGATAGTTTTGTTGACAGCGCCTACCGGGCATGTTTCAGTGACGATCGGTGATGGGTTGTACCCGTGGCAGGATGTGCCATCCGGTACCGATTACGGCAATAGCCATGACGTCACATTTACAACCGCGGGCACCACGACTGCCACCAGTACTGTCACGCTTACATTCACGCCTTCCAACTACGCCACAGCGCAAGTTGTGACTGTGACTGCGTATGACGACGCAATCAAGGAGGGTGTGGAAAAGATCGCAATCACCCATCACGTGCGCAGTGTTACAAACACTGGAGGCACAACTGGGTCGGTCATAGACTCCACGTACAACGAAATGGCGGCAAACCGGGTTGTGGCGACGGTGCTCGACAACGAGGTGGGCCTTGCCACGCTTGGGGCGGATTTTGACGGCGATGGCAAAACAGACTACGCCGTTTACCGGCCAAGCACATCCCAGTTCTTTGTCAAAAAGTCTGCCAGTAACTCCACCGATGTGGTTACATGGGGCGACTCCGCGCAATCGGACCGGCCAGTTCCAGCGGACTACGATGGAGATGGCAAGTCTGACCATGCCATCTACCGGCCTGCAACAGCTCAGTTCTTTGTGAAGAAATCTTCCACTGGCGCGGCCGAAGTAGTAACCTGGGGTATTGCCAATGGCGGCGACAAGCCGGCTGTAGGCGACTTCGACGGCGATGGCAAGATTGACTACGCCATCTTCCGGCCGTCCACCGCCCAATTCTTTGTCAAGAATTCGGCAGACAGCTCTGTCGCGGTGGTTACATGGGGTATTGCCAATGGGAGTGACACTCCGGTTGTCGCTGACTACGACGGAGATGGCAAGGCGGACTACGCCATCTATCGTCGGTCGCTTGCGCAGTGGTTTATCAAGCAGTCTTCAAACCTGGCAACTACCGTAGTTACATGGGGCGAGGCCACCAGCGCAGACATCCCGGTGCCAGGTGACTATGATGGCGACGGCAAGGCGGACGCAACCATCTATCGCCCCTCAACAGCGCAGTTCTTTGTGCGCCAGTCCACCACCACAACGGCTGCAGTCACCACCTGGGGCATTGCCGCTGGCGGTGATGTGCCAGTGCCGGGCGACTACGATGGCGATGGCAAGACGGACAAGGCTATCTTCCGTCCGTCGCTTGCGATGTTCATTGTGCAAAAGTCCTCAACGCTGACGGCGGTAGATCCACCCGTGACGTGGGGGGTGGCCGGTGGCGCGGATTACCCGCTGCCGGTGCCGGATCCCAACTCGGATGGAACAGTGTATGGTTTCCTTGGATCGTAGACCAGCCGGGGCCTGCGCCTGACCTAATCCCCTGCGTTTTTGCTGGAGCAAAGTGCCTGCCGCATTCAAGTGGCAGGCACTTTGCATTTAATCGGGTGAAATATAGCAATCCACGCGGGCATGGGCGCCACCTGTCTCACTTTTCGGAGCCGCTATCGGTCACGACTGCCTGTACTGCAAGTGTTTCGGAACCGATTGAGTTACCTGCGCAGTGGGCGGGCTTCCATCAACGAACGCGTCAGTAACCGGTCGAAAAGATTCATAAAGACATCGGTACGGGCACAAGTGCCGCCTACGAATGCCGTTAAGTGGGAAGCAGTGGTGGGCGGCGATTAATGCCTGTTGACCATTTTGTCTAATGGAATTGTTTAATTGCCTGGCAACGAGCGGTATGTGTTGTGGCTCCCATATTGCTGCTGCGGCGCTGGTGTGTGAAAAGCGTGCGGTCTGCACCTGTTGAATTTTGCCAGTGAATTGTTTGGTATTGGGTTGAACTGAGCTAATGAGCACCGTCCGAAGCGGTTGTTGGGGATGCGCTGGCAGTTGGCAGGGATTGAAGGCCGGCCGTAAGTTACCAAAGGTGTGCAGAGTAGTCTGATGACTCCAATAGCGCAACAGTTAATGGTGCGGCCCCTGCAACGCCTGCCGGGTTGGACTGCCGGCTTCGTGGGTGTAGCGCTACTTCTGGCGGGTGTGCTGCCTGTGTTGCAAGCGGGCCACCATGGGGCGTCGCCGACACAATCAATTGGCATGCTTGCGGAGCGGCTGGCAATAGCGCAGCCCGCTTTGGCGCAAGTGGCACCGGCGGGCCCGCAAAGTGTGGCAGCGCAAGCTCCAGGCCCGGGCTTTGGGCCCCGCAGTGAATACAGCTTTGGGCTGGCATCCAAGCCGCTGGCTGCCTCAACCGGAACTGTGGTGGTTGCGCAGAGCGGCGGCTTCACGCTGGTAGCCGAGGGAGGCGCAACCGACACCTACTCAGTGGTCCTCACCCAGCAGCCGACCTCTGATGTTTCGGTTGCGGTTGGCGCCGGTGTGCCGGCCGACCTTACGCATCAACTGGTGTTTGCCACAAGCATCACTACCACCGCTACATCAACTGCCTACCTGACATTCACATCTGCAAACTGGTCCACCGCCCAAACAGTCACTGTTTCTGCGGTTGATGACAGCGCCGGCGAGGGGCGGCACACGGTGGTGGTCTCCGCAACCGTGCGAAGTCTCTCCAGCGATTATTCCGGAGTGCCGGTGCCAACCTTCACCGCGGAAATACAGGACAATGATGCGGCAGTGCTGATCACCCAAACCAGCGGCAGCACGGATGCGGTTGAGGGTGGCGCCACTGACACTTACACGGTTGAGCTCACCCAGCAACCCACCACCACGGTGACCGTGGTGCCCGGCAATGTCTATAGTTCGCAGTTTACCTTCTCGCCTGCATCGCTGGAATTTACTACCAGCAACTATCTGGTTCCGCAAACTGTTACGGTGACAGCCACAGACGATAGCTCGATTGAGGGCTATCACACCAGCTTAATCACCCACACCATAACCGGTTACAGCTACTCCAACCGCGAAGCGGTGGCACCGATCTGGTTCCTCGGCCACATCAACGACAACGACAGCTACGTCAGGATTACTGAGACGGGGGCGGGCACAACAGTGCGGGAGGGCGGCGGCATCACCGACACTTATTCAGTGTATTTGCTGGCTGCGCCAACTGGCAGTGTCTCGGTGACGATTGCCTCCGGGTTGACCACGGATGCCTCCGGCACGGTTACGCGGGTGGATGACGACCTCAGATTTACAACGGCTGCCACGACGACTGCGACAAGCACGGTTACGCTCACATTCACCACGGCGAACTACGCCACTGCGCAAACGGTGTACGTTACGGCCTTCGACGATTCGTTGAAAGAGCGCGTCGAGAAGTCTGTTATTACCCATTCGGTGCGCAGTTTTACCGACACGGGCGGCGGTGGCGGCACAGTGGTGGACGGCACCTACAACGGCATGGGCGCCAACCGGGTGGTTGTGACTGTGCTTGACAACGATGTGGGCATTGGCACACTGGGTGCTGATTTCGATGGCGATGGCAAGACGGACTATGCCATCTTCCGTCCGAGTACATCTCAGTTCTTTGCGAAAAAATCATCTGACGGTGCCACCTCCGTGGTTACGTGGGGCGATGCATCTCAATCAGACCGGCCGGTTCCGGCGGATTATGACGGCGACGGCAAATCTGACCATGCTATTTATCGGCCGGCGACGGCGCAGTTCTTTGTCAAGAAGTCCTCCACCGGGGCTGCCGAAGTGGTAACTTGGGGCATTGCTGCCGGCGGCGACAAACCCGCTGTTGGCGACTTTGATGGGGATGGAAAAGTCGACCACGCCGTATACCGCCCGTCCACTGCGCAGTTCTTTGTAAAGAACTCCAGTGACAGCTCGGCTTCAGTGGTCACGTGGGGCAGTGCGGGCAGTGGCGACACGCCAGTTGTTGCCGACTACGATGGCGATGGCAGGGCCGACTATTCCATCTACCGCAAGTCCACCGCTCAGTGGTACATCAAGCGGTCTTCGGACTCTGCGACCAGCGTAATCACCTGGGGCGAGCGCACCACCGCGGATGTTCCGGTGCCGGGCGACTACGATGGCGACGGCAAGGCTGATTGCGCAATCTGGCGTCCGTCGACCGCGATGTTTATTGTGCGGCAGTCTGCCACTACTACGGCGGTGGTGACAACCTGGGGCATTGCCGGCGCGAGTGATGTACCGGTTCCGGGCGATTATGACGGGGATGGCCTCATGGATAAAGCCGTTTTCCGTCCGTCAACCGCAAACTTCATCGTGCAGAAATCATCAACATCGACGGCGATTGATACCCCCGTTACCTGGGGGATCGCCGGTGGGTCGGATTACCCGTTGCCGGTTCCGGACCCCAATTCGGATGGGACCGTGTACGGGTTCGTTGGCGAGTAAATCTGCCGGGGTTTGCAGCTGGAGCTCACTCACCATCTAAGTTGTCGACCTTTTCAAAGTGCCTGCCGCACCAAATCGGCAGGCACTTTGCTTTTGGCATGGATGGAACTCGCGTTGTTGAATGAGTTACCAGACTATGCCCAGCCTCCAAGCATGCTGCCGATGCCGGCGTGGAGTGACGCTGGTGCGGCTTACTGGCAGTGGTGGCAGTAGCCAAAGTGCGCGGAAGTCAGCCCGCACCGCGCTGTTTCCCCTCAAAATCATGCGGATTACTTGAATGTCTAATGCATTCCATTGCTTTGCCGTTAATTAAGAGGCGGTTCTGGTATCCGGCTCGTGGCTATTAGCACGTGAGCATTGATTATTGTGAATTCCTTTATTCAGCTACTCTGCATTGGAGTTAGTCCACATTTAGGCTTGGCGCGAGTCAAGTCCTACTTTGTAAGATCGCCTAGTTTGGATGTTGACCTTTGCGGGTACTCGGTAAAGTGGACTTTGCCCAGAGAGTTGAAACCCGATGCGCTAACTGGTTTTGTTCTTGTTCCCGAGATGGGTGCACCCTACTCGAGTAATTTGAATTAGCACGCTTTTGATTGTGAATACGATCGTAAATCAAGTTCTGAGTAAGACGGCTCCAAGCGGGCTGAGCTGGTCAGCTGGCGCATCAATTTTGGCGCTACTGGTGGCAAGTGTGTTGCCGGGAGCGCCAGCGCGCGCAGTGGCTGCGCACGCAGGGCAGGCGCTTGGCAGTATTTCTGAGCGGCTGCTTGCGCAGCTGCCAAGTAGTGCGCCTGCTGTGCATGCCGACCAGCAAGCTGCGGCCAAGCAAGGCGCCGTGGCGGGCCGTCCAGCCGGCGACGAATACAACTACGCGTTTGCCAATGGGCCGCTGGCGGCTGTGTCTGGCACTGTGGCCGTTAACCAAACCGGCGGCTTCACTTTGCTGGTGGAAGGCAATGGCACTGACACCTATTCAATTGTGCTGAGCACCGCGCCGACAAGCGAAGTATCGGTTGCCGTTGGCGATGGGCTGCCTTTTGATGCCGTGCATCAGGTGCTGTTCACCACGGAGCTAACCACCACCGCCAGCAACACGGCCTACCTGACTTTCAACTCCACCAACTATTACACTGCGCAAACTGTGACCATCCGCGCTGTGGATGACTCTGCTGGCGAAGGGCGGCATGCAGTAGTGATCTCCGCCCGCCTGCTGACATCTTCGCCGAATTATGTGGGTGTGGTGGTGCCGAGTTTTACGGCTGAGGTCCAGGACAACGATGCAGCCCTGCTGCTCGCGCAAACGGACGCATCCACTGAGCTGGTTGAAGGGGGAGCGATAGACACCTATACCGTGTCGCTCAGCACCCAGCCTACCAACACCGTGGTAGTCATTCCCGGCGGAGCCAGTCCGGTACAGTTTTCGTATTCGCCCACTTCGGTCACTTTTTCCACCACGAACTACGATGTGCCGCAGGTAATTACCGTGACGGCCATGGATGACAACACGGTGGAGGGCTATCACACGGCGCTCATAACGCACACGGTCACGGGCTATAACAATCTCGCTTCGCCGTATATCTTTACCAACCGCGAGCAGGCTGCGCCTACCAGCATCACCGCCAACATCAATGACAACGATAGCAATGTGCTCATCGTTGAGACCGGAAACGCGACCCACACTGTGCGCTTCGGTGAAACGCTGCCGAGTATTGCTTTGCAGTACGGTGTCACGCTGCAAGCCCTGCTGGAAGCTAATCCCGGCGTCACAGCAGAATCGGTAAAGGTTGGGGACGTGTTGCAGGTCCCTGCGACCAGTCTTTTCCGCACCGGCACAACAGTGCGGGAGGGTGGCGGTGTCACGGACACCTACTCCGTCAGCCTGCGCACTGCACCCACGGGTTATGTGTCTGTTACTCTGGGGGATGGAATGTATGCACTGCAAGTACAGCCTTCCGGAACGGACCCCGGGTATCTGCACGATGTGACATTCACCACCGCTGACACCACGACTGCCACCAGCACGGTCACCTTGACCTTCACGCCGGCCAACTATGCGACGGCGCAAATTGTCACCGTTACCGCCTTTAATGACACCTTGAGGGAAGGGGTGGAGAAAGTTGCGATTACCCATCATGTGCGCAGCGTAAGCAACACTGGCAGTGGTGGATTGGCTACGATCGACTCCAGCTACAACGCAACTCCGGCGAACCGGGTGCTTATTACGGTGCTGGACAATGATTTGGGCACGGCCACGCTGGCAGCGGACTTTGATGGCGATGGCAAGACGGACTACGCCATCTTCCGGGCAGCATCGGCGCAATTCTTTGTAAAGAAGTCAACCAACAGCTCCACGGAAGTTGTTACCTGGGGTAATGCGGCTACGTTGGACCGACCGGTGCCTGCGGATTACGATGGCGATGGAAAATCTGACTACGCCATTTACCGGCCCGCCACTGCCCAGTTCTTTGTAAAGCAATCATCCACCGGGGCTGCTGAGGTTGTCACCTGGGGGATTGCCGGGGGCGGTGACATTCCGGCAGTGGGTGACTATGACGCGGATGGTCGCACCGACTACGCCATTTTCCGCAAGTCCTCGGCGCAGTTCTTTGTTAAGAATTCTGTGAGTGGCGCAGCGACAGTTGTGGTTTGGGGCAGTGCGCTGGGCGGCGACACGCCGGTGGTTGCAGACTATGACGGTGATGGCAAGGCCGATTATGCCGTGTACCGCAGGTTCACCTCACAGTGGGTCATCAAGCAGTCATCGAATGCTGCAATCACCAGCATTACCTGGGGCGCCCGCACCAGTGCTGACATTCCGGTACCGGGTGACTACGATGGCGATGGCAAATCCGACCATGCCGTGTACCGACCGGAAACGGCGGAGTTCTTCGTGCGCCAGTCCACGGATGCAAGTGCGGCGGTGACCCGCTGGGGTATTGCGAACGGTGGCGATATTCCGGTGCCGGGAGACTATGACGGCGATGGCAAGATGGACAAAGCCATTTTCCGCCCTGCAACCGCAACCTTCATTGTGCAAAAGTCTTCGACACTCACGCCGATTGATCCGCCGACTACCTGGGGCGTGGCGGGTAGCTTGGACTACCCGTTGCCGGTACCGGACACAGACTCAGACGGTACTGTATACGGCTTCATTCCGACGCCTTAGTCCAGCCACCGCGTAACCACCCAATAGTCGGTCCGCGCCGGATGGGTGCCGGCAGACGGTTGTTACGGCCCATCGTTTTGGGCTGCGACCCGGGGCCAGGGTGCGTGGCAACGGCTGCTTGCTGAGCGCTGGCAATTGCCACCGCGTGGTAGTCGACGCGGTGCCGCAATGCTTGGTAATCTGCGGCGCTGCAGGTCCATCGCAAGTTCTTTCCACACTGCAATTATGCAGCCGGCTGTCGCTGGATTGCAACAAATGAAGCTTTAAACCGCATGTAATGAGTGCGTGAAGTTTGCCGATACCTTTTTGGGAATGATGTCGGGATGCCGTGATGGTCTTAATAGCATCACGGATGCCGCGAATAATTAAACATATCTATGGTTCAGGGCGCTTGGGTTTCGCAGTGTGTGTCGTGTTGTGCCGGCGGTCCCACGCTTCCCGGCCGAGGGTCGGTTGAGCGCACCCAATCGCCATGAGTTAAATCATTCTGAGGCTCTACTAATGCACTTCTTCAACTTGATATGCACCACCGCGAGATCATGAATATGCATTCGATGTCAAGCCAAGGATTGCTTACCAATCGACATTTGTCGCCGGTCCGGTCCGGCAGCATCGCGCTTGTCTTTCTGCTTCTGGCGGGTGTCTTGTCAGCGATTAATGCTGGCTCCGGCGCGGAGCTTGTGGTGCGGGCTCTCGGCTCCGCGGCGGAGCGAGGGATTGCGCAGCAGCCTACAGCGCCGCAGACTGGCGCGGCAAACAGGCAGATGCGGCAACCCCTAAGCGGGGGCTCCAGTCAGGCTGGTCGTGACGAGTATGGCTATGTGTTTGTGCCCGTGCCGCTGTCCACAGTATCGGGCACAGTAATTGTCACGCAGTCAGCTGGCAGGACTTTGGTATCTGAAGGCGAAGTCACTGATACATTTTCCATTGTGTTGTCCGCTGCGCCGACAAGCGATGTGTCAATTGCGGTGGGCGCTGGCGTGCCATCTGCGGGCACCCATCAGCTGCTTTTCACAACTGCGCTCACACAAACGGCCACGAACACTGCATTCCTGACCTTCACTTCCACCAACTACGCCACACCGCAATCTGTCACTGTCAGCGCGGTGAACGATGCGTTCGGCGAAGGCCGGCATAGTGCACGCATCACTGGTTATATTCTCAGCCCGACCACGAACTATCTTTATGTGGATGTGCCCAGCTTTACCGCCGAGATCGAAGACAATGATCCAACTCTGTTGCTCACAGAGTCCGCAGCTTCCACAGACGTGGTTGAGGGCGGATTTACCGACACTTATTCGGTAAGCCTGAGTACCCAGCCCACCAACACCGTAGTTGTTATTCCGGGCGGTGCAAATCCGGCGCAGTTCACCTATTCGCCATCCTCGGTCACTTTTTCCACCACAAACTACGATGTGCCGCAGGTGATTACCGTGACGGCTAACGACGACAGCACGGTTGAGGGCTATCACACGGCGCTGATAACGCATACTATCACGGGCTTCAACAACCTTCCTTCGCCGTATATCTTTACGAACCGCGAGCAGGCTGCGCCCACCAGTATCACTGCCAACATCAACGATAACGATGGCAACGTGGCAATTGTGGAGTCTGGCACCAGCACCCATACGGTGCGCAGCGGCGAAACCCTTCCGAGCATTGCGCTCCAGTACGGTGTTGTGCTGGAAACGCTGCTCCTGAGCAATCCGGGCGTCACCGCGGAACTGTTGAAGACCGGCGATGTACTGCAGCTGCCAATAAACAACACCACGCGCACCGTCGTGAGAGAGGGGGGCGGCATCACCGATACGTACACGGTGTTTCTGCTGACGGCGCCCACCGGCAATGTGTCCGTAACGCTGGGCGACGGCATGAATGCGCTGCAAGTGACACCCTCGGGCACGGATCCCGGATATTCACACGATGTCACTTTTACAACTGCCGAAACCACGACTGCCACCAGCACTGTAACGCTGACCTTCACGCCGGCCAACTACTCCACACCGCAAACGGTGACGGTGCTGGCTTTGGATGATGCGTTGAAAGAAGGCGTGGAAAAGATCTCCATCACGCATCATGTGCGCAGTGTTTCCAATACGGGAGCTAGTAGCGTCGTCATCGACAGCACGTACAACGCAGCCAGTGCCAACCGGGTCATTGCAACTGTGCTTGACAATGACGTGGGGATAGCCACCATGGGGGCGGACTTTGATGGCGATGGCAAGACCGACTACGCCATCTACAGGGGTGGCACGGCGCAGTACTTTGTGCGGAAGTCTTTGGACAGCAGCACAGAAGTGGTTACCTGGGGCGATATGGCGCAAGCGGATCGGCCTGTGCCCGCGGACTATGACGGCGATGGAAAATCGGACTTTGCCGTCTATCGGCCGGGCACGGCGCAGTTCCTAGTCAGGAAGTCGTCTACGGGTATTGCAGAAGTGGTGACCTGGGGCATTGCGGGGGGCGGTGACAGGCCGGCGGTGGCGGACTTTGACGGCGATGGCCGCGTGGATTACGCCATCTACCGGTCCACAACTGCCGCATTCATTGTAAAGAACTCTGCCACCAACACAACGGCAGTCGTCATCTGGGGCGTAGCCAACGGCAGCGACACGCCAGTGGTGGGTGACTACGACGGGGACGGCAAAGCAGATTATGCGGTGTACCGGCGGCCAACCGCGCAGTGGTTGATCAAGCAGTCCAGCAACGGGTCGGTGGTTGTGACGGCGTGGGGCATGGCGCGCAGTGCGGACATCCCTGTGCCGGGAGACTATGATGGCGATGGCAAGACCGATCGTGCGATCTTCCGTCCGGAGACAGCGGAGTTCTTTGTGCTCCAATCCGCCAATGCTGGTTTGGCAGTGACCCGCTGGGGTATTGCGGGCGGCAGCGATGTGCCGGTGCCCGGGGACTATGACGGCGACGGCAAGATGGATAAAGCCATTTTCCGCCCAGCAACTGCAGAGTTCATTGTGCAAAAGTCTTCCACGCTCACACCGGTGGATCCGCCAACTACGTGGGGTGTGGCGGGGGGTTTCGATTACCCGTTGCCAGTCCCGGATCCCAACTTTGATGGAACCGTGTACGGGTTTATTGGACAATAGCGCACCCGGAGCCTGGTCCGGCCACGCTGCTCTGGCTTGTGCAAAGTGCCTGGGGCTTTCGAGCTTCAGGCACTTTTTTGGTTAAATGGCTTGTTTTGCGCAAAAGTTGTGTCTAATCTTGCTGAGGAAAATCTAGTACATGGCTTGAATTCTGCCGATAACCTCTATCGGGTCGGCACAGCATTGTGCTGGTCTTTGGTATTAATCATTTCATTGAACACCCGCCTTTCAGATTAATGTTGCGCGCTCACAAGATCCGGTGGCTGTTCTTGGCGGTGGCTTTGGGCTGCCTGCCACAGGGCGCTACACAAGCCGCCCGGCCAGCCGGAGAGATTCCGCCGCCGGCTGCTGCTCCCGCAATTTACTTAAAATCGCGCACCATTGCAGGTGCGCAGCTGCCGGTTGTGCAAGCGGGCGTGCGCAATGTACCTGTAACCAGCACGGTGCGCGTGCACGGTATCGTGCAAGTGTGGGCGCATGCCACGGATGCCGACCGGGTGGTGCTGGCAGCGGCCGGCATCACGCTATTGGATTACCTGCCGGAGATGGCTTGGCTGGCTTCGTTCCCGCCGGAATACCTGGCTGGCGCAGCCTTGCCAGCGCCAGCCAGCCGTCTGCTGCGCACCCTGCTGCCGTTGCAAGTCAATGACAAGCTGGAACCGTCTTTGCGCAATCATGGATTGGCAGCGTGGTCGCTGGCGCTGGATGGAAATGCGCGCGTGTTCGTGCAGTTCTTTCGCGATGTGACTGCGGTGGAACGCGCGCGCATTCTGGCGCGCTATGGTGCGCAGCCTTTGGGTGGGCAGCTTGTATCCCTCCCGCGCAGCAGCCTTGCATTGCTGCCGGGCGAAGATGCAGTGCAATGGATTGAGAACGGGCCGCCGCCGGTAAGCGTGGCCAACAGCGGTGCGCGCAACGCCACCGGCGTGAACACGGTGCAAGCCAGCGATGCAACTCTGATTGGCACGGGTGTGAAGGTGGGTGTTTGGGATGGCGGGGCGGTCTACGCCCACAGTGATTTTGGATCGCGCCTTACGGTGGTGGAGGCAGGCACAGCCAACAGCCATGGCACGCATGTGGCTGGCTCCATTGCCGGCTCTGGCGCCGGCGATGCAAACGCGAAGGGCATGGCTCCGGGTGCCACGCTTTACAGTTACGATTTCAATGGTACGGTGCCAAGTGAAATAGCTTCTGCGATTACCACTTACGGCATTGCGCTCGCAAATAACTCGTGGGGCTATGGGCTGGCGGACCCGCCAACGGCCGCCCAGTGTGCCGCGCTGCGGGGTGTCTACGATTCCAATACGCGCAGCTACGATCAGTTGGTGCGCGGCGAGTATTCCGCTGGTGTGGCTGCCATCAGCCTGCTGTTTGCTGCGGGCAATGACCGTGCCAACAGCTGGCCGCTGTGCCAAACAACCACTGCGCCGTATGCCAACTACGGCACAATCCTCGGGCCGGGCTCAACAGCCAAGAACACAATTGTGGTGGGCGCTGTGTGCGATTCAAGCGCCAGCTTGTACGCATCTTGCATTGATAGCAGCGCTGCAGTTGTGGGCGGTGGCGCAGACTTGATGAGTACCTTCAGCGATTGGGGCCCAATGGCGGACGGGCGCATCAAGCCGGACGTGGTTGCGCCGGGTGTGGAAATTTGGTCGACGGACGTGAGCGGAACTTACACCAACAAGCAGGGCACTTCAATGGCGACGCCTGTGACTACCGGGGTGGCTGCATTGCTCTATCAGAAGTGGCGGGCGCTAAACAGCAATGTGGATCCGACGCCGGCCACCATCAAGGCGCTGCTGGTGCAAACCGCGGTGGACCTTAGCAGCAGCACACTATCTTTTCTCAAGACCGGGCCGGACTATGCCAGCGGGTATGGGCGCATTGATGCGGTGGCAGCCGTTGCCGCCATCAGCAACAGCCTCGTGATACACGATCAGGTTGCCAATGGCGCGCAGGATGTATTTTCATTTACGCTAGCCAGTGGCGCGCCCGCGCTGAAAGTCACGCTGGTGTGGGATGACCCGGCCGCCACGGCTAATGCGGCGACGACGCTTGTGAACAATGTGGACTTGCAGTTGGTGGGCCCGGATGGCACGGTGTACCGCCCGTATGTGCTGAGTCCCGCCAACCCAAGCGCGGCAGCCACAACCGGGATTGATAGCATCAACAATGTGGAGCAGGTGTATGTTGCGGCGCCTGGCGCCGGCGTGTGGCAGGCAAAAGTTACTGGCAGCAGTGTGCCTTCTGGCCCGCAGAACTACGCATTGGCCAGCTCGGTGCGGCTGGCCTCTAGTGCCAGCAGCAGTGTGGTGATCATTGAGAGCGGGGGCAGCACTGCCGTTGCCGAAGGCGGCACCGGCGACACCTACAGCATGGCCCTGGCCAGTGCTCCCACGGCCACTGTGACCGTGACCATTGTGCAAAGCTCGCAGCTTACAACTTCCCCCACAGTGCTTACCTTCACGGCAACCAACTATGCCACCGCGCAGACGGTTACAGTGGGTGCTGTTGATGACAGTATCCGTGAAGGCATCCACACGGCTACACTGGCACACACGGTTGCCAGCGCTGACGCCGCCTTCAACAACATCAGCGTTGCAAACGTGGTTGTGACAATTACGGACAACGAGCCGGCGATCGCCATCCGGGCGCCAGCCGATTTTGATGGCGATGGCAAAACCGATGTGGCCATCTTCCAGCGTGAAACGGGGCAGTGGATTGGGCGCTACTCGGCGAGTGATTTGCAATTTTCACAGGTGTGGGGTTTGGCAAAGAGTTCGGACATGCCGCTCATTGGTGACTTTGACGGCGATGGCAAGACCGATTTTGTTGTTTACCGGCCCGAGGACTCTGTGTGGGTCCAACTGCGGAGCAGTGATCGGGCGGTGGTGCATACCACTTGGGGCAAGGCCAAATCCGCCGGCGGAAGCGATGTGCCGGTACCGGGAGATTACGACGGCGACGGCAAAACGGATCTCGCAGTGTTTCGGCCGGGCACAGCGGACTGGCTGGTGTTGCAAAGCGCTAGCGGCACGGCCAATGTGCAAAACTGGGGTCTGGCCGGCGGCGGGGATTTGCCCGTGCCGGGCGACTATGACGGCGACCGCAAGACCGACCGCGCGGTCTTTCGGCCCTCAACTGCGGAGTGGTTTATTCGCAACAGCAGCAGCGGCCTAGTGACGGTGCAGCGGTGGGGCGAAGTGGAAAAAGCGGAGATACCACTGCCGGCGGATTATGACGGCGACGGGCTCACGGACCTGGCGGTGTTTCGCCCGTCGACCGCGCAGTGGTTTCTGTATCTGTCAGGCACCAGCAACCCCGCGCTCAAGCCAAGCGTGCACACATGGGGTGAGCCCCGCTCAATGGACATCCCGATTGTTGGCGATTATGACGGCGACGGCAAGGCGGACCGGGCGGTGTTTCGGCCCGCCCTTAACGAACTGATTGTAAAGATGTCAGCTGCTGCCAATGTGCGCACTACGATCGTGGGCAATGTGATAGGCATTGAGTATCCGTTGCCGGCTTTAGACACAAATGCGGACCTTGTGCCGTACCGCTAGCCCCCCGAATTAGTTTGCGGGCGCGTGCTGGCGCCTTGTTCGGTGCCATGTCATGGTTGCTGCACATTACGAGTGCCCCAACACCGGGTGCGGCTGGTAAACCGCTTGCAGGGTGCGGCACTCATCCTCCGAGAGTTTGATCGAAAGGGCGGTGCCCAATTCGTTCAGCTGTTCGATGCGGCTGGTACCAATAATGGGCGCGGTGACGCCGGGCTGCGCCAGTACCCATGCCAGTGCCACCTGCGCCGGAGTTGCGCCGCGCGCAGCAGCCACCAGCTTTAGCTGGTCCACCACGGCAAAGTCGTTTTCGCGGTAGTACATAGATTGAGCAAAGTCGTCAGTTTGGGCGCGCATGGTGGCTGTGTCCTCCGTGCGCGTGCGATTGCCAGCCAGGAAGCCGCGCGCCAGCGGGCTCCACGGAATTATGCCCACGCCCTCGGCGTGGCATAGCGGCAGCATCTCGCGCTCTTCCTCGCGATAGACAAGGTTGTAATGATTTTGCATGGACACGAAGCGTGCCCAACCGTGCGCCTGCGAAACATGCAGCATGCGCGCGAACTGCCACGCATACATGCTGGATGCGCCAATGTAGCGCGCCTTGCCGGCCTGTACTACTTCGTGCAGTGTTTGCAAGGTCTCCTCTATCGGAGTGTCCGGGTCATAGCGGTGAATCTGGTAAAGATCCACATAATCGAGGCCGAGGCGTTTCAGTGATGCGTCGATGGAATTCAAAATGTGGGCGCGTGAAAGACCGCGCTCGTTGGGCCCGGGCCCCATTGGATTAAAAACTTTTGTGGCGATCACCACTTCGTCGCGGCGGGCCAGTTCGCGCAGCAGCTGGCCGGTCACCTGTTCGCTGGCTCCGAGCGAGTACATATCTGCCGTGTCAAAAAAATTTATGCCCAGCTCCAGCGCACGGATTACGAACGGGCGCGCGGCGCCTGCGGGCAGCACCCACGGCCGCCACTTGGGGTCGCCGTACGTCATCATGCCCAGACACAAGCGCGATACCTTGAGGCCGGTCTGGCCGAGCCGTCTGAATTCCATTGGGTTTGCTCCGGTTGGCAATTAGGTGCAGGTTGGCGGAATTGTTGCAGCGCAGCTCAGACCGGACTGGTCCGGCTGGCGACGGCCTGCAGCGTGGCTTGCAGTGCAGCGTGTGCGTTCGTTTCCAGCCGGGTTGCAGTGGCTGCCAGTGCGCTAGCCTGCTGCTCGTCTGGCAAGCTGGCGCAGTTGCTGCGCACATTTAGCACGGCGGCGCACAGCCCGCCCACGGCCAGGTGCGCTGCGGCAGCGGCGTCCGGCGCAGCATTGGCGTTGCCGTGCGCTGCGCAAAACAATGCCAACTGCACAATGCTAGTGGCGGTTTGCGCCACATCCAGTTGAACCTCAGCGGCGCGCAGGGTGGCAGCAGCGGGCGCTGTACTGCGCGCTGCACCTTTAGCTATGTTTGCAGCGGGCTGGCGCCGCGCAGCCATCACGGCTTCGAATGCTGCAATATCTTCCGCCACCGCGCTGCTGGCGCGGCTGCGCAGTGCCTCAGCCTGCTCCAGCGCGGCTTGCATCTGTTCGGCAACGCCGGCATACTTTTTGCGGCCGATTGTGAGGCGCGCCACCATGGCCAGCAGCGCCGCAGCCATCGCCACACTGTAGGCAGCGGCCGAACCGCCGGCAGGCGCAGCGGTTCCCGCAGCCAGACTATCCAAAAACTGCGCGCGGCCGGCAGCTTCCAGTTCGTCAGTAGTCAACTGCTTCGAATTCCTTTGCGCTAGTGAACGCACAAGCGGTGCGCCGGAAATTCACTTGGGCTTGCGTTCAATCGCATGTTCGCGCCGCGAAGCTGCGCTAGCGGTACATCCCGCGCGGATCAAGCTCCGTGCGCAGCAGCAGCAGTTCAGCGGCGCTCGGCGCGGCTGTTTCTGCAACCTGCGCAGCCATCTGCAGCGGCCAAGCCACCAGTTCACGGATCTGTTGCACGCTCTGGCCCGGATGCACAGAGATCAGGCGCAGCTCCTGCTGCGGCGCGCCAAAATCAAAGATGGCACGATCGGTGATGACGAGCTGGGCGCCGTGTGCATGCTTGCCGGCTGCGGAGTTGGCCGGCGGGCGGCCAGGGCTGGTGCAAAAATCAAGCTGTTCAACAAAGGTGCGTTTGTTTAGCGCGGTTATTACCAGAAACTCCCGCGCGTTGAGCGCGATCTCGCATGCGCCACCGCTGCCGGGCAGGCGCGTTTTTGGGTTGGCGTAGTCCCCGATCACGGTGGTGTTGAGGTTGCCGTGGCGGTCTATCTGTGCAGTGCCCAGCAGCGCAACATCGATGCGCCCCGCTTGCAGGTAGTACATGAATAAATCGGCCATGCTGCACGCCAGTGCTGCGCCGGTCACTAGGGCGGGGTCGCCAATGGAAAGCGGAAGGCGCGCCGGCAGCGCACCGACGACGCCGCTCTCGTACACCAGCTCCAGCTGCGGCCCGCTGGTGCGGCGTGCCAGATTGCAGGCGATGTTGGGCAGGCCGACGCCCACGAACACAGTGCGCGCCGTGGCCAGCGCATGCGCCGCGCTCACAATCATCTGCTCGTGCGGGGTGCAGTCAGGTGCTGTGGAGGCCATAGTTCACGGGCTGGCTGAAAGCTGACCCGGGCGCCAAACGCGCGCGGGTTGCAGCGCCGAGCTTTTGCACATACGCGGGCCAGTCAGGCACATCCAGCACCCACTCTTTGATCCACGCAGCGGTTGTACTGGCGCTGCGCGAGATCTCATCCCACTTGATGTAGAACTCGTTGTCGCGGTCGTAGCAGCCCTGCACAAATGACGGGTGCGCGCCAAAGGGCTCGTGCACCACCGCGCTGACGGCGAGCGCCGGCAGCAGCGTGCGGTTGGGATCGGCGCGGATGACGGACTCTGGCACCAACTCTTCTACAACCACAATGACGTTTTGGGCAGCGAGCGCGGCTTCCTTCTGCGTGCCGGCAAGGCCCCATGTTTGGGTGTTGCCGTGTTCGTCGGCGCGCTGCGCGTGAATGATGGTTACGTCCGGGTTGAGCGGCGGCACAACCGCAATCTTGCCGGTGCCGTACGGGTCCGCAATAAATTGAATGCGCGCATTTACTTTGGGCAGATCCGAACCGCTGTAAGAACGCAGCGGAAAGAAGGGCAGCCGCGCTGCGCCGGCACTGTAGCGGCCCAGCATGCCAAAGTGCGAGTACTCCTCCAGCTCCAGCGCGTGTGGCACGCCGTGCTCCACTGCGCGCCGGATGGCATGCAGTGAACCCACCCCCGGATTGCCGAGATAGGAGAACACCAGCTTGCGCGCGCAGCCGGCTGCAATCATCTGGTCGTACACAAGGTCGGGCGTCAGGCGGCAGAGCGTCAGGCCGCGGCGCTGCTGGCGGATGATCTCGTGTGCGGCAGCGAATGCAATGCCGGAAGTGAAGCCTTCCACGGCGACGGTCATGCCATCGTGCACATACTTTGCAATGGCGGCGCGCATCGGCAGCAGTTTGCTGCTCATGGTGCTACTGCCTGCGGCCATGCGATGGTTGCGGCATCCGCTTGTGGATTGGCCAGCGCATCCACAGCCGGCACATTGGCAAGGTCCGGATAGGTGTACATGCCCACGCGCAACTGCGTGATGGCAGCCGCGTCCGCTGCGCTGGCGGCAAAGAAGCTGTGCACCTCGTCAGCAGGTCGCCACTGCTGCGCAGAGAAGGCGGCTGCATCCGCCTGCGCCACGCGCGTGCCGTCCGCCAGCAGCAAGTGGTTGAAGAGGTGGAAGTCTTGATTAACCGCAGCGCCGGTTTGCCACACGATGCGCCATTGTAAATCGGCGGCAGTGCGCTGCAGGCCGAGTAGCTTGACGCCGTTGGCCAGTGTGCGCGGCTCCGCAAACGGCTGCAGTGCGGCGCGGCTGCCGCCAGCCGGCAGTGCATACACCGCAATGAAGCCCGCGCCGACGCGCAGTGGCACGCGCTGCGTTTGCACGGCCCAGCCCGCATAAAGCTCCTGCGCGGGTGTGGCGTTAGGTATTACAAGCACCACCGCGCCCGCGGCGGGCCGCACGGCATTTGCGTTGCCGTTCACCAGGCGGTGCGCACTGCCGTGCAGCCATGCATCAAACACAGCGGCGTCTTCGGCTGTGAGCGGGTCCGCGCCATCCGACACCACCAGGATTTCCGGCAGTTGTGCGCTGCGCGCCAGCGCCTTGGCGCTGGTTACGGCTGCGAGCTGCATGCCGGCCGGCGTGCCAAAACCGCCCGGCGTGTTGGTTACAGACACAAACTGCAGCAGGCTGCCCCACGCAACTATTTGCAGCGCAGCCACCGCAGCGCACGCGGACCACGCCAGCCAGCGCGTGCGGCCCGGCGCTGCTGCCAGCCAGCTGCCAAGCAGTGCGCCAACCAGCAGGAAGGGCGCGGGCAGCGTCGTGATGAAGTAATGCGGAAAGACATCGGTGGCGTGCCATGTGAACAGCACAAGCGGCGCCAGCCACCAGCCCGCCAGCCACCACAACAAACTGCGCGGGCGGGTGGGGTGCAGCCACGCTGCGGCAAAGGCGGCGCACAGCAGTGCGCCGCTCAGCCACGGCAGCCACGCCGCTAGCGGCATGCGTTGTTGGAACGCGCCCACGGCTTCCGCGCCGGCCAGTGCATGAATGTCCGCGCCGGATGCAATCAGCGCTGTGTACTGTAGCGCTTTCGCGTCAAGCTGCGCGGGCTGGCTGAAGGCAGCCGCAGCGGACCACACAGCAGGGTTGGTTGCAAGATACACAAAGAAGGGCATCATCAACCCGAGGCTCAGCCCGATGCCCAGCAGCAGCGCGCGCCGGTCAAAAGTTTTGTAAGAGAGCGCCAGTGCACCCAGAGTAGGCAGCGCAAGCGCAGCGGCGGAATAGTGCAGCTGCAGTGCGGCAGCCAGCAGCACAATATGGGCAGCCAGCCAGCTGCGGCGCTGCTCCCAAAATGCAAGCAGGCCGCTGGCAGCCCAGCCCATAACAAACAGCGCCAGCAAATTTTGCGCCCAAAGTTTGCGCGAATAAATAATCGCCCACGGGCTGGCTGCGTACAACAGCGCCGCCAGCAGCGCAGCCTCCGCGCCAAACACGCGCCGCGCCAGCCACCAGCACGCCGCCACTGCCAGCGTGTTGGACGCGCCCGTAAACAGCACCGCACTGTATGGATGCGGCCACACCCAAAGTGGCAGTGCATACAGCCACACGCTCAGCGGAAAATTTGGAAAGCCAACCGACGTGCCGATGCCGCGCAGTGGCAGGCCCACACCCGTGGCCGCATCCAGCGCCAGCGCGTACAGCCGCGCTTCGTCGGCCTTGAACTCGGTGGCAGCCGGCCAGCCCATGCGCAGCGTGCCGGCCAGCAGCAAGACTGTGCCCGCCAGCAGCAGCTCTGTGCGGCGTACCGGTGGCTGCATTGTGTTGAAAGTGGTGCTCAAGAAGGGGGCGCTGCTGGGCGGCTCATGCGGGCGGTGGAGCAGCGCGCTGCGCGGAGCGGCGGGCCATAGCTTGCGTGAGCGGCTGCCAGATTGCGGCGCCAGCCAGCAACGCCACGGTAAGCAGCATAATTGCAATCCCAATGGGCGTGCTGACTGGCACAAACTGCATCGTGACCGTATGCTCGCCGGCCGGAATGTACACTGCGCGGAACGCAAAATTGGCAATTTGAATTTCGGCTGGCTGGCCGTCCACAGTTGCGCGCCAGCCCGGGAACCATTTCTCGCTGAACACCAGGTACGCGGGTGTGGCACTGCGCGCCACAATCACCTGGTCCGTTGGCAGGTAGCGCGTATAAAACAGCTCATGGCCGGGCGGTGGCGTGCTATGCAGTGGTGTGCCGCCTTCCAACACAACTGTGCGCAGCGGGTCAAACGCGGGCGCCTGCACGGCCGCAAATGCCAGCGCGCCATCCGATACGTGCAGCGTGTCGTACAGCAGCTGAATGCGCGGCAGGGCGCCAGTGTTAAGGTACACATCCACCAACGGATCTGCATTGAACACCGGCACAAAGCTGGCGGCTGCGGCGGGCTGATCTTTTTGGGTGATCAGATATTTTGCGTTCAGGAAGTTGTACAGCGGCGACCCGCGGGTGCCAACCGCCCAGTAGTACGTGTGGTAGCGCGCTAGCTGCAGCGGGTTGTCCAGGCCCAAAACTGATTCGATTTTGTTTATTGCGCCAGTGTCTGCCTGCCAGGCGAGCGTGGCGATGTCAATGCGGAAGGGCTGCGGCTGCGCTTGCAGCCATTGCATGGCGGGGCCGGGCCGGTAGCCGGCAGCGGGGTCGTATTGGCCCACCTCCACCCACGCCCCCAGCCCAATCAGCTCTGCTGCCAGCAGCAGCGGCAAGCCCCACCAGCGCGCAGCGGCCGGGAAGGCGAGTGCCGCAAGCAGTGTGGAATAGCCCACTCCTAAAGCAAGCTGCAAATTGGCCAGCGGCTTCACCACACCCGCCGCCGGCACAGCCAGCCACCAGCCGGCAGCGAGCCCGCCGGTTAGCAGCACTGCCAGCAGTTCACCCGCTTGTTGCGGGCGGCGCGCTGGCGTTGTGCGCTGCAACAGATCGCACAATCCAATCCCCGCCAGCAGCGCGAGGCAATAGTCGGTGAGCAGCACTGTGCGCGCCGGCACGCGCATGCCGTTAAAGCCCGGCAGGTACGTGTACATCCAATAGTAGACGGGCGTGTGTTTCCCAAGCGCAATCACAAGGCCCGTTGCGCCAAGCGCGATTGTCCATTTGCGCTGGCTTGGCAGGCTGACGGCCAGCGCAGCGAGCCACAATGTAATCAGGCCGGCGAAGCCAAGCTCGACGCGATCCCACGCCGCCCAAAAGTTTTTGGGGCCGCGCCCAAAGACCAGCGGCGAGAGCAGGCCGGCCAAACCCTCCAGTGGCAGTGAATATTCGGTTGCGCTTTCAAACGAGAAATCAAAGCGCAATGTATGCGGCAGCATCTCCAGCCCTGGCAGCAAAGACGGTGCGCTAAGGCCGGTGGTGATCAGTGCACCTGCAAGATAACTTGCAACCAGCCTCACGGACTTGCGCGGCGCGCTGCGCCCAAGCGCAAACAGCCCTGCCGCCCCGTGAAAGATGAGCGCAACCACAATGAACATGAACATCTGCACATGGTTGCCAACAAACGCCAGCGCCACCACCAGCGCCAGGGCCACCGTCCAGCGCCGCCCGCCCACGGCCTGCAGTTTGTGCGAGCACCACACGGCCCACGGCAGGTAAGACGCCACAACGATAATGTTCAAGTTGCCAATGTGCGTGTCGAATACGGAGGAGAATGAGAAGGCAAGCGCTGCTGCGCTGGCAGCGGCTGCGCGATAACGCGGCTGTGTGGTTGCGGGCAGCAGGCTGGCAAGCAGCACGTACATGCCGGCGCCGGCGGAGAACATGTGCAGCAAAACCATCCACTCCAGCGCGCGATACGGTACCTCCGGAAATGCCGCCAGCAGCAGAAAAGGCGGATAGTACAAACTGGACTGGTTGTCCGCGGCGTGCGGTGCGCCGCCGAACAAATAAGGATTCCAGAGCGGCCAGCTGCCGCTGCGGATTACGTCCGCAGAAAAACTATAGGTGGGCCATAGGAACGAAACATTGTCACCGCCGCCGGATGGGATGTGCCAGGGTTCGGGGGCAAACACCGGCCACAAGAATATGCACGTGGCTAAGAAAAGCAGCGCTAGCGCTGTGGCGTGCATGCGGCCCGGAATGGGCACCGCCACAGCGGGCGGGCTGCCGGGGTTCGGTACTTCAGGCATTACGGGGTGGGGCGCAAGCAGCACATTTCGGTTTGAATTTCAGGAGTGGGGCGCGTTATAGCTGCCAAGGCAATTATAATTTGCAGTGCGCAGCTGCTGCGCACCGGCGCGTTGCGCAGCAAAAAACTGAGCCAACAGGACAAACGTGGATGAAACTAGTTACTTGTGTGCATCACGGCGAAACATTTGTAGGGCGCGTGAGCGGGGACAGTGTGCAGATGCTGGTGCGGCAAAACGCGCCAGTGCCCGCAATGTTGGATATGATTGCGGGCGGGCCCGCCCGCTGGCTGGAACTCGCCCGGATGCAGCCGTTAAGTAGCGCACCACTGGCGGCGGTGGAGCTGCTGGCGCCGATCCCGCGCCCTGCAAAAAATATTATGTGCCTCGGCAAAAACTATCTGGAGCACGCGCGCGAGGTGTATGCAGCGCAGGGCAAAGAGCTGCAGATACCCGCGCACACGGCAGTGTTTACCAAGGCCCCCAACACCGCCAACGGCCCGCACGCGCCGATCCCGTTTGATGCGGCGATCACCACCCAGCTGGATTGGGAAGTAGAGCTGGCCGTGGTGATTGGCATTGGTGGAAAAAATATTGCGCGCGAAGCTGCATTGCGGCATGTGTTCGGGTACATGGTGCTCAATGATGTTTCTGCGCGCGATATTCAATACCGGCACCAGCAGTTCTTTTTGGGCAAGAGCTTGGACGGCAGCTGCCCGATGGGCCCGTGGATTGTTACCAGCGATGAGCTGCTGGATCCGCATAACTTGCAGCTGCGCTGCTGGGTGAATGGCGTACTGAAGCAGGACTCAAACACTGCGCAGCTCATGCTGGATGTGGCGGGCGCAATTGCGGTGCTCTCGCATGGGCGCACGCTGGAGCCGGGGGACATCATTGCCACGGGCACGCCCGAGGGCGTGGGCTTCGCGCGCAAGCCGCCGGAGTTTTTGGCGGCGGGCGATGTGGTGGAGTGCGAGGTGGAAGGCATCGGTCGCTTGCGCAACGCGGTGGTTGCGGTTGGCGCTTAAATTAATTGCGCCCGCGCGCCGCGGGCGCATGCAAAGTTTTTAGCGTCGCAGCGCAAGCGCGCGCAGTTTACGCCGCTTGGGAAAGGATGCGCGTGATCTGTTCGATGTGATCGAGATCGTGCATACCAAATTGCACCACAATGTCATTCAGCGTAATCGGGCCGCGTTCGGCGTGCAGGCCGGGGCGGTTCCACTGTGCTTCGGTGAGCGCTTCAAAAAATTCCAGCGACTTCTGCCGCGAAGCCACCAGCTCCGCCAGCACGGTGTGCAGGTTCTGTTTGGCGTAAGCGTGCTCAATCACCAGCACTTCGTGGTCGTAGGCGCGCAGCGCCGGATTATCCTGCTGCAGCATCAGCGCGGCGCGCTCGCGGAAGATGGTGTCAAAGTCTCGCAGGTGGCACAAGATTTCAACCGTGTTCCAGCCCTGCGGCCCGTCGCGCAGGGTGGTGGCGCGGCCCGGTTCCAAGTTGAGCACAACATTCTGCAGTACGGCGCAAGTCTTGGCCATCATCTGCAGATGGCGCTCGCGGACATCAGAGAGCAAACTCATAATTATTTTCCTTTGCCTTTGTTGAAAAGGTTATCTGCAGCGGGCTTGCAATGCAGTGCTTACTGAAGGTGCGTGCCAATCAGCAGTGCAGCCTGCTTGCGGGCCGCAGCCGGAATGTGGTCGCGGGCGGTGAGGATCGAGTGGGCCATGCAGCCGGTGCATTCGTTGGGCGCGCTGGCGGGCAGCGCATTCGCCAGGTTGGTCACGGCCTGCTGTGCAATGCCGGTGCAGCGCAGCAAAGTTTGGATCACCATTTCCACTGTGACCGGTTCGGCAGTTTGGTGCCAAACATCGTAGTCGGTCACGTGCGCCAGCACGGCGTAGGCTATCTCCGCTTCCCGCGCCAGGAACGCCTCGGGCGAGGTTGTCATGCCAACCAAACTCATGCCCCATTTGCGGAAGACCTCGCTCTCGGCGCGCGTGCTGAAGCGCGGGCCCTCAATAGTGATGAAGCTGCCGCCGCGGTGCACGCACGCTCCCGTGGCGCTGGCAGCTGTGTGCAGTGCGGCCGAGAGCTGCGGTGCAAACGGGTCCGCAACGCTGGCATGCACCACCAGCCCGCCGCCAAAAAATGAGCGCTCGCGCAGGCGCGTGTTGTCGAACAACTGGTCCGGGATCACAATGTCGCCGGGCGCGTAATCTTCGCGCAGCGAACCGCAGGCACTGATGGACACAATGCGCTTGACGCCTAGAAGCTTGAGCGCATAAATGTTGGCGCGGTAATTCACCTCGCTGGGGTTGAAGCGATGCCCGCGCCCGTGGCGCGCCAGAAACGCCACGCGCTGCCCGCCCAACATGCCGGAGATCGGCGGGTCACTCGGCAGGCCAAACGGCGTTTCAAGCGCGTGCTCTTGCACGCCGGTCAGGCCCTCCATTGCGTACAAACCGCTGCCGCCGATTACGCCCAATGCTGCAATTGTTTCCATAGCTTAGTGTGACCCGCGGGTGCTGCCTTTGGCAAGCTCGACGAAGTTGCCGGCATTACCCTGATTTTGGTAAAGTCTCACCACTGTGGCAAGCGCCTTAAATATCTCACGCGCGGAAATTTTGGACTGGCCGAAGCGCCGGTCTTCGAAAGTGATTGGTAACTCGCTGATGCGCCAGCCGCTGTGCTGTGCGCGCCAAAGTAGTTCTATCAAAAAGGAATAGCCTTCGGAGCGAATTGTTTCGGGTTGGATGGCATGTAGCACGGCGCTGCTGTAGCAGCGGAAGCCGGCGGTGCAATCCCCCGCTTGCAGGTGCAGCACCATTTGGGCTGTGCGGTTTGCAGCGCGGCTAAGGGCGCGCCGCAGCGCCGAGCTGCCAACCACCGCCCCGCCGGGAACATAACGCGAACCAATCACCAGATCATGCGTGGCACCCAGCTGCAGCAGGCCATCGATGTAGCGCGGGTGATGCGAGTAATCCGCATCCATCGTCAGGATCTGGTCGAAGCCGCCTGCGAGCGCAAGCTTGAAACCCGCAATGTGCGCCGTGCCCAGCCCCAGTTTTGCGGGCCGGTGAATCGCCTGCACCTGCGCGTCGCTGGCCGCGCACGCCGCGGCAATCGCGCCGGTGCCATCAGGCGAGTTGTCATCCACCACAATCACGCTCAGGTTATGCGGCAGGCTGCGCAGGTCGGCGATCAGGCGCGCAATGTTCTCGCACTCGTTATATGTGGGAATGATGACGGCGGATTTCATTTTGCCAAATGCGCAGGCGGCGGTCTGCGCTTGAATTATAGTTTGATTCGATGATGCTTTTGCGCCGAGGATTGCTCTGGCTGCGCGGCGTAGCTGTTGACCCGCGCGCGTGGATTGGCTTGGTGGGTGTGGCAGGCGTTGGCGGTGCGCTGTGGCTGGCGCGGGCGCCGGATGCCCGCGCACCGGATCAAGTACCGCCGGCTGCAGTTCCGGCAACCAGCACCCAGCTGGCAGCTGCTGCAGTCGTGAGCACGGCCGCCGCTCCCGTGCTGCCCGGCACACCGCAGCCAACGGCGCGCCCCACCGGCTACTTCATCATCCAGCCGGGAGCCACTCCCATGCCAACACCGGTGCTGCCGGACGCAACACCATTTCCGGAGTCCTGCTCCGGCCCCGGGCAAATAAATTTGCTGCTGATGGGCGTGGACGGGCGGTCGGATGACCTCAACGTGTTTGGGCGCGCGGATACGCTGGTGCTGCTGGCCATTGATTTTGGATTGCCGGCTGCGCATTTGTTGTCAATTGCGCGGGACCTATGGATCACGGTGCCGGGCTACGGCGCATACCAGCCGGTGGAGGGGCGCGTGAATCTGGGCTATGCGCTGGGCGAGAAATATGGCTACCCGGGCGGCAACCCGGCGTTCCAAATGTTCACCGTCACTCAGGCGCTGGGTGTGCGCGTCGATCGTTTTGCTGTTGTGAACTTCACAGGTTTCGAGAAAATTATTGACGCGCTCGGTGGGTTGGACGTGACGATGCAGGTTGCGCTGCGTGATCCGCTGTATCCGTTGGACAAGGACACGACGATGGTGCTGGAAATTCCAGCTGGCGATGTGCACCTCGACGGCCGGACAGCGCTGATGTACGCGCGCACGCGGCATGCAGACAGCGACTTTGGGCGCATGCGCCGCCAGCAAAAGATTTTAATGGCAGCCCGCGAAAAGCTATTGAGCCCGGCTGTGTTCTTTGCTGCGCCGGCGCTGCTGCAGTTTGCGTTCACGGCGGTGCACTCGGATTTGTCGCTGGAGGAAATGGGGCTGCTGGGCTGTGTGCTGCCGCGCATTGGCATGGAAGGCATCACGCAGCACTTAATGGACTACACGATGACCCGCGCCCACACCACGGGCGGCGGGGCGCAGGTGCTGCTGGCCGAGCCGGCCGGCATGGCGCCCGTGCTTGCGCTGTTCGGCGCGCCGCCGTAATTGCTGCTAGCCTGCTTGGGCGGGCATGATGCGAACGCGAATGTTTTGCGGTGGCAGCGGCCAGAGCTGCTGAACCAGTGCCGGCAGCACATTGCTGCCGCACGCGTCCGCACCCAGCAGGCTGACCAAAGCCAGCGGGTCAATTGCGCCACTGCGCACCGCTGCATGGGCAATCATGGCCTGCGCCGCAGCCGCAGCGCGCAACAAACGCTCCGCTGCAGCCGGTGGCTCGCTCACGTAATTGCGCATCGCTTCCCCGCCCAGCCACTGGCCTTGCAAGCGCGCCGGGCCAATCCCGTCGCTCAGTTGCACCAGCGCAGCTGGAGATGCTATCGTGTAGCGCGGCACAAGCTGGCCGAGCTGTGGCGCCAGCATCAACGGAAGGGTGGCGGGGTCTGCTGCAAATGCGGCAGTGTGCGCGGGCTGTGGGTCAATGCCCAGCAGTTCCGCGGTGTGTGCTTCCGGCTCAACCTTCAGCAGCCAGATGCCGACAAGCCGCGCATCAGCAGCGCCGGCGTTTTCACCGATGAAAAAGATGCAGCTATTGTCTGCTGCAGGCTGCGGCTTGCTTGCAGCTGGCAGCAGTTCTGCCAGCTTCCAAGTTGCTCTGCTGGCGGGTGGGGTTGCATCGTAGTTACCGCCAATGCGCGCACCAGTCCACATGCCAAGCGAGAGGCAGATGCCGGCGAACGCCAGCGAGAAGCGTTTTTGAAACTGAGTCATGTTGGTTTAGATTCTGCTTGCTACCAGCGCGAGCGCAGCGCCCAGCGCCGTGCCGGCGCTGAACGCCAGCATGCCGTACCCCAACACGCGCCGCGAGACCGGCTTCACCTGCCGCAAGGCCAACACCACATGTGTGATCGCGCGCAGCGCAAGAATCTCCATATCGCGTGTGATGCTGGAGAAGAGACTGGTTAGGGTTGCATGCATGGCTGTGCCTTTAGTGGGATGTGCTGATTTTGAGCACGCGGCCGTTGGCATCGGCGGTGACGCGTACTACGCGCGGCATTGATTTGCCGCTTGCTGTGACAGCTTTGCCCGAAAATGTGAGCAGGTACTGCCCGCCCGCGGGCGATTTGGCATTGGCGCTGGCAGCTCCAACGACTTGATTGCGCACTTGCGGTGCCACGCCGCCGAGCTCCGGGTACCGCCGGTAGACCGTTTGCGCGATGGTGTCCACTTGTGTTTTTTTGAGGGCCATTTTCTTGTACTCCGCAACTGATGCTGACGATTGGTCAATGACTGCTAAGCGTGTGCGTTGCGCCGCAAGTAAGCCGGTGTGTCCAGGTTGTTCGGCACCAGCGCGCTGGATAATGTGTTGCTGGGCTCCAGGCGGGACTTGAACCGTTTGGCAGCGTGTGTTGGCACAAAGAATTCGTTGTCCGCGAGGTCTCCCAGCGGCGCAAACTCAACAAATGGCTCTGGCTCTTGCGGCAGGCTGGTGTTGAGTGTGGTCTGCTGCGTTTCGTGCATCACATCCTGCAGCGAGTGACCGCCGACGCCCGTAGCCATTAGGATTACCTGCGCACGGCCAACCATCTGGTCGTCGTTGCTGGTACCCCACACCATTTCTGCGCGGGGATGTGCGGCGGCGCGCAGCTCGCTAATGGCATCATTGATTTCGTGCAGCGTGAGGTCGCTGCCGCCCGAGAAGTGCGCGAGCACTCCCGTGGCCTGATCCAGCGCAGCGGCGTCGTGCAGCGGGTGCTGCAGCGCCATGCGCAGAGCTTCGGAGACTTTACGGTCGCCTTTGCCGCTACCCACTGTAAGCAGTGCGCCGCCCGGTTTCCGAAGCAATGCCTGCACGGCGGAAAAGTCCACTTGAATTATTCCGGGGCGCGACACCAGCTCAGCCAGTCCTTGAACCGCCTGGCGCAGCACATCATCGGCCGCGCGCAACGCCACATCCAGCGAGAGCGTGGGCGTTGCAAACTGTAGCAGTTTGTCGTTGGGCACCACCACGAGTGTGTCGCAGAAGCGCTGCAGCTGCACAATACCGGCGGTGGCCACGCGTTGGCGCGGGTTGCCTTCCCAGCTGAATGGCGTGGTGACGATCGCAAGCGCAAGCGTATCCAGCGAGCGCACCAGCTCTGCAATGACGGGGATGGCGCCGCTGCCCGTGCCGCCACCCATGCCGCCGGCAAGGAATACCAGATCAGCGCCGTGCAATGCCTCGGTGAGCGCGGCAATACTTTCGCGGGCGGCCTGTGCGCCCGCGCTCGGGTCGCCGCCGGTGCCCATGCCGCGCGTGCTGCGGCGGCCAAGCAAAATCTTTGTGGGCGCATGGCAGCGCTTCAGTGACTGCGCGTCCGTGTTGGCGGCCACATATTCCACGCCATCCAAGCCAAACTCCAGCAGCCGGTCAACGGCGTTGCCGCCGGCGCCGCCTACGCCAATCAGCTTGATTGAAATTTTCTTTTCCTTAGCCTTGGCTGGTGATCCGCTCAGTGAATATATCTGGGTCATGGGATTAGTCCGTGTTTATTTCGAGATGCCTTGCGAGCCAGGCCTCAGGCTGTCTGCGGGACGGGAATTGCATTGGCAGCCAGATTGGCTGTGAGCTGGCCGAAGTCTGCGCCGGCCACGCGCCGCACCTTGCAGCCGATGCCGCGCAAACCGGTTTCAACCTGGCGGCTGATCTCCTGCTCCGAGCCCACGACCGTAACCTGCACAGCCGCAGCTGCATCCTCTGCTGAATAGCCGCACGCTGCGTGCTGTTCGCGCACAAAGCCGCCAGCCGCACGCCAGTGCCACTCGGACGGGCCGTGCTCCAAGGTAGGCAGCAGGACGTAGTGCATGAGGCGTTTGGCGGCGCCAGGCTTGCTTGCGTTGGATGGCAAAGCTGCGCTGGTCACAGGTGAGCTCAATTGCTGACATACCGGCAGTGGCTGGCCGCCGGCAGGAAACCACGCAGCGGATGTTGCGGGCTGGCTTTCGGCAGCCAGCAGCCAAAAGTTCATGTTCAACAAATAATCGGGCAGGTGCCGGTTGGTCATGGCGTGTGCAATGTTTGTATTGCAAGTGGTGTGCCAAGCAATGTCCAGTGGCTGGCCCGTGCTGGCATCCAGCTCGCCAAAGCGGGCGCCGCCGGCCAGCACAAGCGTTGGCAGGGGCTGTCCGAGGCACTCGGCGGTTACCTCTGCGTACCATTCGAAGGCGCGGAAACCAAGCTGGTCCTCGGAGCCGGGCGGCGTGCAATACGGCTGCGCGGCCGGCCAGGCGTTTTGTCCGCCGCGCCCCCAATCTGCCGGATGCGGCCCGGCAAATGCATACGCGCCGAGAATCATGTCGTGCAGCAGCTCGGTCTCGCCCCAGGCGGTTAGTGTTTCGATTGAGGTGCGCAGGAATGAAAGATCCCAAAAAGTGCCGCCCTGGCGCAGCGGCGGGAAAACAATAGCCAGCCCGTTGGCGTGCAGCACCTTCACCGCCGGCAGCCAACATGTCAGGAAGCGTTCAATCAGGTGCAGTTGGTCAAAGGCTCCGGCAGCCCACTGCTCGCGCTGGTTGGGCTGGTCGTATAGCACAACGTAATTGACGCCCCAGTTGCGGTAGGCCGCGGCCAGGCTGGCCAGGTCTTCAAGGTCAAAGGGCTCGACGCCGCTGTGCGGGATGTGAATGATGGGCTCGATGCCGGCCTGCACGAGGGCGTTGATGAACGGTTCGGGAATGGCGCGCTCGGCCGAGGCGCGCAGCGTGAGCCAGGCTGCCCCAAGCGCCTGCAGTTCCGGCAGCCAACGCTCCAAATCCGCGCTGCGGTAGTGCTGCTCATCCGGAAAGTAGTGGAACCCGTAGCCGCCCTTGCGCACGGCGCGGGCTGCAAGCGTGGAAGTGTTTTGTGATTGCATCGTTGTGCCTGAACTCTCAGCGGGAGATCGCCAGCTTGGTGATCTTGCCGGATTTGTCAACGGTGACGCGCGCGTATTGGCGCTGCGTGTATTGGTTCAGCTGTACCGAGTTGCGCACTGTGTACACCGTGCGTTCCGGGTTGAATGCGCTCTTCGTGCCGTGGCGCCCGGCAAGGCAATCCTGGCTGCCGCAATTGCAGCCCACTTGGGCCCGGTTCACGCGCACATCAAAGCTGCTGGCGCCCGGCAGGTAGCGCGCAACCAATTGCTTGACGTCAATGAGGGTTGCTGCGCCGCCCGGCAGCTCGGTGGATATCTGCGCGCCTTTGCTGCAGGCCGGGTTTAGTGTGCCCGTGGCAGCTTGCATGTTCTTTTTTGAGGACTGTGCCCGCGCCGCAATAATGTTTGGCCCAGTGAGCAGCGGATCGCCATACAGCACAAAGCTGATGAGGGTCTTTTGGTCTTCGCCATCCAGAAAGCCCTGGCGCTTGTTCATCGTGTGCGCCAGGCCAAGCTTGGCACGGCGCAACGCCTCGCCCACCGGCAGGCCCAACAGCACGCCCTGCCAGAAATGCTGTGCAAGCAGATCCGCACTAATGAGCGGAGCACTGACCGAGCCGTAGGAAATTTTGGTGGAGCCGACCATGGCGCGGCTGCCGGACTCGAGCAGGCGCAGGCAGATGGCCGCTTCTGACTGCTGCTTGCCGATAATGTTGGCGCCGTAGCAGGCTTCGCTAAAAATGATTGCCGGTGGAATTGAGTCGCCAACATCCTCCGGGCGCAGCGCAGTGGGGTACTGCGGACCGGAAGTTTCTGCGGAGGCGTGGCCAAACCATTCTGCGCTGTCCTCCAGGCCATGCAGGTTGAAGTACGCCAGATCCGCCGGCGCCAGCGAACGGGCGGGCAGCGACTCCGCCTGTAGCGGCGGGCTGATGCGCAGGTCACGACCGCGCCCGATTAAATTAAATATTTCGCGCGAGGCTTCGCGCCACACATCGGCGCTATAGCCAAAGGTGCGGTTAAGCGCAATGTTGGGCTGCCACGTTGGAAAGAACCAATGCAGCAAACGGATCAGCGGCGGCAGGCTGGCTTTTGGTTCCAAATGGCCGCGGATGGCAGCGCGAATGACGCCGATCAGAAAGCGCGGGTCGTTATTGCAAGTGGAGGGCAGGCGGCCCACTGGCCATTCCGGCACAAAATAATTTTCGTCGGGAGTGCCGTAGGGGTTGTCTGAAGGCACGTCGCGGTCGTGATCGTCTGTGGGGTTAGGCAGGCGGTGAAACGGCACCACATCGTCGCCGCCGATCAGCAGCACCGAGCCGATCCGCCGGCGGCTGGCAGCCAGCTTCGTTTGCAAATCGTGGAGCAGCAGCTTTACGTCCCACGCGTTGGCAGCGTTCACTGGCTGCAAGCCAAGCGGCAACAGACTCTCGGCGCAGTCCGGCAGCAGCAGCATGCACGGCCGGCGCGTGTGCTGCTCTGTGGCTTGCGCCAGCGAGCGCAAATTGTCCAACACCTCGCCGGTTCCCGCCGTGGAGAACTTTTGCTCCAGGTTGCGGCGGCTGGTTACGATCACGTGCACCGGCACCAGCCGCGAGCCTGACGGCGATCGCGGTTTGCCGCCCAGATTTAGCTTGCGCAGCTGCTCGCGCAGGTGCTGCAGTTCGGACGTGGCGTTGAGGCCAGGCGCTGCTAACGGCGCATTGGTGGTTGGGCTGATTTGTACGGGCGCCTCCCATGCAGTTCCGAAGGCTGGTTGCGGCAGATTGCCGGCTTTGGGCGCATGAGTCTCAAATTCCAACCATGAGGCAGGCTGCATGCTCGGCGTGCTGGCTGCACCACCGATGCTGCTCAAGCCAGCGCGGTCTGTGAGGCGGTTGGTTCCCAGTGCCTCGCTCACCTCCGGCGGGACGGGGCCGGGCGGGTTTATGCGCGGCTCTGGCGGCCAGATTGGCCGGAAGGCGTGGTCGCGCCCCCAATAGCGGTTGGCAACTTCTGCTGCGGGATCCAATGCCACCACATCGTGCAGCAATGCCACACCAGCTCCGTAGTCGCCGGTGCGCAGCAGGGATTCCGCTAGGCACAAATTGATTGGCACACACGTGGGCCAGCGCTCGTAGAATGCGCGCGCCAATGGAAGCGCGAGCTCGTGTTCGCCAATCGTCCAGTGGCTCTTGAGCAGCAGTACGGCTGGCAAGGGCAGCGGCGCATCAGCTAGCATTGCGCGTTCAGCTGCAGCGCGGGCTTCGGGCCACTGCGCCCTTTGGGCAGCCAGCCAGCTCTCACGCGTGGCCACCAGCCACGGTACGCGCGGCAGCGCCGCGCCGCCAAGCAGGCGGCTCATCCCAATTGCCATTGTGGCAGCCTCGGTGTCCCCTGTGGCATCTGCGGCCGTAACAAGCAGCGGCGGCACGCTTGCATTTTCCGGGTCAACAATCGCCAGCTCGCCAAGCAGCGCAAAGGCTGCCTTGAACTCGCCCTCCAGCAGGTGGGCGCGGGCTAGCAGCAGCCGCATGGTGAAGTCCCCGGGCCATGCTGTGAGCCATGTCTTTGCCAGTTGGCGCGCATAATCCGGCCGCCCGTTGTTTAAGGCGGCATGCAGCGAACTGATGACGCTGGCGCGATCAAGCATGCGCGGCATGTTGCAATAGGTGTGCCAGTTCATGTGCTTGAATGATATGATCTGGCGCGTGTCTACGCGCACAAACGGCGCAACAGCGCTGAATTCAGGCGCAAACAATGGGGTCGCGCACCGGCTCATTCACCTGCAAGAAGTGTGCAAAAGCTTCAAGGTGGGCGCAGCCATGGTGCCGGTGCTCAATCAAATTTCGCTTGAAGTGCTGCGCGGCGAATTTGTGGCGGTGGTCGGCCCTTCCGGCAACGGCAAATCCACACTGCTAAACATGGTGAGCGGAATCGATGCGCCAAGCAGTGGCACAGTGCATGTGGGCGGCCATTGCCTCAACGGAATGAGCGAGAACGAACTGGCTGCGTGGCGCGGAGCCACGGTGGGCATCATCTTCCAGTTTTTTCAAATGTTGCCCGCGCTCACCTTGCTCCAAAATGTAGTTCTGCCGATGGATTTTTTGGCGGTGCTGCCGGCACGCCAGCGCCGTGAGCGCGCTACCTACTTGCTGGACCTGGTGGGCCTGGCCGACCAGGCGCACAAGCTGCCCAACCTGGTGTCTGGCGGGCAGCAGCAACGGGCTGCAATTGCGCGTGCGCTGGCGAATGACCCGCCCTTGCTGCTGGCGGACGAGCCCACCGGCAATCTGGACTCCAAGACCGCAGCAGAAATCTTTGAGTTGTTTTGTACGCTGGTTGAGCAGGGCAAAACCATGGTGATGGTGACGCACGACAAGGAGCTGGCGCGGCGAATTCCGCGCGTGATAGAGATTGTGAACGGGCAGGTAAGTGCTGACCGGGCGCAGACAGTGGAACGCTCTGCAACGCCGGCATCAGTGCTGCAAATGTTAGCGGCGGGCGCGCATTAAGCGCAGCACTTTATGAGCGTACTTTGGGCAAAACTATGGTTTGACTTGTGGCACCAGAAGGCGCGCACGGTGCTGGTGGTCACCAGTGTGGCCGCGGGCGTGTTTGCAGTGGGCGGTATCTTTGGCATGAGCGACCAGTTGATTGACGGCATGGATGAGTCGCATCGCAAGACGCAGCCGTCGCACATCAACATGTTTCTGCAGCATGCGGTGGGGCTGGCCAACGCGGAGCAGCTTGCCAAGCTGCCGGGGGTTGAAGGCGTTGACCTTGGCAATCAGATTTCGGTGCGCTACAAAATGCAGCAAGCTGCGGAGTGGCGCGGCGGCAACATTGTCACGCGCAGTGATTACGCGCACCAGACCTATGACGTGGTAACGCTTAAAGCCGGCAGCTGGCCCACCCGCAATACGATTGGCGTCGAGCGGCTGACGGCACAGTACTTTGGCCTGAAGGTGGGCGACACGGTCCTGCTGGAGATGCCTGACGAAACTGCGCGGCCCTTCCAGATTACTGGGCTGATGCGGCAACCGCTGGTGGAACCGCCGCAGTTTGGCGGCGATGCTGTGTTCTTCATGGACAACCAGGGCTTGGAGCGGCTAGGCATTCCTGATGGGCGCTACTTCAATCTCAAGGCACGCACGCTGCCATACAGCGAAGATAATGCGCGCGCGGCCGCTACGCAAATCAAGGACCGGCTGGCCAAGGATCGCGTCAGCGTGGCCGCTACGCTGTTTCAGGGCCCCACCGAGCACTGGGCGCGGCCGTTGGTGGAGGGCGTGCAGCTGGTGCTGGAGGTGCTGGCAGTGGTTTCATTGTTGATGAGCGTGGTGCTCGTGACCAATACGGTCACCGCCATCATCACTGAGCAAACCAACCAGATTGGCATCCTCAAGGCGATCGGCGGAACGCGGCGCGTGATCGGGCGGTTGTATTTGGCTGGCGTCGCCTTCTATGGCGTGCTGGCATTCTTCATTTCGGTGCCTTTGGGCGCGTTGCTTGCTTTTGGAGCCAGCCGCTGGTTCCTGAATATGTTTAATATTGAGCACGAGATTTTTGAATTGTCCCGGCGCGCGTTTGGATTTCAGGTAATGGCTGCGCTGGCTGTGCCGCTGCTGGCAGCGCTGCCACCTGTGCTGCGCGGCGTTGCAATAACTGTGCGGCAGGCGCTGGCATCCTATGGCTTGGGCACCGGCCAGTTTGGGCGCGGGCGCTTCGAGCAAGCGCTGGAACGCGCGGGCCTCGGCCGCTTGCCCGCGGCTCCCGCGCTGGCGTTGGGCAACATGTTCCGGCGCAAGGAGCGCTTGCTGCTGACGCAGGTGGTTCTGATTGCAGCCGGGGCAATGTTCATTTCAGTCCTGAGCCTCAACGAGTCGTTGATATTTACGCTGGATACGGATTTGGCGCGCCGGGCGTACAACATCCGTTTTGTCTTTGTGCGCGAAGAGCGTGTTAATCGCGTGCTGCCGTTAGTGAACGCAATGCCGGAGGTGGCGGCGGCTGAGCTCTGGTACGTGCACCCGGTGTCGGTGCTGCGGGCCGGGCAGCGCGCGCGCGAGGTCGGGTCCGGTGCGCAAATTATCGGCGTGCCGTTTGGCAGCGACATGTATGTGCCGCGCGTGCTGGAGGGGCGCTGGCTGGCCAACCGCGCTGCGAATGAAATTATGATCAGCCGCGAGATGGCCGATGAAAACGGGCTGCGCGTTGGCGATGAGGTGTCATTGGATATGGGTGAGTTTGGCGCGAGTGCGTGGAGTGTGGCCGGCATCTTCAAGGTGGCGCATCGCAAGGTGGGCGACCCTGACCCGGTGTACGCGCCGGCCGACGCCGTGAAGGCTGCCACCAAAAAGTTTGAGCAGGGCAGCCGGCTGCTGGTGCGGACACGCTCCCAGTCCGCAGCCGATGTAGATGCGGTTTACCGGCGCATCAATGACGCGCTTGAAGCGCGGCAGGTGATTGTGAGTACGTTTGGTTCGGCAACAACTGCCGAGGACAAGGTATTTGCGCTCGGCCAGTTCTCGGTGGTGACTGCCCTGCTGCTGGTGGTGGCGGTGGTGGTGGCGGTAGTGGGCGGCCTCGGACTGATGGGATCGCTTGCAATCAGCGTGGTGGAACGCACGCGCGAGGTGGGCGTGATGCGGGCTGTCGGTGCGCGTTCGCGCACGATCATGGTTATGTTTTTTCTGGAGGGCGTGTTGCAAGCAGCCGTCAGCTGGCTGCTCGCAGTGCCGCTGGCGTTTGTGGTTGCGCGGCCATTTGCGCGGGCGCTTGGCCAAGTAATGCTAAAGATGGACTTGGACTTTAAGTTTGCATTCTCCGCAGCGGGGATTTGGCTGGTATGTGTGCTGGTGATTGCGGTGCTGGCCTCGGCCATGCCCGCGCAGCGCGCAGCCAGAATTCGAGTTTCGGAGAGCCTCGCTTACGCCTGAAGCTGCCTGAAGGCTGCAGCAACGCTAGGCGTCTTTGAGATCGCGGGCAGCGGGCAGGCCGCCCAGACTTTCGGCAGCGTGCACAGCGGCCAACACCGCCTCTGCTAAAACTTCCGCGGCCACTGCGCCAACAATTCCCGCAGCCGCGGTGGCCTTGCCGGTTGAAAGCGCAAAGACGGTGTCCCCGTCCAAATGCGTATGCACCGGCCGGATGGTGCGGGCCAACCCGTCGTGTGCCATCTGCGCTACTTTGGTTGCGCCGGCTTTGTCCAGCGTGGCATTGGTTGCAATAATGGCGAGGGTGGTGTTGGTGCCCGCTAGGGATGCCAGAGTTTGGCCGAGTGTGCCGGCTGCAAATTCCAACGAGTTGATAAAGCGGCCGGTTAGCGGCTGGCGCGCCCCCGCCACGGTGCGTTGTGTGCCCGGGTCAATCACTTCTCCCACCGCGTTCAGCGCCACAAGTGCGCCCACAATCACGCCGCGCCCGATCTGGCGGCTGGCGCTGCCGATGCCAGCCTTTGTAGCCTGCTTGAAGCCCATTAGCTTACCTACGGTGCAGCCCGTGCCTGCGCCCACATTGCCCTGCGCCACGGGTCCGGCAGCGGCAGCTGCGCAGGCGGCATAGGCAGCGGCGCTGTCGGGTCGCACATCCGCGCGGCCAATTGCAAGATCAAATAAGATGGCAGCTGGCACGATTGGAACCTTGGCGACGCCGGCGTCAAAGCCTTGACCGTGCTCCTCCAACCAGCGCATTACGCCGTCAGCGGCTGCCAGCCCGAAAGCACTGCCGCCGCTGAGCAGAATTGCGTTTACGTGCTGCACCATGCAGGTGGGATCCAACAGCGACAGTTCGCGTGTGCCGGGTGCGCCGCCGCGCACATCCACGCCGCAAGTGGTTCCCTTCGGGCAGATTACAACTGTGCAGCCAGTAATAGCGTTGAGGTCGGTGTAGTGGCCCACTTGAAGACCGGGCACATCCGTGATTGCGTTATGTGGCGTCCTTTTTGGCATTGGTTTAACGAAGAGCGTAGGGTAGATTATCTTGCAAGCAACCAGGTTTTATAAGGCGCACATGCATTATATCTTTGTTTTGAAGCGCACCGCAATATTACTCTGCGGTGAGGCGGCATGAATCTTACTTCTGCGTTGCTGTTGATTGCGGGCGGTGTGGCGGCCGGCTTCATTAACACGATTGCCGGAAGCGGCTCTCTGATTACGCTGCCGTTGCTTATCTTTGCTGGGCTGCCGGCTTCCGTAGCCAACGGCAGCAACTGCGTGGCTGTCCTGGCGCAGAGCCTTGTGGCCGTGCTGAGTTTTCGCGGGGGCGGCGTATTGGACATCCGCAAAAGTCTACCCCTGATCATTCCGGCTGCGCTGGGGGCGCTGCTGGGCGCACAGATTGCGGTGCAGATGGATGAGGTGCTGCTGCGGCGCGCGATTGGCGTGCTGATGATTGCCATGCTGCTCATCACAGTGCTGCGGGCGCGCGGGTGGGGCGCAGGGGCAGCGAATAGTCGCAAGCCCGTGCACGTTCGGTGGCAGCTGGTGCTGTTCTTCGCGATTGGTGTGTACGGCGGGTTCATCCAAGCCGGTGTCGGCGTGCTGCTATTGATGGCAATTCTACTTGCGACTCCGCTGGAGTTGGTTGCCGGCAACGCGACGAAGAACTTGATTGTGCTGGTGTTCACGGTGCTTGCACTTGCTGTGTTTGTATACAACCGCCAAGTGGACTGGGGAGCGGGATTGGTGCTTTCAATTGGCAACTCTGCGGGCGCGTGGCTCGGAGCGCGCCTCTCGCTGAAGCATGGCGCGCCGCTGGTGCATGCGTTGCTGGTGGTGGTTGTGATTGCGTCCGCTGCTGATCTGCTTGGAGTTTTCCATTATCTGGCGCAGTTATTTGGGGTGCAGTGATAGCGAATGGAGCCGCTGCTGCGGTTGCGGGTACTGCGGGCGGCTATAAAGAGAGCTGGCAGTGGGCAGCAAGCGCTTGCAAGCTGCGGCCTATGGCATGCCGCTAAGTGCGTGCAGCTGGTCGGCAATCTTTTCCAGGTGCTCCCTTTTATGTAGGCGCGCCAGCCAGGTTTTTGGCAGGCTGCTTGTGCCGTAGTGGGCGCCGGCTAGCTGGCCGAAAATGGCTGCGGTTGTGTCGGCATCATCGCCGAGGTTGGCGGCGAGCAGACTGCCGGCTTGAAAGTCGTCGCTGTTGTAAAACGCCCACAGCGCTGCTTCTAGCGAACGCACCACGTAGCCGCTGCCCTCGATGCGCGGCGGCTGGCGCTGCTTGAACGAGCCGGCGGCGACTTCGGCGATGCGCACAGCCAGCGGCTGCTGCTGCCATCCGTTCGCGATTGGCGAGTAATGGCCGGAGAGCAAATCGGATTTTGCGGCGCCCGCGAGCGCGCCGGCGAGCAACGCTGCAAAGTAGCGCGTGGCATCGATGCATTCGCGCGCGCCATGTGTGATGCGCGTGCTTTGCGCCGCGAGCAAAAGTGCGTTGGCAGGCTGGCGGGCATAAAACATTACAATCGGGGCAAGGCGCATGAGGCAGCCGTTGCCGGCGGATTGCGGATCGGTCGGGCCGCAGTACGGCGCCTTTGTGCGTTCAAACTCCAAGAGCGCCTTGGCGGTAACGATGCCAATATCAAAACATTTTCCGGTGCTGCTGTTGTAACCTTCGCGCCACCAACGCAGATAGCGATTGGCCTGGTCGACCGGATCAAAGCCGTTGTTTTCAATCAAGCTGTCCGCGAGGCACAATGCCATTGAGGTGTCGTCCGTCCACTGCCCGGGTTTCAGCTGGTGTGGTCCGCCACCGCCGAGGCCCTTGAGGGGCTCGAAGGTGCCCGGCGGTTTGAACTCCACAATTGCGCCGAGTGCGTCGCCAAGGGCCAGGCCCAGCAGGCAGGCGCGGTATCTGTCGCTTGTACTCACTGGCTGCTGAATAGCTTGTGCGCGCCGCGCAGAGTAGTGCGCAGGCGCCCGCTGGACGTGAGTGTGCGCACTGCAGCCTGAACCGCCGGCATGCCGTGGCGCCGGAAGCGGCCGGTAATTTTTTCGAGCGTGCGCGCGGTGCTGCAGTATTCGATTATGGCTGTTGCTAGCTCGTCCGCAGCACTGGGCAGGGGATGGCGCGCGTGAACTTCGGTGTGGCCGGGGTTCTGGTCCAGATCTTCACCGCGTACAAATGAAAGCTGGCCGGCATGGGTGGCCAGCAGCGCGCGCAGCCGGCGCTTGATGACACCGCCGGTGCCGCTGGATCCATAGCCATGCACAACATCAATGCAACCCCGGCCGCGCTGCACGTGCTGATTGTAAACAGCCACAAAATTCCGCAGCGCTTCGTCTGCGGTTTGATGGTGCAGGTCCAGCGTAAGCTTGCTCAGATGAACTCCATGAACACCATGTTGGCGAGCAGCCGGCCAGCGGGCGTAATGCGGGCACGCTCGGCGGTCCAGTCCACCAGGCCGCGGTCCTGCAGCGCGCGCAGTTTGTCGCCAAACTGCGCTGCGAGTGGGGTGCCAAAACGCGCTTCAAATGTTTTGGCACAAACGCCTTCATCCGTGAGGCGCATGCCCATCAGCAGCGTGTCATTCATCTCCACTACGGGGCTGACCTCGGTGCGCTGCACACATGCGGGCGAGGACGGGAACGGCCGCGGGCGCGCAGCTTGCATGCGTTTGATGAATGCCTGTGGCGCGAGCGCATTGGAGTAGCGGACGCCGCCTGCGAAGCCATGCGCGCCTGCGCCAAACCCGAGGTACGGCAAGTTGCGCCAGTACTGCAAGTTGTGGTGGCATTGCTGCAATGTTAATTCCGGCGCGGTCTGCGGCCGGGCCCAGTTTGATATTTCGTATTGATGCCAGCCGCATTGCGCGAGGGTTGTGCTGGCCCACTCGTACATCTCGGCGGCAAGGTCGGAGTCCGGCAGCGGGAGTTGGCCGTTTGTAACTGCGGCTTGCATGGGCGTGCCATGTTCCAAGATCAATGCGTACACTGAGAGGTGGTCGGGTTCAAGCGCAAGCACGGCGTTGAGTGTGTGCTGCCACTCCGCCATTGTTTGATAGGGCAGGCCGAACATCACATCGAGGCTGAGGCGTGCAAATCCGGCGCGCCGCGCGTTGTGCACTGCAGTCTGGGCTTGCGCAAATGTGTGCAGCCGGTCGAGCAGCCTTAGTTCATGCGCATTTGCAGATTGCACGCCAAATGAAAGGCGGTTGATGCCTGCCGCGTGCAAGCCTGCCAGCTGCTCAAAGTCCACGGTGCCGGGATTCGCTTCGAGGGTTAGCTCACAATCCGGCAGGAGCTCAAACGCAGCAGTAACCGACTCCAGAATTTCCTTGACAGCGCTGACTGGCAGCAGCGACGGGGTGCCGCCTCCGAAGAAAACCGTGTGCACCGCAATCTTTTCCGGTGCGCTTTCACCGATCATTGTAACTTCACGGCATAAGGCGCGCACGTAGGCCGGCATCAAAGCCTGCAGGCCCGCGTAGGTGTTGAAATCGCAGTATGCGCAGCGCACCTCGCAAAAAGGCACGTGCAAATAAATGCTATGCGGTTGTGGGGACGTGGTGGCGTTTGTGCCAGCCGGGCCGGTACCCAGGGCGGAAATGGCTGCGCGAACCCCTAAAGTTCGTAGCTCAAGATTGAGCCGGGCTTGTTCACAATGTCCGGCACGTATACCGCCAGGTCGCGGTAAGCATGACCGGTGTGCGGGCTGTAGTTGACGAGAGTTTCCACAGCGGGATTGAGCATCAGCGAGTCGCGCACATGCCCGATATTGCGCACTTGCTCACGGCTGGGCTGGAGCCCTTCAACCTTTAGCAATGTCGACGCAGAAGCGTAGGTGACTGCCGAGGATTTCCCGGCATAGTACTGCATGGCAGGGTTGGTGGCAGTCGTGAACGGCCGTTCTCCACCCATGATTTCAAGAATTGGCGACCGGACAATTGCGGATGAGAAAGGCATCTGAAATTAACCTGCATTCAGTATACACCAATCTGGCGGGGCAGAGGAACTAGTGGCTTGTGGCGGCCACCCTGGCCAGCGCCACCGCCCCCCACAGCGGCGCGTCGTCGATCAATTGCGCCGGCGCGATATCCACCGTAATTTCGGGCAGGGCGGCGGCGCGGGCGGCGGCCTGCAGCACCTGCCACCAGCGGTTGCCCGCCTTGGTTACCCCGCCGCCCACAACAAAGCGCTGCGGGTTGAGGATGTTGGCGGTGTTGCCGATGCCGCGTCCCAGAGCCGTGGCACTGCGCTCAATCAATCGCATGGCAACAACGTCGCCACGGTTGGCGGCTGCGGCCACAAGCTGGCCAGTAATCTGCGCCGCATCACCGGCGCAGAGTTCCCACAGCGCTGAGCCGGCGGTCATTTGCGCGCGCGCGTCGGCCGCCATGTACGGGCCGGAAGCAAGTCGCTCCACGCAGCCATGTTTGCCGCATAGGCACAGCGGGCCGGCCGGGTCCACTTGCATGTGCCCAACCTCGCCGGCCATGCCATCAGCGCCGTGCCAAACGCGCCCGTCCGCCACCAAGCCGCCGCCCACGCCAGTGCTCACAGTGATGTAAAAAACGCTGCTGCAGCTTTGGCCGGCGCCGTATGTGTACTCGCCCAGTGCACCGGCGTTGGCATCGTTGTCAATCGCTGCGGGTGCGCCCAGGTCCCGTTGCAGCCAGGCGCCTAACGGCACTTGCTCCCAGCCTTGCACGTGATGGGAAAGGATCACCGTGTTGCGCGCAGCATCCACCGGGCCGCCAAAGCTGACACCGATGGCAGCAGCTTGCCGGCCGGCTAGCAGCTTGCGGGCCATTGCCAGCATGCCGGCGTAATCAGCCTGCGCGCTGGCTGGTGCCGGCGCGGGCATCAACTCTTTTCCAATCCAGCTACGGTGGTTATCGGTGAGCGCAGCGGCAAATTTTGTTCCGCCATAATCCAGCGCCAGAATAAACTTTGACACGGGCAGTTGCTGCTTTTCAGGTATTCTGCTAGCTAAAAGTTATGCCGCAGACAGAAACGACCGAGGTGTCGGAGTCATCGGCGGGGCAGTGTTGGTAAGCCAGGCTGTTGCCTCGTGATTCGCCAAGCAGACGCAGGCCAAGGTAGAGCGGCGCAACACCGCAGATGTTGGTGCGGTCGCCGATGGCCGCCACGCTGGACAGGAAGCGATCCGGCTGACCGGTGCTGGCAGCCGCAATGATTGCCGTATCTGATTTGCGCAGCTTGTCTTTGCCGGCTGCGCGCAGCGCTGCGCCTTCAAAGGCTGGCCCTACATGTGATAGATCGCCGCTGATGACAACCAGCGTGCGCCGGCTGCGCATCACCGCGTGGCACTGTGCAATAAAACCTTCAAAGACCTGGTTGGATGAAATGTCCGCGCCCCCGCGCACATAGGCGCCTAGCGAGCCCACAAGCACTGGCAGCAATGCCACCGACTGGCCACTGCGCATGTGATGCAGCCAGTTTGCAACCAACTCCAGCGAGTGCTCAGCGCGATGATGCAGCTCATGCGCAAATACGCGCGCTGCACCCAGCGTGCCTGCCAGCTCGTCCACAAGGTCCAGCTCCGTGGGCAGCACGCCATACGGTGTGGCGTAATTCTGGCGGGTGAGCGTCAGCTCTGGCTCGCCGTGGCTGTGGTCTGTGCCAATCAGTATCACCAGCTCGGCTTGCTGCGCTGCGGCTGCGCCCGCCTGCCACAACGCGGCGTATGCCGACTGGCCACGCCCGTAATCAATGTGTGGGCTGAACAGCGCGCGTAAGTCCGCAGCACGCACCGGCGTGTCTGCATCCGCGAGATACGCGTCAAACATTTCGCGCAGCGCCTCCGGCTCTGCCGGGTAACTGTGCCCGGCGCTGCTGAGTGTGCGGTGCGGCAGCGCGTGAAAATCAGAAACTGCCTGCGCAAGCGCGCGGGCGGAGTTGTCATTTTCAAGCAGCTTGGAATTGTCTAGCGCGGCCAGCAGCTGCTGCAGCTGCGCACTGCCAATCGCAAGGCCGAAGCGTGATTGCAGTCGCGCTGGCAGTTGTCCGACGGTGTGGTTGCCATCCAGCATCCCCAATACGGGCGTCAGCGAATGCGGCAGCACAACGCTGTGCTCGCACAGGTTAAGCGGATCGCGCAGCAACAAGCCATCGTGCTCGCCGTTCTTGATTAGGCGGCCGCCAATCGGGCGCAGTTTCGGGCGGTCAGCCGCTGCGAATTTCAATCTTTAAGTGCGGCGGCTTCCGCGGCAAATTGCAGCGGCCGCTCAAATTGCGTGCGGAAGAGATTTGCGTACAAGCCGCCTTGTGCCAGCAGCGTTGTGTGTTTGCCCTGCTCCACGAGGCGGCCGCGGTCCAGCACCAATATCCAATCAGCCGCAAGAATGGTGGACAAGCGATGCGCAATCACAATGCTCGTGCGGCCTTTGAAGAGCGGCTTGAGCGCTTCCTGAATGAGCGCCTCAGATTGTGAGTCCAAGGAGGAGGTGGCCTCATCCAAAATCAGGATTGGCGGATCCTTCAAAATAGCGCGCGCAATCGCCACGCGCTGCTTCTCACCGCCAGAAAGTCGATAGCCGCGCTCGCCAACCACCGTCTCAAGTTGCTCGGGCAGGCTGCGCACAAAGTCGCCCAGCTGTGCCACCTCGCAAGCCGCCCACAGCTGGGCCAACGTGGCTTCCGGTTTTGCATACAACAGATTTGCGCGCAGCGATTCATGAAACAGATAAGTTTCCTGCGTCACCATGCCAATTGCATTTGCAAGTGTGTCCAGGCGCAAGTCGCGCAGGTCATGGCCGTCAAGCCGGATGCTGCCAGCCGTCGGATCATAAAGGCGCGGCACTAGGTAGGTCAGCGTCGTCTTGCCGGCGCCGCTTGGGCCCACAACTGCAGCCAGTTGGCCGGGCTCAATTGCAAAAGTGATGTCTTGCAGTGCGTCAGTGCGGTCGGTGGTGATGGTGTAGTCGGTTGAATCCGGATCCGCGTGGCGCCCATGGCGCTGTGGTTTGAGGCGTGCGCCAACCACTGCCGGGTGGCTGCCGTTGGTGGCGGGTGGCTGCCCGTTGGCGGGCGCTGCAGCCTGGTAGCGGAAGCCAAGAGATGCAAACTCAACGCGTCCGCGCGGGCGCGTTAGTTGAATTGCTGCCGGCCGGTCGGCGATTTCCACTGGCAGATCGAGTACCTCAAACACGCGCTCAAAACTTACCATCGAGCTGGCGAGGTCCACGCGGGCATTTGCAAGGGATGAGATCGGGCCGTACAGGCCGCCCAGGTAGGATGCGAAGGCAACAATTGTGCCGATGGTAAAGCTGCCTTGCAGCACCAGATGGCCGCCGACCCAGAACACCAGCGCCGTGCCCACTGCGCTGATAAGCCCCAGCCCCATAAAAAACCAACGCCCGATGATCGAGGAGCGCACCCCGATGTCTGCCACCTGCTGGCTGCGGCTGCGGAACTGCGCAAAGTTTTCGGGCTGGCGCCCGAAAATCTTCATCAGCAGAATGCCGCTCACGTTCAGCGTTTCATTTATGAGTGCATTCATCTTGGCGTTAATCTCAAAGCCCTGCTGCGTGAGCTCCCGCAGGCGGCCACCCACGCGGCGCGCCGGCAATATGAACAGCGGCAGCACCAGAATGCTGAGAACCGTGAGGCGCCACTCCAGCGTAATCATGATTCCGAGCGTGAGCAGCGCTTGGATCACGTTGGTGATTGTGCCCACGAGTGTGCCGGTGACTGCCCGTTGTGCGCCAACCACATCGTTGTTGAGGCGCGCCATGATCTCGCCGGTTTTGGTGTGCGTAAAAAAGCGCAATGACATGCGCTGCATGTGGCCGTACAAAGTTTGGCGCAACCCACAAATCAGGTCCTCGCCCATGCGCGCGCTAATGTTGCGCTGCCAAACGCCCAGCAATCCGTTGATGAGCGGAACCGCCACCAGCGCCAGCGCCACCAGGTTCAGCTGCGAATAGTTGCGGGCGGGCAGGGTGCTATCCAGCAGCTGCCGCATCAGCAGCGGTGGTGCCAGCCCCACAATTGTGGATGCGCCGATCAACCCCAGCACCAGAGCGGTTTGCCAGCGGTACGGGCGCGCATATTCCCAAACGCGCAGCAACAAAGCGCGATCCAGCTGGGGAGCGCTCTTCTCATCTGAGCCCATGAAGGCCCACCAGTTGCCATGTCCTGCGTTAAACATTTGGTTTGCTGCGCATGATTATAATCCGCGGTCTGGAGATTGAATTGGAGGGAGGAGCTTAGCATGGACATAGCCACGGTGGACAAGCTGCTGACAACCACGCGCTCGGTACGCAAGCGGCTGGACCTGACGCGCGCGGTTGACCCGCAGCTGGTGGCGGAGTGCCTCGAGATTGCAGTGCAGGCGCCGACCGGTTCAAACCTGCAGGGTTATCACTTTGTGGTGGTGACCGATGCCGCCAAGCGCGCTGCGTTGGCGGAACTGTATCGGGCGGCGTGGACGGACTACCGCGCAGCAACCGCTGGCCAGCCTCCGGTTTGGAATGTGCGCGATCCGCGCATGGCGCGCGCCCGGCTGGTGCGGGATTCGGCAACCTACCTTGCGGAGCAATTGCATGCCGTGCCGATGTTGATTGTGGCCTGTGTAGATGGCCGGGTGGAGCATGCGCCCGCTATGATGCAGGCTTCGCTGTACGGATCGATTCTGCCGGCGGTGTGGTCGTTGATGCTGGCCCTGCGGGCGCGGGGGGTGGGCAGCGCATGGACCACGCTGCACCTGATGCACGAGGAGCAGGCGGCAAAAATTTTGAATATTCCGGTCGGCGTCACTCAGGCAGCGCTGCTGCCGGTGGCGTATTTTCTCGGCGATGATTTTGCCCCTGCCAAACGGCTGGCGGCGCGGGAGCGCACTTACTGGGATAGCTGGGGCGAACTTAGCGCTGTAAATTGACTGTTTGTGGCGGGGCGGCGGTTTATGTTGCAGCGGCGCTAAATGGCTTTGTGCAGGCACGTGGGCGATACTCGGCTGGCTGGTAAACTCAGGTCCAAGGTCACATTTCGTAGGGCGTGGGCCGGGGCCTTGCCCAAATTTCATTTCTACAATGCCTGAACCCACTAATATCTCCGTTGCCGAGTTGCGTAACTTGCTCAGCAACCCGCCGCTGCCGTTTGTGCTGGACATTCGGGAGGTGGAAGAGCTGGCCGGCGGGATGGTTGTGGGAGCGGTGCACATTCCCATGAATGAGATTCCCGCTCGGCTGGCAGAGTTGCCGGCTGACGGGCCGATTATTGTGTATTGCGAGCACGGCATGCGCAGCCAAATGGTGGCGGATTGGATGGTGGGCCAAAGCTTTGACGATGTGCGCAGTCTCACCGGCGGTTTTTCGCAGTGGGGCCCGGGTATGAGAGCCTAAACAAGCGGCAAGGATCAATCAACAAACATGGACTTCACTCTTTCGGAAGAGCATCGGCAGGTTCAAAAGATGGTGCGCGACTTTGCGGTGCGCGAAGTTGCGCCGGTGATCAAAGAATACGACCGCAAGCAGCAGATGCCGCCGTTCATCCTGCCGCGGCTGGCAGAGCTGGGCCTGCTGGGACTTTGCATTCCGGTGAAGTATGGCGGGCAGGGGATGGATTATCTTGCCCTTGGCATTGCGTGCGAAGAGCTTGACGCGGTGGACACGGCGCTGCGCACAGCTCTCTCCGTGCATGTTGGGCTGAATTCGCTTGCGCTGCTGCAGTGGGGCACGGAGGCGCAAAAGCAGCAGTTTTTGGTTCCGCAGGCGCGCGGCGAGAAGTACGCAATGTATGGGCTTACCGAGCCGGCAGCCGGCTCCGACGTAGCGGGAATGCTAAGCACTGCAAAGCGCGATGGTTCGGACTACATTCTCAACGGAGAAAAAATGTGGATCTCGCTGGCAACCAAGGCGCACCACATTCTTTGGTTTGCCAAAACCGAAAGCAAGAGTGACGATCCACATGATGCGATTACCGCTTTTATGGTGGAGACGAATCGGCCGGGCGTTACAGTCGGTGACATTCACGGCAAGCTGGGTGTGCGGGCGGGAAGCACCGGCTGGGTAAATTGCTCCGGGGTGCGCGTGCCGGAAGGCAACCGCATTGGGCTGGAGGGCGAAGGCTTCCGGATTGCGATGAGCTGCCTTGATAGCGGGCGTTACACAGTGGGTTCCGGCTGCGTCGGCGTCATTCGGGCAGCGTTGGATGCCAGCGTGAAGTATGCCCGCGAGCGCAAAACATTCGGGCGCGAGATCGGGCGCCATCAGCTGGTGCAGCAAAAAATTGCGGGAATGGCCCGTGACTATCAGATTGGCGAGCTGCTGTATCACAAGGTGGCGTGGATGAAGAACCGCGGCCAGCGCAATACCCGCGAGACTTCAACGCTGAAGTGGTTTGCGACTGAGGCAGCCTTTGAGGCGGCCAACAGTGCCATTCAGGTGCATGGCTCGTATGGGTACTCGGATGAGTACGACGTGGAGCGTTACATGCGCAATGCACGCGTGACCACAATTTATGAGGGCACCTCCGAGATTCAGCAGCTGATGCAGGCCGGCATCGCGCTGGGCTACCGCAAGGATGGCGCGCTGCGCTGTGAACTGCCGGCGTATGATGCGGCAGCTTGGCAGGCGGAGAAGTAAAACTGCTTAGTTGAATTGTGTCTGTTGGTTGCCGATTGGCTGGTGGTTTTCGGTAAATATGTTTGAAGCTTTAAGGTACAGGGCTCGCTAGGCTTCAGCGGTCTAGATTGTGCGGGTAGCTCTGTTCCGCAGCCGGAGGTTCTGCCCGCTTTGGGACGTATGCATGGTGCTCACGGATTTGCAGTGGCTTGCAAGATTAGCTCTCCATTTTGAATTTGAAGGCCGGTCACATCGAATGGCAGGTTGAGGTTTGCAGGTGAAATTTGATGCTGCAGTTGGCTGACAATTCGGGCACGCAGACCGTCCGGTAGCGCAATCGCTCCGGTTTGAACATCTTTGATTACAAATGTGGTTGTGCCGTCCACTGTGAGCGGTTCGGCCACGACCGCAATTGAGACGGGTACGCCCGCCACGTCAATAGTAGAGGCGGCGACCACGCCGTTGTCCACAAGATGCAGCTCCAGGGCATCAGCTTTGATGAGACTGTCGGGAAGTTGGCGCAGTGCTTCTGCGGCCTTGCTTTTGAGCTCGGCCTCGGAAAAGGTTACCGAAACTGCTTGCACTTTCCCGGTCTGCTTTGCAGCATCTACAGCTTGCTGCAGAGTACCGGCTTTCTGATCAAAGGACTTCACGGCAGCGGGCGAGATTGCAACCGGGCTCAGGTTGCGGGCGATTGCTGGTTTTTGGCGGGCGGCAAGCAATGCTGCCACTCCGATGGCAAGTGCGATGCAAAGCATGCCAAGAAGAATTCGGTTGATGGTTCGCATGGGATTGATATGAATATAATTGGTGGGCGAGAGACCAGAATCAGCAATTGCCCAATTGTGATGTTGAACGGGGGCGGAGACCGCCTAGGTGCTTGGTGCCTGCGCGGATTGATTAATGGACTGTCCAGCCTCCGTCAATTGCAATGCCGGCGCCGGTGATGAAGCTTGCGGCGTCACTTGCCAGAAAGACTACCAGCCCGCCAAGTTCTTCGGGGTAACCCCAACGCCCAAGCGGAATTTTTGCCAGAAACAATTTGTAGACCTCCGGATTTTCCGAAAGTGTCCGGTTCATTTCAGTGTGGAATGGCCCGGGCAGAATGCAATTCACAGTCACATTGAAGGGCGCCCACTCGAGCGCCAGCGTGCGGGTTAGCTGCAGCACGGCGCCTTTGCTGGTGCTGTACGGGCTGCGGTCTTGCATGCTGATTATGGATAGTGCTGATCCCAAATTGATCACGCGGCCTTGCTGCCGCTGTTTAAAGTGTGTGGCCAGAGCGCGGCACATTAGCCACGGGCCGGTCACATTTGTTTCCTGCACAGAGCGAAACTGTTCGAGGGTCAGGTCTTCAATTGGGCCGCGAATATTTAGCCCGGCGTTATTGACGAGAATATCAACGTGCCCGAAATCCGTGATCACAAGGTCTACCAGCGCTTGGACCTCTTCCGGTTTGGTCACATCGCAGGCGAAGCCGCGGCACACGCGGCCGGTCAGCTGTGCGAGGGCAGCGGCTGCCTTTTGCGCATCAGCTGCCGTGCGGCTGACAATCGCAACAGCTGCGCCAGCTTCTGCAAGGGCTTGTGCGATGGCATAGCCAAGCCCGCGGTTGCCACCGGTGACAAGCGCAACCCGGCCATCTAAACGAAAGCGGTCAAGGACAGTCATTGGTTGGTAGGAGTTTGCGCCGCGCGGAACATGGCGCCGGTCACTGCGCAGTATATCCGCCGTCGATCATCAGAATTGCACCGGTGATAAAGCGCGCGTTGTCAGAAGCGAGGAACAGGAAGAACTGCGCAATTTCATCAGCCTGCGCAATGCGCCCGATCGGATGCGCATCGCCGAGGCGCTTCATGAAGGTAGCCGCATCGCCGGATTCGGCGGCCGCCTGCTGCAAGAGCGGCGTATCCACGGTGCCCGGACAAACGGCATTAGAGCGAATGTTGTCGCGTCCGTACTCTATTGCCATCTGGCGCGTAATCTGAATTACCGCGCCCTTGGACGGGCCGTACGCGCCTTGCAGCGGCATGCCAGTCACAGATGAAATGGACCCGGTGTTTAGAAACAGTCCGCCGCCTTGCGCCTGCATCACCGGCACCACATGGCGCGCACTAAAGTAAATACTCTTAACATTTATGTTCATGACCGCGTCCCACTCGGCCGGTGTGTGCATGTGAATTGGCTTGACGGGTGCGATGCCGGCGTTGTTCACCATGATGTCAATACGCCCAAACTCGGCCAGCGTAATGCGGGTGTACTCAATTGCAGTTTGCTCAACGCTTACATCGCCGCTCACAGCGCGCAGCGCAGCCGGATATTTCGCATGCAATTCCGGTGGCACCGCTTGGGCATTGCGATCCACTCCCACTACTTGTGCGCCAGCTTCAAGATACAGACGCACAATCTCCGCCCCAATGCCGGATGCCGCCCCGGTCACGATCGCAACTTTGCCGTGAAGGTTCATGCGCAGCTCATGCGGGCATTACAAAACGGCCAATACCGTAGATGGTTTGGTCGGTGGTGTTCGAGTGCGGCGGGAATGCGAATGTGACCTCCTTAACCTTGATGCTCTGCGGAGATCGCCAGCGACTGAGTGGGACAGGTTTCGCAATCCAAGCAGCTGCCCACGCGGTGAGTTGCTGCCGAGCTGCTGGCCGCTGCCCTTGTGACCACACCTGCCAACGTGCCTCGTTCAGTTCTGCTCGACGCCTGCGGCCCGGAATTGTATTCACTCGCACATCATACTCGGTCACGCCGGTGGCGGAGCAGTGCGAAACTAAAGCACGCGACGTTACCTGAAAGTGGAGGGTGGGTCGGTCTACGAACCCATTTTTCCTGGGCCCGAGGCAGGAAAAGAAGTACCGCGCAGTGTGCTGTAGAAAGGTGCGGTGCACCGGTGCGGGGAACACTGTTCGCGCGGATCTCCCGGGCGTTCGTCCGGCGCTAGTTTGGAATTGCTGCACCTGCGCTGGCTTTGCCGTTGAGCTGCGTGTTTGCTTCCACTTTTTGGTACTGGCTGTTGTACAAGTCAAAGTAAAAGCCGCGCGCCGCCAGGAGTGAGTCGTGAGTGCCTTGTTCCACAATCTGACCTTGATCCAGGACGAGCACAACATCAGCATTGCGAATGGTGCTCAAGCGATGGGCGATCACGAAGGCCGTGCGGCCGGCGAGCAGTTTCTCAAATGCTTGTTGGATCAGGCGTTCGGTGCGCGTATCAACGCTGGATGTTGCTTCATCCAGGATGAGAATGCGCGGGTTGGCAAGTGACGCGCGCGCAATCGCTAGCAGTTGGCGCTGGCCCTGGCTTAAGCCGCTGCCGCGTTCGCCAAGCACAGTGTCATATTTCAGCGGCAGCCGGTCAATAAAGCTGTCGGCATGCGCCAGCGCGGCAGCCGCCACCACTTCAGAGTCGCTCGCGTCGGGCCGGCCCAAGCGAATGTTGTCCATTACGCTGGCACTGAACAGGAACGTATCCTGCAGCACGATGCCAATCTGGCGCCGCAAGCTCTCCGCAGTCACATCGCGCACGTCAACGCCGTCAATCTTGACTGAGCCCGTGCTGGCATCGTAGAAGCGCGGCAGCAGATTAATAATGGTTGTCTTGCCGGCGCCGGTGGGGCCCACGATTGCGATAGTTTGGCCTGCCGCTGCTTTGAAGCTGACATTGCGCAGTACGGGTGTGCCGGTTGTATATTCGGCAGAGACATTGTCGAATACCACTTCGCCCTTGAGCGTTGGCATGGTGCGCGCACCGGGGCGGTCCATGATTGATGGCTTCTCATCAAGCAGCTGAAATATGCGTTCACCGCCGGCAATCGCACTTTGAATATTGGTCCACAGGACGGCAATCTGCTGGATCGGCTGGTTGAAGCGCTGCGAGTATCCGATGAAGGTGATGATCAAACCGAGCGAGACGCTTGCGCCGAGCAGCTGTTCACCGTTCAGCAGAAGCCAGCCGCCGCCAGCAGCCACAATGGCAAGCGCCAGATACCCCAGCGCTTCCAGAGTCGGGGCAAGTGCGCTGGTGAACGCCACAGCACGCACGTTGGCATCGCGGTTGGCGGCGTTGATTATTCGGAAGCTGTCCAGATTTTCGTCAGCACGGTTGAAGGCTTGCACCTCGCGCACGGCAGAGATGGATTCTTGCAGTTCTGCGTTTACGCTGCCCAGCTCTACACGCGAAATGCGAAATGCGCGCCGCGCCTGATTGGAAAACCAGACGGTGGTGCCGGCCATTACCGGCACAACAGCAAGGCTCAAGAGGGCGTAGGCAAAGCTTGCTGCCAGCATCCTGTATGAAATCCAGCCGATGAGCAATATTCCGCCCAGCACGTTGACCAGCGCAAAACTGAAGGCCTGCCCGATTGCTTCGGTGTCGTTTGTAATCCGGCTCATCAAATCGCCCACTTCGTGTTTAGAGTAATAGCCAATTGAGAGCCGGTGGAGATGGACAAACAAGTCCACCCGGATATCGCGCAACACGTACTGGCCGGCGCGCGCCATGGTAAAGAAGAGCAGCCCGGTAAGCGCGGAGATAGCCGCAAAAACCGCAATAGAAAGCAACACAAGCTGTCCAAGGCCGGCAATTGCGGCAGCGCCAGACATTGATTTCAGCTCGGCTGTATCCACAAATACATGCTGCCACCCGAGCCAATGCGCTATTTTGGCGCCGGTGGAAAGCTGCGACAGGTCTGCACCGTACCAGCAGCGGCTTTGCGAGCCGGCAGCGGCCTGCTGCGCAAGGGCCGCACCGCCAAAAGCGCTAGCGGCTGGCTTTGCTATGTAGCAGTCAACTGCCTGGCCCACCAACTCTGGCGTAAGCACCTGGCCCCACGTGGAAACAATTACAAGCACAGATACTACTGCCAGTGTTGGCACAAAGCGGCTGAAGTACCCGCCAAAGCGTGCCAGCGTGCGGCTCAGGCTTTGCGGCCGCATTTGGTCCTGGCTCATTAGGCGGCGCAGGCCGTCGGGTCCACCAAACATTTTGCTAGGCCTCCGCCAGTTGCTGCGCGGGATCACCCGTCAGCTGCGAGCGGCAGATCTCCGCGTACAGGCCGTTGTTTTCAAGCAGCTCAAAGTGCCGGCCGCTGGCCACAATTTTCCCGCGGTCGAGCACGAGGATCAGATCTGCGTTGATCACGGTGCTGATGCGCTGCGCAATGACAAAACTTGTGCGGCCGCGCATCAAGTGGTCAAGCGCTGCCTGAATGCGCGCTTCAGTTTGCAGATCCACGCTGCTGGTGGCGTCGTCCAAAATCAACAGGTGCGGGTTGAGGAGCAGTGCGCGTGCGATTGCAATGCGCTGCTTTTGCCCGCCGCTGAGTGTGGAGCCGCGCTCGCCCACCGGCGTGTCGTAGCCTTCGGGCATCGCCTCAATGAAGTCGGCTGCCGCGGCCGCGCGCGCAGCGGCTTGCACTTCGGCAAGTGTGGCATTGGGCCGGCCAAAGGCAATGTTCTCGCGGATAGTGGAGCTAAAGAGGGTGGTCTCCTGCAGCACAATGCCAATCTGGGACCGCAGCGAGTCCAGCGACACAGAGCGCAAATCGAGCCCGTCAATCGTGATGCTCCCCGAGCTGGGATCGTAGAAACGCGGAAGCAAATTTATGATGCTGGTTTTTCCGGAGCCCGTGGCACCCAACAGCGCCACGCACTGGCCGGGCTCAACAGTAAAGCTTACTTCGCTGAGCACCGGGTCGCCGCCGCCCGGATATTTGAAAGTGACGTTGTCAAATGTGACACGGCCGGAGACTTGCGGCAGGGTGAGCGCGCCGGGCTTGTCCTGTACATCGCTGGTAGCATCCAAAATTTCAAAGATGCGCGCCGCCGATGCGCCGGCTTGGCCAAGCTGGGTGATGATGATGCCAAACTGTGCCAGGGGCAGAAAAAGATAAATGAGATACAAGCTGAATTCCTGATACTCCCCCAGTGTCAGGGAGGCATTGAGAATTTGTTGGCCACCAAAATACAGCACAGAAGCCTGGCCAAGGTTGGCAACCAACAGCACGACGGGAAACAAAAACGAGAAGACGCGCGAGACTGTCATTGACTGGCTGAGCAGATTGCCGGCGGCCGTGCGGAACTTGGCCTGCTGCATCTCCTCCCGAGCAAAAGCTTTTACTACTTTGATGCCGGCAAGGTTCTCTTGCAGCAGTGTGTTGAGGTCGGAGAGGCGCGCTTGGACTTTGGCAAACAGCGGCTGGCTTACGTTTCCGAAGATCATAAAGATGATCAGTGCGGCTGGAAGAATTGGCATGCTTATCAGTGCCAGTTGCCAGTTTGTGGTGAGGAGCAAAGCCAGCGTGGCAACCAGCAGAATGGAAGCGCCCGCTAGTTGCACCAAACCCTGGCCGATGAAAAGGCGAACCTTTTCAATGTCGTCCGTGGCGCGAATCATCAGCTGGCCGGTTTGGTTTTGATCGTGATATGAAAACGAAAGGCGCTGGATTTTGTCGAAGAGCTCATTGCGAATTTCAAAGGCAACCGATTGCGAGTTGCGCTCCGCCCAGTACGCTTGTAGAAAGGCAAACAGGCCGCGCATGGCGGCAAACAGCACGATGACTGCGCCGGCAGCCAGCACGGCTGCCGGCGCAGCGAGCTGGTCTGCTGTCAGGCGGTCTACAAGCTGCGCCTTTGTCCAATCGGGCGGCAGTGCCGCAGATGCCAGGATTTTTGGGAGCGCCGTGGGTAGCATGGCCGCCGGGATCGCAGGCAGCGTTTCGAGCAGGCTGGCGGCCATGACTCCGTGTGTGATGCCATCCAGAATGTTGCGAACCAGCCGCGGCACGGCCAGCTGTGAGAGCGTGGCAATCACCATAAACGCGAATGGCATGGAGGCCGCATTGCCGGTGCGCCCGAGATACTTAAGAGTGCGCTGGAGTGCTCCGCGCGCGGCGGGCGACAGCGGTGGGCGTTTAATGTTGCGTTGCATTGGGCGGGCGCGTTGCGTGCGGCGATTCTAGCGCGCGGCGTTAATTAGAAGCCAGCAAGCTATCCACTGCGGCAGCCAGCTCGCGCAAGTTGCCTACGTGATGCACCGCATTGACAGCGCTTGCGTATTGCTCCATATCACTGTCGTCCGACCCCCACAAATAGCGCGGCTCGGGATTTAGCCAGAGCACACGCCGCGCGCGGCGGCGCAGCAGTTCCACAAGTTCATGGCGCGGGTCGTTGTAGTTATTGCGGCCGTCGCCACAAATGATGAGCGTGGTGCGCCGGTCAACTGCGTACAGATGATGGGTGACAAACTGGTTCAGCGCTGCGCCGAGGTCCGTGTTGTAGTGGCCGGCCGGCAGGTTGCGCAGAATGCGGGGTATGGCCGTGGCTGGCGGCGCGGCTGCCAGCTCGGGGCTGATGTCTCGCAGCTGGTCGATAAAGGCGAAGGAGCGCGTGCGGCTAAGCTGGTCCTGCAGCTCGTAAATGAAGGTGAGCAGAAACTCCACCACTTGGCGCATGGAAGTTGAGACATCACAGATTAGCGTGAGCTTGGGCTTGAGGTGGCGTTGCTTGAAGTGCAGCGCGAAGGGCACGCCCGCGTGGCGCACATTGGCGCGCAGGGTTGTCTTGGCGTCCAACTTCCGGCCGCGGCCGCGTTTGTGGCGCAGCGCAGCGCGTGTGCGCACGCGCGCTGCCAGCCGGCGCACCTCGCGCTGCAGTTGTGCGTAGTCGGCATCGCCCAGGCTTTCAAACGGCCGGTCTGCAAGGCCCGCATCGCTCGCTTCTTCCGCGGGTGTTTGCGCGGCGCGCTCGCGCCATTGCTGGCCAACGAAGCGCGCCACTTGCGCAGCTAGTGCCTGAAGGTTCTGTTCAATCTCGGCGCGCAGTGCTTGCAGCGTGGCCGCCGGCATGCCGGCCTGCTCCAGCGCAGCGAGCAGGGCCTCTATCTCGCGCAGCATCTGCGCTACGCCCAGCCGTCTGTTCAGCTCGTGCTCCACGCGCGGCAGCATGCGCGGATCCACGCGCGCGGGCAGCCGGCCCAGCTGGGCGCGCAGCTGCCCAGCGTCGGGTGCCTTTCCCTGCAGCAGGTCGCGCAACAGTTCGCTGAGCTCAGCCTGCAATTCGCGCAGCATTTGTTGCAGCGTTTCACTGTCCGCAGGCTGCAGATTCTGGCCCACCGGCTGCAGCGCGGGCGGCTCACCGCCAAAGTACATTGGGAACAAGCGGTCGAAGGTTTCGCGGTCGCGCTGCTCTTTGATGAGAGTGGCGCGCAGCGCAACGCGGAAAGATTCGCGTTGGGGAACCGCCACATTGCTGGATGCCAGAAAGGCATCGCGGCTTTCGGCCACAGATACGCGCACACCGGCAGCGCGCAGGCCGGAGACAAATTCGATAATGCGGTTTTCCACTTGGCTTGGCTGAGGCGGGTATTGTTACGGCGTGAAGTTGCAAGCCGGCGCCGCGCGGCCTGCCGTGCCAATGCTCACGCCGCGTCCGGGGCTTTCGGTTTGCGCGGCTCGCGCCGGATCATTTGGCGCGCCTTTTGCAAATCGCTTTCGTACTTGAGCAGCACCGTCAGCGTGCTGTCAAACACATCGCGGGTGAGGGCGCTGGCATTGAGCGCCAGCAGCGCGCGCGCCCAGTCGATCGTTTCGGCCACACTCGGGGCTTTGCGCAGGTCCAGGCTGCGCAGGCTTTGCACCGCCTCCACCACTTGCGCTGCAACCTGCGCGCTCAGCGCCGGCACCTTGAGCCGCACAATCTCCAGCTCTGCAGCGTGCGCGGGATAGCCGATGAAAAGGTACAAGCAGCGGCGCTTGAGCGCCTCGGAAAGTTCGCGGGTGTTGTTGCTGGTAAGCAGCACCACCGGCTTGTTGGTTGCCACCAGCGTTCCAATCTCCGGGACACTGATTTGAAAGTCGCTCAGCACCTCCAGCAGGAAGGCTTCAAACTCGCTGTCTGCGCGGTCAATCTCATCGATCAGCAGGACAGCCGGCTCGGGTGAAAGAATTGCGCGCAGTAACGGGCGCTGCAATAAAAAGCGCATGGAGAAGAAGACATCGTCTTCCTTTGCAATGCGGTCGGCAGCTGCTGCCAGCGTGTCGGTGTCGGCCAACATTTGCTGGAGCTTGCCGCTGAGCAGCTGGGTGTACAGCAGCTGCTTGGAGTACTCCCATTCGTACAGCGCTTTGGATTCATCGAGCCCTTCATAACACTGCAGTCGGACCAGCGGGCGCTTGAGCGCAGTTGCCAGCGCCTTGGCCAGCTCGGTTTTGCCCACGCCAGCCGGCCCTTCCACCAGCACCGGCTTCTGCAATTGCTGCGCCAGAAACATCACAGTGCAGATTTCCTCACTGGGAATGTATTGCTGCGCTTTGAGGGCGGTGGAAAGCTGCTCCGGTGTGCCCGTCATGCAAAAATGGGCGCAAACAATGCGCTGCGCGGGTGCGCCAAAACCAAGTGCCCCCGGAGGGACTCGAACCCCCAACCCTCTGATCCGAAGTCAGATGCTCTGTCCATTGAGCCACGGGGGCGGGCACAGGCCGGCCACTGCCAGCTAAAGATGTGCAAGGGGTGCCTGATGGGACTTGAACCCACAACAGCCGCCTCCACAGGGCGGAGCTCTGCCGATTGAGCTACAGGCACCAAGCTATAACGCTGGGGATTCTATCACGCTGCGCCGGCGCGCAGTTGCAGCAGCGCTTGCGGTGCCGCTGTCAGCGCGCATTTCAGCTGCGTCGTGCTGGCCAGCTGCTTGATGGTGACATTGGACTGTGCGATCTCGTCCGGGCCCAGCACGGTTGCAAACGGAATTGCCAGCCGGTCTGCGTACTTGAGTTGTTTTGCCAGCTTGTCTGCTTCGGGGTACAGCTCTGCGCGCAAGCCCGCTGCGCGCAATGCGTGTGCCAGCGCTGCGGAAGCCGGCAGCAGTTCGGCCGAAAAAACTGTTACGAGAACATCAGCCGGCGCCGCCCGCAGTTTTGGCAGCACGCCGTACTTCTCCAGCACCAGCTGCACCACCACATCGCCCATGGCAAAGCCAACGCCGGTGATGGGGTCGCCGCCCACATCTGCCACGAGGTTGTCATAACGGCCGCCGCCCAGAATGGCGCGGAACTTCCCGTCGCGATCGCGCGCCTCAAAGACCACGCCCGTGTAGTAGTCAAGCCCGCGCACAATCGTCGGGTCAAAGTCAAACCACTCACGCGTGCCCAGCGCAGAGCACGTGTCAAAGAATGCGGTAAGTTCCGGCGAGGAGCGCCACTGCTCGCGGTCCTGCAACAGCAGCTGCAGACCGGCCAGCTGCTGGGCGCTCAATCCCAACTGCGTGCCTTCGGCGGCCCACTTGTCAGCTGGCAGCTTGTCCAGCCGGTCCAGCAGCCGGAAAACTTTTGGCCGGTCTTCCGCGCCCACGCCCAACTCAGCAACGCGTGTTTCCATCAACCGCCGGCTATTAACTGAGATTACAATGTGCTGCGCAGTAAGGCCCAGCGCTGCCAGCAACCGAGCGCCAATTGATGCAATCTCCGCATCCGCCACGATGGAGGCGCTGCCGAGCAAATCAATGTTCCATTGGAAAAACTCGCGCGTGCGCCCTTTCTGCGGCCGCTCGTAGCGCCAGAATGGGCCAAACGACCACCAGCGGATCGGGCGCGGCAGCTCGCGTGCGCGCTGGGCTATCAACCGCGCAAGGGAAGGCGTTAGCTCCGGCCGCAGCGCCAGCAGTGCGCCGCCACGGTCTGGAAAGACAAATGCCTGCTCTTTTACAAGTTCCTCGCCACTCTTCGCTGCATACAGCTCAAGCGCCTCAATGATTGGCGCTTCCCACTCCTGATAACCGTAACTCTCTGACACAGCGCGGATGTGGTTGTAAAGCCATGTGCGCTGTGCCATGAGCTCCGGATAAAAGTCCCGCGTGCCTTTTACCGGCCGAATGATTTCGCCCATGTTTATCCGGAGACTGATGCCGGCGCCAGCGCGACAAGTTCGCCAATTGCCAGTGTGCCGCCGGTTACAACCCGGCAGAGTGTGCCGCGCCGGCCGGCACTTTTAGCGCGCAATCCGGCAGCCAGCCCGTCCATGAATTCACAGGGCGCACAGTCCCCGGTGACTTCAAAAACGGCGCTGCCCACTTGCAGGCGCGTGCCTTCGCGCAACCCCGCCAGCACCAGGTTGCGCACGGTTACATTCTCCCGCACTGCGCCAGGTGCCAACCCCCACTCAGCAATGGTTTCCTGCTCAATCAACAGCACCTGCCGCCGGCGTTTGCCGATATTGGCATCTCCTTCGAGTCCCTTATTAGCAAGCGCCTGGGCGGCAGTGACCGGCCGCATTGCGCCACCCACAGCCTCTTTAATAAATATGCCGCAGATTGTGCCTGACATACGCGGATTTTACTCTGAACGCGGGTGGGGAAATAAATAGCAGGAGCGCCTTGCCCGAGCAAGGTGCTCCTGCTGCGCGTAGGGGATGGAAATTGCGCTTTTCGCGGCGTCCGTGCCACAAGCTGCAGCTGGCTTCCCTGCCGTAAAATGGTATCGGATTTATCCGTTATTTCTTTAGCCGCGCGGTGGTGCTGTGAATGGTGCCGATAACAGGCTGTATAGTACTTGCGAGGACGGCGATTCAATGTTCGAAATGTTAATGGTGGGCTCTGTAATTTTGGTTATGGATCGAGCGTTTAGCGCGCGTGGCTACTACGCGCTTGATGGCGGCATTATTACATCTACGGTATCTCTAGTGATTACCATGACAGCAGTTGCCATTCCAGCACTGATGCTCATGATTTCCCTCGGCACAGGTTAGTACGCTCCGGCCAGCGGCCGGATTAGGGAAGGCTGCTGGGCGCGAAAGTTGCGCTCGCTATTCGCCTCAAATGTTCAAAGGCTTGCTCAATTGGTTTGGCTTGTTCCGCAAGCACGCTGCTTGGTCCAGTTCCCGGCACTTGTCGGACGATTAAGTTATGCTCGCAGGTGTAATGAAACATTGGGTATCGGCAGTTGGCTAAGCAAGTCCGCGGGAGTTCTGCCCCGCAGCCGCAGGCATGGCCAATAGCCACGTGGGGGCGTATGGAGCTGCAGCCAATTGTGTTTCTGCATGGCTTCATGGGCTCGGGCGCGGACTGGCGCGAGATCTGCGAGCTGCTCGCGGAAGATTACTATTGTGTGTGCCCGGATTTACCCGGGCATGGCGCAAACACGGTGCGTGACTTCGAAGCACAGCTGGCACTTGCAGGACTTGCAAGTGAGCTGCAGGCGCTGTGCGCCGGGCTTGGACCGAAAGCGCCGTTTGTTGTTGGGTACTCGTTAGGTGGGCGGGTGGCTTTGCACGCTGCCTTGCTACAGCCAAGCCGGATGAAGGCGCTGGTACTGGAAAGTGCCAGCCCCGGATTGGAGGGGGCGCGGGAGCGTGAGGCTCGCTTGGCAACTGATGATGCGCGCTCTGCTGCATTGCTGGCAGACGGCTTGCCGGCCTTCACCAAAAGTTGGTACGCTACCCCGCTCTTTCAGTCCCTGCACAGGTATCCGATGCTGCTGGCCAAGTTGCAGGCTGCGCGTGCCGCTAATGATGCGCGCTGGCTGGCAAAAGTGGTCCGTGAACTCAGCCCTGGCCGGGCAGCTTCGGGTTGGGCAGGGCTTGCATCCATCCAGACTCGCACGCTGCTGGTAGCTGGTGCGCTGGATGTATCGTACTCTGCAATTGTGCAGCGCATGGCAGCAAGTATGCCAACTGCCACCATGTTGATAATGCCGGATGCCGGCCATAACGTGCACTTGGAGGAGCCGGTTGCATATGCTCAGGCACTGCGCAAGTTCATGGCAAGTTGCGTCTGATCGGCTGGCACCCACAAGCGCTGAGAAACAATGTCGCCAGGGTTTGCGGCAGGTGGAACGTTAGCTCCGTAGTTGTGGGCTGGCGGGCTAAGTTGTGGCAGGAGATTGCCTGTTGTAAAGAGGCGGCCAGTCGCTGGCGGTCCTGGTGCTCAGATTGGCCAACAGCGATCCGAGTGAGTTACAATTATATAAGGTGTCGTTGTGAAGAGTAAATTTTCTGCCGCGGAGTGGGTGGACTTGCAAGTTATGGCCCTGTGGGTGCTGATACGTGTGGCCTCTGCGGATGGAGCTATGAGCGCTAATGAGTGGAAACGGATGTTGGCTATTCTGAAAAATTTTTCCACGGCTGACACATTGATCGGGCAACTAACGCGCAGCATCACCTACGCTAAGCTCCCAAAACTTGAGGGGCTCACCCCTAACTTTCGCAAACGGATTCCGGCAGTGCGTGCTATGTTAATCGAGCGTTTAGGCGCTGCGGACCACGGGTTGTTGGTAGCTGGCCTGATGGCAATGGCTGTGCAAGTAGCCCAAGTTGAGGGGCGCACAGACCCACGGCTGGCCAACAGTATCAGTCTTGAGGAGCAGGATGTTTTGCTCAAGCTGGCGGCTGACCTTTCATAGGACCTGCATTACCCCGCGGTAGACAAGCAGCCTTGCGTTTGCGTGAAAGCTAGAGATCAGATTTTGCGAGCGTACAATCACGCGCCAAATAATTAAGGTCAAATAAACAAAAAAAAGCGCAAGCGCGCCAGAAGGCGGAGCTTGCGCTTTTGTGTTGCAGGTCGTTGGCTTAGTAGCGCTTTCCGCCGCCGCTACCGCCGCTCGGCCGGCGCGAGAAGCCGCCCGGGCGATCCTCTTTTGGTTTGGCGACATTCACAGTCAGGGCACGGTTGCCCAACTCGTGATTGTGGAACATAGTTATGGCCTTCTGGGCCGTCTCTGGCGTGTCCATCTCCACAAACCCAAACCCTTTCGACCGTCCCGTGTCACGCTCTGTGATAATCGCCACCGATTTAACATCACCCGCTTGGGAAAACAAGCTTCTCAGCTCATCCTCTGTGCACTGATAAGACAGGTTCCCCACGTATAGTTTCGCTTGCATGATCGATACTCAACTCCTAGCCCTTGGGCACTAACTACAGCTTCTCCGATACGATGCGCTTGGGCCATGCAACTGCGAACTGGCGGTCAAGTCGACGAGCCCCTAGTTTACTACCGAAATAGGAAAATATGCAAGGGCAAATCCAGCTAGTTTTGCGGAAGAACATGAACGGCGTCGCGGTGATCTTGCGGCGGGGCGCCGCGTTTCCTGCAAAATACAAGCCGGAGGGCAAATGTGTGGCCTCCGGCTTCGGCTGTCGGGGCGAGAGGATTTGAACCTCCGACCCCCTGACCCCCAGTCAGGTGCGCTACCAGGCTGCGCCACGCCCCGCAGAATGAGCAGTATAGCACGGTGGCGCTACCGCGTGCCCAGTTCCCCCGCCAGCTTGTCTGGTTTGTGCTGATAGTCACTCCGGTCGCGAATGCCGGACGCAAGTTCCGTCAAGATGACATTGAGACGATGGTTGACGGGTGCATTCGCTCCGCAGCCAAGCGCATGGCGCTGTACGGCACCATTGAGCCAGCCGACTTCGCTGCGGCTGCGGCCAGCGCTGAGGTCGTTGTGCAATGAGGGCATTTTGCCACCGCGGCCGCGGCCCACCTGGCCGGCGAGGAAGCCGTGATACCAGACAGCCGGCAGCAAATTAATTGCAGTTGCCAGCAAGCGCACGCGCATGCCCGGTAGATTTACAACCGGAATGTTTAGCTTGCGCATTACAAGCAATGTCTCGCGCAGCGCTGCAATTTCGACTCGGTACAAACCGGCGTGCGCAAACACCGCACTCGGCGCAAGATCACAGATGGCGCTCGTAGCATTGCCCAGCATGTTTGTGAGCAGCTTTGACCACTTCATCGCGCGCGCATCAGCAAAAAGCTGCACGCGCATCTCTGTGGTTTGCAGTGCCGCCGCCAGCCGCATGGCGAGCGAGCTGCCAGCGGCAAGCCCCACGCCACGGATGCGCTCCACGCTTACGCTGCCCGGCGCAGTTTGCGATGCAGCTGTCGTCACTGTGCCAGCAATGACGCGGGTGCTGCCGAAGCGCTCTTGGAGCAGCGCCTCATTGTCGACGCCATTCTGCAGGCACACGATGGGTGGCAGGCCGCTGCCGGCGGCTTGCAGCTGCAGCGCCGCGTTTGCAGTGTCGTAGCTTTTCACCGCCAGCAGCACGCAGTCAAAAGGCTGCTGGCCTACTACCAAAGCCGGATCTGCAGCCAGGGTCGGGCGTGCAACATGGATTGTGTACGATTTGTGCAGCACCGTCAGGCCCTGTGCCTGCAGCAAAGCCATTGCTGCGGGACGTACAAGAAAGGTCACGCGCTGGCCAGCTTGGGCAAGGTGCGCGCCGACCAGGGTGCCAATGGCACCGCTGCCAAAAACCAACACGTTCAGCGGGCTATCCATTGCGTGCTGATCAGATGCGGACTGTGATTTCGCTGCCCACGAATCCCGAGTTGCCGTTCAAGAAATCCTGGATTGGCATCGCGCGCTTGCCAGCGGGCTGCACCACTTCCAGCAAGAGCCAGTCCTGTCCTGTGCCAATTGCCGCGCCTGCTGCGTGCGCAATCACGCGGCCGGGAATAGCACTGCCAGGGATGGCGCGCGCTGCCAATACTTTTAGCGCTGCGCCGTTCCAAAGAAAGTGCGCGCTCGGCCACGGTTGCATGGCGCGGACGCGCAACGCCAGCTCAAACGCCGGCTTGCCAAAATCCAGCAGCCCATCCTTTTTGGTGAGCTGCGGTGCATAGGTTGCAAATTGCGCGTCTTGCGGAACAGCTTTTATTTTCCCCTCCAAATATGCAGGCAGCATCGCGCACAGGGTTTCGGCGCCGAGAGCGGCCAACTCCTGCGTGAGGCTGCCGCCATCGTGATCGGGCCTGATGTTTAGGATGCGCTGTTCAAGCACTGCGCCGGTATCCAAGCCTGCGTCCATGCGCATGATGGAGACGCCGGTGGTTTTGTCTCCGGCGAGGATGGCGGCAGCCACCGGTGCTGCACCTCGGTGCCGCGGCAGCAGCGATGCATGAATGTTCAGGCAGCCATGTGTGGGAAGTTGCAGCAGGGCGGAACTGAGCAGTTGTCCGTACGCCGCCACCACAATCAAATCCGGCGCCCACTCCACGATTTGTGCGTGCGCAGTTGCGTCGCGCAGGCGTGCGGGGGAAATGACCGGCAGGCCACAACGCTGTGCTTCGAGCTTTACCGCGCCCGCGGCTGGCTGGCGCCCGCGTCCGGCAGGGCGGTCGGGTTGCGTCACGGCGCCCGCTACCGGCCATTGTTCAAGCAACTTCCGGAGTGCAGGCACCGCAAACTGCGGCGTGCCCATGAATACAATGCGCATAAAATGATTTTAGCATTTGGCTCAGCTAAAATTCCGTAGTGCCATGTTTGATTTTTGTGTATGCGTGGGCGTTGCAGAGGCTGGATGTTGAGCGGCCGGTCTGATACTCCCGGTGCGCGGGCTGCGGCAATAAAAACCTGGCGTGTAAGTCCCCTGATCAGTGCGGAGGCGCGCACCGCATTGCGGCGCTGGCAGGATGAGCCCGTAATTCAGCAGCTGTTTTTTAATCGCAGCCTCACGACTGAGTCCGAAGCAATGGCTTTCGTGCAGCGCAGCCAGCTGGTTGCAGCCGATGTGATGCTGCTACCGGACATGCCCGCCGCGGTGGAAAGAATTGTGGCTGCAATTGAGCAGCGCGAGCGCATCGTGATCTATGGTGATTATGATGTGGACGGGGTGACCGCAACGGCTTTGCTGGTGCTGCACTTGCAGCAGTATGCCGCTGATGTACACCCTTATATTCCGCGTCGCGATCTGGAAGGGTACGGGCTCAACAACCCGGCGTTGGAGGAGATTGCTGCAGACGGCACGAAGCTCGTAATCAGCGTAGACTGCGGCGTGCGCTCGTTGGCGGAGGCAGACCGCGCGCGCGAGCTGGGAATGGATTTGATCATCACTGACCATCATTCAGTGGGCGAGGCACTTCCTATAGCGATCGCTGTGATCAACCCCAAGCGCTTGGACCATGCATATCCGGAACGCAATCTATCCGGCGTTGGGCTGGCGTACAAGCTTGCCCAGGCCCTGCAGCAGCGATTGCCGCTGGCTGCAAGTGCGACGCAGTGCGAGTCGCTGTTGGATTTGGTGGCTCTTGGATCTGTGGCGGATCTGGCCCCCCTGTCTGGCGAGAACCGATCATTGGTATGGCGCGGCTTGCAGCGCATCAACCAACACCAGCGGGCAGGTATTGCAGCACTTTTGATGGCGGCGCGGCGGCGGGGCAGTGCGGTGGATGCCGGCACGATTGCGTTTCAGCTTGGGCCACGGCTGAATGCTGCCGGCCGGCTGGATACGGCTCTGGACGCCTACCAGCTGCTGGTAACAACGGATGTTGGCGAAGCGGAACGGTTGGCGCAGGCGCTGGAGTCTCTCAATCGGGACCGGCAACAGCAAACAATTGAGATCACGCAGCGCGCACTGCAACAAGCACTGGCTGGCGGTGCAGGGGAATTAATTTTGTTTGCAGTGGACGAATCTTTCAATAGTGGAATTGTGGGCTTGGCGGCAGCGCGCGTGCAGGAGCAGGCTTACCGGCCGGTGCTTGTTGCGCAGCGAGAGGTGGATCAAATACGCGGATCCGCACGCAGCATTGCCGAGTTTCACATCACTGAAGCGCTGGATGGCTGCGCGGATCTGCTGGTGCGGTACGGTGGCCATGCTGTGGCTGCGGGCTTTACACTGCTCCCCCACAACTGGGACGCGTTTGTGCAGCGCATGCGTGCGATTGCGGAAGCCAAACTGGGCGGGCTGACATTGCGGCCGCAACTTCGTGTAGATGCGGAAGTGAGTGTCGCCGACCTTACGGTCCGGCTTGCGCGCCAAATGGAGTTCTTTGAGCCAACCGGTTTCGGAAATCCTGCGCCGGTTTTTGCCGCACGCAATGTCAGCGTGGCATCAGTCCGCCGCATCGGCACGAACGGGCAGCACTTGAAGCTGCAGCTGCGCCAGGCGGGCAGTGCCACTGTTGAGGCGGTTGCTTTTGGGGAGGGTGCGGCCGCGGACACAATGCCGAAGCAAATTGACGTTGCATTTCATCTGGAGCTGAACGAGTGGCAGGGGAGGCGCAGCGTGCAGCTCAGGCTGCGCGATTGGCAGCCGGCCACTTGATAAGCCAGGCGGCGCACCAGAGCAGTGCTCCCGCCACGCTCAGCATCAACCCGTAGCGCCAGCTGTCCGGCGCGTAAATAAAACTGACCGAGTGTGCGCCGGGGCTGAGGTTCACCGTGCGCAACAACCCGTTGGCAGTTTCGATGGGCGCCGCCGCACCATCAACAGTTGCGTGCCAGCCTGGATAGTTGGCATCGGCCAGCACCAAATGGGCCGCGGTCGTGGCGCTGGTCTGCACATCAATGCGCTGGGCACTGTACAGCGTGACTGCAGCTGAACCGGCAGGCTGCGAAAGTTCTGTGACGGGCAGTGCGTACACAAGATACGCTCGCGGCCACGCATCGAGGTTCTCGTAAACTTTTACGTCACCGGAATGCGCAACCCGATAGGGCAGGGCCGCGAGCGGTTTAAATGTGCGACTGGGTGTGTGCACCAAAGTAGCGCTGCGCAGGATAGCGCTGCCCTTGCTGGCGTACAGCTCTACCTTGGCAACTGCTGCTAGGGTGGCAAACTTGAGCGTTCCCGTTCCAGCGCGCTGCAAACTTTCGGGAACTGCTAATTCGAACGCGGCGCCGGCTTCCGGCGTGATGCGCGCCATCACAAGAGTTGGCTCAGTTGCAATAACGGTTTCCAGAATCAGTGCCAGGCCGTCGGCAAGGAACGGCGGTGTTACCGGCAGCGCTGTGTTTGGCGCGTTCAAAATCTGGCGTGCGAACTGCCGGTCGAAATATATGCCGTCCAGCCATACATCGTTGCTCTTGTCGGTGATCAGCCAGCGGGTGTTGGTGATATTCAAGAGCCATGCCGGGGGCAGAGCTTTCAAGCGCTCGCGCAGTCTGCCATCGGGCACGTCGATTGCGGGATCGGCCAGTTGGGCGGCAAACTGAGCGTACGAACGCGTTGGCAGCAGGCCGCCATCATAGCCATCAAGCGTTGGAATGTTCCATGCCAGCGGCAGGTTGGGTGACAGCAGTTCTTTGGACTTGGCAGCCGTGATGGCATCCACAAGCGCGGTGGATGTGATGTCTGGCGCCAGCATTGAGCGCATTTCGGTCAAGTCGCCCGGATCGTACGTGAGTTCTGAGAGTGACAACATGCGCGCTGCTGGCAGGGATGCGCTTTGCGCCCGCAGTATTTCCAGTACTGCGGGACGCATGCTGTTGTAGGCATCCGGTGTGGTCGGGTTGTTGACGGGAAGCGGGGCGCTTGCAAGGAACAACTCGAGCACAAGCAGCGCAATCAGAGCTGGCTTGCGGAAGTGCGCCAGACGCGCGGAGTCAGATGCAAATATAGCAAGCCCGAGGGCAGCAGCCAGCAGCCACGCAGCCAGCTCAGAAGGGAGCGGCATGCCAAGCGGGCCGGTTTCGCCGGCAGGTGTGTGGCTTGCGCCCGCGATGGTCCCCATGACCAATCCGGCAATGGCAGCGCCGGCGCACCAGCTTGCGCGCTTGATTTGACTGCGGGTGAGTTGAGCGAGATTGCCGATGCCGGTGCCGGCAAGTAGCGCGCCGCCCAATGCCCACAGTGCCAGCCAGCGCACGGGCGCGCGGAACAGGGTCAAGCCCGGCACCAACCGCACGAGCAGCCAATACAGGGGATTGAAGCCGCCTAGTGCCAGCAGCAAGCCGCTGGCTGTGAGTGCGGCGCTTGCGAGCAGCGCGCGGCGCGCTGCCGGGCGCCGCGCTGGTGCGGCGAGGCCGGCTGCAATTAGCAGTAACCCGGTGCAGCCCACGTAGGCCACGTACTCGGTGAAGAGTGCGCGGGTGAAGTTGGGCAGCAACGCCCGGCCAAGCACAAGCGGCGAGAGAGAAAATGAAAGGCTTTCGCGCATACCCAGGCCGGCGCTGCGCAGCGACTCGCCGCTCAACTCCAGCGCTGGCACGAGCTGTGCGCCAGCCAGCATGGCTGCGCCACACAAGAAAGGCGCGCAGCGCAGCAAGGCAACCGCCGCCCTGCGGACAGCAGCCGCTACGGCTGGCGGCGACTTGGGCGCAGGCAGTGAAGCAGCGCGTTTGGTTGCAAGCGCAGCACTGGCAATCCAGATTGCGGCCCCAACCAGTGTGATGAATACAGTTTGCGGGTGGCCGGCAATAACTTGCAGAGCGACTACCAGGCACAGGAGCAGGCCCGTACGTTTAGAGGCGCGAAGAAACGCCGTAGCAAATGCCAGATGCAAAACCCACGGCATCCACGCGAGCGATTGCAGCTGATTTATTTGCTCGGCTTTTCCAAGCAGGCTGCCGCCCAAGGCAAACAGTAGGGCAGCCACGGCTGCGCCAGTCGCGTCGAGCTGCAGCGTGCGTCGCGCAAGCCAGTAAGTTCCTGCGCTTGCCAGTAGCAGGTGCGCAATGAATGAGACTTTGTACGCCGTTGGGGTGTTGAAGCCAATGATCAGCCAGTTGGGCGGATAGAGCACCGCAGTCTGCGGATTTGCAAGGAAGGGCACGCCCATGAACAAAAACTGATTCCAGAGCGGCACTGTGGCAGTGCGCAGAGCCTGGGCACGGTGCTCCCAGTGCGGGTACTGATAGAGCAGTACATCACCGCGGGCAAGAATCAAGTTGGTGAACGTGAGCTTCCACAAAAAAAGTGGCACTGCGGCCAGCGCCAAGCCTAACCCGAGTGCGGGCTGGATGCGCGCCAGTGCACGCGTGCGCAACGTTGTGCCTGGCCCGGCCATCACTTTGCAACCAACTGGTAGAGCATAAACGAGTGGGAGCCGTCGCGGCGCGTGGTGTTCAGCAGGGGCACTAAGCTGTATCCGGCAGCAGCGATGGCACTCTGCATTTCGGCGGATGGCTCCCAGCTGGGCGCCACAAAATAACGCGGGCTGGCGCTGCCAAATGTGCGCAGGTCTGTCGTGAGATTGGCGGGGCCTTGTTGCCAGCTGACGTGGAGCGGGCCATGGTCAAGATAAAACTTCCATTGCCAGCTCAGCCAGTGGTCGTAGAGCACACTGCCCGCGGGAGCTGAGCGCAGCACTGCGGCCACGCGCTCGATGCCATCGTACGCGCCATGATCGCCGCCGAGAGCGTAGCCTGAGGCACTTGCGCGCAGGCTGGCGGGCAGCACGGTTGCCAGCAATGCGATGCAGGCCACAGCCAGCGCGTGCAATGCACGCGACGGGTTGTGGCTTTGCAGCCAATCGGTTGCAGCACCCAGCGGCGCGGCCACCAGCATCAGTGCAAACGGCGCAAGCGGAACAAAGTAGCGATCCCACAGGTTAAATTCCAGCAGCCAGTACGCAGCAAGGTATGCACCGACGAAACCCAGAATGACCAAGTTAGCCGTGGTGCGCAGCGGCCAATCTGATGTGGTCAGGCAGTGTACCGGCAACCAGATACTGTAAGCCACTAGCAGCGTGTTTAGCGCGGGCGCGCCTGCCATCATTGCGGCCAGGCCGGCAAGCTGCTGCCAGCGCGGCAGCATCTCAGCGGACCGGATGAAGCGACCCGGCATGTTGTCGGCGTAACCCTGCTCCCAAAATCCAATCGGGGCAGCGCGCAGGTAATCCCAAACGTAAACCGCCACAAACGCGGCCAGCAATGGTGCAAACCAGTTGCGCAGTTGCCGTACGCGGCCGTGCGTGCCCAACGCGGGCACTTGTAGCAGCAGGCCAAGCGCCATCACAAGCGGCAAAAAGAGCAGGGCGGACTGCTTGCACGCGTAGGCAGCCGCGAACGCGCTGCCGGACCACACCCAGTGCCCGCGCAGTACCAGCAGCAGGCTGGCAAGCACCAAACAACCCAGCAGTGCGTCGATGAAGAGGGTGGCACCAAATGAGATCGCAAGCGGAGAGAGTGCCAGCAGCAGGCCGGCAAAGATACCCGCTGGCGGGCCAAGTAGCTTGCGCGCGCAGCCGGCTGCGAGTGCAATGCTGATTGTGCTGGCAGCGAGGGCGGGCAGGCGCAGCGCCAGCTCCGCCAAAAGGACACCGTAGCGCGCTTTGGCGCCAAGCATGTTTAACGCCGCCGCGCCCAAATAAAGGGCCAGCGGCGGCTTATCAACTACTTCTTGCGAGAGCCAGACATCGCGGGCGTCAGCAATCCGCAGCGCAAAGCCGGCGTACAGGCTTTCATCCGGGTGGAATCGGTTTGTGGCGAGCAGCGCTGCTCGCAGCGCAAAGCCTGACAGCACTATGCCAGCCAGTGCCGAAAGAAAAAATGTTTGAGCCTGGCTCCTGCGCGCCAGATTACTCATATATAATGGTGGCAGAGTCTGTCGTGCGCCGATGCGCACGCATATAGCATTCGCGGAGGCAGCGCCATGGCTGATTTTCTGTCACGCCCGTGGATCAAGGTCTACGATGCTGGTCTTGGTGCATCGCTCGAGCCATATCCCCCCGAATGCCTGCATGTTCAATTGGAGCAGACTGCTATAAAGCATGCGGACAGGGTGGCATGTATTACATCGGGTCGCATTCCGGTGGCCGGCCGGTTAGGTGCAGACTTAACCTGGTCGCAAATTAACTCTGCGAGCGGACAGCTGGCGGCAGCTCTTGCAGAGCTGGGCGTGCGCAAGGGTGATGCGGTTGCGCTGATCCTGCCCAACTGTGTGCAGTTCATAGTGGCATTCTATGCCATCCTCAAGGCGGGCGGGGTGGTGGCTGCAATCAACCCCACGTATCCGCCGGACCGCATGGTTCATCAAGTAAACGACTGCGGCGCGTGTGTGCTCATTTGCCTCACACCCTTTTACAGCGGCTTCAAGCAAATTCAAGCTCAAACAAAAGTAGAGCGCGTAATTGCCACGCGGACCCGGGAATATCTGCCGCCTGCGGTGGGCATGTTATTTAAACTGGTGCGCGAGAAGAAGAGCGGCCACTATCTTGGCAGTCTGTTTGCGGGCGACCTGTGGTTCCAGGATTTATTGCGCCACGGAAAAGGCCTTGCCTTTCATCCGCCCACGATGGATGCTGCGCGGGATGTTGCCATCTACCAGTACACGGGCGGGACAACCGGCGTTGCCAAAGGCGCAATGGCCACGCACCGGGCGCTGGTGGCAAACACGCATGCAATGCAGCGCTGGCTGGGGGCCGCGCACCTCGCTGATGAGCGCCTGCTTGGCGCGATACCGTTTTTTCATGTGTATGGCATGGTGGCCGTGCTGGCCTTCGCTGCAAGCAGTGGCGGCTGCATTATTCTAGTTCCCAACGCACGCGACATTCCTGATGTGGTGGACAATATTGCGGCCTGGCGGCCCACTGTCTTCTGCGGCGTGCCCGCGCTGTTCAATGCAATCAGCCTCAATCCGCGCGTCAGCAGCCGTGAAGTAGGCCTTGGCTCTCTCAAGGCATGCTTTAGCGGCTCGGCACCGCTGGCGCCTTCAGTGAAGCAGCGGTTTGAGGAGCTTTCCGGTGCGCCGCTGCGCGAAGGCTTTGGCATGAGCGAAACGCCGACCGCAACGCACGGAAACCCGATGGGCCGGCCGGGCAAGGACCAGTCGATTGGCGTTCCTTTCCCCGATATTGAGTGCCGCATTGTGAGTCTCGATGATGAGCGCACAGAGTTGGGAGTGGGTGAGGTGGGGGAAATGATCATCCGCGGCCCCAACATGATGCTGGGCTACTTGAACCTGCCGGATGAGACAGCAATCGCCTTGCGCGACATGCGTGATGGAGGTCCGCCGTGGTTGTTCACAGGGGATATTGCGCGTATGGACGCCGAGGGCTTCTTTTATATTGTGGATAGAAAAAAAGACATGGCGCTTATTGGCGGTTTTAACGTGTATCCCACTACTGTGGAAAAAGTGCTTGCCAGTCATCCGGCTGTGGGCGAGGTAGGGGTGACGCGCATGCCACATCCGGAGCAGGATGGAGCGGAAGTACTGCTGGCAGCAATTGTGCTGCGGGCGGGCCAAAGCGCCACGCCGGCCGAGCTGGTGCAGTTTCAGCAGGGGCATTTGGCACCGTACGAGATTGCGCGCCGGTTTGCATTTCTGCCTGAGCTGCCAAAGACGGCGATAGGCAAAACATTGCGCAGAGAATTGCTCGCGGCAGCGCAGCAAAATATTGCGATCGGATAGGCGGCTCACATGCCGGCATTGGTGGCGTCACTGCTAACGCAGGCGTACACCGTCGCCGGCTGGCATCGGATGCTATACTTCGAGCGTGAAGATGTTGTTAGAAACAGCTGCGCTGCGGTATGTAGGCGTTCCCCGGCTGCTGATCTGCCCTAATTGTCTCTCACTTACAAAACACAAAGTTTTCCAAGAGGCTGACTGCGTTACGGTTTTGGGCGTGCCGGTTGCACGGCGCCTGCGCCGTGAAATTTTGGAGTGCGAAGGGTGTGGCGATAGTCACGAAGTGCCCGGAATTCTGGCTGGCGGCGGGATTGAGCAGGCTGGCACGCGGGAAAAGCCACGGGGCGGCAAGCGCTCCCCGGTGTTGCGGTTTTTGCTAATCGCCGGGTTGCTGGTGCTGACCTTCGCATCGCTGATAGGTGTGATTCTACTGATTCCCCGCCTGAGCTAGTAAGTTTAGATTGCATTCGCGCCCATCCGAATAGCTTCGTCCCTGTCGGTCGTTCTGGATTTCTGTGTGGCTTGCATAGGTCCGTGGGTTGAAAAGCGCTCCCAGAGTCTGATCGGCGTTTCCCTGAAACTGCGTTGGCATCAAGTGCCATGGCAGATAGTTTTTAGTCTGATCCGAAGCCCCCTGTAATGAGCTCCAATTTACCGGCACAACAAAATCCTCGTGAGCAAATGTATGCGGCGTTGACTGCAGCGCAACGTGCTTTGGTGCGGGATATTGCCACACTTGGCGCTGAGTCTGGAGTGGGGCTGTACATTGTCGGCGGGTTTGTGCGGGATTTGCTGCTGGGGGTCGCCGGGCGCGAGGTGGATCTCGTGGTTGAGGGCGATGCGATTGGATTTACGCAGACGCTGGCCTCGCGACTGGGCGGCCGCGTGACGCCCCATCAGCGCTTTGGCACCGCCAAGTGGCGTCTGCCGCGCGAACTCGCCACTGCCTGCGGTTGGACCGTGCTTGATTTTGTAATGGCGCGAAGCGAAAGCTATGCACGTCCGGCTGCACTACCCGTAGTTATGCGGGCAGCTATTCGAGACGATTTGCTGCGGCGCGATTTTACGATCAATACGCTGGCGATTTGCCTGGATGCGAAGCGCGCCGGCGGCGTGCTTGATTTCTGTGGCGGGGCTGCGGATCTGCAACAGCGCCAGATAAATGTCTTGCATCCGCGCAGCTTTGCGGATGATCCGACGCGCATGTTGCGCGCGGTACGCTTCGCCGAGCGGTTGGGTTGCGTACTCTCACCGGCCACTCTGCAGCTGATTGAGCCGGCTTGTGCGCATGTTGTGGCGCTCAGCAGCGACCGGCTGCGCCATGAACTGCAGTTTGTCTTGGACGAGAAACATCCAGCAGGCGTGCTGGCGCGGTTGGATGGTTTTGGTCTGCTGGCCGCGATTCACCCCGCCTTGGCGAATACCGCAGATGCCTGGCTCGCGGACAAGCTCATGTCTGCTGAAGCTGCTGGCGGACCGGCAGAGGTGTACTGGTTGTTGTGGCTGTATCGGTTGTCGGGTGAAGCATCGCAGGCGGTGGCGCAGCGCTTGCGCTTGCCCCTGCACCTTACGGTGGCGTTGCAGCAAGCGCATCAGCTGGGCGCTCAGCGTAATCTAGGGCGCAAGCAGGCCAACAGCAAGATTGTTGGCCTGCTCACGGGGGTTCAGGATTGGGCGCTGGCGGCGCTTGTAATTGCCGCCGAGGATGAGCAAGTGCGCAGAAACATTGAGCGCTACCGGGCCGATCTGCGCCACGTCAAACCGTTGGTAACCGGGCACTTGTTGCGCGCCCGCGGATTGGCAGCTGGCCCGCGGTATTCCAAAGTGCTTGCGCGCCTGCGCGATGCGTGGCTGGATGGCGAGATCCATGACGCCGCGGGGGAGCTCGCGCTGCTTGACCGCACTTTGATGCAACCCTAGTGGACGATGCCCGCCGCCCGCGGTAAGCTAGCACTTAGTAGGCCCTCCCCATATGGGGTGGGTAGGAGATATTATGAAGACATACACAAAACAAGCATTGTTGCACCGCGCAAGGAGCATTGGCGGCCACATGCGCAGTGTTGATCGCATGCTTGATGAGGACGGTTATTGCATCGATGTTATTAAGCAGGTGCAAGCGGTGCAGTCGGCGTTGGCGAAACTGAGCGAGGCGGTACTGGCGAATCATATGCATACCTGTGTTACGACTGCGATTCGGGGCACGAAACAGTCAGAGCGGACGCGGGTAATTAAGGAGATTGTGGATGTTTACCGGATCGGTGCGCGTTAAAACAATGCGGTTCTATTCTCTATTGCTTGGCGCTATTGCGGCTGTCTTGATCGCGGGGTGCAGTGCGCCGCCGCTTGAAATCGCGCTTGAAGCCTCGGATATGGCTTATTCAGTGGGCGAGCTGCGCGCAGTGGCGGGGCAGCCGGTGCGCCTAACGTTTCTCAACGCAGGCGCGCTTGAACATGATTTCAATATTGGCGAAATCAAGATCAGTGGATTCAAATACGTTGAAGGGGGAATGGGCACGCATGATCACGGTCCAGCACCTGCTGATGCAGCGCCGCAGTTGCATGTAATGGCGAGGCCTGGCGCACGGGCCGTTGCGGTATTTACACCGCTCGAAGCGGGGCGCTACGAATTTTTCTGCTCTACCGAAGGGCATGAGCAAGCGGGCATGTACGGGACGCTGGTTGTGCAGTAGCGTTTGAATTAGTTTTGAATACCGCAAATAATTTGGAGCACTATGAACACTAATCAAATGAGTATCCCGGCAATATCATGCGGACACTGCAAGCTGACTGTGGAACGCGAGGTATCTGAGTTGGCGGGCATTTCCAAGGCTACTGTGGATGTGGATCTCAAGCAGTTAACTGTTGAGTTTGAAACTCCAGCCACGCTCGCGCAAATACAAGGTTTGCTGCAAGAAATTGGGTATCCGGTAGCTTCCTAGTCCAATGCGGTTTGTAAGTACCGCGTAAGATGGCTACCGAGCATTTGGTGCTGCCCATTACGGGCATGACATGTGCGAACTGCGCCGTCACGATTGAGCGCAGTTTAAAGCGGGTGGACGGAGTACAGTCTGCCACTGTAAATCTTGCCAGCGAACGCGCCACTTTTGCATTTGATGGCCGGCAAGTGCAGGCGGTGGACCTGATCGCCAAGCTCGAACGGATTGGCTACGGCGTGGCTACAACCGTGCAGCAGCTGGCTGTGCATGGTTTGGTCGACGATAACGACGCGCGGGTGCTTGGCCGGGCATGGAAACAGCTGCCCGGCATGCGCCAGTCCTCAATTAACTTTGCGGCAGAGAGTGCGCGCGTGGAGTTCATTCCCACGCTGGTGGCGCTGGAAGACATGCGCAGCGCTGCGCAGCGCCTCGGTTTCGCCGTGGCCGCATTGGCTGGTGATGCCGCCGACAGCGAAGACCAGGCGCGCGCCGCAGAGACCGCGCGCCGCACTCGGCGCCTGTTGGTTGGCGTTGTTTTCACCGTGCCATTGTTTTTGCTTTCCATGGCTAATGATTTCGCGTTATTGCCGTTGGCTGTCGGCCACTCGCCGTCGTTTGCGTTGCTGCTGGGCATATTGGCCAGCCCAGTTCAGTTTTATTTTGGCTGGCCGCACTATGTTGCAGCCCTGAAGTCGGTGCGCAATGGAGCAGCCAACATGGATGTGTTAATTGTGCTCGGCAGCTCCACGGCTTACTTCTACAGCCTGGTGGTGCTGGTTGGCAGCAGTGCGGGTTGGGAGGGAGTGCCGCACCATACCTACTTTGAAACTGCGGCGATGATCATTACGCTGATCGGGGTGGGAAAGCTGCTGGAGGCGCGTGCCAAAGGCCGCGCTTCCGCGGTGATCCGCCGCCTGCTGGCATTGCAACCACTCATGGCACGCCTTGTGCGGGCTGGTGCTGAAGTGGATGTGCCGGCAGGCACGGTGCAGGTTGGCGATATTGTGCTCGTGCGTCCCGGCGAGCGCATCGCTGTTGACGGTCTGATTGTCGAGGGCTTCTCCACCGTTGACGAGTCGATGCTTACCGGCGAAGCATTGCCTGCGGAAAAAAGCGTGGGTGCCAGCGTGTTTGGTGCCACACTCAACCGGCAGGGCGCGTTCAAGTTCCGGGCAACCAAGGTTGGGGCCGAGACCGCACTGGCAAACATAGTGCGGCTGGTGCAAGCTGCGCAAGATAGTAAGGCGCCCGTGCAAGCGTTGGCAGACCGGGTCTCAAGGATTTTTGTGCCGGCCGTGGTGCTGCTTGCGCTGCTTACATTTTTGGGTTGGTACCTCGCAGCCGGCGACGTTAGCCGGGCTCTGATCAACATGGTGGCGGTGCTGGTGATTGCCTGCCCGTGCGCGCTGGGTCTTGCAACACCAACTGCAATAATGGTTGGGGCGGGCCGCGGCGCAGAGCTGGGCATCCTGTTTCGCAACAGCGAAGCATTGGAGCATGCTGGCAAAGTGGGCACTGTGGCACTCGACAAAACCGGAACGCTAACGCGCGGCCGGCCAACCGTAACGGATATTTGCATTGCAGGTGGCGCGCGCTGGTCGGCAGATGAGATTTTGCAGCACGTGGCATCTGCGGAGCGACGCAGTGAGCACCCGCTTGGCGAAGCCGTGGTGGCTGGTGCCACCGAGCGCGGCTTGAGCTTGTTTGAGCCCGGCGAATTTGAGGCGCTTGCAGGGCGCGGAATATCCGCGGTTGTAAATGGCAGCCGCTTGCTCGCCGGCAACCGCCGCTTGATGGCGGACAGTGAAGTGGATGTTGAATGTTTGCATGCGCGGGCGTCCGCGTTGGAGCAGCAGGCCAAGACAGTTATCTTTGTATCCATCGATGGAGATGCTGCCGGCTTGGTGGCGGTGGCCGATGCAGCCAAACCCGAGGCGCAGGATGCACTTGCTGCACTGCGCCACATGCAAGTCAATGTTGTCATGTTGACCGGTGACAACGCCCGGACTGCGAAGGCGTTGGCGCAGGAGCTGGGTGTAGATCGGGTGGTGGCGGAGGTGCTGCCCGCGCAAAAGCTGGAAGCCATCCGGGACCTGCAGGCGCTGCCGCAAGCGGCGCCGGTTGCAATGGTTGGAGATGGAATCAACGATGCGCCGGCGCTCTCCCAAGCGGATGTGGGCATGGCGATTGGAGCTGGCTCGGATGTGGCGCTGGAGGCCGGGCATATCACGCTGATGAGCGGCGACTTGCGGGGAATTGGGCGGGCCATCTTGCTTTCGCGCGCGACGATGCGCACCATCCGGCAGAATTTGTTTTGGGCTTTTGCATACAATACGCTATTGATCCCGGTGGCGGCTGCCGGATTGCTGCAACCGGTGCTGGCAGCTGCCGCAATGGCCTTCAGCTCGCTGTTTGTGGTTACAAACAGCTTGCGGCTGCGGCGCGTGCGCCTTTCGTGAGGTTCCGGTGGCGGTCGGGCGCGCGTGAGCTTGTATAATTTCGAGGGAATGGCGGGCAAGCTTCACCGGCGTGATTTTCTTAAGCTGGCTTCGCTGGCTGTGGTCGGTATTGCTGCTGCGCCGCTGGAACTGCGGCGTCCGCTGCCCGCACTAGCGCAGGGGACTGGTGCGCGCTTTGGGCGGGTAGCCATTGACTTTGGCTTTGTGCGTGCGCGCCCAGCGCAGGACGGGCGCATTGTCAGCAAATTGCTGCGCGATGATGTGGTGCCAATCGTGCGGGATGTTGTTGGCAAGGGCCTGAATCCTGCTAATCACATCTGGTTCGAGGTTCCCAACGGTTACATCTATTCCACCGCCATGCAGGTGGTGCGCAACGAACCAAATGAGCCGCCGCGCTCACTGCCGGCGGAGGGCCTGTACGGCGAGGTAACAGTGCCATTTGCCGATGCGCGTAGTGAACCCAGCGCCAATGCGGCTACGCCATACCGGGTTTACTACTCTGCCGTGTTCCAAGTTCATGGTGTGCAACAGGCGCCTGACGGCAGCCATTGGCTGCGGGTCAAGGACGATGCTGACGTAAAGCTGTGGCTGCCCGCCCACATTCTGCGCCCAATGACACCAGCCGAAATTACGCCAATCAACCCGCATGCGGATGGAAAGTTGATTGTGGTGAATCTCGCCCGCCAGACATTGTCCGCGTTCGAGGGGGCGCACGAGGTTTTTCGCTGTCTGGTTTCAACCGGCAAACATTATGTGAAGGATGGGAAATGGGTGGAAGCTCAGACTACGCCAGTAATTACTGCGCCAATCTGGAGCAAGCGCTTGACCCGCCACATGCAGGGTGGCTCGGCAACAGCTGGCTGGGATATCCCGGGCGTACCGTTTGCAGCTTTTTTTTCCAGCAATGGAGCTGCAGTGCATGGCGCATTCTGGCACAACCATTTTGGCCAGCCGCGCACCGCCGGATGCATCAACTGTCAGCCTGAGGCAGCGCGTTGGATTTTTCGCTGGACTTTGCCAAAGGTTGACTACATGCCAGGGTTTGTGAACTCGCCTTGGCCAGGCGGCACACGCATACAAATTGAGCCGGGAGTGGCTTAGGCACCAACCAAGTTAGGGTTGTATTTTTTCACAGGAGCAAATTGGTTACGGGTTTGGAGTGAGCCACCCTGAAGCAGGTTTGGGCAACAGCTCGCAACAAGGCATACAATCTCAGGGTAAAGCGATGCACTCGAGCGCTGGTGGTCGCTGGGGCTGCATTTGGAGCTTAGCAATGCGCTTGTGTTGAATACCCCTTCAGACACTGCCGCTGTGGAGATAACAAAATGGCTTCTGCAAACTTAAGTTACGGGCTGGCGCTGGCGGCGGGTATGGCGTCGTTCCTCTCGCCGTGCGTACTATCACTGGTGCCGGTTTACATCACATACCTCGGCGGGCGCGCAGTCACTGCCAGCGGCGCGGAGATAGGCAGCAATCGGGCGCAGACATTTTTGCATGGCGTCGCGTTTGTGCTTGGCTTTAGTTTTGTTTTTGTAGCTTTGGGTGCGGCCGCCAGTGTGCTTGGCCAGGTGCTCTTTTCCATGCGTGACGTTCTGACAAGAGTTGGCGGCGTGGTGGTGATTGTGCTCGGCTTGCACACGATGGGTGTGCTCCGTATTCCGTTGTTGTATCGTGACACCCGCCGTCAATACGCGCATGCTGCTGATGGTTTGAACTTTGCAACCTCCGGCTTGATGGGCATGTTTTTTGCCGCAGGCTGGTCGCCTTGCCTCGGTCCGATTCTCGGCGCGATTATGACGCTGGCGTTTTCGGCCGAGAGCGCGCAGCGCGGTACGCTGCTGTTGTGCGCCTACTCCGCCGGGTTGGGACTGCCATTCCTGGCTGCGGCGCTGGCAGTCGGGCGGGTATCGGAGCTCATCCGGCGTATGGGGCGCTACATGCATTACATTGAGCTCGCCAATGGTGTGCTGCTAATTGTCATTGGCGGGCTGCTCTTTACGGGGGCACTTGGTCTGATCACAATTCAACTCTCGCAAGTGCCCTCGCTCTTGATGCTTCAGGAACAAATTGACAGTGGCTTGCTAAGTATCTGGGGCAGGCTGGGGGGTGGATAGCTCGTCCGCTGCCAATGGCGCGTTACGCGCGCTGCTGGTTGGCGGTTTTGTTTTAGGGTTACTGATGGCGGCTGCGCTGGTGGGCGTCGACCGGTTCAATCGATTGCGCACGGCGGCCACTTCCGGTGGTGAAACTTCCAGCCTGCCCACGGCGGTTGCCGGCCCGCTTGTAGGAGATCCAGCGCCGGACTTTGAGCTGATTGAAGCTGGCACCGGTAACAAGCAGCGCCTTTCAGATTTCCGCGGACGACCGGTGCTTGTAAACTTCTGGGCTACATGGTGCGCGCCCTGCCGCACAGAAATGCCCGCGCTTGAAGAAGCCGCCGCGACCTATCGCGATGCCGGGCTGCAAGTCCTTGCCGTGAACTTTGGCGAAACGCAACCGGCGGTGCTGGCATTTGCCGGCGAGCTGAGCCTTCAACTTCCTTTGCTTTTAGACTCCGATGGTGCCGTGCAGCAGTCCTATCGCGTGCCCGGCTACCCCTCCAGTTATTTCATCGATCGGCAGGGACGTGTGGCTGCGGTGCACTTGGGAATACTTTCAGAGCACCAGCTGAGTGCGCGCCTCGCGACAATTCTGCGCTGACGTGGTGGGGATGCAAGCGGCTGAAGGGCTGGCCGCTAAAATCTGGTGACGAATACTGATGCCTAACGAAGAATTTGCGGCGAGAAGGTATGCGCTGCCCCCCGGCAGCAAACTTGGCAAACGCCTGACTTATGCAGCGGCATCCCATTGGCTTGCTATTTGCTGCGCCGTGATTGGCAGCTATGTGGGGCTGGCAGTATTGCCAGCAGTTTTGCTCAAGCTTGGCTTTGTGCGCGGTGCGGCGCTCATCTACCGCTTGTTTTGGCCGGTCTGCCATCAGTTCGCTTACCGGTCGTGGTTTTTATTTGGAAGCCAGTTTAGTTATGCAGCCGATGAGTTTATGCTGGTAACCGGCATCGATCCCTACACTGCCGCCGGCCGGCTTGCAAGCAAAAATTTTGTGGGTGACGCGGTGCTCGGGTACAAGCTGGCGCTCTGCGAGCGGGATATTGCAATTTACGGCGGCATGCTGCTGGCCAGCCTGGCGTACGCTGCCTGGCGCAGTGCCGGGCGCGAAGTGGTTCCGTTGCATTGGATCGGCTATGGGCTGCTGGGTGTTGCGCCGATTGCCTTCGATGGTGTGAGCCAGCTGCTCTCGCAGCCGCCGTTTGATTTGTTCGGGTTGGCGCTGCGCGAGAGCACGCCCTTGCTGCGCTCGCTGACCGGCGCACTGTTTGGCACTGCAAGTGTTTGGATGGCATTCCCGCATCTGGATGTTTGGATGCAGGTGGTGCGCGAGGATCTAGAGGAACTTACGGGCGCGTAGCCAGCTTGCCGGCAGCCGCCGGGCAAGCAGTGTTTTGCGGCTTGCATGGTAAACTGCGCCCATGCAGTTGTGTGAGCGTGACGGAGTCCGCTTTTTCACATTTACAAGTTTTCCCAACGGTGATCTGAGCCATGCAGTGTTTGGGCGGGCTGGCGGCGTTAGTCCCGCACCGTTTGATTCGCTGAACATGAGCATCAGTGGCGGTGACAGCGTGGAGAATGTGCGCGAGAACCGGCGGCGGGCGCTGGCGGCGGCCGGCGTGAAGGCGGCGGCGGTGGCAACGCTGTGGCAGGTGCATGGCACGGAGGTGGTGGCTGTGGCGGCGGAACCGGGCGACCCGCTGACCCAAGCGGATGCGCTGATCACGAACGAGCGCAGTGTGACGCTGTTTCTGCGCTTTGCGGACTGTGTGCCAATTCTTCTGTTTGATCCAGTGCGGCGCGTGACGGGCATTGCGCACGCCGGGTGGCGTGGCACAGTGGCGGGTATGGCTCAAAATGTGGTGCGGGCAATGATTGCAAGATACGGCTGCGTTGCGGCCGATATTTTGGCGGGCGTTGGGCCGGCGGTTGGGCCGGCGCGGTACGAAGTTGGCACAGAGGTGGCGGATGCGGCGCGGGCTGCATTCCCAAATGCGAACGACATCGTGCAAGTGCGTGCCGGTAAAACGTATTTGGATTTATGGGCTGCGAATGCGGCTGCATTGCGTTCGGTGGGCGTGCGTTCAATTGAGGTTGCCGAAGTTTGCACAGCTGCTAACAACCACGAGTTTTTTTCGCATCGCGGCGATTGTGGCCGGTCAGGGCGATTTGGCGCGTTAATCGGCATGGGCGTCAACTAGCAGCCGGTGCGGGCTGCCGATCGGCTGATTGCGACCGGCAGGCAATGCGTTGCGTAAGCGGTATCTTACAGAAATGGACCGGCTTAAAATCAATTATGAAAGAGTGCAGAACCGCATTGCTGGCGCTGCTGCGCGAGCGGGGCGCAGCGCGACGGAGATTAAGCTCGTGGCGGTCTGCAAGCAAAGGCCACTGGAAGAGGTGGCTACGATTTATGCTGCTGGGCAGCGGGATTTTGGCGAGAATCGCGTGGAGGATTGCGCGCCAAAGGCTGCAGCGGCCGCAGCTGAGTTTGAAATTGCCCACGATGCAATTTGCTGGCATATGATTGGGCACGTGCAATCGCGCAAGGCGCAGCAGGTTGCGGAGGTTTGCGGGCTTGTGCACTCGGTGGATGGCGTGAAGCTGGCTGCGCGGCTGGGGCGCGCCGCAGTGCAATCGGACCGGGCGCTGCCGGTTCTGTTGGAGTGCAATGTGTCCGGCGAGCAGAGCAAGAAAGGCTTGCAGGCAAATGACTGCGCTGCGGGCTCGGCGCAATGGGAGCAACTGGTGCGCGAGGTGGCAGCAATTGCTGCGACCCCCGGTGTGCAGGTGCGGGGCCTGATGACAATGGCGCCGGTGGTGGCGGAGCCGGCAGCTGCGCGCCCGTTCTTCGTTGCGCTGCGCACATTGCGAGACCGGCTCATGGCTCAGTTTGGCGATCTTGCATTGCCCGAGCTTTCGATGGGAATGACGGATGATTTTGAAGTGGCCATCTCTGAAGGCGCGACAATTGTGCGGGTCGGCCGCGCAATATTTTCTGATTAGCACGCAGTGCACGGAGCGGTGTTATGAATCCTTTGCTGTCTCTTGTTCAGCTGTTTTTTCAGCTGTATTCTTTTGCAATACTTGGGCGGGCGCTGATAAGCTGGGTACAGATTGACCCGTATCATCCGGCGGTGAGGTTTTTGCATGATGTGACCGAGCCGGTAATGGCGCCAATCCGGAATCTGATGCCGGCTACCGGTATGTTCGACTTCACAGCGATTGTGGCGATGGTGCTGGTGCAAACTGCCGGGCAGCTAACGGTTGCTGTGCTGAGCATGGTGATGTAGGTGCCAGCGGCTGTCGCCTGCGCTTGCCTCGCGCTTAAAGTTTCGCCACGGGCGGCGCGCACGGAATTTGCGGGGTGGCGGCCGGATGGCTCGCTGCACTTGCGCGTAGCTGCGCAGCCGGTAAGAGGCGCTGCGAATGAGGCGGCGCTTGCGTTTCTGGCCACGCGTTTGAAAATTGGCAGGCGACGCATCTCGCTGGTGCGGGGGGATACGGCGTCAATCAAGCTGGTGCAGATTGAAGGCATGACGCTGGCGGCAGTGCGTGCGAGCCTTGGGGAGTGAGACCATGCGGCGCGCTACGGGAGTTGCCCGGCTGCGAGCAGTTGCATTGGTGTGCAGCTTGCTGGCAGCGTGTACGCCGATCCCAACTGGAACGCCTGACGCAGCCCGAATAGTGGAACCAACATCCGGAAGCAGTTCAACGCAAGTTGCGGTGCAGAGCACTGCTCCAGTGCCAACGGTTGAGCCGGCTGCGCTGGTGGTGGACTTGGGAAAGGTAGAACTGAGTGTGCTGAAAGCCGACCTCGCAAAGAAGCTGCAAGTAAGCGAGAAAAGTTTTGTGACCGTGGCGGTGGAAGCGGTGGAGTGGGGCGATGCAAGTTTGGGTTGCCCTGAGCCGGGCATGATGTATGCGCAGGTGATAACGCCCGGTCATCGCGTGGTGCTGGCGTTGGATGGGAAGCAGTACACGTATCACACGGCACGGGCCGGTAGTTTTGTGCTTTGTGAGCAGGCGGTGCCTGGCAGCGCTGGTGCGATTGATTTGCTGAAGGTGGATCTCGCAGCGCGCAGCGGCGCGGCAGTGGCTGATATTGTGGTGCTTAGCTCGGAAGCTGTGCAGTGGAGCGATTCTGCGCTGGGCTGTGCGCAGCTGGGCAAGGTGTACTCAAAAGTGATTACACCGGGTTTGCGAGTGGCTCTCGAATTGGATGGCAAACGCTACGATTACCACACTGGCGCGCCTGGTGAGTTTGTACTCTGTGAGAGCAACTAAAGTGAGGGCTAAGTGCAGCAACTCCTACGCTGCATACAAGATGCGTCCGCAGTTGCCGCATTTCACAGGATCGGGGTTGTTGCGGGCCTCCTGGATGCGGGCGGTTGACGGGGCAATGCCGCACGCTCCGCATGAGCCTGCCAGAATGCGCGTAATCGCCACGCCGTTTTTGGCTGTGCGAACCTGTTCATATAAAGTTAAGTGGATGGGGGACACTTGTGTCGTCAGCAACGTGCGCTCCGTGGCAATGGCACTAATGCGCGCATCGCACTCCTCGCGCTCGGTGCGCAGGGCCGCTGCCTGCAGCTGCCAGGCGGCGGCGCATTGAGCTTGCGCGTCAGCCGCTGCGGCACGCGCCGCTTCGGCTGCCTCCTCTTCCAGCATTCCGGTCAGTTGGCGCTCCTCAAGTAATCGCGTGCGTTCCGCCAGCGAATCTATCTCGCGCTGCAAGTCCTGCAGCTCCTTGGGAATTTTTACACTGCCGTTGTACAAGCGCTGTTCGGACGCTGCGCGTTTGTTGTCGAGCGCGGTGTGCTCGTCCTTCATGGTGCTGGCTGCCGCGCTGGCCAGGCGGACTGCCCTTTCGGCGGCTTGCAGCGCTGCGCTTGTTGTGCGCAACTCCGCCGGGCCGGCCAACAACCCGTCAATGGCTTTGATGCGGGCACGCAGCCGGTCGCGCTCCGTATCAAATTGCTGCAGCCTGAAGAGCGTAGCAACAGCACTCATGTTTTGATTATAACCGTGGGCATTTTTAGCAGCGTTAGTAGCGCGCTAACGCGTGGTCTGTGGTGCGGTGTGATCGTGTTAATTTTTGCCATTGCGCGGCCGGGGGCCAGCGCAGCTGCTGCGGAGCCAGGCATCTACGTTGTGCAGCCGGGCGATACATTGTTCTCCCTGGCGCAGCGCGCCGGCATGAGCGTGGCGGCCGTGCAGGCTGCGAACGGTTTGTCGAGCACGCAAATTGCAGTGGGACAGCGCTTGCGGCTGCCAGCTGTTGCCGTGCGCGGTACGCATGTGGTGGTGGCGGGCGATACGCTGTTTCAAATTGCGCTGCAATACAACACAAGTGTGGCAGATTTGCGGCTAGCAAACGGGCTTGCCGGCTCGGATATTTTTGCGGGACAGGTGCTGGTGGTGGGCGGTGGAGCGGGTGCCACTGCGGTTGCGCTGCCGCCGCAGGCTTCAGCTGAGCTGTCTAAACCAGCGCGCGCAACGGGAGCAGCCGCCGCACAACATGTGGTCGGAGCTGGCGAAAACATTTTTCGGATTGCACTTGGTTACGGAATTTCGGCGGCTGAGCTGCGAAACCTGAATGGCTTGACGGGCAACGCAATTAACCCGGGGCAGGTATTGCGCGTGCCCACAAGCGGAGGTTCAGCTGACGTGATTGCTGCGCCGGTGCCAGCTGCGGAGGTGCTTGCAGCGCGGATTGCGCGCGGCCCGTTTGAGCTTGGCGGGCAGGTGACGGAATTCTCGCTGGCAGCCGGAGCTAATCGTATGCGGGATGCAGGCATGACGTGGGTGAAACGGCAAATCAAGTGGGATACCGGCAGCGAGCTCAAAATGGGAAAGCAGCTTATCGATGAGGGCCACGCAGCTGGCTTCAAAGTTCTGCTGAGTGTGGTCGGCCGCCCGGAACAGAGTGGCCCACCTTTTCATCCGGCTTACGTGGCCTACGTGCGCGGGTTGGCGCAGCTGGGCGCGGACGCGATTGAGGTGTGGAACGAGCCCAATCTGGCGCGCGAGTGGGCTATCGGCACTATTGGCCCGGACGCTTACAGTGTATTGCTGCGGGCGGCGGTTCCGGCTATCCGGGCGGGCAATGCGCGCACAATCATCATATCCGGCGGGACTGCGCCAACCGGCTTTTACGCGGGCTGCTTTCGCACCGGATGCGATGACCTGCTGTTTATGCAGGGCCTTGCGCGCAATGGCGCGCTCGATCTGGTGGATTGTGTTGGCATGCATTACCAAAGCGGGGTGGTTTCGCCGGCGGTTACAAGCGGCGATCCGCGCGCTACCAGCAGCCATTATTCTAATTATTACTCTACCTTGATCGACGCTTATTGGACTGTCACCGGTGGACGGATCCCCTTGTGTTTTACCGGGCTTGGTTACCTAAGCGGGGAGGAGTGGGGTTATGTAACGGCTGCTTACTTGTGGCGGCCGCCTTACAATTTGCCTGTGCGCGAGCATGCTGAGTTTCTGGCTGAGGCTACGCGGTTATCGCGTACGCAGCAGAAGGTTTGGCTGCAAATGGTTTTCAATGTGAATGTACCGGGTTTTGGCGACGATCCAATGGCCGGCTATTCGATTATCCGCCCGAATAACAGCTGCCCGGCTTGCCCGCTGCTGGCGGCAGCGATGGCGCGTTGAGTTGGGCGCAAGCGGAAGGCTTTCTGCGTGGCTGTGAGCAGGCTGCGCGGCTGATGGCTCCAAGCGGATGCGTTCCTAAATGTTGAAAGACCTGCCGGCTCTGTTCCGTTCCCGCGGATACATCTATGCAGCGGTGCTGACTGCCGGCGTGACCACGCTGGCGATCGAGGTATCTGCGTTGCGGCTACTGGGAAATGTTTTCGGTACGGCGAATTTTGTGTGGGCTGCAATTATTGGAGCGGTGCTTTTGTACTTGGCGGTTGGTAATTATGCGGGTGGTGTGTGGGCTGATGCAGGACCGCGCGCCGAGCGCTTTTACGAGCTGCTGGTGTGGGCCGGCATCGCTACGGGTGCGCTGCCGCTTGTATCGCGGCCCGTGTTGCTGTGGTCCGCAGCATGGGTTGCCCAGCTGAACGGTGCGGTTGCAGCGGGTGCATTTGCGGGCGCGCTGCTGCTGCTGGCAGCCCCGCTGGCACTGCTGGGAGCGGTTACGCCGTTTGCAGTGCGGTTGTTGCTTGATGACCCGGCCGGGGTGGGAAAGATTGCCGGGCGTGTGTATGCGGTTTCCACCGGCGGGTCATTGCTGGGATGTTTTTTGCCGGTGTTGGTGGTGATACCGGCCGTGGGCACGCGCCTGACCTTTATTGCTTTTGCGAGTTTGCTTGTGGCGGTTGCGCTGGGCGGCCTCGCGTCGTTGCAGCCGCGGCGCGCAGCGCGCATGCTTGTACTGGCGGTGCTGCTGGCCGGCCTTGCGGCGTGGATGGCACGGGCGCCCGCCAAACCAATCGCAGGTTTGCAATTTGAAACTGAGAGTGCCTACAATCTTATTCAGGTTGTGAAGCGCAATGGCATCAGCTATTTATTATTGAATGAGGGCCAGGGCATTCACTCTATGCTGGACCCCAACAATGCCGCAACCGGCGGCACATGGGATTTCTTTCTGGCTGCCCCGTACTTTACGGAACGGCGGCCGGACGAGGCGCCTGTGGAGCGGGTGGCAATTGTGGGGCTGGCTGCCGGCACGATTGCCCGCCAGTACACAACTGCATTTGGCGCAGTGCCTATCGATGGCATCGAGCTGGATGCGGAGGTTGTGGCAGCAGGCCGAAAATACTTTGAGCTGACGCAGCCCAATTTGAACGTGATAATTGGCGATGGGCGCTGGGTGCTCGCGCACAGCAGCGAGCGCTACTCCGTTGTACTGGTGGATGCATACCGGCTGCCGTATATCCCGGCTCACCTGACCACGGCCGAGTTTTTCCGGGAGGCAAGGGCGCTCCTTGCGCAGGATGGCGCGCTGGCGGTAAACGTCGGGCGCGCACCGGATGACCGGCGGCTTGTTGACGCAATCGTAACCACGTTGGCGAGCGTGTTTGCGAGTGTGCATATCATGGATGTGCCGCAAAGCCTAAATAGTGTGCTCGTGGCGACAGTGGAGCCTACGCAGGGCGCAATGCTGCGGCGTAACCTCGAGGCGCTGCCGGACAGTGCGCACCCGCTGTTGCGCCAGGCGTTGGCTGCTGGCGTGCAGGCGCTGCAGCCGCCAGCGCAGCCGGGCCTGCTCTTCACTGATGACCGGGTGCCGATTGAACAGCTGACGGACTCGATTTTGTTGCGCTTCTTGCTGCAATCCGGCAGTGCGGGGCTTGAAAGCTAAGTTACTTTTGGAGCGTGAAGATGTCAGTGCCAAGCGTTGAACTCGGATGGGCGATTGTGGTGCGGTGGGTTTTGGTTGCGGCTGTGCCCGTGGCTATTCTTTTCACCAGCGTGCGGTTAGCACTGGTGCCGTGGTATTTGGAGTTTGAATATGGGCGTGCTGGCTTTCCGGCGGACTCGTTCGGTTTTAGCAGCGCCGAACGTTTGCAGCACGCGCGCACTGCAATTGATTACTTGCTGGGCGAAGCGGGAGACATGCGCCTGAAGAATGCCACAACACAGGCTGGTCAGCCCTTGTACAACGAGCGTGAGCTGAGCCACATGGTTGATGTGCAAGTTGTTGTGCAGTCCGTGTTGCGGGCCGGTTGGTGGGCTGTTCTGGTGCTGGGCAGCGGCGCGCTGCTGCTGGCCTTGATGCGCCAGCACGTTGAGCTGCGCACTGGTCTGCTGTGGGGTGCAATCGGGCTTGTGGTGGGTTTGCTTGCGCTGCTGGCTTACATTGGAATCAATTTTGAGAGCTTCTTCACTAATTTCCACCGGGTGTTTTTTGCGAGCGGCACGTGGACATTTGAGTACACGGATACATTGATTCGCTTGTTTCCACTTCAGTTCTGGGTGGACGTGAGCGTGCTTGTGGTTTTTGCCGCGCTTGCGCAGGGTGCGCTGCTGTGGTGGGCTGCAGCCAGCTGGTTTAGGTAGCTGCTGCCGAGCTGGGGGCTGGCTGCCGTTAAGCGCCGTATTTTGCGAGGCGTTGGGCGTGTGCCATTGCAAGTGGCATTACATCCGTGGCTGGGAGCGTCCCCAATCCGCCGCCTTCGCAATCGCGTTCGCCAAACCGTGTGCTGCGGTCCGGGCGGTGCGTGGCGGGCGCCCAGAGCAACAACGGCACCGGATGCCATGAGTGCGATTTCATACGCGCCGGTGAGGAGTGGTCACCGGTTACCAGCAGCACATCGGGCTTGAGATCCAAGAGGCCCGGCAGCATGGCATCGACGGCCTCTATGGCCTTTTGTTTTCCGGCAAAATCCCCATCCTCGCCGTAGCTGTCTGTTGGTTTGATATGCACAAAAATGAAGTCATGCGTTGCCCAGGCGGAGCGCACGGCAGCGAGCGCTGCGGCGGGGGTGGCATCAGCCACGTTCTGCACATGCATTCCCACTAGGCTGGCCACGCCGCGGTACATGGGATACATTGCGGCACAAGCTGCACGCAACTTGTAGGTTTCTAAGAATTTTGGCAGGCGCGGATCGCCGGAAAATCCGCGCAGAGTGAACATGTTTGCTGCCGGCTGCGCGCGCAGGATCGGCCGCGCAGCTTCAATCCACTGGTTGTACAAGCTGGCAGCCCGCTCGCTTCCAGGCGTGCGCGCCCGGGCGGCATGCGGCACCACGCCGCTAATTTGCGGATCCGTGTCGGCAATATCTGCAGCCAAATTCGCCCCGCGCATCACCACAGCAAAGCGGTACTCTTTCACATGCCTTAACTCGACCTCAACTCCCGACACGCGTGCGGCACTGAGCTGCGCTACAAGCGGCTCCGCAGCCGCAGTTGAGATGCGGCCTGCGCGCCTGTCCGTGATCAGGCCTGCGCTGTCCACGGTGCAAAAGTTGCCGCGCGCTGCCACATCATGCTCGCCGACCGGCAAGCCAACGCCAAAGGCTTCGATCACACCGCGCCCAATTGCGTGCTGGATGGGGTCAATGCCGAACAGTGCGAGGTGTGCCGGCCCGGAGCCGGGCGTGATGCCGGTGCGCCCGGGGACAATCTGGCCAAGTGTTCCCTCGGTTGCCAGCCGGTCCAGCATGGGCGTGTGTGCCGCTTCCAGCTCGGTGGGGCCGCCGGGTTGCAGCGGCAGGCCGCCCAGGCCGTCCATCACAAGCAAAACAATCTTGGTGTTGTTGGTTATCGCAAGCGAGCGGGTAAGTTCCAGTGTGGACATCGGTGCGGAAAATGAATACGGGCACACCGCTGCACGCGCAGCCTTGTGCCCGTTAGGGTCACGTGCGCCTGGTTGCGCTTATGTAATTGCCAGCTCAGTGGTGCGGTCGAACAAGTGCAGGTTGGCAATGTTTACTGCAAGCTTCACATCGCCCCCCCCGCGCGCTCCGGTGCGCGGATCCAAGCGTGCCACAAAGCTCGAGCCTCCGCTCATGAGATAGACGTAGATTTCGTTGCCCATCATTTCGGTGATGTCAACTTTTGCGGAGATGGTCGCAGACTGCACATCCGGCGGCACAAATAGCGCATCGTGAATATCTTCCGGCCGGATGCCGAGCGTAACCGGCTTTCCAGTGTACGCACCACAGGCCTTGCGCTTGTTTTCCGGTATTGGTATGCGGAAGGCTTTTGAGTTCAGCATCAGCTTGCCGTCTGATTCCTCCACCGTACCTTCAAAGAAGTTCATGCTGGGGGAGCCGATGAAGCCAGCCACAAAGATATTTGCCGGCGTCGAGTACACGGCCTGCGGCGTATCACACTGCTGCAATACGCCATCTTTCATTACGGCAATGCGCGTAGCCATCGTCATGGCTTCCACTTGATCGTGCGTAACGTAGATGAATGTAGTCTGGAGCTGCTGGTGCAGCTTGGAAATCTCGGCCCGCGTTTGTACGCGCAGCTTTGCGTCCAGGTTGGAGAGTGGCTCGTCAAAGAGGAACACCGATGGCTCCCGCACTATGGCGCGGCCGACGGCAACGCGCTGGCGCTGGCCGCCGGAGAGCTGTTTGGGTTTTCGATCTAGCAGCATCTCAATTCCCAGCGTTTTGGCGGCGCGCCCCACGCGCTCCTTGATCTGGTCTTTGGGTATTTTGCGCAGCTTCAACCCAAACGCCATGTTGTCGTACACGCTCATGTGCGGGTAAAGCGCATAGGACTGAAACACCATCGCAATGTCGCGGTCTTTGGGCGGCACATCATTGACCACCCGCGAGCCAATGCTTACGGTGCCCTCCGTGGTTTCCTCCAGCCCCGCCAGCACGCGCAGCGCTGTGGTCTTGCCGCAACCCGAAGGTCCGACAAGCACAAGAAATTCTTTGTCAGCAACTTCCAGGGTCAAGTTGTTGACTGCGGCGACGTCGCCAAATCGTTTTGTGACGCCCTCAAAATGTACATTTGCCATTGTCAGTTACCTCCAGGGTAAAGAATATAGTGAGTAAATTGTAACTCTTTTTTGTTATTTCAATAGGTGTTATAGAAATTCTGCTCTTCCCAGACTGCTCTTATTTTTGTGTGGAGCCCGCGGTTTAAGTGGCTCATGCGGTGGGTTGTGTTAGCGCGTATACTTTACGGGTCCGGCACGTATGAGTCAGTCCCCCAGAACAACGGCGGTCAAGCACGTCTATCGCAACGCGGCAGACTGGGCGCGCGTCAACGCCAAGTTCATCCTCGATCCGATTGCAAGAGTTTTTATCCGGCTGGGAATTCGCGCAAATATTTTGACGTTTGCGGGCTTGCTGGGAAACGCTGCCGGGGCTTTCTTCCTGGCGCGGGGTGAACTATTGGGCGGTGGCCTGCTGATTTTGGCCATGGGGCCGATCGATGCTTTGGATGGGGCAACGGCGCGATTGCGCGGTCAGACTTCTGATTGGGGTGCGTATGTTGACTCCACAACCGATCGCTGGTCCGAGGGCGTTATTTTGCTGGGCTTGCTTGCTTATTACATGGACCGTGCAGACGCACAGGGTGCCATGCTGGTGCTGCTGGCGCTCTTTGGGTCGATGATGGTTTCATACACAAAGGCGCGTGCCGAGGGCTTGGGCTTCACGGCGGATGTCGGCGTGATGACGCGCTTCGAGCGCTATCTGGTGTTGGTGCCTTCACTGTTGTTGGGCTGGCCCGCGATCGGATTGTGGGTGATTGCCTCGCTGGCAAACATCACCGCAGTGCAGCGTTTTCTGCATGTGCGCAAACAATGGTACGCGCGCAGCAGCAAACCACCGCTGTAAAGCAAGATGTTCGTTGACGGGTTGGGTATTCATCTCGGGCCGCTGTACCTGCGGTTCTATGGACTGATTCTGGTGTCCGGTGCAATGATGGCTGCGTATCTGGTTGCGCTTGAAGCCAGCCGTCGCGACCTCGACCCAAATTTTGCTTGGGACGCTCTGCTGTGGTGCCTCGTTGGCGGCATCATCGGTGCGCGCCTGTATCATGTGATTACGCCTTCCCCGAGTAATTTGTTGGCAGATGGATCCAACCCGTATTTTCTCAACCCCATGCGCATCTTGTATGTTTGGGAGGGCGGCTTGGGCATTGCGGGGGGCGTGGCGGGCGGTGCGCTGGCGCTGTGGATATTTGCGCGGCGGCAAGCGCAGTCGTTTGTGGTGTGGGGCGACCTTGCGGTAGCGGGCTTGCTGTTTGCGCAGGGCATTGGTCGGTGGGGTAACTATGTCAATCAAGAGCTCTACGGCGCGCCCAGCGAATTGCCGTGGGCCATCAGCATCAGCCCCCAATTCCGGCTGCCAGCCTACGCAGCGTTTGAAACATTTCATCCACTTTTCCTCTATGAGTCGATCCTCAACATTTCGGGAGCCTTCTTGCTGCTGTGGCTGGGGCGGAATTGGCAGCGGGCTGCGCAAGGCGGCAATCTGATCTGCGCATACCTTCTGATCTATCCCGCAATAAGGTTTGCGTTGGAATTTATCCGCTTGGATAGCAGCTACGTTGGCAACCTCAACGCCAATCAATGGTTGGCGGCGATTGCCTTTGTGGGGGCAGCTGCCGTGTTGGTGGCTCGCAGCCGGCAAGCGGTTGCGCTGCCGGTGCGTTGAGCGCCGGGCCACTGCGCGATGGGCCAAATGGTACAATGCCATTGCCCAACTATTTGTGACAAGAGATAGCGGACTCGCCCATTTTTTCTGATGCGTGCATCCTGGTGTCTATCGCGCACAGCTCTAACCGAAATTTTGTGAAGGTGTAAATTGAGAAGACGCAAGAAAGCCAGTGCCCAGCAGCGCGAGTGGCGGCGCATTGATTTGCATTTGCATACGCCGGCCTCGGGTGACTACATGGAGCCAACGGTGGCGTATGTTGACATATTGCGCCAGGCCCACGCGCGCGGGCTGGACATGATTGCGTTTACCGACCACAACACGGTAGCGGGCTACGCGGCCATGCAGCGCGAGTTGGCGCATCTTGAAATGCTGGAGCAGCTGCAGCGGCTGATGCCTGCGGAGCGTGCGCTACTGGATGAGTACCGTGAGCTGTTGGAGCAGGTGGTTGTGCTGCCTGGCTTTGAGTTCACGGCGACGTTCGGTTTTCATATACTCGGAATTTTTTCGCCGGACACCCCGCTGCGCAATTTGGAGCATGTGCTGCTGAGCTTGAATGTGCCCTCGGAATCGTTGGACAAAGGCTCTTCAACAGTGGGTGCGACCGCGGATGTGCTGCAGGCTTACCGCCTGATCAGCGCCGCCGGCGGTCTGGCAATTGCTTCACATGCCAACTCTTCCAACGGGGTTGCAATGCGCAGCTCCGGCTACGGCGGGCAGACGCGCATTGCATATACCCAGGATCCCAGCCTGCACGCGCTGGAGGTGACCGACTTTGATTTGCGCACCGAGCGCACAACTGCGCGTTTTTTCAACGGCTCAAAACCGGAGTACCCGCGCCGCATGCACTGCATTCAAGGCTCTGATGCGCACCGCTTGATGCGGGATGCCGACAACCCCAAGCACTTGGGTGTGGGCGACCGGGTGACGGAGGTGCTGCTGGAGGAGGTTTCATTTGCAGCGCTGAAAAAACTGTTTCTGGGTACTGACTTTTCGCAGACGCGGCCGTACCACGGCGTCGGGCCCGGTGTTGATTTCCTGCAGAGCGCGCGCACAGAAGGCTCAAGCATTGTGCAGGAGTTCCACGACAAAATATCCGAACGCGGCGGATTTTGGAACGCTATTATTTGTGATGTGGGGGCGCTTGCCAACACCAACGGCGGCGTGATTTACCTCGGCGTAAGCCGTGACCCGCGCGAAAAACCGATTGGCATACAGCAGCCGGAAAAATTAATCGAGGCGATGCAGCGCGATATCGGGCGGCGGATCACGCCCAAGCTTGAGTGCACGCTGGACACGCTGCTGTCACAGGGCAAGCAGGTGGTACGGATTTCCGTGCCGCGCGCTGGCGACCCGCCGTATGCAATTGATGAAAATCTGATTTACGTGCGGGATGAGGCTGAGACCTCCTTGGCGGTACGGGACGAGATCGTGCAGCTGGTATTGCGCCAGCGTGAAGCTGTTGCGGCGCCAACTGCACAAGCCGCAGCTGCGCCCGCTTTGTCTGCGGACCCGCCTGGTGTGCCGGTGGTTGTGGGCAGCCCGGAGCCGGTGAAGGCGCCCGGTACGGGTGTTGAGGTGCTGGAGACTGAGGAGCGCGACGGCATCAAGTACCACGTGATGCGCGATTTGCGCAATGGCAACGTTGTCAAAAATGTGACACGCAGCTCTGCGCGGCGCTTGTGGCATTACGCGGTCACATCGTGCGAGAGCGATCCGCAATTGGAGCGCTCGCAGGTGGTCTGGCAGGGAGAGCTCGGGCTGGTGAAGAAGACGACAAAGGGCGAGAGTGCGCGCTACGATTTGTGCCAGCGCACTCCGCAAGGCTTGCGAATTTACTATGGCGTGAACGAAGACGGGATTCGCGGGGCGTGGAAGCAGGTGGTGGGCCTTGAGGAGTAGGTGCGTTGTGGCTTGCGCTGATTGATCTGTCCTTACAAGTTAGCAGTGCATAAGCAGCCATTTAATTCAGGAGACTTTGTGCTATGAAACGACTTTCCTTATTGCTAGTGGTGGCTTGCATTTGGGCAGCGGGTATCTGGTCTGTGGCAGGGCCTAACGCTGTAACCGCTGAGGGCGAGACAGTGTATGTGGTGCAGGCGGGGGATGGTCTTACGGCGATTGCGCGAAAGTTTGGCACGACAGTAGCGAAGATTGTTGAGCTTAACCGTTTGATGACCACCGTGCTCCAGCCCGGGCAACTGCTCAGAGTGCCAAATCCCGCCGGCGTAGTTGCCAATGCCACCAGCCCCGCAATCGCGCCGGCAGCCGGTGGCTCAAAAGCTACGGCTTACATGGTGAAGAAAGGTGACACCCTGTTCAAAATTGCGATGCGGGCGGGAATAAGCGTGGCAGCGCTCCAAGCAGCAAATGGTTTTACCGGGACGAACATTAGAGTCGGTCAGCGCATGATGATCCCCGGCGGAGCTGCGGTAGCTGCTGCATTGCCGACTGCAGCCAAGCCAGCGACTCCTGTCGCTCCTGTGGTGGCAGCGCCACCCACCACTGCTGCACCTGCACCGACTGCGGTTGCTACGAAGTCTGCTGCGCCCGCGCCAACAATCGCCGCTGCAGCAGCCCCGGCAGCGGCAGGGCACGGCTCGGGAGTGAAGTGGGCTTATGCCGGCGATTACGGCCCTCTCCGATGGGGAAGCCTGTCGCCGGACTACAAGCTGTGTGACAGCGGCATCGAGCAATCACCGATTGATGTTGTCAACCCGCTGAAGATGGGCCTGACGGACATAATATTCAAGTACGAAGCCACGCCAGGCAAAATTATCAACAACGGGCACACGATCCAAGTTGATTTTGCAGCTGGAAATGGAAACACGATTGTTGTGGACGGCATCTTGCACGAGCTGCTGCAATTTCACTTTCATGCGCCGAGTGAACACACAATTGCGGGCGCCAGCTTTGCCATGGAGCTGCACCTTGTTCACAAGAACGCCGGTGGCGGGCTGGCAGTGGTGGGTGTGATGTTGCAGCCCGGTAAAGCGAGCGCCGGCTTGGCGCCCGTGCTTACCAGTGTGCCGACAACTGTAGATGTTGCCTACGATCTGCCTGCGCCAGTGGACCTGATGCAATTACTGCCTGCCGACCGGCGGGCGTACCGGTATCCGGGTTCGCTCACCACGCCGCCGTGCAGCGAGGGTGTGCGCTGGATTTTGCTAACAAACCCGATGGACCTCGATACGGCGCAGATTGCCGCTTACACCGCGGTATACACCGGTACCAACCGGCCGCTGCAACCGCGCGGTGTGCGCTTCCTGCTGCAAGACACAAGCACTACCAACTAGTTTGAGAGCCGTCAGGCGGGCAAAGCGCTCATCAATCCGAGTGCCGAAACCGTTGCGAGCTGGCGGTGGGCTTCGCGGTGTTTGGGGTCCAGCGTCACTGCCTTTTGAAACATCGTGAGTGCCTCGGCGTAATCCTTCAGTCCTTTTAGTGCCAGCCCGGCGCGGAAATAGTTGTCGGGTTGCTGCGGGGCACATTCAATTGCCTGCGAAAATGATTTGTAGGCGCGATCGTACTGGCGGCGTGCTTCAAACACAAGCCCTGCCTCGGTGAGCACGGCTGCCTGTTCGGAGCTGGCGGCGGCGAGCGTCTGCGCTCGTTCAAGATTTGTAATGGCTTTGTCCGGTTGCCCACCAATGCGGCATAGCTGGCCCAGCCGCAGCTGGTGAGCGAAGTCCAGCGGCATGATATCTGTCGCGTGTTCGTAGCTAGCAATGCTCTCCGGAAAGAGTTCCTGCCCGGCGTAAAGCTCGCCGGCAAATGCCCATACCCCGGCATCATTGCAGGTGTCTCCCAGATGGGGCGTCAACAATTCCAGTGCGGGTAGCGGGCGCCCGGCCTGGGCGAGTACGCGCGCCTTGGCAATTTGGATGGGCGCAGATTGCGGGTTGAAGCTGAGGGCCTGATCGAGAACCTGCAGCGCGTTGTTGTGTGCGCCGCGTGCTGCAAAAAGGCCGCCGAGTGCAAGCAGTGCTTCTGTGTTTGATGGTGCGATTTTGATTGCGGTAAGCGCATGGCGTTCTGCAGCGGCCACTTCCCCGTTGGCCAGCATTGCCTGCATGCTGCCCACATGCGCGGCTGCCGCAAGCGGCTCGAGCGCGATGGCTTTTTCAAAGTCTTGTGTAGCCGCGGTGTTGTCTTGCATGTCCAGCGCTGCGCTGCCGGCAGCCACCCACCAGTCAGCAATGCCGGGCTGCAGGCTCAGGGCGTTCAAGTATTCGCGGCGCGCTGTGATCAAGTCGCCGTCGGTGCGCGCAGCTGCCGCAAGCCGCGCAGTGAAAGCTGCAAGGCGGCGGGCGGGCAGCTGTTGCTGGCGCCCCAGATGCACCGCTTGCTGGAAGTGGGCGAGGGCGGCCTGATGCTCGCCCAGTGTTTCCTGCTGTAGTGCAAGATGGAAGTGCCACCCCGCGTGTTCGGGCGCGAGGCGCAGTGCTTGTTCCAGTTGCGCGATACAGTCCGGCGCTGCACCCAAGTGCAGCTGCGCAAGCGCAAATTGAAAGTGCGCCAATGCGTTGTGCGCTGGATGGGAAGCCGCTGCAATTATGAGGCTGGCTGTGCTTGCGCGGTTCCCGGTGCTTGCGGCGCAGCGCGCCAGCAGCATTAGCGCGCGCGGGTGGTTGGCGTTTGAGGCGAGGACAGCAGTGAGTAACTCAGCTGCCGCTACAGCGTCGCCGGCAGCAATTTTTGCGGCGGCCAGGGCGCAGGCAACATCCGGCGCGAAGCTGGATTGCAGGGTGCGTTCCAAAGTGGGGATTGCGCTAGTGAGGTCTGGGGATAGCGACTGCAGGCGGCCAAGCGCGGCGTGGACCAGGCCTGTGCTCGCGCCGAGCACTTGGGCGCGATTAGTTGCGCGCTGCGCGAATGCAGCAAGCGCCGTAAAGTCCGGCTGTTCCATTGCGCTCAGTCCAGTGCACTCGTCCTGTGATGCTTCCAGATGGGCCAGGATTTCGGTCACCGCTTGCATCACAAGCGTGCCGTCAGCGTCGATCCCCGCAGCCAAAGTTTCAAAGGCGCGCATTGCGCTGGTTGGGTCGCCGGCCCGGAGCAGGGCGCTGGCTGTCTTTAGAAGCACGCCTGCTGGAATTTCGGGCAAAGCCAGCAGAGCGCGCGCGGTGCTGGTGCACTCGGCAAATTCTCCGGCATCTGCCAAAGCCAGCGCCAAGGTAGCGCGGCTGGCAGGATTGTCCCCGGCCGCCGCGCAGGCGCGGTGATGGAACTCCAGTGCCTTTTGCACATCGCCCAACTGATGGTGCAGGTGCCCAAGTGTGCCAAGTTCTTCCGGCTGCTCGAGCGGCAGGCTTGCGGCTTGTTGCGCAAATGTATTTGATGCCGCACTGTCACCGGCTGCAATTGCTGCCGTGGCTGCGGCCAATAGATGGGAAGGTTGGGTGCGCTCCAATCTGGCTGCGGTTGCGTGGGCAGCCGCGCTGTCTGCTGCCCTGCCCACAGCCATCAAGCTGTGGCCCAAGGCGGAGTGGATCGCCGCGTCCGTCGGAAAAGTTTCAGCGGCAGCTTTCCATGCGTCGAGAGTGCGGTCTTTGTTACCAAGTGCCGCCCAAGACTCTGCAATGCGGCGCAGGCATTGGGCGTGCAGCGGGGCGTGTTCATCGTTGGGGCATGCAGCGGCGGCTTTGGTGAAGCTCTCGATGGCTGTCTGAGTATTGCCGGCATTCAGCTGAGCTTCTGCTAGTGTCAACAATACCGCTGGATCTTGCGGCGCCGCAATTGCTGCCCGTTCGTAGGCGGCTAATGCAAGCGTTTGTGATCCAGTGCCAAGCCAGCTGTTTCCGAGCTCGACTAGGTGTTTTGCATCGTGCGGTGCTATGTCGGCTGCCCGCAAATAGGCAGTGTGGGCTGCGGCCTTCTCTCCGGTGGCTTCCAAGCAGCGCGCGAGCAGTGCCTGAAGTTCGGCATTGTCCGGTTCTGCTTGCAGTGCCTTCTGTAATAGTTCGATGGCTTGGGGATAGTGCTGCACTGTGGCGGCTGCGGTTGCTGCCCGGCGCAGCAAGCGGGCGTCTTGAGGGGCGGAGCGCAGCGCCTGCTCGAAAGAGAGCAGTGCTTCCTCCCAGAGCCCGGTTGCGGCATAGGCGGTCCCAATCGCAGACTGCAGGGCGGCATCATCCAAATTGTTCTCAGCGGCGGGCGCCAACACAGCAATTGCAGCGGCGGGTTGGCCCAGTTCGAGGCAGCAGTTTCCCAGCCGGGCAATCAGCTCAATGTTTTGTGGATCGGTATGGAGCGCTGCTTGGTACAACGTGCGAGCTTCGTTCCATGCGGCGTCAGTCTCGAGTGCTGTTCCCAACGCAAAAATTGTTCCGGTAGCAGCATCTCCATCGCTGTAGGCTTGCTGCAGTGCTTGTCTTGCAAGCGTGTTTTGTCCAAGGCGCTGCGCAAGGTGGCCAATGCGGATGTTGATTGTGGATTCTGAAATTCCCATATCCAGCGCGCGTTGGTAGCTGGCAAGGGCGCGGGCGGGTTCGGATTGTTCCTGCGCACGGGCGAGGTCAAAGCAGATGCGCGGATTATTTGTGTCGAGGTTTGCAGCCGCCAATAATGTGTCAGCAGCATTGGCGTCAAGGCCACAGCTTAGTTGTACCGTGCCGATCAGGTGCTGCACCCTTGCGTCGAAGGGCAGGTGGGTATTTGCCGCTGCCAGCGCTTCGAGCGCAAGTTGCGGCTGGCCGTATTCGACGCGCAACCGGGCGAGTGCGAGCCAAAGCTCGCCGTAGGCGCGCCCGGTAGCTGGCTGTGAGCACTTCAATCCATGCTCGGCGACCGTGAGTGCAGGCGCAATCTCGCCGTTGCTCGCGTGCAGCTCGGCGAGTGCCTGCCAGGTAGCTGGCAGAGCAGGTGCCAAGCCGGTTGCGGCTACCAGCTGCGATTTGCCTTCCGCGATGTTGCCGGCCGCCGCATTGGCTTTACCAATCGCAATCTTGAGTTCGGCCTGGACGGTTGCAATTGGCGCATTATCTGCAGCCGATGCTATGAAAAGTGCGAGTGCACGCTCAGCAATTGATAACGCAAGCTCTGGCTTGTTCGCTGCCAGTGCGCAATGCGCAAATCCCAGTTGCGCCGGGAGAAACAACGGGGTTGTTTGTGTGATGCGCTGCCAATGGTCCAGCGCCGAGTCGTATTCTGCGGGAACTCCCGGAACACTTTCCGCCAAACTGCGGGCGTAAGCGGCGCGGGCATCCACACTTGCCGGGTCAGCCGATACTGCCATAAAAGCAGCTTCACGGGCAAGTTCGACTGAGCGGCAGGCAATGTGCGCCAGCGCCTCTGTGACGAGATGGGTTGCGGCGGAGTAAGGCTGCAGCTCCAGCATGCGCCGGGCGGCGCGGATGGCTAATTCCGGCGCACGCGCCATTTCAGCTAGTAGAACAATATCACTTGCACACTTATCGTCCGCGCCCCGGTCCAATGCTTCGGTTGCACAATTTAGTGCTTCCGCACGCATATTTTCAAGCAAGTGTAGGCGCGCCGTGACAATCAATTCGCTGACAGTGGGGCTGTGGTTTGTTTCCAGTAACTGCTTGGAGATTGTTTGTTGGCCAATTGCGAGATGCGCTGCTGCCAGTGGTGCAAGCCACGCATCTTGGGGCGCGCCAAGGCTGCGCGCAGCTTCCAAATGTTTGATCGCAGCGGGCGGGTCGGACTCTACTTGCTGCTGGCCAAGCTCAAGCGCAAGATCACGGTAGAGGTGCGCTGCCGCTTCGGCAGCTGCCTGCAAATGTTCGCCACGGGTGGCAGCGTCGTCGTATTGCTGCAAGGCAGTGCTTTCGAGCGCTTTTGTGATTTTGTGGGTGGCGGTAATTTCGGGTCCGGTGGTGCATTGGCCGTGGGTGGCAACAGTGTTGGCCAGAAACGCTGCGCCAAGTTCGCGGTGCCCGTGCTTCGCAAGAATCGCTGCGATTGCGGCGCAGAATTCGGGAGCTGCAGTTGAGTGTAGGTTGTCCAGGAGGGATTTGGCCGCCAAATCCGGTGTGGTGTTGGCGAGTGCAGCTTCCACGACCAGCGCTGCCAGCTGCGGGTTGCCATTTGCGCCAAGCTGTTCGATCATCTTGCTGGCAAGGTTTGATATTGCATAGGTGCAAGTGAATACCGCTTGCCAAAGCTGTGGTGCTCCGATCGCTGCCTGCAGCGAAGCTGTACAGGTGCCGTCTGCAAGTTGCTGTGCGAAGGCGAACGATGCGAATAACTTCACCCGGAGGTCAATGGTTGCGGTAGCGGGTGCGGCCAGCAGGGCTTCGAGCGCCCTGCTTACTGCGGCTTGCCCGGGTTCCGTTTGCAGCCAAATTGTTGGGTCAGATCCGGCTGCGGGATTGTCCCGACCGTTCAGCCAAAATTGAAAATGAATGGGCTGCCAGCTGTCCAGCTTTTGGGCTTCCGACAGTTGCAGCCATGCCTGCAGTATTGCCGCGTCGTGCAGCTCAGCCCACAGCTCGGGCGCAAAGCGGATGCGGCGCAGAACCTCGGCCAACGTTTCTTCCGGCAGCAAGCCCGCAATCTGCCAAGTGATTTCAAACATAGACAGCTTCATGTGCACTCCAATTGCGCTTGGTTAAGCAATCATCAAATACGATGAACCGAGGAACACCATCCCCACCAGGACCAGAAATGCGCCGCTGCCACTTGAGGTGCGCACCATCCGCGTTACCGAATCGCACAATTTGGACGCGGCTTGCGCAATCTGGGCCATGTCTTCGGTAAGGCTTTTCTGGCTGATTTTTGCGGACTGCACCGCGAGCGCGCGCATTGCCGGGGAGTATTCGGCCGCGAGCATCTTGCGGAGACCGGCAATCAAAAAGACGGCGCCGAACAATAAGTTGACGACCGCAACCAGAAGTCGCAATGTTTCTGAGTTTATTGGCATCCTAATCTCCGCTGGGCCGACACCGAGTGGTGGCAGCCACGTGCGGAGTGATGCAAGATGTATGCCGCCAAATTGGGGCGGATTGGGCGTGCAAGGGCGCCGGCGGGCAAATACCGGTGCGGGCGTCAACCGCTAAATGGCTTCGCGAATCTCCTGGGGCAGATGTCCAACTTCAAGTTGGTTTCCGTCGCAAAACAACATGGCGCGTTCCAAAGCATGCAGTAGCTCGCGGATGTTGCCGGGCCACGGATAGGCGCGCAGCGCATCCATCGCACGAGCGCTCACGCCGATTGAGTTTTCGCCGCGCAACTGCGCCAGGCGGGCCAGCATCGCGCCCGTGAGAGCGGGGATGTCCTCCTGCCGGTCGCGCAGTCGTGGCAGTCGGATCTCAACTGTTCGCAGGCGCCAATACAAATCCTCGCGGAAGCTGCCTTCTGCGATCATCTTGGTGAGTTCGTGGTTGGTGGCTGAGATCAGCCGGAAGTCCACTTTAATTTCGGTGGTGCCGCCCACGCGGCGCAGCAAGCGTTCTTCAAGGGCACGCAAAAGCTTTGCCTGCAGTTCCAGCTTCATGCTTGAAATCTCGTCGAGGAAGAGCGTGTTGCCTTCGGCGGTTTCAATTACGCCGCGCTTGCGTTTTGTGCCGGCGCCCGTGAATGCGTTCGCTTCATGGCCAAACAGCTCGCTTTCCAGCAGGTGTTCGGCAATCGTCGGGCAATTCAGCACCACTGGAGTCTGGTTGCCGCGCATGCGCGCACTATTCCGATGGATCAGGTCGGCCACCATATTTTTGCCGGTGCCACTTTCGCCCAGAATTAGCACGTTCGCATCGGTCTTTGCCACGCGCTCAATGATGCTCAGCGCCTCTTTCATTTTCGGCGAAGTGCTTGGGACCCAATGATGGTTCTCCCAGCGCTCGCGGCGCAAGCGCACAGTTTCGCGCTGCAACGCCACATGGTCCGCGGCGCGCCGCAGGGCGCCCACCAGGCGCGCTTCGTCAATCGGTTTGCTGATGAAGTCTGCTGCGCCGGCCTTCATTGCTTCAACCGCCATTTCAATATCTCCGTGGCCGGTGGCAACGATGATTGGCAGGCCGGGTTGGTCGCGTAATGCGCGCTCCATCAAGCTGAGGCCGCTGCCGTCGGGCAGGCGCACATCCAGCAGAACGATGTCTGCGGCCTGCTGCTCAAGCACCTTGCTGGCTGCCGCAAGGTTTTCCGCTGCTACGGTTTCATACCCATGTGCTTCCAGAATCCCCTGCAAAAACTTGCGGGCAGGCGCTTCGTCTTCGACGATCAGTACGGTGGGCATTGGATGGTTGTTAGTGGAGTTAGGCAGCGGTTGGCTCTGCACGCGCGGCCGGCAGGGTTATTGTGAAGGCTGTGCCCACGCCAATGAAACTCTGGCAGGTGAGCGTGCCCTTGTGCGCGGCCACAAAGCGCTGCGCAATGGCAAGACCGAGGCCGGTGCCTTCGCTGGCCTTCGTGGTGTAGAACGGTTCAAAAATGCGGGCCACTACTTCGGGTGGAATACCCGGCCCGGTGTCTGCCACATTGATTTCAACGTGTGTGCCAGCACGCTCCGGCTTTGGCGGTGCGGTACGCGCCGTGAGTGTAATGCTGCCGCCGCTCTCCGGCAGCGCCTGCATCGCGTTCGCCAGCAGATTGGTGAGCACGTGCTCCATGCAGCGCAGATCCGCCAGCGCGCGCGGTGTGGCTGCGGACACATCCACCTGGCATAAAATTTTGCGGCGCTGCAGCCGTTCACCCCAGCGGAAAGCCAGCCGGTCAAGCAGCTGTTTGAGGTCCACCGCCTCAAAGTGCAGCTCGCTGGGCTGCACAATCAACAGCGTGTTCTTTACAAGCTCTGCAATGCGGTGTGCCTCGGGCAGCATTTCGTCAAGGATGCCCTGGGCCGGCGCTGCTGCATCAAGTTTGTGCTTGAGCAGCTGCAAGCCGGTGACAATGTTGTTCAGCGGGTTTCGGATCTCGTGTGCAAAAACCGCAGAGAGATCGCCCAGCCAGGCGCGTTGCTGCAAGTGATGCACGCGTGCATCAACCGCTTTGCTTTCGCTATGGTCAACCAAAACCACGAGGCCGCCGTCCGCATTGCTGGAAGAATCAAAGAAGGGCAGCCCGGCAAGCGCGGTACTGGCCTGCGTTCCATCGCGCCGGATGACGCTGACTTCCTCCTGCCGGTAACTCTGCCCGCGCGCGAGGCTGTGCAAAACCTCGCTGGCCGCCGGTGTGGACGCCACCAAAATATCCTGCAGATCCATGCCAGCTACCTCAACCGGCGCATAACCCAACAGGCGTTCCGCGGCAGCGTTCAAGCGCTCTACCCTGCCCGCCGGATTCACCCAAATTATGGCTTCGACTGCCTCTTGGAAAATGAGGTCAAGCCGGTCTTCTAGTAATTGCACAACCGGACTTTCCTGAGTTGGCGGCGTTGCAGCTGCTTCCGGTGCAATAAATAGTGATGCCAGTTTGGCGGCTCCACTCGTGAGCTCTTTGCCCGCGCCGTCTGGCAGAGCGACTTTAAATCCGGCAATCAAAACGCCAACTGAATTGGTGGCGTCCGGGATTGGGTGCCCATAGATCGCGGTGCATCCCGATGTTCTGGCAAATTGAAACAGCACCGAAGGATGTGGTGTGCCCTGAGTAGACTCCCAAGCGGTCAGACTGCTGGCAGCATCGTCAACCGGAAGATACGCGGGAAAAATATTGAGCGGTTGTGCCGCAAGCAGTTTTGGCGCGCCCGCATTTGGGATGTAATCGTAAATCGCAAGTGCATCGGCTCCCAGCAGTTGGCAGCAGTACGCGGCAGCATTCTGGGCAGGTGACGCCGTGCCTTCGCGCAGGGCTGATTGCAGGGCCAGCAATGGTTCAAGCGTTTGGGCAGGCGTAGGGCTTCTGGCAGGAGCTGGCGCGGGCACAGTGGCCGCGCTCGCGCTCATCAGCATTACAAGCAGTTGGTCGTCAATTTCAATGCAGGTGGCTTGCAAGCCGACGACAGTAAGTTTTGCAGCTTTTCCATTCCACAGCGAATTTTCAAGTAGCAAAGTGGCGCCAGGCGCCAATCCTTTTAAGTCGCGTACAAGCGTGGTGGCGTTTTCTGTGAGCAACGAGGAGAGCGGCGCTGTGCAAATTTCTTCGCGGCTGCGCCCAAAGAATTCCACTGCATGCGCGTTGGCGGCAAGCACGCTATCGGCGTGCGGCGATACCAGCAGGATCAGCTGCGGAAGCTGGTCTGCCAGGAGTTGGAAGCGCGGATCTGTGGCGCGCGGTTTGGAGCGGGAACCAAATAATGCCAGGGGTGTGCGCAGCTGCGAAAAGGTCATGCAGGAACGCGGGCGGCTGCGCGGCTTCTCATGTTAGCGGGCTGGATGGATTCCATCGAGCGGTATTTGGCGACCGTACGGCGGGCAACGGAGTAGCCGAACTGCTTGAGGGCCAGCGATATTTGGTCATCTGTGAGTGCGTATTGTTCGGCTTTGACAATCTCGCGCACGGCATCCCGCACTGCCAGCGACCGATCAAAGAATTGGTCCATGCGCACCATGCGTCCGCTGGGCATCTGCACGCGTTTGTCTGCCACGGCGCGAGAAATGGTGGACTCGTTGTACTTCAATTCTTTTGCCAGTTCAGCGCGGGTCATGGGCTGGTAATCCGCATTTGTACCCACGATGAAATTATACTGCCGCTGCACAACGCTGGTCACGATCAAGCGCATCGCATTGTTGCGCTGGCGCATGCATTTTACGAATAACTCCGCGCGCTCCAGATGCTGGCGCCACTCCAGCTTTTGGCTGGGGTCGTTGATTTCTTTGGTCATGGTTTTTAGTTCAGGGTCAACTTCCAGCCAGCCGCTGGCTGCCGAAAATACCTCAACCAGCAGCGGGCCGTCCGGCCGGTGCGGGTCGCGGGTGATCAAGACATCCGGCTGATAAAAGCGCTGATCGCCGGCATCCTGATGGGTCCAGCGCGCCCGCGCAGGATTGGGCGAGAGGCGTTTCTGGATGAACTCGACCGCGGCTTTTACGGTTGCGAGAGGCTGGGCGCACGCGCGTGCCAGCGCGACAAGATCGGCGGAAGCCAGAATTTCAAAGTGATCAGTCAGGATGGACTCCGCAAGCGGGTGGGCAGTGCCTTCCGCTTCCAGCGCCCTTACTTGTAACTGTAGGCATTCACGCACGCCACTGGCAGCCACCCCAACCGGGTCGGCTTGGTTGATTTTTTCAAGTACCAATTGCACTTCGGCGACCGGAACCTTCAGGTAGTGCGCCACTTCTGCCGGAGTCTCTGGCAGGAAGCCGCGATTGTCGAGGCGCTCGAGGATGTACACGGCAATCTCGCGCTGATTGGCGGACACGAGCGGGGCTACTTGCTGCAGCACATGCTCGGAGAGCGTGATCGTCTGTTGCACGCGATCAATCGGGGATTCGTCATACTCGGATTGGGTTACAGCGGAGCTGGGCGAGGTGCGCGGCGAAACGAAGACCAGCGCATTTTCGGTCGACATTTTTCCAATACAAGCGGGGCAGGGGAGCGAGTGAACGCGGCGCCGGCACTCCGGGCACCGCATTTCTTCAACCAGGCGCAAGGCCGGGTTCTCGCTCAGCTCGCGTTCTACTTCTGCTTCGAGCTCGCCCACGGGGCAGGCCAACAGCTCCATGGTCTTGAGCATGTGCGCAGACGGCATTTGCCGCTGGCTGGCTGTGTTGCGATTTGAGAGCGTGGCGTTTAGCATAGGGTGCCTCGAGCAAGAAAAGTTTAACCGATAATTTACGTAGTTGCAAGATGCGTGCCAAGCGAGTTTCCGGCAGGCTCGCGGGCCGAGCGTGGTAGAATTTCCCCATGAAACCGGATCTAGTAGTGATCGGGGGCGGTTTGGCGGGCTCTGAGGCGGCTTGGCAGGCCGCACAGCGCGGTTTGCGGGTGGCGTTGCATGAAATGCGCCCCAAACGTCCCACAGGCGCACACGCCACGGATCGGCTGGCTGAGCTGGTTTGCTCCAATTCGCTCGGCTCAAACCTGCCGGATCGCGCCTCCGGGGTGCTCAAAACTGAACTGCGGGCGATGGGCAGTTTCCTCCTGGGCTGCGCTGAAGAAACAGCTGTTCCGGCGGGTGGGGCGTTGGCCGTTGACCGGGAAGCGTTTGCGGAGCTTGTGACGGCCCGCGTGGCGGGGCATCCCGGCATCGAGCTGGTGCGCTCTGAGATGGAACGGCTGCCGGCGGGGCCGGCAATCGTGGCCAGTGGTCCGCTGACTGCGCCTGCGCTGGCGGCGGAGCTGCAGCAGTGGCTGGGCGGTCCGCATCTTTATTTTTACGACGCGCTCGCGCCGATCGTTGAGTACGAAAGCGTGGATCTGGCAATTGCCTTCCGGGCGTCGCGCTACGGCCGGGGGGAAGTGCTTGACGGCGATTATTTGAACTGCCCGCTGACGCGGGCTGAGTACGACAATTTTGTGGAGGAGCTGGTGAAGGCGGAGCGCGTTGCACTGCGTGAGTTTGAGGCGGACATTGCCAGCGGGGTGCGGGCCGGCCCCGATAAATTTTTTGAGAGCTGTCTGCCGGTGGAGATCATTGCAGAGCGCGGGCTGGAATCGCTGGCATTCGGACCCATGCGCGCGGTGGGATTGCGCGACCCGCATACCGGGCGGAGACCGTACGCGGTTGTTCAGCTGCGCCAAGATAATCTGGCGGGCTCGCTATACAACCTGGTTGGCTTTCAAACGAATCTCACTTTCAGCGAGCAGCAACGCGTGCTGCGCCTGATTCCTGGATTGGCGCACGCGCGGTTTGCGCGCTATGGCATGCTGCATCGCAATACTTTCATAAACAGCCCGCGTACGCTGCTGCCCACACTCCAAGCGCAACAGCGCGCGGATATTTTTTTTGGGGGGCAGATCACGGGCGTTGAGGGCTACATGGGAAACGTGGCTACCGGTTTGTTGGCCGGCATAAATGCGGCACGCCTGCTGGCGGGTGAAGAGTTGTTGACGCTGCCGGCGACGACCATGCTGGGGGCGTTATGCTGGTATGTGACCCATGCGGACCCGGATAACTTTCAGCCGATGAAAGCCAACTTTGGTTTGCTGCCGGTGCTAGAGCGGGCGGCAAATGGTCGGGATGGCGGCAAGCGCGAGCGTTTTGGCGCGTACGCGGAGCGTTCGGCGGAGGACCTCGGCGCATATTTAGCGGCTGTTAAATTTGAGGCTGTTGACAATGGTGGAAGTAATCGTGTCACTGGTGCTTTGCTGCAGGCAGCAGCTACCGCAGCATAAAGAGCGCAAGGTTCACGGAATGCTTCCGGTTGCAATAACGCAAGATGCCTAAAGCTGCCATCTCGACGGAGGTGCTGAAGGAGCGGGCGTTTTTGGTGAGCGTGGAGTCGCGCCACGAACCCGGACTTTTCACCTCTAAAGACTCGTTGCTGGAGCTGGAGCGCTTGTCCGAAACTGCCGGGTTGACAGTGATCGGCAATGTTTCGCAGCGCCTTACAAAACCGGATGCAACGACACTGATCGGGTCGGGCAAGGTGGCGGAATTGAAGGAGCTGGTTGAAGAACACCATGCCGACCTCGTGATTTTTGATGAGGAGCTTTCCCCGCGGCACCAGCGTGAACTGGAGACTGTTTTGGGAGAAGGTGTGCGGCTGCTGGATCGCACGGCCCTGATCTTGGATATTTTTGCGCAGCATGCGCGCACAAGCGAGGGAGCGTTGCAAGTGGAGCTGGCACAGCTGGAGTACCGGCTGCCGCGCCTCACACGGCAGTGGGCGCATCTGGCACGCCAGGCGGGCGGTGGAGGCGGGCGCGCAGGCGGAGTTGGCGGCGTCGGATTGCGCGGCCCGGGCGAGACGCAGCTTGAAGTTGACCGGCGCGAGATTTCACGTCGCGTATCGCACTTGAAGATGGAGATTGAGAAAGTGCGCGCGCACCGGGCGCGCCACCGCGTGCAGCGCAAGCGCACGGGCACGCCTGTTGTGGCGCTGGTGGGCTACACCAACGCTGGCAAATCCACCCTGCTGCGCGCATTGACTAGTGCCGATGTCTATATCGCGGACCAGCTCTTTGCGACGCTTGATCCAACTACGCGCCAGATTAGCCTGCCTGACGGGCAGGCAGCGCTCATCACCGACACCGTTGGCTTCATCCAAAAGCTGCCCACAGCGCTGGTGGCGGCTTTTCGCGCAACCCTCGAAGAGATTGCCGAAGCGGATCTGCTGCTGCACGTGGTGGACAGCACCCATCCCAATGCCTGTGAACAGGCTGAAGCAGTGGAGCAAACGCTGGGAGACTTGCACATGGACAACGTGCAGTCAGTGACGGTGCTGAACAAAATTGATGGCGTAGGTGCGCCAAAGGTGCTGGCTGGTTTGCGGGCGGTCTATCCGGAGAGCGTGATGATTTCCGCACTGACGCCCACGGGGCTGGACGCGCTGCTCAGTCAAATCCAGTCCACACTCAACAGCGATTTGACGCATGTGGAGTTGTTGTTGCCGCACACTGCGGGGCAATTGTTGGCAGCGTTCCACCAACATGGCCGGGTGCGTTCCGTCAAACATCTGGGGAAAGGGGTGCGGGTGAGCGGGCAGTTGCCGCGCGAAAGACTGGCCGAATATGCGGAGTATTTTGTGAAGCAAGCGCCGCTGGGGCAAGCGCTTGTGAGGACGGAAGAGGACTAAACCCGGCGCTCAATGCAGGAGCGAATAAAATTTTGCCTTACGGTGAACTGGGCGGGCGCTGGTAGCTAACGATCGTCACTCAGCGCACCAGAGTTGTTTTGAAAGTCAGGGCTTGTAAATCTTGGTTACCTTCACGACGCATGGCGCAGTTGTGAACTTGAAATCGCCAAAGCGGACGAAGCCGAAAACCTTGATGGGTTTGTCGGACAGGATTAACGTGTCATTATCCGTATGGACTATCACCTGGCTGGCAGTGTAACGAAACAGCGGAAGTTGCTCCACCTGATTTTTTCCGGGGCCAACATCAACAGCTATCGGGATGAAGCGGTCAGGCTTGTCATTGGGCAGGCCAATTCCCAAGACGTACACTTTCTCGCGGGTGTAGATGTTGGCGGGCACACGCATTGTGCCGGTTAGTTCGACGAGCACTTCGGCGGGCATGAGGCAGGTGCGCTCTAGTGGCACTGGAATTGGCGTGGGCGTGGGCGGCGGAGTAGAGGTTGGCTCGTTGGCGATTGAGCCTACAGACTTGCAGCCAGCAGCCAAAAGCAGCAGTGCAAGCGCCAGGTGCAGTTTGCGCATTCGGAGATTTTACCCTCCCTTGGGATTTGATTTTAGTTTGTAAGTTGGGTGCTGTGCAAGCCGGGCAAGCAAAAGGACAACTTGAGTTTGCAAACCAAGACTGTGGGTGCGAGCTTGGTCGCAAAGGGTGATAATATCCCATCTATGTTAGCTGGTGCGCCTAGCTTCGCTACCACCCGCAGGTGGCGCTTAATCTTCTTTGTTGTGCTGGCGGGTAGCGTTGGTGTGCTGGGGCGTGCTCCCAATCTCCCGGGTCCACTCGCACTCATGAGTGACCGACTGCATATGTTTTCCACGATCTTTCAGGGAATTTTTATCGAAGCAGTACCTTTCCTGCTGCTCGGTACGCTTGCGTCTGGAATAGTGGAAGTGTTTGTAAATCGGGAGGAGCTGGCGCGCTACATTCCGCGCGATGCTGTGCGCGGTGTGATGGCGGGTGCAGTACTGGGCTTTTGCTTTCCAGTTTGTGAGTGCGGTGTGGTGCCGCTGGCGCGCCGGCTTTTCAACAAGGGCATGCCGCTGCATGTGGGTATTGCGTTTTTGCTGGCTGCGCCCGCGCTAAATCCGATTGTAATAGTGAGCACCTACACCGCGTTTGGTTTCGGGCATGTTTTGCTGGCGCGGATTGGCCTCACGGTTTTGATAGCAGTAATCTGCGGGTTGGTGTTTTCTTTTGGCGCGCGCCCTGAGCGGGTGTTGCTGCCGGCTGCGTGGCCGGTGCTTGCCGGTGGCAGCGCATCCGACGCGCTCGTGAAATCTGCACCGATGGCGCAGCGCCTCAGCCAAGTGGTCACGATAGCGGCGGATGAATTTTTTGAGATGGGCAGCTATTTGCTGGTGGGGGCTGCTTTGGCGTCGGGTTTGCAAGCGCTTGTGCCGCAGTCTCTCTTGCTCGGTCTAAGCACTGGCCCGCTGCTGTCCGTGCTGGCGCTGCTGGTGTTGGCCGTTGTACTGTCTATTTGTTCGACTGTGGATGCATTCATTGCGCTGGCGTTCGCCGGCTCTTTCACCACGGGTTCGGTAGTCGCCTTTCTTGTCTTTGGCCCGATGGTGGATATCAAGAGCATTGTGATGTACAGCGGCGTGTTTAAGCGGCGCACCGTGGGCTATCTGGTAATGCTGCCGCTGTTGCTCACAATATTGGCAGCTGTGTTTATTAATCTCAATCTAAATTGGTGATTTTTTTATGTCTGATAGGATGACCCGGGCTTCGCGTGGGCTGGTGATGCTGGCGCTTGGCGTGCTGATGCTCCAACGGATCTGGACGGGGACGCTGATATGGTTTGTGAATCCGCGGACGCTTGGGCTCACTTGGATGGCCGCGCTCGGGATGATTGCGATTGCTGGCAGCTTGCTGGATGTGCGCAAACTGCGGCGCGTACCGGCTGTTGCCGGGAGTGCGGCGGCCGGCTCGACTGCGGCTAGCGAAGCCGGCGAGCATGACCATACCGGACATGATCACGCCGCGCATGCGCATGCAGGCTCCGGAAACTATTTCAGCCTGGTAATGCTCGCGTTGCCGCTGATCATGGCGCTATTGGTTCCTTCGCGGCCGCTGGATGGAAGTGCCTTGGCAAACAAGGGGCTTAACACAGCGCGGCCGCTTGTGCGTTCGGATGCCACCAGTCTTAAACGTGTGGAAAAGCCGCCAGAGCAGCGCAACATCCTGGAGTGGGTGCGCAATTTTAATTACGCTTCAGATGCCTCTGTGTATGCCGGCGAGACTGCGGATGTCACCGGCTTCACCTACTTTGACACGCGCCTGCCAGCCGGGCAATTTATTGTGGCGCGCTATTCCGTTTCGTGTTGTGTGGCTGATGCCATGGCGCTGGGCATGGTGGTGCAGTCCAAACAAGCAGCACCCGCCGGCAACGCGTGGATTCGCGTGCGCGGCCCGGTAAGCCTTGCAAAAATTGGCGACCAACCAATGCCGCTCATTCAGGCCGTTTCGGTTGAAGCAATCGCTGAACCCACTGATCCGTACCTTTACCCGTAGCTACGCAGCCGGCGGGTGCTGCGAGCTGCGGCAAACAGTCCAATTTTGAAACGCGACCGGTTTGACCATTTGGTGTGGGTGCTAATTGCTGCGCTGCTCGTGGCGATTGGGGGCGTGCTGGCGGTTGGCGACCGCGTTGGCGCGCGGGTTGCCGGAATTTTCCCTGAGGGCGGGGCGCAGGCCAGCCCGTTCACAAAGATTGAGGTGGCATTTGGCCAGCCGATGCTTGAGAGTTCACTCACCGGGCTTTTTGTGCTGGAGCCCGCAACCAGCGGCACAACAGTATTGGAGATGGACAGACTGCGCTTCACGCCCGGGCAGCCGCTGGTGCCCGGCAGCAGCTACACAGCCCGGCTGCTGCCAGGGGCAGGCAGCGTTTCCGGGCGCACAGTGCTGCGCGAGACGAGCACCACCTTCTCCGTCCGCAATTCAAAAATCCTTTACTTGTATCCTGCCAATCCGCCGCACGAAATTTTCAGCATTGATGTGCAGGCGGATGGTGTGGCGGGGGTGCAGCTGACAAACACCAACGGCGGCGTTTACGACTATGCAGTGGCACGCGACGGCGCACAGCTTGTGTACTCTGCGCAGAACGCGCGATTGGGTGTGGACCTGTGGCTGCTGGCGCGCACCGGCGGGGTGCCACGCCTGCTTGTGGATTGTGAGATTGACCGTTGCATTGCGCCCGAGTGGTCGCCAGACGGCCGGCGCATTGCCTATAGCCGCGAGAATGCCGGCGTTGCGCCGGGTTCGGCGCCGGGTGCACCGCGGCTGTGGACGGTGGATGTTGAAACTGGCGATACTGCAGCGTTCAATCAGGACTCCACGGTGCTTGGCTTTGGGGCCACGTGGTCGCCGGATGGCAGGCGCTTGATGGTTTACGACGGCAGTGAGCTGGCGCTGCGTGTGTATGAAGTTGAAAGCGGGCGCCAGCAGGTGGTGCAAACACAAATGGGCATGGTGGGCAGCTGGTCGCCGGACGGTGCGCGCATGCTCATCACAGATTTAAAACTGGCACAGTCGCAGGCGCTGGTAACTTTGCACTTGATTGATTTTGAGCGCAAGGATGTTAGTGCGGCGATCGGGCCGGAGCCGGATACAAATGACTACAGCTCGCCGGCTTGGTCTCCGGCTGGGGACTGGCTGCTAACGGCCAAGCGCCTTCCGGGCAGCGGCCCAAACAAGCAGCTTTGGTTGATGCGATTGGATGGCAGTGAAGGCCGCGCCCTGTCGAGCGATAACAGCTACACGTATGATGGCTATCGCTGGGATGCGTGGGGCACACGCGCCGTAATGCAGCGCATTGCGCTGCGCGACGCCGGCGCAGTGCCGGAGGTGGTAGTTTGGGAGATGGGTTCCAGTGAAGTGGAGCTGCTGGTGGCCGATGCATCCATGGCACGCTGGTTGCCATAAAGCAGTCGGGCTGCTGTCGCGTGGAAAGCGAGCGCAAACTATGCGCTGGTAATGCGCTTGAATTCTTGGATCAGGTTAGCCCGGTCCGGACGCTGCAAGTTCCGTGATCTCGTCGCGCGAGGTGTAAATGCGCGCAATATCGCCGTCGCGCATTTGGATTACGCGGTCGGTGTATGTGATCATGCGCAGATCATGCGTGACAATCACACCAGCGCGCTTGTGTTCGTGAATTAGCTCCGCAAAAGTTTCCACCACCTGATGGGCACGCTCGGTGTCCAGGTTTGCGGTGGGCTCGTCTGCAAGCACGACGGCCGGGTTGTGAATCAACGCGCGCGCGATGGCTACGCGTTGCTGCTGGCCGCCGGACATCTGCGAGGGCAGATTGTGCAGCCGGTCAGCCAGGCCCAGGCGCGCAAGCAGGTCGCGGCTGCGCGTGCGCCCGGCGGCGTTCAGTTCGCCGTTGAGGCGCAGCATTAGCTCCACATTTTCAGCCGCCGTCAAATACGGGATCAAATTGTTGGCTTGAAAGGTGAAGCCCACGCGCTTGCGCCTGAACTCCACGCGCTGCTTGTCACTCATGTCTGAAAGGCTGGTTCCGTCAATGATTACCTTTCCGGCTGTGGGCGTTAGCAGGGCGGACAACATGGCGAGCAGCGTCGTCTTGCCGGAGCCGCTGGGTCCCACTAAGCCCACGAATTCCCCCGCTGAAACTGCAAGCGAGATGCTGTTGACGGCGTTGAACTTTTGTCCGTCCAGTTCATAGGATTTGACCAAGCTATCGGTGGAAAGCGCAAAACCGTCGTTCATGATGACATGCCCAGCGCTTTGAGCGGTTCGATGCGTGCCGCATAACGGATAGAGATGGTGCCGCCAATTGGGCCAATGAACAAAAGCGAAACTATTGCGGCAACAACTGCCTGGCCGGTGAAGACAATCGGAATCCCGGGCGGCAGCGTGCTAGCCAGTAGCAGCGTGGCGGCACCGCCCAGCAGCACGCCAATCACGGTCACCAAAATTATCTGCGCGATTGCAGCCACGGCCACCATCCAGTTTGCAGCCCCAATTGCCTTGAGCATGCCCACCTGCGGTACTTTTTGCAGTGCTTGAATTTGGAAGAAGCCGCCAATTACCAGCACGCCAATGATCAGCGTAAAAAACCGCTGGGTGTCCAGCGTGCTCTGCTGTTCTTTGTATCCCGGCAGCGCTTCATAGGCCTCGCGGATACCAGCCATCTCCACGTCCTTAACCTGCGTCGGTATCAGCGCTTTCATTGCCGCCAAGTCGTTGGGGTTTTCAAGCTGCACCGCAATCAGATTCAGGTTCAGAGGCGAGTTAGGTCCGGTTTTAGAGCGTATGCGATCCCAGGTTAAGAGTGGCAGGAATACCACGGGCTGCAATCCGTATTGCTCGCCGTCACTGAGGCCCACCACCAGCACCTCGAATGTCTCGTCGCCTGAACCCTGATCGGTGCGAATGCTGATGCGGTCGCCGACCTTAATTCCCAGCCGCTGAATAACGCGACGCTCCACAACTGCCTCGGGCGCGCGGTTTGTGCTGAAGGCACTGCCGGTAATAATTGGCGGTGCGCCGGGCAGGCCCGCTTCCACTCCTAAAAGCGCAACGCGCAGCGGGTCAGCGTCAGGGGTTTCCAGCGGGTTGTCAATTGCGGCATTGCTTACCGCAATGGGGCCGACAGCGCGCACGCCGTTTACGCGCCGCACCTGGGTCATTACAGAGCGTGGCAGGCGGCTGGCGGCTATCAGGAGGTCCGAGTCAGCTTTGTAAACAAGCAAGTCCGCTTCAAGCTTGGAGAGGTATTCACGGTTGCCACCACCTAGGCCCTCCGCCAAAGCGGCAATGAAGAGCACCAGCAGAGTGATGAGTGCAATCAGCAGGCTGATCAGAAAGAAGCGCACCTTGTTGCGCAGTACTTCCATCTGCGCCAAATACAGAGGTGTCAGGAGTATTTGCATCGCGGGAGTCTACCGCGCGGCGGCTGCAATTAGATTGAGGTGCAAACCAAATACTTGATGGAAGGCAGTATTTAGGCGCATCCGCTCGGTGTATCGAGCATTTCTGCTGGCGGCGACGCTTGCCGTCACAGGCACCGCACGGTAGTGCCGTGCGGGCAAGGGGGATTTCGTGTCAGGTGATTTCTTCGGCTGGCGCCGCCTGAACGAACCCGAGAATGTAGCCATCAGGGTCGCGAACATAGAACTCGGTCCCATACGGCATCTGGCGCAGTGGCACAGTGAAGATGACTTGCGCAGCCGAGAGACTCTGTGACAGCGCATAAGCATCGCGCACAATAACGCACGCATCCAAATGCTCACCGCGCTCGAACGCCGTCTGATCGCGCTCGGCGGGCGTTCCGCACTGCAGATGAATATGGCATCCATCGCGAACCACACTGCCGTAGAAGTTCTCGTACAAGTACTCAAGTTCAAATCCAAGCTGTGCCTGATAAAAAGATAGAGACCGGACCATATCCCTGATTCGGAACACCGGCGCGATGTGGCTCAGGAGTCTGGATTGCTCGTTCATTGCCGGTCCGGAGGATAGCTAAGTATATACTGAATCCTGTGTACGCCAATATTGGAGGCACGGCGAACCATCGACTTTGCCCCGCGCATGGTTGCTACTGCAAATCAAGACAAGATGGGGGCGCAGCTCTATTCCTCAGTACTAAATTGTAAGGACCAGCCCATCATAGGCTACTTCGTAACCGTGTTGTCGTGCGAACTCCGCAAGTTCTGGATGCGCTGGATTGCCCTCGTGGGCAATATGGGTTGCGAACGCGCGTGCGTTGGTTTTCATCAACCCTTCACCCCGCATCCGAGCTACGTGGTCGATTACCTGATGCGCGCTCATGTGATCACTCCCCACTTGAGCTGGGCCGTAAGTGTGGTCAAGAACTACCGCGTCAAAACACATACGACAGTGGTGAAGCGCAATCCAAGTTGACTCCGGTAAGTTGGCTGTATCCGTCCCGTAGAAAACACTCTTACCGTCTCCTTCAACCGCATAAAGCAGGGCTCCGGTGTTTGGTGCATGATTGGCCGGAAAAGCGGTTACTCGGTATCGCCCACAGGAAAAAGGCTGGAGAGTTTCGATGGGGTGGATTCTTATATTTAACCGTTTTTCGGCTTCTGGCGATAAGAGGCAATACCCCTCCATGTCTCGCTCAAAGGTTTGAGCCGCTCGGTGCAATGTCTCCGGCGAGGCATGGAAATGAAGACAGGGTGCGCCGAGCGTACCATATTCGAGACTGCGCGAGAGCAGATGTGACAGGTCGAGATGGTCGGAGTGCGAGTGAGTTTGAAGGCAGTATTGGATGTTGGTCAAGGAACACCCGTGCATTTGGGACGCAGTCATAATATCCGGTCCGAGGTCAATCAGCAGGTCATCATTGAGCAAGGCCGCCGATCTTTTTCGCAAACTGGCGCCACCTAGTCTTCTGGCCTGTTCACAATTTGGACACCGACAGAAGGCTTCCGGATAAGCATTAGCGGCGGCAGTTCCAAGAAAGGTAATAAGCATTGCTTAGAGTCGAGTGATGGTAAAAGCTGTGTAACGCGTATCCAACCAACCGATTGATTTTCTGTGCATTGCACCGAAACAAGCAGGGCGAACCCTCGACTTTGCCCCGCGCATGGCTGCTACTGCAAATCAAGACAAGATTTAGGCGCAGCTCTTATCTTAATGAATCGAGTAAATAGTCCGCAATATGAACTGTTGCAGGCGGGTAGCGACTGATAATCGCAGACGTGTTCCGCATAAAGCTACAGCAGCAGGTTATGGATGGGTGCCATGGCCGGTAAGGCTGTGTGCAAAAGCCAGGCGCACGTAGTAACCCAAGCCGACTTCTGCAACCCCACGCGGGACAGGCAGCGGCCGGAAGGCTTGCGGTTTGGTGCGCAGGGCACTGTCTAAGAAGGCGAGTAGTTGCGCCCAGGCAGCTGCGGGTGCGCCGCCGGCTTCGATGGCTGCCACATCGGTGATGAATGCGTGCGGCTGGTCGGGGTAGATCGTGATCGTACTGGGAATACCTGCCGCGATGAGCGCAGTTTCAAATGCCCCAACTTCGGTAACTGGAATTGATGAGTCTGCACCCCCAAAAACGCCGAGCAGCGGGCCAGGCAGCGCTTTCAATTGGTCAGCATCTGAGACGGGTGAGCCGTAGAAAATGGCGGTGGCTGCCAGCTTGGGATTCCACAGGCTGTAGCGCAGGGACGTTGCGCCGCCAAAACAAAAGCCGATCACGGCCACACGCGCAGGGTTCACTTCTGGCTGCCGCTCGAGCCAGCCATAGACTGCATCCAAGTCTATGTTTTTCCGCTCCTGTGGCGTTGTGAGCGTCTGGTAGATGGCACGCGGGATCCAGTTGGTACTGCTGCCGCGAAACATGTCGGGCGCGACGACGACATAGCCTGAGCGTGCTAAAAGGTCCGCCTTGTCGCGCATTTCGATGTTCAGGCCCCAGAACTCATGGATCATAATGACGGCAGGATGCGGACCGTTGCCAGCTGGCCGCGCAACGTAAGCGCGCACCGCAGGGCCCCCGGTGCTGGCCATGCTGGCATTGGTGATGCCGTCAAGGCGTCGCGTTCCAATCCATCCGTCAATAAAAATTGAGGCCGCCATGAGTGCCACTAGCCCAAGCACCGACAACAGAGCAACTGTCAATATTTTGCGCACAATTTTCATAGGTGATATAGGCCTCTGGTTTGGATTGTAGCGAATTTTCAGCTGGTTTGGCAGAGACTTGCGGCTTGAGCCTGCGCGCCAGCTTGAACAAGTCCCGGCTGGCAGCTGTGATCTGTTTTTATCTACTCGAGTGCGTGAAGTTCGGGCAGCAGGCGTCGCGAGAGGTTGCTTTGGAGCAGATTTCTTGGATCACAGCGTTGCTTGAGCGCCTGCAAAGTCTTAAGGGGTGCTGCACCCAAGCTTGCCTGCGCAGTGGTTGGGTGCAATGCGCTGTCTTTTGCAAAATAGAACCTGCCTTGTGCGGCCACCACAATCTGGTCCAACTGTGCAAGCAGCGCGGAAAGGCGTTCGCGCGTGCGCACGCGCGCCGAAAAATCAAGCGCAAGTGAGTAGCCGTCTGGACAATACGACACCGCATATTGGGCGTCCGGCTGGTGGCGTTTGAGAACTGCGAGGGTGGGCAGCAGGCGCGCATTCTGACAGGCTTGCAGCAGCTGCCGGTACCCTGCCAGCGCATTCCCTATGGGAATAAAACTTTGGTGCTGGATCAGTCCGCCCGGCCGGTAGGCGCGCTTCCAGTCTGGCGCGTAATCAAGCAGGAAGTTGAAGCCTGCCAAAGATTGCAGATATGTGCTTCCGTGTTGCAGGCGGGCCGCAGCGTACTTGAGCGCATTCAATAGCCGCAAGCCGGGTGTGTTGTTTGCGAGGCGCAGGCCCAGCCACGCATAGTGCGCCGGTAGCACACCAAACAGGCGCGCTGGCAAATCCTGATGCTGCAGCAAAAGGGAGTGCGCGTGGGCCGCAGTATCGGGCGGATTGTAATAACTTGCAGCGTGAATTTGGCCGCGGCCCAAGCCAGTGCCGCCTGCGGCAGCATCAATCCAACCCACCACGTAGTCGCTTGCGTTCTTGTGCTCATCAACAAGCTGCAGCATAGCCTGTAAATTTGTCGCTGCCAGCGCGGTGACCGATACCAGCCCGGTGTGGATGCGCTTAAGCTGCAGGCGCAGCGCAGTGATGCAGCCCAGCATGCCAAAGCTGCCGGGAATGGCGTAAAACAAATCCGAATTCTCAGTGCGACTGCAGCGCACAACGCTGCCGGCCGGGAGCACTGCGGTAAATTCCAAAATGTGCTCGGCAAAGTTTCCTACCTGCCAGTTATTCTTGCCATGGATATTCATGGCTGCACAGCCGCCGACGCTAGTAAACATTGTGCCTGAAACCACCGGCGGCCACCAGCCGTCGCTGATGCAGTTGCGCCACAGCTGCGCCAGCGTAACGCCGGGCTCCAGCTCCACCACGCCGTTGGCCGCCGACCAGTGGGTGATGCGGTTCATCTGCGAGAGGCAAACCACAATCTGCTCCGAGTTCAGCGCCGCATCGCCGTAGCTTTGCCCGGCGCCGCGCAGCGCAATGCTAATGCCGGTGCGCTGCGCAAGCGCAAACACAGCTTGCAATTCGGCAGCAGTTGTCGGCTGGTGCACATAGCTGCGGGCGCGCGTGTTCTCGCCCCACGCGTGCAGCATTTGCAGCGCCGCGCTGTTTAACTCCAGCGTCATAAATTCAAGCGGCGAAAAATAAAAGAGGGAATATGCTGCAGCACAAGCCCGGCCGCGGCCCAGCGCCCCGGCACATAAACCACCTGGCGCTTGAGGCGGATTGCGCGCCAAATCAGGCGGGCTGCCAGCTCCGGGCTGGCAGGCTGAACGACGCGGTCGGCGTTGGCGAGCATGGCGGTTTGCACCTGCCAGAGCTTGATGGTGGTGACTGTGACACCATGGCGCGAGAGGCGGTTGCGCAGGCCTTCAAGGTAGGTGTGCAGGCCGGCTTTGGAGGCGGAGTAGGCGGGAATGCCGCGCCGGCCGCGGTCGCCGGCGATGCTGCCGATGCCCACGATCTGGCCGGAGCCGGCACTTTGCAGGCGCGGGCCAATTTCGTTGAGCCACGCGACCGCTCCCAGCAGGTTGGTTTGCAGCATTTCCAGATCCGCAGCGGTGTCATTTGTGGCCGGATTATTGGGGTACATCACTCCGGCACAGTAAACAAACAGGTCGAGGCCGCCAAGGTGCGCGCAGACATTGCGGCAGAGGTCCGGGACGCTTGAGGTGACTTGCACATTGTGCGCATAGGCAACAGCTGTTTCAGCACGCACTTGATTCAGCTCATTTGCAAGGTGTTGCAGCTCCGGCAGGCGCCGGCCCAGCACCGCGACAACGTAACCTTGTGCGTGCAGCTCGCGCGTAAGCGCAGCGCCCACACCTGAAGATGCGCCAACAATGATGGCACGCGGCATGGGTTCTAACGGGCGCGGGGCGGCGATGCGTTGGCGGGTCACGCAGCGGGCGCCAGGGTGGGAGCGCTGGCGAAGGCCACGGCACGGGCAATGCGGCCTTTGAGAGCCGGATGACTGTATAGCAGCACTTCCACCAGCCGCGGCGGGTCAACCTCGGACAGATTCTGGTTTGCAAGCCGCGTGAGGGCGCTGGCATACGCGGGCCCATTTGACGTGGCCTGCAGAGCGTAAACATCTGCGCGCCGCTCGCGCCAGCGCGAGTATGCGTTTTCCAACGGCCCTGTTAGCAGCTGATACACCCCCAGCACTGCCGCAAGCAGCGGAAGGGTAATGGGATCAGCTGGATCAAGATAGGCAAGGCGCTGCATGCCGGCTTGCAGCGCAAGGTGCGCAAGATAAAGACCGCCGAGCGTGAGCACGCTGCTCATAAGAATTCCGGATGGAATATCGCGATTGACATGGTGCCCGAGCTCGTGTGCCATTACAGTCTCAATTTCGTCTGCGGTGAACTCCCGCAACAGCGTGTCCCCCAAGACAATCCGGCGCGTGTTGCCGAGGCCCATTAGCGCAGCATTGGCACCCTTGGTGCGGCTGCTGAGGTTTAGTGTGTACACGCCGCGCACACGGGCTTTAGCTTGCGCAGCCAGCGCCAGCAAGCGCTGTTGTAAATGCCCGAAGTCCGCGCTCAAAGGCTCCATCTTAAAAAACAGCGGGACAATTACCAGGGGTGCGAGGTTTGTGAGGATCACGTTGAAGAGCAGCAAGGCTGCCCCGAGCCAAAGCCACCATGTGAGCGGCTGCCAGGCCAGCAGCCAATAAAGCAGCTCAAGCACAAACCCGCCCAGCAGTCCAGAAATCAGCAGCCCCTTCAGCTGGTCCATCCACCAATCGCGAACAGTTTGCGTGCCTTGCTCGTATTTGTGCGGCAGCTGGTAGCCGCGGTAGAAGGCGAGGGGCAGTGCGACTAAGTACAGCGGCGCACCAACGGCAGCCCCCAGCGCAGCAACCCGCAGCCAGTTTGGCTGGCCAGCCAACTGCGCGCCAAGTGTGACCGCCATTCCGGTAGCCAGCCATCCGGCAATGTATGCCGCACTCAACAGTGTCTCTGCCAGCCCGAGGCGCCGCTGGGTGCGCCCGTACTCTTTGGCGATGCGCTGGCGCCGCAGGTTTAACTCAACCATGTTGCTAGGTGCCACTCTGCGTTGCGCGCCGCCGGCGCGCCTGGTACGGAAAGATCGACAGCAGAATACTGAGTAGGTACAGGAGCAGCAGTGGCGCCATCACCATGCCCATATTGAATGGATCAACCGTGGGTGTGATGGCTGCCGCAACGATCGCAATTATCACCACTGCAATGCGCCAGCCGCGCAGCAGGGTGGCAGGTGTAACCAGACCCATCCACGCTAGGAACATCAGGACCAGCGGCATCTCAAACGAAACACCAATCCACAAAACAAGCGAAAGGATGAATGGCACGTACTCGCGCGACGACCACTGCGACTGGAAAAGATCCGGCATAAAATTTTCCAGAAACTCGATTGCGGATGGAATCATTGCAAACCAGGCAAATGCCGCGCCCAGAAGGAATAATGAGGACGCTGCCGGGATCACAAACCACATCCAGCGCCGTTCGCGCTCTTCCAGTCCCGGGTTTACGAACGCCAGAATTTGGTAGACAACAACCGGTGATGCGGCGGCTGCGCCAACCGTGAGCGCCACGCGAAAGTAAATTGTAATTCCCTCGGTTGGGCCAAGCACAATCAGCTTGCCCTGGTACGGGCCCGAGAGATACTTCAGGACACCTTCTGCAAAGTACAGTCCCACAATAAAACCTGTCAACAGCGCCAGCGCAATCGCAACAATGCGGTTGCGCAGTTCGCTCAGGTGCTCGAGCAACGTCATCTCGCCCGACCGTGGCGGCGGAGGCGTGCGCTTGGCGAGAAACTTCATCGCGCGGTTATTGCAGATGTGGGCGGGCGGAGCGGTAAATTATTGCGGACAGCGGTGGCAGTGCGCTGCGGCTGACAATCAGCCACTCCGGGCCGCAGCACGCGGGCGGGCACACGGTGCGCGCCGGCCACGGGCTGATAACTGAGTGTGCTGTTGCGGGGCTTGCGCCTTTACTCTGGGCCGCACCATTGAGTTCTGTTGCAGGTCCGATTGCAATTGCGTTTAGTTCCGGCACTGGTTGAGGCCCAACCGCAGCATTAGCGCCATCGCTGTCTGCCACCGATGTGGCAGCGGAGTCGGTCAGCGCAAGAATTGGCTTCAGGTCATCGCTAAGCGATTTGACGTCTGAGTCAATGCCGGAAATCAGCTTGGTACCCATGGATTGCAGCTCTGTGCCCAGCGCCTTCAAGTCGGTGAGACTTTTTGTGGCGTCGACCAGCGAGCCATCATCAATCTCGCGGGCTTGGGCCTCGAGCATTGCCAGTGCTTCCCGCGAGTATATGGATAGCTTGCGCAGCCAGCGCCCGGCTTCAAAAGAATTTTTGAGCATGCGCTCGGGACCGAGAACCACCATGGCAATGATCGTTATAAGGAGTAGCTCCCAGCCGCCAATGCCCAGAATGTCCATGTGTTGTGGCGCTCCGCAGCGCTCAGGCTGCCGGCGCGAGAACTGCCAGCTCGGCGCGCAGTGCAGTCAGGTTGTCGGCGATGGTGCCAAGCACGCCATTCACAAACTTTGCAGTGGAGTCACTGCCATACTTCTTCGCAAGTTCCACGGCTTCGTTGATGATCACCTTTACTGGCGTGGTTTGCTGCACGCCAACCTCCCAGAGGGCAATGCGCAGAATGTTCAAGTCGATGGAAGCCATATCGCGTAGTGGCCATTGCGGCGCTTGCTTGTGGATGGCGCGGTCCAGGCGGTTCCGCGCCGGCCATACCCCGAGCACCAGCGTGCGCGCAAAGTCCTGCACGCCTGCATCGAGTGCCACTTCTTCGCTATGGTGGGCGAGGGTGTCTTCCAGCTCGTGGCGCGTACAGTCCAGCTCATAGAGCACCTGCAGTGCAATTGCGCGCGCTTTACGGCGGGCTTTTACCATATTGGTAAAGAGTGTGCTGCCGGCTGCCCGTAGCAGCCGCCCGGCATGTTAGTGGAATGCCACATCATCCACAAACACGTCAACCGCCGCAACATCGAGCCCCACAAGATTTACCATTGAGCGCGCCACCTCGGTTTGTACGCTGCGGCTCACGCCGTGCATATCACAGCCGGCTGCGACGCGCAGATGCACCTGCACCTTGGCAGTGTGGTCGCTCACCTCGATCACCACGCCATCGGCCTTGCCGCGGCGCAGCAGGCGGTTGACGCCGCCCGCCACGGGCGCCATGCCAATCACGCCTTCCACTTCGAGCGCAGCTTGCCGCACAACTGTCACAAGGACTTCCGAAGCCACGATAACGCGGTCTGTGCTGTTGAGATTTGTCTCGGCTGTAAATTGTTTCATGCCATCACCATTCCCCCATCCACATTAAGTACCTGGCCGGTAATATAAGCGGCGCCCTCAGAACACAGGAATAGTACCGCCGCGGCGACTTCTTCGGGCGTGCCCCAGCGTCCCAGCGGAATTGCGGCCAGCGTGGCCGCGTGCTGCTCGGGTGTAAGCTCGCTAGTGAGCGCGGTGGGAATAAAGCCGGGGGCAACGGCGTTTACAGTGATGCTGCGCGGCGCAACTTCGCGCGCGAGTGCCTTGGTGAAGCCGATCATGCCGGCTTTGGAAGCGGAATAGTTTGTCTGTCCACCGTTGCCTGCCACGCCGGAGACGGACGCAATATTGATGATGCGGCCGGTGCGCCGGCGCAACATGGCGCGCACGGCAGGCTTGGAACAGCAATAGGCACTTCGCAAGTTCGTATGCACAACAAGGTCCCAGTCCTCTTCCGGCATAAGCATGATCACCTGATCGCGGGTGATACCGGCGTTGTTCACGAGAATGTCAATTTGTCCGTAAGCTTCAATGCATGCGCTCACTAGTGCCGCTGCGCTCGCCGGGTCGGCTGCATCGCCCTGCAGTGCTTTTGCGCGGCCACCGGCAGCGGCGATGGCGGCTACGGTTGCCGCAGCCCCCGCCGCATCTTGCGAGTAATTGACCAGCACGCTTGCTCCCGCAGCGCCCAGTGCTGCGGCGATCGCCCGGCCAATGCCGCGTGATGCGCCCGTAACAACCGCAGCTTTGCCAGTGAGACTCATTTATTGCGCCTGTCATTGGCATTATACAGTGCACTGGAAGCACGCGAATTTTGTGTGGGAAAATTGCAATTGTTGCTGGAGATGAGATGCGCGCAGTTGATTTAATCACCAAGAAACGGGATGGAGGCGAGCTGGACACCGCCGAGATTGAGTGGTTTGTACGCAACTTCACCGACGGCGCGGTTGCGGACTATCAAGCTAGTGCGCTGGCCATGGCGCTGTTCTTTCGCGGCATGACAGCACGCGAGACGCGCGACTTGACCATGGCAATGGCGGGCAGCGGCGAACAGCTGGACTTGAGCGATGTGGTGCCCGGGATTGTGGTGGACAAGCATTCCACCGGCGGCGTCGGGGACAAGACCACTCTGGTGGTTGAGCCAATTGTGAGCGCTTGCGGCGTGCCCGTGGGGAAAATGTCCGGGCGCGGGCTGGGTTACTCCGGTGGCACGCTGGACAAGATGGAATCTTTTGCGGGCTACCGCACGCAGTTGGAGATTGCGGAGTTCAAGCAGCAGCTGGCGCGCATTGGCATTGTGCTGGCCGGGCAATCTGCTCAGCTTGCGCCAGCCGACGGAAAGCTGTATGCGCTGCGCGATGTGACGGGCACGGTGCCGGTGATGCCACTGATTGCGAGCTCAGTCATGAGCAAGAAAATTGCAGCGGGAGCGCGGGCGATTGTGCTCGATGTAAAAGTTGGCAGCGGTGCATTCATGAGCACGCTTGAAGACGCGCGCAATCTGGCACAGCAGATGGTGGCGATTGGGCGCGAGGTTGGTCGGCGCACGGTGGCGCTTCTGGCGGACATGAATCAGCCGCTGGGCTTCGCGGTGGGCAACGCATTGGAAGCGCAGGAGGCAGTCATGACTCTGCGAGGATTCGGCCCGCCCGATTTTGTGGAGCACTGCCTGACGCTGGCGGCGCACATGCTGGTGCTGGCGGGGAAAGTTAACGAGCTGGTGGCCGGGCGGGCGTTAGCGGAGCAAGCGTTGCGCAACGGGTCTGCGTTGGTGAAATTTCGCGAGCTGGTGGTGGCGCAGGGCGGCGATGGCGCAATGGTCGATGACCCCGCGCGCCTGCCGCAGGCTGCGCTAGTGGAAACAGTGCGCACTCCAGCAGCTGGCTGGCTGGCGCGGCTGGACGCGCGCGCAGTGGGCGAAGCAGCTGTGCTGCTGGGCGCGGGGCGCGCCAAAAAGGGCGATCCCATCGACCCGGCCGTGGGGCTGGTGGTGCATTGCAAAGTTGGTGATGAACTGGCGGTTGGGGCTGCACTCTTTACGGTGTATGCCAGCAGCAGCGCAGCTTTGGCAGATGCGCGCGCGCATGCGTTGCAGGGCGTGGCAGTTGTAGCTGGCGAGCGGCAGGCAGCGCTGCCATTGTTTTACGGCGTGGTGGAGTAAGCGCTGCGCATCGGGTGTGTGCAGCGCGCTGCTGCCAGCATGGCAGCGTATGCGTGTGCGGCAAACTTGCCCGGTGCTGTTCCGCCGTTGGATTCAGCAAAGCGCTGCGCGAAGCCAGCGTCAGGCGGCGTGGTGTCCGGCTGTTCAGTGGAAAGCAGCTGGAGCCCGGCGCGGGCATAGATCGGCGCGGCAGCGGCCGTGGTGGCAGGCAGCCAATGCCCGATAACTGCCACAACCTGCGGATCCAACAAAACTTTTTCTGCCTGCCTAACCGCTTCTAACGGATCGCCGCTGTCGTCCAGCGCGAGCAGCTCCACTGCACAGCCGCCGCTGATGCCGGCAGCATTCAGCTCGCGCACTGCCAGCCGCGCTGCTGCGATCGCTTCGTACGCAATCTGCCGGTGCGCGCCCTCAAATGGCGCTACGAGGGCGACTTTGATAACCGGCCGCGTTCCGGGCAGGCAGCCTGCAAGGCCGGCAGCTGCCCACAGGCTGACGCCAAAACGCAGCGCATGCCGCAGCGACCTACGGGCAGACGTTGGCAAGATGTTCCTCATATGTGACAGAAAAATTGTGGCGGCCGCTTTTGTCGCATGTGGCGCGAAAGTACAACGCGTTGCTGTTTGCCGCATTGGTCACGGCTTGCATTGAAAGCAGGCCCGGGTTTGCAATGGGGCCGGGCGGCAGGCCCGTAATGACATAAGTGTTGTAGGGGTGCTCAACGGTACGCGGATCCAGCGTGAGCTTGGGCCACCAATCCGCGGGGCTGGAGAGCGCGTACTGCGTGGTTGGGTCGGCCATCAATGGCATCCCCTGCGCAAGGCGATTAAGGAACACGCGTGCGATCAGGGGCCGTTCTTCATCGAGCATGGCTTCGCGTTGAATAATGGACGCGAGCGTTATAAATTGCGGCAGGTCGAACCCAATGGCGCTGGCATCAGCGCGCAGCGTGCCCATAACCTCATCGTCGAAGCGGCGCAGGATCGTGTCCAGAACTGTGTTGGTGTTGGTGCCGGGCGGAAATATATAGTCCGCCGGAAAGAGATATCCCTCGAGGCTGGAGTTTGGCGGCACCATGTTGCGGAAGAGATAATTTCCGGGCGGCGGCTCGCGGCCTTCAATCATGGCGAGAAGCGCGCTGGAGTCGATTTGCAGGTGGGGCTGTGCTGCGAGGGAGGCCACTACTTGTCCGGCGCGCCAGCCGGCCCAGATGCGCACGCGGACTTCGCTGGGCATGGCGTTTATCAGCGCCGCTGCAATCTCGGCTGGCGGCATGCTGTGATTAAACTTGAAATACCCGGCTTGCATCTGCGTGTCGTAGCCCTTGTAGATCATGAAGCGCAGCAGCTGTTGTGCGTCCGGCGCCAAGCCAAGAGCAGCAATGCGCTCTGCAACCGCAGCGGGCAGCTCGCCCTGTTCAATTGTTAGCGAGAGCGGCTGCGTGTCGGGGCTTGTAGCTGCGAAGAGTAGTTCGGCGTTGGGTGCCAGCGCGGCGCGCAGCCATAGCGCCTGCACCACACGCACGCGGGCGCCCGGCGCCCCAAGTTGGGCAACGGATGCCAGGAAGCTGGCGGTTGCCATGTATATGAACGCTGCGGCTGCGCACAGCAGCAGCAAAATAGCCAGCGCCCACGGCCCGGCACGCCTACGGCGCGATTGGGTGCGGGTTGTGAGGTTGGGCATCCAAATAGTCTTGCAGGATGATGGCTGCTGCTATGGCGTCCAGCGCGGGGCGGGCGGTGCGTTTGGACCCGGTGAGTTCGGCTGCGCGCCGGGTGGTGTTGCTCTCATCCCAGTAGGTTATGGGGATGGCGGTTTGCTCGCTGAGCGCTGCGCCAAAGCGCTGCACGCGGCGTGCAGCCGGCCCGATATTGCCTTCGCCATCCTTTGGCAGGCCAATCACAATGCAGCCCGCAGCATGCTCCGCCGCCAGCTGCGCCACGCGCTCGGCATCTGCTGCGCGGGCCACATGCGCCAACGCCTGCAGGGGGCGCGCCACGCGGCCGCCGGCATCGCTTATGGCGAGGCCAATGCGCGCCTGCCCATGATCAACCGCCAGCACGCGCATCGGTTTCAGTGCCAATCAGAATCCGAGTGCGCCACGCCAGCCACGGGGTGCGCTTGAGCCACGCCGGCCACACCACAAGCGCCGGGCGCTCCACGATCGGAAAAAGTTTGTAGATGACTTCCGGCGCCTGTGCAACGGGCTGCCAGCGCACGGCTTGCTGCACCAGGCGCGCATCAATCTGCGGACCGGCTGTGCCGCGGGCGGTGAGGGTAAAAGCTGCGCGGCCTTCTGTAAGCGCCACCACCGCAGTGCTGCGCGAGTAGCTGACCGAATCGGGCAGCAGCACAAGGTCCGCGCCGACCCGCTGCTCCAGTTCCTGCAGGCCTACTGCGTGCAGCTGCTGTTCGTCCACCACGGTCACAGACACGGCAGCGCGCATGAGGAGTGAGAGCATCTCGGCCGGTTCACCGGCTGCGTTGCTGAATGTGGCCTCAAACACGCGCGTAATGCGCGCTGACTTTTGTGGCGCAAACTGGCTGGCGGGAAGCGCGGCAGCAAGCTGCGCGTAGCCGTTTTCAATCAACTCCGCCTCCACTAGTTTCTGCAGGCGGCTCAAATCGGCAGACGCAACCGCGGGCAGCTGCTTCACTTCGCCACCGGCAAGCGCTTCCTGATTGGTAACAACGATCAGGTCGGCGAGGTAGCCCTCCATGCTGTTGATCAGGTTTGCAGCCACGTTGCCTGCGGGGCCGGGGCGTACGGCGCGCAGGGTCCCCTGCGCACTAGCTCCTGCGCGGGCAGGCAAAGCCACGTCCTGCTGCAGCACAAACTTGATCGCCGAGCCGTCAGTGGTGCGTGCAACCGATCCGGCGGGCACGCGCACTGCTTGTGCTGTGCGGTTTGTTAGCAGCACGTTGCCAGTGGCATACTCTTCGGCCTTTGTAAATGTTGCCGTCGTCAATGTGTCGGAGGATGCGCTCACCTCCACGGTGCGCGTGGTTGCGGGGATTGTGCGCCCGGTGGCAGCATCCAGCCCGGGTACAGCCTCAAGCTCTATGCTTGCAGTCAGCTGCTGGGTTGCCGGCTGCAGGCGCAGCTCCGCCGTGGGCAGTGCCACCAGCAGCATCGCGCCCACAGCTGCAAGCGCGCCCGCAGTCAGCAGCAGGCTGGCGGGCAGGCGCAACAAAGTTTGCCAGCGCGGCGCCGGTGGCCGCATGCCCAGGTAGTTGCGCGCCGCAGCAATATCGGTTGGGATGCGCCCGTCTGACTCGCGCATGCCACGCGGTGCGAGGCGCGAGCCCCAATTGAAGAGATGGCTGTCTTCCACCGAGTTGAACGTGGGAATACGCATGTCGGCCGCATGGTCGGCAACGCTGTCCGGGGCGTTTACAAAACCGAGGTGCGCGCCCAGCTGTGAAGTGTGGCGGTGAACCAGCGTTAGTTCAACGCGGCGCTGCAAAGGCGGCGCCTGGCCCCAGCCGGCCTTGGGCCAAACCACCAGCACCCGGTCAACGCGCGCCCAGCCTAGTTTGTCGCGCGTCGAGTGGTAATCGTCAAACTGGTCGAGATGAATTATTTGTTCGCGCACAGCGCACCTGTGGTGCTACAGCGATTTTAGTGCAGTGTGGTGGTGCTGGCAGTAGCGCCGTGGACGCACCGCGGCGGAGATTTGCGCACTGCTGCGGGCGGGCGTTTTATCCCGCAAGAAAATTGCGCACAAGTGCAGCAGCGCTTGCGAGTGCGGCATCCAGTTGCGCGGCATCCTTGCCGCCGGCCTGCGCCAGCGTGGGTTTTCCGCCGCCGCGGCCGCCGACAACCGCGGCAACAGTGTTGATCATTTTGCCGGCATTCAACCCGCGATCAACAAGATCCTGCGTGACAGCCACAACCAAACCGGGCGCATCATCCACTACGCTGCCAAACACCGCAACTCCGCTTGGGTGCGCAGCGCGGAACCATTCGCCGGCATCGCGCAAGTAGTGCAAATCATCAACTTGCAGGCGCGCTGCCAGGAATGCAACGCCTGCCAGCGTTTGGGTGCTGGCGCGCGTAGCTTCGAGCTGCGCGAACAGGGCGCTGCGCTTAAGCTCCTCGCGTTCGCGCTGCAGCAGGCTATGGTTGGCGAGCAGCTCGCCTACTTTTTGCGCTGCGCCCGCGGCTGGCACTTGCAGCTGTCCGGCAATCTGCTCCACCAGCGCTGCCTGGCGCTGCAAGTAATCGATGGCAGCCGGACCGGCGATTGCCTCAATGCGGCGGACACCCGCAGCGATGGCACCTTCGCTCAGAATTACAAACGCGCCAAGCTGGCCGGTATGCTTCACGTGCGTTCCGCCGCACAGCTCCAGCGAGACGGGCGCCGCTGCGCTTCCGATGCGCACGGTGCGCACAATCTCGCCGTACTTTTCTCCGAACAGCGCCATGGCACCACTGGCAATCGCGTTGGCGCGGGCCTCATGCGAGATGCTGACCGGCAGGTTTTCCGCAATTGTGCGCTGCACTGCGCCCGCGATTCCGGCGCGTTCGGCTGCGCTCAGGCCGCCGTTGTGTGCAAAGTCAAAGCGCAGGCGATCTGGCGCCACGAGTGAGCCGGCCTGGCGGACATGCCCGCCCAGCTTGCGCCGCAGCTCTGCCTGCAGCAAGTGGGTGGCCGTGTGATTGCAGGCGGTGGCAGCACGCTGCCCGGCGTTGACGCGGGCAGTTACGCTGTCGTGGGCGCGCGGCTCGCCGGCGACCACAGTGCCGCTATGCACGATGAGCCCGCCAACCGGCCGCTGCGCGCGCTCAACCTGAATTTCCCAAGCGTTGTTCGGCCCATGGATTGTGCCGGTGTCGGCAACCTGGCCGCCGGACTCCACATAGAACGGCGAGCGCGAAAGAATGAATTCTACCTTGGTTCCCTGGCTTGCAGCCGCAATCGTTTTTCCGTTTACGAGCAGCGCAGCCAGTGTCTCGCTTGATTCCAACGCACCGTGCGGATCGTGCTCCACGCCGCTTTCGGGCAGCACGCCGGCTGCTTGCAACTCTGACAGGAGCTGCGCGTACTTTTGCGCCGTGCCTGCATCCTTTGTGCCCATTGCCTGTCCGGCGCCCGAGATCAGCTTGTGCTCCTCAAGCGCGGCGCGGAAGCCGGCTTCGTCCACGCTCAGTTTGCGCTTGCGCAGCAGGTCGCGGGTTATTTCCAGCGGCAGGCCATAAGTGGCGTACAGGTCAAAGGCACGCGCGCCACCGAGCTGGGCTTCTTTGCTGCGCAACAATTCGTCCGTCAATGTTTCAAGCTGCGCAACGCCCTGGTCTACTGTGCGCTGAAAGCGCTGCTCTTCATCCGTCAGCGTGCGGGCAATTGCCAGCTGCTGGCGTTCCAGCTCGGGGTAGGCTGCGCTGTACTCAGCGATCACCGCCGCGCTGATGCGTGCCAGAAACGGATCGTGGAATCCAATCTCCTGTCCAAAGCGATGAGCGCGCCGGATGATCATGCGGCAGACGTAGTTGCGGCCGGTGTTGCCGGGAATAACGCCGTCAGCAATCAGGAATGCTGCGGCGCGTGCGTGGTCGGCGATCACCCGGTAGGGCGTGAGATTTGCTTCGCGCTGCGCATCACTATGGCCAGCCAGTGTTTGAATGCGCTGCAAGATGGGCGTGAAGAGATCCGTGCGGTAGTTGGAGTTGACGTTTTGAAGCACTGAAACAATACGCTCGAGGCCCATGCCAGTGTCGACGTGCTTGGCCGGCAGCGGCTCCAGCTGCGTGGGGCTGTGGCGGTTGTATTGAATGAACACAAGATTCCATAATTCGAGGTAGCGCGGGCAGCCGGAGTTGACGGCGCAGGTTTGGCCCGGCACAGCTGCACAAGTACAGAACTCTGCGCCGCGGTCGAGATGAATTTCGGAGTCCGGACCGCACGGGCCAACTTCGGCCATTTCCCAAAAGTTGTCTTTGCGCCCGAAGAAGAGCAGATGCTGCGGATCAAAACCGGGTTGCTGCAGCCAGCACTGTGCAGCCTCATCATCTTGCGGTACGATGCCTTGCTCATCCCGGAAGCAGGTGGCCCATAAGCGGTCTTTGGGCAGCCCCCACACTCCGGTGAGCAGCTGCCAGGCCCAGCTTATCGCGTCCTGTTTGTAATAGTCGCCAAATGACCAGTTGCCCAGCATCTCAAAAAAGGTGTGATGGGTGTCATCGCGGCCAACATCATCGAGGTCGTTGTGCTTGCCAGCGACCCGCATGCTCTTCTGCGAATCAGCTGCGCGCAGGTACGGGCGGGTTCCGGTGTTCAGGAACACGTCCTTGAACTGCACCATGCCGGAGTTTGTGAAAAGCAGGGTGGGGTCGTCGGCCGGGATCAGCGAAGCTGAAGGAACGATGGTGTGGCCGCGTTCTGCGAAGAAGTCGAGGAAGGACTGCCGCACTTGCGCGCCCGTCAGGGACGGCGGAACACGATTATTCATCTTGAAATCTGCGGAATTGATGCTGCGCTAGGATTATACCTGAGGCATTCCGGGAAGAACAGTGGGCTCGCGTGATATAACTCCAAGCGCAGGCAGGGGTTTATGAAAACAGGCGATATCGACGATCAGCTGCAACTACTAATGCAGGGAACGGAGTATGGCGATGCGCAGCTGGCAGCAAAGATGCGCGCCGAGCTGCGCGAGCGCCTGCTGCTTGGCCGGCCACTGCGCGTATATTGTGGCTACGATCCTACTGCCACCGATCTGCACCTAGGGCACACGATCACAATGCGCAAGCTGCGCCAGTTTCAGGAGCTGGGTCACGAGGTGACTTTTTTGATTGGCAGCTACACAGCGCTCGTGGGCGATCCATCTGACAAAAACCGCACGCGCCCGGTGCTGACCGAGGAGCAGGTCAACGAAAATGCGCGCAGTTATTCAGAGCAGGCGTTTCGCGTGCTTGACCGCGAGAAGACGGTGGTGCGCGCCAACGGGGAGTGGCTGTCCAAGCTGTCGCTCGTGGAGTTGATCCGGCTGGCGCAAAACTTCACTGTGCAGCAGTTTTTGGTGCGCGACAACTTTGCCAAGCGTATGCAAAACGGCGACCCGATTTTCCTGCACGAAACTTTTTATGCGTTGATGCAGGGGTACGATGCGTGTGCCATGCAGACGGATGTGCAAGTGGGCGGCACAGACCAGTTGTTTAACATCATTGTGGCCGGCCGCAAGCTGCAGGAAGCACTTGGCCAGCGGCCGCAAGTGGGCATCATCACAGGCATTTTGCCCGGTACCGACGGCGTGCAGCGCATGTCAAAGTCAACCGGCAACCACATTCCGGTGGCCACCACCGCGGAGGATATGTTTGGAAAGTTGATGAGCGTGCCGGACGCCGCCCTGGCTGTTTATATGCGCCTTGTCACGCGCTGGTCGCCAGCCGCGGTACAGCTAATAGAAGAGCGGCTTGCGAGCGGTGCGCTCCACCCGCGCGACGGCAAGATGCAGGTGGCGCACGAGATTACTGAAGTGTTCTACGGCGCAGAAGGCGCCGCTCAGGGGCAGGCGCATTTTGAGCGCGTGTTCCAGCGCCGTGAGCTGCCGGATGAGATGTCGGTTATTGCAGTGGTGGCTGGCACGAAACTGGTTGACTTTGTGGTTGCCGAAGGTTTGGTGCCCACCAAGAGCGAGGCGCGCCGCTTGATCAAGCAGGGCGGGATAAAACTGGGTGGTGTAGCGGTTGCGGACACAGAAATGCTGCTACAGCTTGGCGAAGCAACCGTGATACAAGTGGGCAAGCGCAAGTTTGCGCGCCTGATGCCTTAGTCCGCGCGCGACGGGCTCGCGCTGGCTCCGGCTTCCGCCAGCGCACTACGGCCGATGAGCTCCAGCGCCGTATCCCCGGACGGCGGCTGCATCAAACCGGCGCGCACATCCCGGAAGTGGCGCTCAAGCGGCAGGGTGCGGGTAATGCTGGTGCCGCCCGCGATGCGCAGCGCTGCATCCGTCACCTCATTCGCAGCTTCAGACACCACGTACTTCGCTGCCACAATGCGTGGATAAAGCGCGCGGTGGGCCGCAGCGCTGCCGTCCCAGTCTTTCACTGCAGCTTCAAGCAGCGTGCGCGCACTCATCAGGCGCACATCCAGCGCGCCAATCTGGCGCTGAATTTTTGGCAGCGTCGCGATGGGCGCGGCCAGCGCAGTCGGGGTGCGCTCCAGCGCAAATTGAATTGCCGCATTGCGCGCAGCGATTGCGCTGCCCAGATACACCGCCGCCATCATCACGGGAAACCATGCATTGGGCGGTGCACCGGGCACAGCGCAGTCGGGCTGGATTAACTTCTCAGCGGGCAGGTGCACATTATTGAAGCGCACATCATGGCTGTCGCTCGCTCGTAAGCTAAGCGCGTTCGCCCACGTCTCGTCCCATTCCACACCGGCGCGCCCGGTCTCCACAAGCACAATCGCGGCCTTATCTGCAAGTCGCACGCGCACAAGCATGTGCGTCAGGTGCCGTCCACCGGTAGTCCAGGTCTTCAGTCCGTTCAACACGTAGCCACCGGTAGTATGCGCATTGAGCGTTGTTTGCGGCAGGCCGCCGCGCGAGGGGCTGCCCATTTCCGGCTCGCTGGCAACCGCGTTCACGAGCGCGCCGCCTGCAGCCAGTTCGCACATGTACTCAAACGCGGTGGGCAGCCACGGACAGTGTTCGCTGGCGCTGCCAAAAATGTGCAGTGGCATGGCCAGCACCATTGCGGTGGCGGCGCTGCCTTGTGCCAGCTCAATCTGGATCGCGAGGCACTCTGCCAGCGTCAAGCCGCTGCCGCCGCGCGGGCGCGGCACACTCAGCGCAAAGAATCCCGCGCTGCGCAGCGCTGCAACATCTTCGGCGGGCAGCTTTGCGTGCACATCCGCTGCTGCGGCGCGCGTGGAAAACTCACTGGCCAGCTCGCGCGCCAGCTGCTTTGCCTGTGCTGCGCTGTGTACCGGGCTCATAGCAGGCCCGCGCGGCGCTCGCCCATAAGCTCCACAGAGTAGCCGGGCCGGGCGCTTACGGCGGCGCGGAAGTGGGCATCAGTGAGCAAGGCGAGCAGTGGCTGCAGCAACGCTCCCTCCACGCTTGCCTCTGGCACTACAAGGTCGTAGCGTTCGCGGGTCAGCGGCACAAAGTCCAGCTTTAGTGCGCTTGCCGCAGCGTGAATGCCCAGGCCGCAGTCTGCAATACCGGACGAGATGGCAACTGCCACACCAAGGTGCGTGTATTCCTCGTGTGGGTAGCCGCTGATGTCCACCGCAGCAATTCCCAGCTTGCCCAGTTCATAATCCAACAGCACCCGCGTACCAGCGCCGCGCTGGCGGTTTACGTAGCGCACATCTTTGCGCACAAGGTCTGCGAGAGTTTTGATGCGCAGTGGATTGCCGGGCGCCACCAGCAGGCCCTGCTCGCGCTCCACAAGCGTTATTAGCTGCACTGGAGTGTCCGGTAGATACCGGCGCACAGAGGCGTGATTGAATTTACCGGTGGCGGGGTCGATGAGATGGCTGCCGGCAAAATGGCACTCGCCGCGCGCCAACGCAATCAACCCGCCGAGGCTGCCCACATTGGCGGAGCTCAGGCGCAACCCGGGTGCACGCTCGGTGAGGAACTGCGCCATCAAATCCAGCGCCAGATCGTGCGATCCAATGTGCAGGATGGTGTTATCGATCTCCGCGGCAGTGCGATACAGATGCACCGTGACGCTCGCGCCAGCCGCATAGCCTTCCGAAAACCGCGGAATACGCACAATGCCATCGGCGCGTACCAGCGATGAGATCACACCCGCGCCGCGCGCGAGCGGCGTGGCCACAATCTGGTTGTTGACGCGCCCGGCGCTGACGCGCAAATACTCGTCATCGCCGACCGGCGACAAAACTTTGCGCGTGAGCGTGGCAGTCACAGTGGCCGGCGCAGCGGATGCCATGCCGAGCCACCGCGCCAACAGCGGCTCAACAAAAATTTCCCCCGTGTGCGCTGCGCTCACGGGATAGCCGGGCACGCCCACAATTGGAGTGGGGCGCTGGCTGCCAGCGCCGGCCAGCACGCCCAAAATTACGGGGTGGCCCGGGCGCACTGCCACGCCGTGCAGGCACACTTTGCCAAGCGCTGCGATCACGCGCGCCGAAAAATCCTCCGAGCCTTTGGAAGAGCCCGCATTGAGCAGCACCAGATCGTGAGTAGCAGCCGCTTCTCTGACAGCTGCACATATCATCTCAAAATCATCAGCCACAATCGGCCAGCGTGTTGCAACGCCGCCCCATTGCTGCACTTGTGCGCCCAGCACCAGCGAGTTGTATTCGATGATTTGTCCCGGCAGCACATCGCTGCCGGCTTGCACCAACTCCGTGCCGGTGGGAATGATGGCCACCCGCGGTTGGCGGCGCACCAGCACAGTGCCATAACCGCAGCCGGCCAGCGCTCCAAGGTCGACCGGGCGCAAGCGCTGGTTGGCCGGCAGCACCAGCTCTGTGGCAACCATATCTTCGCCAGTGGCGCGCACATGCTGCCACGGCGGAAGTGCGGCGCGAATCTGGATGCGCTCCGGCTGGCGCGTGTCTGCGCCGCTGCCCATCGGCTGCGCCGCCTCAATCGGCACGACGGCTGTGGCATGTGCTGGCAGCGCGTCACCAGTGTCCACGTAAATCGCCTGGTCCGGTACGCGCAGCTCTAGCGGCGCACTTTCGGTTGCGCCCGCCGTGTCGTCGGCGCGCACCGCGTAGCCATCCATTGCCGCCGCGTGATAGTGCGGCGCCGAAAGCTTGGCCCACACCGGTGCAGCGGTAACGCGCCCCAGTGCATCCGGCAGTGCGATGTTTTCTGCGGGCAGCGCATCCCAGCAGCCCGCCGCCTGGAGGGCGGCATTCCACGCGGCGTGCGCTTCAGGCAGCGGGATGTCGTGTAAAAAAATGTCGAGTGGCATGCGAGTTACTGCAACGCGCGCAGAATGTGACCGGCGCCGGCCGGGCTAGAACAAGCGTACATCAACAATCTGTCCGGCTGCCAGACCCGTGGCGTGCAGCGGAATCAGAATTGCGCCATCTGCTTTAACAAGAGTGAAAATGAGGTTTGACTTTCCGAACAGCGGTTCCACCCAGCGTTCACCTTCGCGTTCCACAAAGCGGCCGGGCACATAATCCTCGCGGCCAGCACTCGATGCAAGGTTGTGCGTGAGGCGCGCCTGCAACAAACGCGGGGGCGGGGCGCTTGCGCCTTGCAAGTGAAAGAGGGTGGGTACTAGCACCAGGTCTGCCACAACCAGCGCACTGCCGGGATTGCCGGGCAGGCCGAACACTGGCTTGCCCAGCGCCACTCCCAAAATGGTGGGCTTGCCGGGCTTCACCGCTATGCCGTGCACAATCACCCCCGGTGAGCCGAGCGCGTTTATCACGCCGGAAGTAACGTCGCGCGTGCCGGCCGAGCTGCCGGCAGAAAAGACCAGTACATCGCATTCTTGCAGGGCGCGCTGTGCGGTTTGCAGCAGCAAGCCATAGTCATCCGGCAGCAAGCCATAGCTGCGCACGGCGGCGCCCGCGCGCGCAGCCAGCGCTCCAACTGTGTAGGAGTTGATGTCGCGCACTTTTCCCGGCGCTGGTGTTACGGTGGGCGGCGTGAGTTCGTCGCCGCTGGAGATCAGCCCGACGACGGGCGTGCGCGCCACACACACTGTTGTGATGCCGAGTGCCAGCAGCCCGCCAATGTCTTGCGGGCGCAGGCGCTGTCCCGCGGGCAGCACGATTTCACCGCGATTGATGTCGTCACCCGGGTTTACAAGATTCTCGCCCGCGGCAACTGGGCGCAGCACTTCCACTTCATCCGGCCGGCTCAGCTGTGTGTTCTCCACCATCACCACAGCATCCGCGCCAACAGGCAGCATGCCGCCGGTGTGAATCAAAATGGCTTGGCCGGGCAGTAGCGGCTCGGGCGCGTGTTCGCCCATATTGATTTCGCCCGCGAGGCGCAAGTATGCGGGCAGGGTGGCGTTGGCGCCGAAGGTATCGCGCGCCAGTACGGCGTAGCCATCTACGGTGCTGCGCACAAACGCGGGCAGTGCTGCCGGCGCAAGCACGGCTGCTGCCGTAACGCGGTCAAGTGCGCTCGCGCTCGGGATTACCTCTGAGGGGGGCGGTCCGGGCAGCAGTTCAAAAAGTTTTTCGAGTGCATCTGCGGATGCGCAAACGGTGAGGAATTCAGCCACAATAATCAACTGGTCTGTGGCACAACATACGGCGCGGCGGGGGCGACTGCTACCAGCGGCCGCGCTTGGTCAACACGTCCGGGTGGGGAAGGTCTTGTTCGGCTGCCGGTTCGATCTTTACGGCGCATGCTTTGTATTCGGGAATCTTGGCTTGCGGATCGAGGGCGTCGTTGGTGAGCAGGTTTGCGGCGGCTTCCGCAAAATGCATCGCCATGAATAGTACTCCGGCGCGCGCCTTTTCAGTAACGTGCATGCGCAGAACTACTGAGCCGCGGCGTGACGAGACGCGCACGGGCTGTCCATCTGTGAAGTTTGCCCAGGCCGCGTCGACCGGGTTAACTTCAACCACCGGTGCGGGGTAGATCTCATTCAGCGCGGAGTTGCGCGTCATTGAGCCGCCATGCCAATGTTCCAATACCCGCCCAGTTGTCAGGATGAACGGGTACTCTTCATCCGGCGGTTCCATGATTGGCACATAGTCCACTGGTATAAATTTACCGCGCCCGGATGGGAACTCGTTTGCAAACAGAAAGGGTGTACCGGGGTGTGTGGCGTGCGGCACGGGCGTTTGCAGGCCGTGGCGTTCAATGCGCCCGTAGGTGACACCGGCGTAATTTGTGTCCAGCTTGCCAAATTCGGCCATGATTTCCGCCGGGGAGTTGTAGTTCCAATGCGCGCTGTTGGGCCGGCCGAGGCGGGCTTCAATGCGCTGTGCGAGGTCGCACAGGATCTCCCAATCCGGGCGGGACTGGCCGCGCGGTGCAATCGCCTGGCGCACGCGTTGCACGCGCCGGTCCGTGTTTGTGATTGTGCCGTCTTTTTCCGCCCATGAGGTGGCCGGGAGGAATACATCTGCAAACGCACCGGACTCGTTTACAAATAGATCCTGCGCCACGATAAACTCCAGCTGCTGCATGTGCTCGCGGGTCTCGTTCAGGTTTGGCTCGCTCATCATCGGGTTCTCGCCCATGATGTGCAGTGCACGCACGCCGCCGGGATGGGCGTGCGTCAAAATTTCAGTTGTCGTAAGGCCGCGTTTGCGGTTGAGCCCACCGGGCTCCACGTTCCAAAGCTGCTCCCAGTTTTGTGCATTCTTTTCATCGTCCACCAACTGGTAGCCCGGGTAAAAGAAGGGCATCGCGCCCATGTCTGATGCGCCCTGTACATTGTTCTGGCCGCGCAACGGGTTGAGCCCGGTGGCTTTGCGGCCCACGTGGCCGGTGAGAAACGCAAGATGGATCAGGCCCAATGAGCTGGCGGTGCCATGCGACAACTGCGAGATGCCCATGCCCCAGAAAATCATTCCGCGCCGGGCACGCGCGTACATGCGCGCAGCCTCAATAATCAAGTTGCGGTCCACGCCTGAAATTTCTTCAGCATAGCCGGGAGTGAACTTGTCCAGAGTCTTTACGTAGTCGGCGTAGCCGGTGGTGCGTGCCTCCACAAATTCTCGGTTTACCAGCCCCTCGTTCACAATGACGTGCGCCATGGCATTGAACACCGGCACGTTGGTGCCGGGTTTCAACGGCAGCCAGAGGGCTGCAAAGTCGGACATCTCAATCTTGCGCGGGTCAATCACAATCAGCTTGCTGCCGTATTTCTCAACCGCCGCTTTCATTTGCAAACCGATGATCGGGTGGTTCTCGGATGGGTTGGAGCCCGTGATGATGAAGCAATCGCTGTCGATTACTTCAGCAGCAGTGTTGCTCATCGCCGCCGAGTTGATGGACTTCAGCAGGGCAGTCACTGAGCCAGCGTGGCACAGGCGCGTGCAGTGGTCCACATTGTTGGTGCGAAAGAGCGCGCGGTAAATTTTCTGCAGCAGGTAGTTGTCTTCGTTGGTTGCCTTGGCGCAACAGTACACAGCCATTGCATGCTCGCCGTCACGCTTGTAAATTTCAACCAGCCGGTCAGCGGTGTAGTCTAGCGCTTCATCCCAGCTCACCTCGCGCCATTCGCTGCGGTCAATTGCCTGCGTGCGCGCACCGGGGGTTTGGGCCTGTTTGCGAATGAGCGGCGTAGTGACGCGCTTGTTGCTGTAGATGAAGTCGTAGCCAAAGCGCCCCTTGACGCACAGGTTGCCCTGATTGACGGGATGCTCAAAGTCCGACGTAACTTTGTAAATCAGCTCGTCCTTTATGTGCAGCTGCAGGTTGCAACCCACGCCACAGTACGGGCAGGTGGTGGAGACTGTGCGGTCCGGCGCGACGGTTGAGTTGCCGTGCAGTTTCCGCTGAACCGGATGGCCTCCGTTTGGCAGCTGCCGAAGTTGGGGCGTGCTCATTTGCGGTCGCGTTGTTTCTTTCCGGGTCCGCGCGTGGCAGCCAAGACCTCGGCCGGTGCCTGGCCCTGCTCCAACAGCCATTCGCGCTTGGGCTTGAGTGCGCCGGTGGGGCAGACGCCCACGCATTGGCCGCAAAATACGCAAGAGCTCTCGGTAAGCGACTGCTCAAAAAACGTGCTGATCGAAGTTTCAAAGCCGCGCCCGCTGAAGTTGATGGCGTAGGTGAACTGCGCATCGGCGGCACACACCTGCACGCAACGCCAGCACAGAATGCATTTGCTGTAGTCGCGAATAAACATCGGGTTGTCATCGATTATTTCGGGTTCACGATGTTCGCAATCGTCAAAGCGCTCAAGGTCGGCATGGTAGTCGTCCAGCTGCTGCTGGATTTCCGGCGCCTCGCTCACGTCAGTTGCGGAGTGCAGCAGCTCCAGAATTGTGCGCCGGCTGCGCTCAACGCGTTCGTTGCGCGTATGCACGCGCATGCCTTCTGCCACGGTTGCCACGCAGGCCGGCGCCAGCACCCGTGCGCCTTCTACTTCCACAACGCACAGGCGGCACAATGCGTTGGCTGTGCAGTGCTGGTGGTAGCAAATGGTGGGGACTGTGGTGCCCGCCAAAGAAGCCGCATTCAGCAGCGTTGTGCCGGCTGGCACGGTGATAGGCTGGCCATCGATATGAAGTGAGACTGTGTCCGGCATGGCTTATGGCGTGGGCTGCGCTTTGCCGTTGGGGGCAAATAGCTCTGGCCAGAGCTTGATTGCACTGAGCGTTGCGGTGGCTGCAGTTTGCCCGAGGCCACACAGCGAGGCGTCTACCATTGTCCAGCCCACATCGCACAGCAGTTGCGTGTCGCCTGCACGCGCATAGCCGGCTGCAACGCGCGCAAGAATTTCATGCTGGCGCACAGTGCCAAGCTGGCACGGGTAGCATTTGCCGCAGCTTTCTTCTGCAAAAAAGTGCGCAAGGCCTTCCAGTACGGTGCGCAAATTGCGCGTGTGGTTGAACACCATCACCACTCCGGAGCCCAACGGCAGGTCGGCTTTACGCAGGTCCTCAAACGTCATGCGCACATCCAAATGTGCTGCGGTGGCAAAGGCGCCGGCAGCACCGCCAAACAGCGCCGCCTGCAATGTGCCGCCGCTTACGCCCCCCGCCATCTCCTCCAGAATTGTGCGCAGTGTTACGCCAAATGGTACTTCGTACAAACCCGGCCGCGCAACATCACCGGACAGGCAGAACAATTTTGAACCCGGTGACTTCTCCGTACCGTGCTGGCGATAGGCTGCTGCGCCGGCGCTGATGATCAACGGCACATTGCACAGCGTCTCCACATTGTTGACGACGGTGGGTTTGCCAAACAAGCCAGCAGTGGTGGGGAAGGGCGGTTTCACGCGCGGGAATCCGCGCTTGCCTTCGATGCTTTCAAATAGTGCGGTCTCTTCGCCGCAGATGTACGCGCCAGCACCACTGCGCAGCTCAATCTCAAAGCAAAATTTGCTGCCGAGCAGGTTGTTGCCCAGATAACCTCCAGCGTACGCTTCGGCAATTGCAGCTGCAAGGCGTTGCTGTGCGTGCGGGTACTCTGCGCGCACATATAGATAGCCGCGGTGCGCGCCGCAGGCATAGCCAGCCAGTGCCATGCCTTCCAGCACCGCGTGCGGGTCGTCCTCCATCAGAATCCGATCCTTGAAAGTACCCGGTTCGGACTCATCGGCGTTGCAAACAATGTATTTTACTGCACCAATGGCATTGGCGGCGCTTTCCCATTTGATTCCGGTGGGGAACGCAGCGCCGCCCCGGCCCACCAATCCGCTTGCTTTCAATTCTGAAATTACGGCAGCCGGCGTCAGCTGTTGAATGGCTTTGGTGAGCGCGCTGTACCCGCCGTCGGCAACGTATGTGGCCAGCGCGGGCGTTGCGCCGGTTCCGCAGCGGCGCGTAAGGTGGCGCAAGCTGCCGCCCACCACCGCGGGCTTGGCCAGGCATTTTGCAGCAATGATCGCCGCTGGCACACCGACTGGAATGCAGCCCAGCGCCTGATCGTTGACCATGGCCGCCGGTGCCTGATCGCATAGGCCCAGGCACGGCGAGCGCTCCACCATAAATCCGCCGTCGGCAGCGGCCATGTTGGGGCTAACACCCAGGTTGGCGCACACCGTTTGCAAGGCGGCGTGGCTGCCTGCAATCGAACATGCTGGATCGCCGCAGATGCGAATGACGCGCGCTGCCGTTGGTTCCGTATAGAGCAGCGCATAAAACTCGATTACGCCGTAGACATCTGCGAGCGGAACCTGCAGCGCGCGCGCAATTTCCGCGGCAACTGGCTTACTGATGTATCCGTTTTGTTTTTGGGCCTTGAGCAGGGCGGGGAGCAGGCCGGAGTGCCCCGGGTTGTTGATGTGCGGCTGAGCTGTGTTTGTGGAGTGGATCAAATGGTTGGAAGCAGTTGGCACCATATTTGACAACCTAAATGTGATTATACCTTAAGCGTTTGGCAGCGCATATTTTGCTGATTACATGGCGTTGAGCGTTTCTGGGTAATGAGATGAATAGCCCTTGCAGGAAGCCGCGCATGATCGCGGCAGGATTTTGGGATGAGGGGTTGTTGTTTTCGGGCGGCTGTGTGGTGTTAGTCCGTGTGAATTTATGGCTGGAACTGGTGGTTTCCGCTAGATTAGTTCCCAAGCACCGGGACGCGGTGGGGGCGGCAATACCGCATGGGCTGGGGCGCGGTGCTACAGCCTCGCGGTGTGCTTCGCTCTGCTGCGGCGCATCCACAGGTTTACCTTTCGCAGCATCATAATTTTGATTGCATTAAACAGTTCGCGCCGCGGCTGCCAAGGTTGCAGCCGCGGCGCTCAATTTTTTGGCTTGCATCCGCAAGCCGTGCGCTGCAACCGCTCAGGCCGCCGCACTAAATGTTTGACTTGCTCTTGGCAAGCCAGTGAAAGGCTTGGTTGGGCAAGCCTTGCGGCGGTGCATCTCGCGCATTGTTTTTCTTGCGCGCTGCCTTCGCCTACATGCAGTGTACACCCGTTGTCAATAGGCAGAGCTGGGACGGCGCCCGATTTCGCACAATAGGCGGGCCGTGCGCAGCGCGGGCTATTGGCGGGACATCCGGAGCGGGCGGGTTATCTCAGGTAGATAAACGGCTGAAGCTGGCTGGCAAACCTTCACAGTATGCTGGCGCCCGATGGCAGCTGCTAACTGGCTGCAAGCTGTTGGCGCTGCCGGGAAAGATAATCCAATTGCGCAAATATCTGCAGCTGCTGTGTCGCAATTTGTTTGCCTTGTTCCACCAGTTCTGAGCCTTCGGCGCGCAATTGCCGGGCATGCTCGCTGCGCACATCGGATTGCTCATTTTGCATGGTTTTGTCACGGGACGCAGCCAGCAGCGCATCCAGTTCAACGCGGACTTGGCGCATGCGCTCCGCAAGCTGAATGCTGACCAGCTCAAGCGTGGCACGCTGCGCCAGCAGCTGGTTGGACTGCTCGTCAATTTCGGCCGGGGTGACCATGCGCCATATTAATAGCAGCGCGCTTGAATATGGTCAATCGACAAACTTGCGGTCTTTTGTGTGCCGTCGATGGCGGGTAACTGCACTTTGTCCGCGGTCGATATCGCGGTGACCAAGCCGGTCTGGGGGCGAATTTATCCGCTGGCTAGCTGAAGCAGAGTTACAAAGACCGCTGCAAGCGCAAACAGTACGATGGGCGTTTCTGATAGCGGGTGCGGGTGGACCTGCGCAGCCGCGACGGCTTGCCGGTGCTGGTCCAGTTGCTTCTGCTGCACTTCCAGCCTTGCGCGCTGTTCCGCCAGCTGGCGGTGCTCTGCCTCATAACTGTCGCGCTGTTGAACAAACTGGCGCCAATGCTCATCAAGTTGCGGAAGCTGCTCGTCAAGCTGTTGCCGCTGCTCCAGAAAATGCGTCCACTGATCGTCCAGCCGGTGCAACTGTTCAACAAACTGGTGCCAATGCGCATCTTTGGTGGTCATATTTGATTTTGTAGCAAGAAGTGCGCCAGCAGCGCGGGGCCACACCCTGAACCGGCGGTGAGTTTAAAGTGGTCGGTTCAATGCAATTGAGCGGGTCTGGGGGTGCTTGCTCATGCCTGGTCGTGTTGTTTTTGCGGTTGGTGCAGCCAAGGGTTTGGCGAGTGACGGGTCCGGTCTAGGGGCCACTGGCAACGAGCACGAAAGTGACGAACAGGGCGGTAAATATTCCAAGCCCTAGTGGTATCCATAATTGCAGATAGTGATTTTGGAGGCGGGCTGCAGGAGTGGGGCGCAGCTGTGATATTTGTGCGGCCTGTGCTGCCAGCTGGGCGCGGCGCTGCTCATCCAGTGCGCACGCCTGATCGCCAATCTGCTGCGCTTGCTCGCTTATGGTTTGCAGTTGCGCGTCAAGCAGCAGCCACTGCGAGTCGTGTTTGCGCCAGTTCGGGTCGAGCGCGTCCAGCTGTGCGATGCGCTTCTGTATGTCTTCCTTGGTTGCGATTGGCACGGCGGAGAGTGAGTTAGGTTGGCTTTGGTTAAGTGCAGCGGTGTGTTTGCGTCAAAGCTGGCTGGCGCACTGGCTAGCTGGCTGTTTCTCGGGCGGCATCGGGCGTGCGGCTGGCGGTGTTTGGTAAAGAAATTGCGCCCATCCGGCTGGCCAGCGCAGCCTGCAGGTGCGGCTCAAACTCCCGGAGCTGCTCATCAAAGCGGCTCTCGGTCTTTTCCAATTCGAGCTGCTTTTCAACATGTATTTTCGTGCGCTGGCGGTACATTTCGGTTTGGCGGTCGAGGCGCCCAAAAATATCGCACATGGTGTCCGTTGGCACGTCGATCTGCGCGAGCGACACGAGTAGAGCGATGCCGGTAGCCACGGGCGATAAGGTAGCAGCGCCAGCGGACGCAGTCAAGCTGCCAGTTTGGAGTGCGGGGGATCTGTATCCAGCTTGCTTGCAGACTGTCCCAGCGCAGGCGGTTGAGCGGAAGATGCTGTGCAGCCGCTACTTTTTAACGGGTTTTTGCGTGTTGAAAATCTCATGGTAGCCGCGGTCTTCTTCTTCGTCGGAGACGCGCGCGTACCGCTCTGTGATGGAGATGTTTTTGTGGCGCGCAAGCCGCTGCGCCATCTTCAGATTTCCGCCAGAAGCGCGGAGCACCACCGTCACAAAATAGTGCCGGAAGGAGTGGGGCGTGACTGTGCCCTTGGCTTCCGCCCCAACGGCATCAACTACGGCGCGGTCCACCAGTTTGCGCGCTCCCAGGCTATTGAGGGGCAGCAGCTTGGAGCCGGCGCCGTCGTCGTGCCGCGCAAAAATCGGCAGTGCGTTGCGGCGCATGCCGCTGGACACAATCACTGTATCGCGCAGTGCCAGATACGACTGGATGGCAGCCACAGCCCGTTCAGAGAAGCGCACAGTGCTTTGCCGGCCGCCTTTTATCTCAACTTGTGCGCGGCGTTCGGGCCAGTCAAAGTGGCCGGTCGTGAGGCGGCACGCCTCCGATATGCGCAAACCGGTGTCGGCCAGCGTGAGCACAAATGCCCGGTCGCGCAGGCGGCGCAACTTCTCGCGCGGTTCTGGTGCGGCGGAAGCTGGGCTGGCGCTTACGAAGCTGATAATTCTGTCGATCTGTTCACGGGCAAACGGCGGTGGCAGGGGCGTGACGCGCCGCAAGCGGCGTTTCAAAATTGATTTAACTTTTGCCAGCTTGTCGGGCCACAGCTCCTCGGCTACAAGGTACTCATAGAACCCCACGAGTGCGGTGATATAGATTGCCTCTGTAGCGGCCTCCTGTGTGCGCAACTCAGTCACGAACCAGGTGACCCAATCCACGCTGGTGTCAGCGGCCGGTGTGGCTTGCGCCTGCACGCCGTGCCGGCCCAGCACCCACAGGAACTTGCGGATCGCCTGCGAATAAGTGCGGTGCGTGTTTTGGCTGCGGCTTTCTTCGACAACGCGCGTGTAGCGCAGTGCCGCAGACGCTACGGTGTCTATAGAGGCGTCAAGGTTCTCGAATTGGACCTTGGAAAGCGTGTTCCCGGCAGAATTTGTGGTAGGCATAAGTGAACTTATCAGTACCACATTATACTGATTGAAACCCTCGTGTCAAGCACTGCCTGCAACCCGTTTTGTTGAAAACTTTCAGCTGACCTTCCCAGTGCCGGGTTGGATCAATCCGATAGGTTCGTAGCAGAGCTCCCCGACGCTGGTATTGCAAGCTATCAAACCACATTTTAGATTGTGGCGGTGGCTTCCTAGCCGTATGGTTTCGCCTGCCTCGCCGGGGACCGCACCGGGAGCATTCGGGCGGATTGGCGCGGCTCACACCAAGAATTTGCGCTTGCGCGCTGCAAGTGCCGGGCAGCAAGCACCGCGCATAGGAGCGCGGCGCTTGTGGCTTGCGCGGTGGGACAGGCTACGCCAGTCAATAGATGCGCAGGCCAGTGAACAGCGTTCAGTCGAATGTGGCTAAACGTTGTGTCGTTTGCAGTATACACCCGTTGTCAAGCCCGCTGGCGAAACTTATAGATGGCTCTATCCACCCGCGGGGACCTCGCCTCGGTTGTTTCGTGTTGATTCGGCGCTTGGGGTTTATTTGCTGAGGTGATTTATGAAGCGTCAAGACACCGATCACTTTCGAGCAACAAATACTGGGCTTCCGGTATGTTGTAACTCCTACTTCTCGCGGGTTAAGTGGTTCCGCCTCGGGTGTTTAACCGTTCCCATCGAGCCTACGATTGGCGTGCCCGAGCACAGGTGCCGCTTTGGGATCTGTACTCCCCTTGCTCACCTCAACTCCGGCCCGAAAATCGAACCATTTAATCTGCAAATTCAGGTTTGGGTAGATTCTGGGCCGCAAAAATGTGCAGCCCTCCTGCCGGCAAAATAGGCGATGCAGCCGAGAAGGGTCCCTGCACCCTTCCCCCCACCTTCAACTACCTGGCAGGTGACGGTCGCTCTTTCTTCACGGGGAACGGTTGGACTCGGGTCTGCTGCCGCTGCTAGCACCCATTAGTCTGCAGTTATGGCGTCGGGTATCTTGGCGGGGCTGCGATGCCCACGGGGTGTGCCGTCCTTGAACGCGCCCGCGAATTTGATGTTGATGGAATATGATGCATCGGCCTGCCGATGCACCCGGACGTGTGGTGCCTAGCCTGCAAATCCGATCACTGGCTTTGCAGGGTATTGGGCCGGCACTTACTTGCGTAGTTCACGATCACCAAATGGAGCGCCGTTTAGCGCCTTTGTGGTTTCCGCCTATTACATTGCAAACCAGGTTGAAAGGTCGCTGCGCTAAATTGATTGCGCTTGCAACCGCACCCATTCCAGCGCTTGTGCCTTTGTGGTCAGCTCGCCTGCTGCCTGTGCTTCTGTTAGGCCCATTAGCAGCTGACCGAGCGCCCTGCCCTGCGGCAAATGCAGCGCAGCCATCACTTCATCACCGGTCAGCAAACGCTCCGGCTGCACAATTAAACCGTGGCTCAAGTGAAATGCCTCGTACATCTCAACGCTGCGGTCAACCGCTACTATCCAGGCGCTTTGTTTCAGCGTTGCGGCGGCATGCGCCAGCATGTCTGCCAGAGCCAGCAGGCAAACTTCCAACCCCACGGCCTTCGTGGTGCGGAAGTAGATGTGCAGTTCGCGCGCGGTCATTGGCTGCGGGCCATAGTGCCGCGCTGGCAGAGCGTGGTACTGCACCGTGTACTGCACGAATGCAGTTTCAACGCCGGCTAGTTTTAGCGCAGCGGTGTGCTGGCGAATCATTGCACTCGCATGGCTGCCCTGCGCCGCAGCATCTGGTGCAGGCTCAGGCATTGCACGGAGAGCTTCCGGGCAGGCATGCAGCAGTGCGGCCAGCATCAATAGCGCACGCACGCTGCGCCCGGGTGAAAGTTCCTGTTCCATGCGGTCCGTGATCTGATCCCGAAAGCGCCCCAACCTTCCGGCGGCAAACCCCAGCGCAAATTCTGAAGCGCGGTCCATGTCATGCGCCCGGCCAAGCACACCCAGCAAACTGGCCAGCCGTTCCACCACGAACAAAGTGTGTTCCCACTGGGTGCCGCGTTGCGGGGCTGGCATTGCGGCTGTCTTTAGCGGTTGGATCGCAGGAAGGCACACGCTCAGCAGGTCCAATGTATCCAGTACGCGCAATGCAGCTGTGGGTTGTGTGCCGCCCAGTATGGCGCACAGCTCGTCGCGAATGCGCTCTGCACTGCAGCGCGCCAGCAGCGGCCCGGCTGCGCGCATTGCAATGCGGGCTGGCTTGTCGATTTGCAGGTGCAGTTGGTTGGCCAGGCGCACGCCTCGCAGCGCGCGCACCGCATCATCTGCAATTGCGCCTGCGCCCGTCAGGCGCAGGTGTTTTGCGCGCAAGTCGGCTTCGCCGCCGGCGGGGTCGAGCAGCAGCGCAGGGTGTGCCACTGCTATCGCCATGGAGTTGATGGTGAAGTCGCGCAGCAGCAAGTCGCTCACTATGTCCGGGGCGCGCAGGCGCGTAAAGTCCACCACCACACGCGCTCCATCTGCTGCGTTCACGATGACCCGCGCTGTGCCACGCTGCTCATCCAGCACGTAGAAGTCTGCATTCAGCTGGCGCGCCACGGTGCGCGCAATTTTCAGCGCGTCGGCACTGGTTACGTAATCAAGGTCATGAATGGGTGCGCCCAGCAATGCATCGCGCACCGCCCCGCCCGTTAGCCATGTGACGGGCACGGCTGCAGCGGGCAGCGCGCGCGCAATCGTTGCGCACAGTTGTGGCAGTTCTGGTGCTTGTGGTTCTGCAGGCTGTTGCAATAGGAAGGCCGGCTCCTGTGGCGGCGCGGCAGTGTCCGCTGCGGCAAGGGCTGCAGTTAGCCCGCGGGCAGCCAGCTCTCCGTTCTGGAAAGCCTGCCACTGGCCGGGCAGCGGAACAATCTTGTGCGCTGCGGGCGCTGGTTGGCTGCGGCGCGCCATGGCGCCCTTCTCAGACGCCTGTCTTGGCTACTGCCACAAATGGCAGATTGCGCCAGTACTCGTCCAGGTCCAGACCGTAGCCGAAGACAAATTTATCCGGGATTTGAAAGCCGGTGTAAGTGATGGGCACCTGCACTTCGCGGCGCTCGTACTTGTCAAGCAGTGTGCACACATCCACCTGCGCGGGCTCGCGGATGTGCAGAAAATCCAGAACGCGGGAGATGGTGTGGCCGGTGTCGACGATATCCTCCACCAGCAGCACATGCCTGCCGCGAATGTCGGTTTGCAGGTCCATCACAATCTTCACAAGGCCGCCGGAGCTGCGCACGCCGGCACCATAGGAAGACACCGCCATAAAATCCACCGCGTGCGGAATGCTGATCTTTCGCATCAGGTCGGTAAGAAACAGAATGCCGCCCCGCAGAATACACACTAGCAGTAGGTCGCGGCCTTCATAGTCGCGGCTGATACTCTGGCCCATTTCGGTGATGCGCGCTTGCAGCATTTCCTCCGGAATCAGGACCTCATGCAAAATAGTTTTGTAATCAGTGATGGGTGGCATGGTAGCTACAGCGGTATCTAAGGTTTCCGCACCGGCACCTGATGGTGCTCGCGGCAGCGCGCCTCATAGGCTTCGCTGCCGCCCACCATTACAATCGGGTCGTCGTAGTAAGCCGGTTCGCCGTTTATCAGGCGTTGGGTGCGTGAAGCATGCTCGCCGCACACCATGCAAATCGCGTGCAGCTTGTCCACATCTTCTGCCAGAGACAGCAGTTGCGGCATCGGGCCGAACGGATCGCCGCGAAAGTCCTGGTCTAAGCCGGCACAGATAACGCGAATGCCGCGCGCTGCAAGTTTTTGACACACATCCGTGACACCGTGGTCAAAAAATTGGGCCTCGTCCACGGCCACCACTGTGGTGCCGGGCTTCAAGCTCGGCTCAATCTGGGCGCTGTCGGTCACGGGCGTCGCCTCAAATTCGCTGCCGGCATGCGAAGTTACTTTGTCTGTGCCGTAGCGGTGATCCACTGCCGGCTTGAAGACTTGCACCAGCTGGTTTGCAATGCGTGCGCGCCGCAAGCGCCGGATGAGCTCATCTGTTTTGCCGCTGAACATTGAGCCGGTGATTACTTCGATGCTGCCGTTGTGATGCTTCATTCCGCAAAGTATACCTGTACGAAAAACAGGCGCCGTTGGCGCCTGTTTTTCAGATGAAATCTTGAGCTTTAGCGGGGGTTAGGAGTCGGCCGCAGCTTCGGCTGCTGGTTCCTGTGCGTCGCCCGGAACTTCAAAGCCGTTCAGGCGCAGTGCCTTCTTCAAGTCAATCAAACCCTTTTGACCAAAACCTTGAATGGAGAGAACGCCTGCATCGCCAGCGGCTTTGAGGCGCTCGATAATACCCAGTGCACCAAGCAAGCCTTCCTTGGTGAGGGCTGACGTTGCGCGCGTGCCAAGTTTCAGATCCGCCAGCAGCACATCAACAATCTCTGGTTCGGCCTGGCGCTCAGCTTCTAAAGCCAGATGTTTCTGGCGCACATCCAACTTCTTCAAGAAGCGTTCCACCTGCCCTTCGGTGTCTATCAGGCGTTGCTCGCCCGTGTAAAACGGGTGGCACTTGTAGCACAAGTCGGTGCGCACCACTTCCTGCGTGGCGCCGGTGGTCCAGGTGTTGCCGCAAGAGCACACCACCTTGGCGGCCGTAAAGTACTTCGGGTGAATATTTGCCCTCATGCGCCGGCTTCCGGTAACAAAACAATTGAAACAGATTTCTGGCCGTGTGGCAGCCGGGTGTATTTCACGTGGCCGTCTGCTGTGGCGTAGAGCGTAAAGTCGCGGCCCACTCTTACATGCGCGCCGGCTTTGATGTGCGTGCCAAGCTGGCGCACCAGTATGTTGCCGCAGCGCACTTCCTGCCCGCCGAATATCTTTACCCCGCGGCGCTGTGCATTGCTGTCGCGCCCGTTGGTGCTTGATCCCGCACCCTTCTTATGTGCCATGAGCTATCCCCCTGCCCGCTTCAGCTAACGATTTCATCAATGCGCACGCGCGTGTATCCCTGGCGGTGGCCAGTGGCGACGCGGTAGCGCTTCTTGGGCTTATATTTGAAGACGCGGATTTTTGGACCCTTAACCTGATCAAGCACCGTTGCCTTCACAACGCTGCCGTCCAGCACCGGGCCGCCAATCTGCACTGCCTCGCCATCAGCAAGCAGCATAACTTGAAGCTCAAGCTGGCTGCCAGCTTCAGCTTCGCGCAGATCCAAGTCAATAACCGAGCCTTCTTCGACCCGGTGTTGCCGGTTTTTGTCTATTACGATCGCATACCGCATGATGATTTCCTAACGCGCTCTGCGCAAAATAATGCCCCGACCTGCGGGGTAATGGACAAAGTCTACCCGCTGGAGAAGGCTTTGTCAATCAAAATCAGGCTGCGGCGGTGGATAGCGGGGCGGCACGGGTCAAGGCCCATTGCGGTGAGTACTTCTTCCGGTCGGCCGGTGGCTGCCGGACGGGCGGCCAGCTGCATTTCCAGCCAGCCAGCGGGAGTGGCAGCCAGTTTTTCCACCAGTGGGCGCAGGTCATATTCCTTGCCGCGCTTGTTGATGCGCAGAATCTGCTTTTGTTCCAGCAGCTCGGCCACGCACTGTGCCAGGTCCGGGGCTGCAGTTTCACAGTTGGGCAGCACGCCAAAAGCGGCGGAGGTCACCTGCGCGGAGAGCGCTGCTTCGCGTTCCACAATCTCCGTTACGACTTGCACAGCGATGCCAAGTGGCAGGACTGTGTTCCAAGTTTGGAGCAGCGCTGCGGGGTCTGCGGGATTGGCGAGCCACAGGTCCAGCAGTTCGGCATCGCCCACGTAGCCCAGCGGCAACGGTGCGCCGAGCTGCATGCGTGGCTGCGGATGAAAGCCCTCTGAGTACGCCAGCGCCAGTCCGGCGCGGCGCGCAGCCCGTTCCCACAGGCGCATCAAGTCCAGATTGCCAATGAAGCGCGCTGGTCCGGTTTTGCTGAATTGAATGCGCAGGCGCTGCAAGACTAATGCTTTCATTAGTTTTCAAAATATATATTGAAAGCTAGTACGCATTCCAGCAGCGCTAGGCCAGTCGCAGCGAGGCGCTAAGTCGAACTGCAAAGCTGCTGGAGCGCAATTGCAGTTGCGCCGCAGCGCGCGTCAGGCGACAACGATCAGCTGGCTTGGTTGCAGCTCGTTGTTACCGCGCAGGTGAATGGGCTTCACCTCCGGGCACTGCCACGCATCTGCCGGCGTAGTGCGGCGCTCTTCAATAAACTTGGGCAGGATACCGCACGCAAAGCATTTGTCGCGGCAATCCACGCGTGTCCGGCTGCGCGCGCTCCAGCGCATGTCCTCTGCCAGAAATGATTTCTTTACCGCAGCATCAATGTGGTCCCACGGCAGCGCCTCGGCTGTATCACGCTCGCGATGCGTATAGAACGTGCTCTCGAGTCCGTTCGCAGCAAACGCCTCCATCCACGCGTCGTATTTAAAGTGTTCGCCCCACGCATCAAACTTGGCGCCGCGCGCGTAAGCGTCGGCAATCACCGCACCCATGCGCCGGTCTCCGCGGGAAAGCCACGCTTCCATCTGGCTCTCGTGCGGGTTGCTGAGGCTCAGCTTGATGCCCGGTCCGCGCGCCTCGCGGCGCAGCAGGGTCTGCTTCTCGCGGACTTGCGCAATGCTGTCGCAGGGCGACCATTGAAAGGGCGTGTGCGGCTTGGGAATGAATGTGCTCACGCCCAGGTGGAGCAGAGCCCGGCTCCCAAGCGCGCGCCGCCCCTCCCGGATCACAGCATGCGCCAGGTCGGCAATAGCCTGCACGTCGTCAACGGTTTCGTCTGGGTGACCAATCATGAAGTACAGTTTGATGGTCGTCCAGCCGCGGGAGTAAATTGACTTGGCGGTTTCCAATAGCTGGTGCGTGCTGACGGGCTTGTTGATAATCTCGCGCATGCGCTCGGTGGCGGCTTCGGGCGCGAGTGTGAACCCGCTGCGCCTCCCCTGCTTTTCCAGCCGGTCCATTAGGTCAACCGACACAGTCTCGATGCGCAGTGAGGGCATCGAGATGTTCAGGTTCAAGTGGCCGAAGTTTTCACGAATGGCATCCACCAGCTCTAGCACGTGGCTGTAGTCTGAGGAGGAAAGTGAGAGCAATGCAATTTCTTCGAAGCCGGTGTGCTGCAGAACTTCTCGCATCGCATCGATTACTTCCGCAACGCTGCGCTCGCGCACCGGGCGCGTGACCATGCCGGCGTGGCAAAAGCGGCAGCCGCGCGTGCAGCCGCGCATGATTTCAATTGCCGCGCGGTTGTGCACCACGTCCCCGCCCGGCACAATAAAGCGCGTGATGGGCGGCGGCAGCTGTTTGACGATGGTCTTAAGCACCGGCATGCGCGCAGTGGGCTCGGTGCTGCGCGTGTTGGCCAGCGTGCCGTCAGGGTTGTAGCTGGCCTCGTAAAACAGGGGCACGTATACACCGTCCAGCGCCGCAAGTTTCCGCAGCAGTGCGCGTTTGTCCGGGTATCCGCCGGCACCGGCATTGGCTTCACCCGACCGCCAGTCCTTGACTGTGCGCGCAATCTCAACAATTGCTTCTTCGCCCTCGCCAATCACAAAAGCGTCAATGAAGTTCGCCATCGGTTCCGGGTTGTAGGTAGCGTGCCCGCCGGCAACAACCAGCGGGTAGTGTTGTGCAAGCCGGTCGCGCGCGTGCAGTGGCATTCCCGAAAGGTCCAGCATGTGCAGCGTATTGGTGTAAAGCTGCTCGTACGGCAGCGAGATGCCCAGTATGTCAAAGTCTTGCACTGGACGCTTGCTCTCGAGGGAATAGAGCGGCAGGCCTTCGCGCTTCATCACTGCTTCCATGTCCACCCACGGCAGAAACACGCGCTCCGCCAGCAGATCCGCGTGCCGGTTAAGGATTTGGTACAAGGTTGCCAGCCCGAGGTTGGGCGTGCCCAGGTCATAAATGTCGGGAAAGCAAAGCGCGATTTTGAGGCGTTCTCCCGTCCATTCTTTCGTGATGCTGTTGTACTCGCCGCCAATGTAGCGCGCCGGACGCTCCACCTCGAGCAGGACGCGTTCAAGCGTGCTCTCAATCTGTTGGGGGTCGAGGTGCGGGTTCAATTAGTGCCTCCGCCGTTGCTGGCAGTGTCCATTTTTTCCACGCCGTAGAAAGCGAGCATTGTGCTGCCGTAGCACCGCGTGTCTTGCAGGGTCAGATTTTCCAAAGCAACCTCACTATGCTCTTTGGGATCAAGTTGCACAATCGCTCTGCCATGCGCGCTTAGGATTTGCGGTCGGGCGTCGATGCAGGCCAGCGCCTCGCGCCAAATGCCGTGGTATTGCGGCGGCGCGATATATATGTAATCAAAGACGCTGGCGCGCGGTTGCCTCAGGTAATTAATGGCATCTGCACGCAGCACCGTAGCCTTTGCGGAATAGCCTGTATTGGCAAGATTGAATTGCACCGTTTTTAGTGCTTCAACCGAGTTGTCAATGAAAAGTACCGATCGTGCCCCGCGGCTCAGCGCCTCGATGCCCACGCTGCCAGTGCCCGCAAACAAATCGAGTAGTGCTGCGTCCGCAATAGCTGCCCCAATAATGTTGAACAGTGCCTGCTTGACGCGGTCAGAGACCGGTCGCGTTGTAGTGCCTGGCACCAGCCGCAGCTTGCGCCCGCGCCCTTCCCCAGCATTGATTCGAACTCCAGACATTGTGTGACTTAGCCTGCGCTTCAGTGATGATAGCATTAACAAGTGGATGCAGACCGTCAATCGAAAATCGCAGGAAACAAGTGGCAACGCCCGCCTTTGTGGGTGCTGCTTGGGTTGATAGTGCTTCTCGGCGGTGCAATGCGGCTGTATGGCCTCAGCAGCATGCCGGCCGGATTATTCGGCGATGAGGCGGCGGAGGGACGGGATGCACTGCGCATCCTGGCTGGTGCGCGGCCAGTGTATCTCGAGTCAAATTTCGGGCGTGAGCCGCTGCATGCTTACCTTGTGGCCGGTTCCATTGCAATGTTTGGGCGGACGCCGGCTGCGGTGCGGTTGCCGTCGGCGCTTGCGGGGTGCCTCACAATCATTGGCCTGTTCGGGCTCACGCGGAAGTTGTTCGGCACTAGCGCCGGATTGATCGCCGCGTTCCTGTGTGCGTTCTCAGTTTGGGCAGTGATGCTGGGCCGCTTGGCCACCCGGCCGGCGTTGTTGCCGTGCGTGTTATCACTCGCTTTCTGGGCAGGCATCAGTGCCTGGCAGCGCAGGGATGCACGGCACTGGTTTGCTGCTGGACTGCTGTTTAGTATTTCGCTTTACACCTACACGCCCATTCGCGTGATCATTTTTATATTGCCCTTGTGGATGTTGGTAGTTCTATTGCAAGGCAGCGCCCGGCGGATGTGGCCGGGTGGGCTCTCCGCCGGCTTGGGCTTTAGTGCGCTTGCACTCCCGCTGATTGTCTACGGTACAACGCATGGTGAAGTTTTGTTTGGGCGGGCTGCCGGCGTGCTGGCGGTGAATATGGATGGCGGTCTGTTGGCAGGGGTACGGATGTTCGTTTTGCAAGCTTGGAAAGTTGCTGCAATGTTTGCTAGTCCGGGCTTGGGCGACATCAATCTACGTCACAATGTTCCGGGTCGGCCGGCGCTGGACTGGTGGATTGCAGTTGCTGCGCTGTTTGGACTGCTGGTGCTTTTCAGAAAGAAACGGCCGCTTGCTGTGCTTTTTCTGTGCCTGCTTGCCCTGAGCTTGGCGCCGACAATTCTGTCCGAGGAGGCGCCGCATTTTGCGCGGGGTTCCGGAGCCATGCTTGTGGTTTTTCCCATGGCTGCTTTTGGCAGCGTGGTGTTTCAACATGAGTTGCTGTGGGAATACCAGCGGCTGAAGCGGCTGGCATTGGCTGGTGCGCTTGGGTTGGCAGCGCTGTCTGCGTTTTCAGCGCTGTGGCTGCCGGCGTATCTGACACAAAGCCATACCGGCTTCTCGTTTGATGAGCAGTGCACCCGCGCTGCGACTGATGCAAATAATTTTCTGGGCGTAGGCTGGCGTGGGACGGGCTGGTTTGCGGCCCGGTCTCAAGCCACAGGCGGTCGCGCCGTATTGATGGCACAGAATGTGTGCCCTGAGTACAGCAGCTCGGGAAGTGATACGGTGCGGTTTCTAGTGCCGGTGGAATTTTCTGGCGACGGGGCATTGCGGCGGTATGTGCTTGATGAATTGCCGCCGGTTGCCACTCTGCCGGCGCAGGTACTTTTTCTTGCGATTCCAGGTGATGAAGAACTCTTGGTGCCGTGGCTTGCGGAACGCTACTCAGTTCAGGTGGAGGACGGGCCGTGGACGCCGCCGGATCTGGCGGGCAACGCGTGGCTGGTTTACCGCCGCGTGGTAGCTACCGAACCCGCCAGTTAGCGCGATTACCTTACCTTTACCACATCTGGCAGTGCAATGCTTTCCCCCAGCAGCACTCCGTCTTCGTCGTATGCGAGGAACCTTTCACCGGTGGCATCGTTCCACAGGCCAACATAAACGCGATATTCGCCCGCCGGCAGCACCGCCGGCAGCACCAGCGTGTGCACATCCCGGATGTAACGATCCAGATCCCAGCGCATGGTCGGTGTGTCTGCCGGGTTGGCTTTATCTGATTGGGCCCAGACCTTTCCTTCTTTGTCGCGCAGGTGCACATACACCTGATAGTTGATAGATGGCGCGCGCAGCGCCCGCCAATATAACGTCACCGGAAAATCGGAATCTTTGCGCAGCGTGAGCTTGTCCATGTCATAGCCAAGGAACTCGATTTCTTTTTGAATGCTGCCCAGCAGGCTGTGCTGGGCGGTGGCGACAATGCGCCCACTTGAATGATGACGGAACCAGCCCAGCTGGTCTGAGAGCAGCTTGATGCACACAACCGCCACTAGGGCGATTGCCACTTGCGTGAGTTCGATTTGCGGTCCGTAGCCGGTGGATTGGGATTTAGGCGGGAGCTGCGGAAGCAGCAGCAAGCCGAGCGCCGCCAGTGCGCATGTGATGCTGATCCACGCTGCGGTGCTGCGCACTGGCGTTGGATGCAATGTCACATCCACCCGGTGTTTGCCAGCCGGGATGTCCACGCCAATGCGGCCATCAGGCTCGGTGACCGTGATTTCAACTTGCTTGCCATCTACCAGCACCGTCCAGCCCGGAAAATAAAAGCGGTGCAGTTTGAGTTTGAAAGCGCTGGGGGTTGTGATGCCCAGCGAGTCACTTTGCGTAGTACTGTGCAGCATAATGGCGCTGGCGCCGGCAGGCAGCAGCTCTTTTTCTGCGCGCGGGATGATGCGTTCCCCGGCGGTGTAAGCTGCAACAATTTCTGCTGATGGCACTGGAATGCTTTCAACGCCGCGCGGCAAAAAGTCATTGCAGCAGGTGGTGCCCAGCCATTTGCCGGAGATTTCCGCCTGCACTACGCGCCCGCGATTGATTGCGCCAAAGTCCGACCATGGCAGCGGATAAGTGAGCGGCAGCGCGCTCAGGAACAGCGCACCTACCGTCAGCGCGGCAGCGCGGGGCGCGCGCGGTTTGCCATTGCCGTTAGCAACCCAAGCCAGCGCGGTTCCAGCCAGCGGGGATAGAACTAGAGCGGTTGGGCCAAGGAAGCGCATCGGAAACTGAAAGAAGCGCATCGGCGGCAGCACTTCCCACAAGCCCTGCGAAGCATTTGTCATCAGGTACAGGAAAAATGAGCTGAGGAAAACCATCAGCATGGAGTCAAGGCGGCGCAGGCGCGACTTGAAAACTGTGAGCATGCCAGCGATCGCCAGTAACAATTGCACCGGCCCAAGGCTGAATCGGAACTCGGGATTTGTTGCGCCTTCGTCCAGCCAGAGGGGCAGCGCTGCCAGCTCGTTTACCGGCAGAAAGTGGCGCCGAAAGTCGTAATGTCCAAGGCCATAAAAATCCAGCCGCACTGCGCTGCGCTCCAAGCCGGCGGGCAGCCAGTAAACCGCTGCCAGTCCGAGGCCGAGCACAATCGCAACCGCCACATGTGGAATGCGCTCCCACGGGAACGGCTGCCGGCCGCGCTGCGCATCAACGGTTGAGAGCGAAACTTCCCATGCAATTAACACAAGCACGACGCCGTACACCGGCAGCGCCGTGAGCGGATGCGCGAGAATTACGGCTGCAAGGCAGATGGCTGCCATAACTGCTGGGCGCCACCCGCCCCTGCGCAGCACCTCATCGAACCACAGCAGCACGAATGGCGCTATGCCCAGCGACAGCGTCTCTGCGATTTCACCGCGCGCATGCGGCTCCAAAAATATTAGGTAGGGCGAGAAGGCCCACGCTGCAGCTGCCACGATTCCCGCCAGCCGCCACCAGCGGTTGCGCACAAAAAGGTACATGCCGAGCGTGCCCAGCAGACCGGAGGCCACCAGCACGGCCTTGGAGCCTGCGACCACATCGGTGCCGGTGATAATGCTCCAGTATGCTGCCAGATGGTAAGTGAGCGGTGCGTAGAAGCTGAAGATTGGATAGCCGTTGCCATAGTAGAAATCGTTGGCCCAGCGCGGATAAAGCACGCCGGACAAGATCGACTCTTTGACCTCCGCTGCACGCAGGATGTGGATCTCGGCGTCGGTGTTTAGCGGCAGGCTGGGGTACGCAAAGAGCGGCCAGACGGCCAGCAGACCAATCGCAAATGCGATCGCCACCCCCGGATCAAGTTTTGAAAAGAGCTTGGGCATTTGATTTTGGCGGGGCAAGCGCCGGCGAGCAGGCAGCGCAGTTATGCAAGTAGCGCAGGAAGCTCTTCGGGATGGCGCGCGACGCGGACTCCGGCTGTTCTGAGCGCCTCAATTTTTTCGGCCGCGGTGCCAGCTCCACCCTCCACAATCGCACCGGCATGGCCCATGCGCTTGCCAGCTGGCGCCGATTGGCCCGCGATGAACGCCGCCACTGGCTTGCCGTAGTTGTTGCCAATGTACGCCGCAGCATCCTCCTCGTCGCGTCCGCCAATCTCGCCGATCAGGACAACTTTTTCGGTGAGCGGATCATCCTCAAAAAGTTTGAGCACATCAAGGAAAGATGTGCCATTGACGGGGTCGCCCCCGATGCCGACGCAAGTAGAGGTGCCGAGGCCGGCTTGCTTGAGTGCGTGCAGCACTTCGTAGGTTAGCGTACCGGACCGCGCCACAACACCCACCATGCCGACGCTGGCGATGTGACCGGGAATGATGCCAACCTTGGCGCTACCCGGCGTGAGCAGTCCGGGACAGTTGGGTCCGATTAGGCGCGCGCCGCATTTGTCCAGATACGGGCGCACCAGCATCATGTCTTGCACGGGTACGCCTTCACTGATGCAAACGATCAAAGGTAGGCCGGCATCTGCGGCCTCGAGCATGGCGTCTGCTGCAAAACGCGCTGGAACAAATATCAGCGCGCAGTTTGCGGCGGTTGCCTCAACGGCGAGTTTGCAGGTATCAAAGACGGGCACGCTGTCCGCCCACTCGCCGCCTTTGCCGGGCGTGACGCCGGCGACCACTTGCGTTCCATAAGCAATCATCTGGCGCGTGTGAAACAAACCCTCGCGCCCGGTGATGCCCTGCACCATCACGCGCGTGTGCTGGTCTACAAGCACGCTCATTGCGCACCCTTGGCAGCCGCCACAACTTTTTGCGCTGCGTCAGCGAGTGAAGTGGCGGTGAGCATGTGGGCGTCCGCCAGCAGTTTGCGACCTTCCTCCTCGTTTGTGCCAACCAGTCGCCCTACCATGGGCAGCCGGGCTCCAACTGTCTCCAGGGCTGTCAGCACGCCGCGCGCCACTTCGTCGCACCGTGTGATGCCGCCAAAAATATTGATGAGCAGCGCCTTGACTTTGGTATCACGCAAAATAATGCGCAGGGCTGCCGCCACTTTGTCCGCGCCCGCTCCGCCACCCACATCCAGAAAGTTGGCCGGGCGTCCGCCGTACAGCTGAATGATGTCCATCGTAGCCATTGCCAGACCAGCGCCGTTTACCATGCAGCCAATCTCGCCGTCTAATGCCACGTAGGAGAGCCCGTGAATGCGCGCTTCGGTTTCGGCAGGGGTCTCTTCATCGGAATCGCGCATGGCTTCGAGTTCCGAATGTTTGTAGAGTGCGTTGTCATCAACCACTAGTTTGCCATCCAAAGCCACCAGCTGGTTTGCCTCGGTAATCACCAGTGGATTGATTTCGGCTAGCGTGGCATCCGTATCGCGGTAAGCGCGGTACAGACCATGGGCAATCTTTGCAAAAGCTGCCCAGTGTTCGCGCGGCAGGTCAATCATGGACGCGATGTGACGCAGTTGATAATCGCGGAGCCCGAGAAAGGGATCCACATGCTCCCGAATAATTTTCTCCGGAGTTTGCGCCGCTACCTCTTCGATGTCTATGCCACCGCTAGCGGAGGCAATCATCACTGGCTTGCGCGCAGAACGGTCGTTTGTAATCCCAAAATAGATCTCGGTTTGAATTGCGGCGGCTTCATCCACCAGCACTTTGCGCACCGGAAGATCTTTGATCTTCATTCCAAGTATTTCGTCCGCATGCTTGAGAGCGGCTGCTGGCGTGTCTGCTACCTTCACCCCGCCGGCTTTGCCGCGGCCGCCCACCAGCACTTGGGCTTTGACCACCACGCGGCCGCCAAGTTCCTTGGCAATATCGCGCGCTTGCTCTTTCGTGTCGGCAACTCTGCCGCGCGGGATGGCTATGCCATGCTCCGCAAAAATTTTTTTTGCCTGATATTCGTGCAGTTTCATTGATGTTTATTGCGCTCGGCAGTATAGCAGCGCGGGTTATTCGGCAGGTGCGGCGGCATCGCCAATTTGCAGTTGATTTATTGCGATGCGCAGGACGCGCTGATTGTCAGCGTCGGCAATGTAGAGCAAGCCGTCACTGCTCGCTACCAAACCAGTGGGCATGGAGAACGCGCTAGCATCAGCGCCATAGTCGCCAAATGAACGCAGCGGCACTCCGTTGCGGTCGGTGACGAAGATGCGGAAGCCTTCGGGGTCGCTAAAGTACACGTTCTCTTGCGCGTCCACTGTTAAGTACGGTTTGGCAAACAAGGATTGGCCGTACCAGCCGGACACGTCCCACTTGCGCCGGAATGCTCCGTCGAGCCCGAACACCTGAATGCGCCGGTTCCACGCATCGGCAACGTAGAGTTCGCCAACCGAAGAAATGGCAATGCCCACTGGTTCATCAAGTTCGCCATCGAGTGCCCCCGCTGCACCAATCTGGCGCAGCGGCGTGCCATTCGCATCAAACACGGAGATGCGCTTGTTGCCCGTATCGCTGACGTATACGAGCCCAGCGCTGTCGATGGCCACGTCGCGCGGGCCCCACAAGTTGAGCAGGTCGGTGCCGTTTCCAAACGTGCCCCAGGTGCCAAGCAAGTTGCCGCTAGAGTCAAAGCGCTGTACGCGGTGGTTCCAGGTATCAGCCACGTACACTTCGCCCGTAGCATTTACCGCAACGCCCCACGGTTCGTTGAACTGGCCGGGTTGGCCACCCTGATCCACAGCACCAAAGGCTCCCCAGCTTGCAAGCAAGCTGCCGTCCGCAGCAAAGCTCTGGATGCGATGGTTGAAGGTGTCCGCGATCACCACACTGCCATTTGGCGCGACGGCCACATCGCGCGGTTGTTTGAGCTGGCCGGGCGCGCTGCCGGCTGCGCCCACAAATATGTCTGCCGGGAGGCGGCGCAGGAGGCTTTCAAATGGGTCAGGCGGCAGCGCCTCCGTAAGCGCCGTCGGCCCGACGCCAAGGCTCCAAATTTTTGAGGCGACATCTTTGCGGATATACAAACGCATGCGGTCGACAACCGGCCATTGCGCGAGAGCGTAGTTGGTGCCATTTAGCTCACCGTAGGCCTTGTAATCGCGCCACTGCCAAATATTCCACAGCGCGTTCAGGCGCGCCGGATCCAGTAAGTTGGTGCGCAAGCGTTCCGGCGTCAGGTCAAAATAATCCTGCATCGGCCACCACATGCGGATGTGCTCGAAGGAGTGATAGTTGTTGCCAAGCAGTGGCTCCACGCGCGCCCAGTTGTTATCGCCGGCAATCACCAGTGGTGCATCGCGGAATGATTCGCGCGTGGGCTGCTCGGCGTAGTACACCTGGTTTGGGTAATCGCGCAGGTACCAGGTAAACGGCCAAGACACATCGCTGTCGAAAGCAATTTTGATGTCCAGACCGTCGGTAGTGCGCCGGGAAATTTCCTCAACCTGTGCCATCACCACGCGCACGCCGGGCGCGCCCGACGCATAATTTATAAATTCAGTCTGGTAATCAAAGTTAATGTAGTTGGCGAGGATTGCGCTGCGCAGTGTAAGCACCGCCAGCAGCGCAATGCCCTGCACTGCGGCAAGTTGCAGTGCGACGCGGCCACCAAGCTGGCGTACCGCGTAAACAAGCCCGTAGATTGCTCCGGCCAGCACAGCGGTCGCGGAAAGAAATGCCATCGAGTGCTGCAGGTCCTCCAGCGTGGTGCTTTGGAATGGCGCGCCCAAACCGGCCAGCCGCGACGCGGCATCAACACCTGCCAGGGTGGCGAGGGGCAGCACAAGCAGCAGGATCCAGCCTTGTTTCTGCCAAACTGCAGCCCACCTCACTTCCTCAAGCAAATTCCCAAAGATCCAGCCCCCTGCCAAAATCAGGGGCAGCGCAATATGAACGGTGAGCCACGGCATTTTTTCGCCGGCTACTGAATAGGCGACCAATGCCAGTACGCTCCAGAAACACATGAAGGCGATGGCGGGAACCTCCTGCCGGGGCTCTCCCTGAGCGGCGGGTACTGAGCGCGGGCGCAGCTGCAGCAGCGTGACAACGCAAGCCAGCAAGCCGCCAAGTACCGGCAGGAATTCGTAGAATGGCAGCTGCAGTCCAGCGTAGTAGTACCACGGCTGGCTGCCGCGCTGCACGCCGTGTTGATCCAGCCAGTAGCCGAGCGAACCGACGATGCCGGTAGCAACGCCCTGCCCATTTGTAAACATGGTTGTGAAGAGCGTCAGGTAAATTGCTGTAAAAACAGCAGCGATGATTGGCCAGCGGCGGCGGTCCCAGACGAGGCCCACAGCCGCAGACAGCAAAACCATGGCGGCCAAAACCGGGCCGGTCACCCACATGCCGGCTGGCGTGTAGTCAAGCGGATCACGCTGCAGCACCAGCTTTACCGGAAATGCCACAAGCTGTGGTAGCACAAGGGTCCCGATCACGATCAGCAAATCGAAACTGGGTGTGACGCGCGCGGCGGACGGCAGCCCCCGCAGTGCTACGACCAACGCACCCACCAGCGCAGCAAACGCAAGTAACGCCAGAGCGATGCCGGCCGGCACTACCAAAAGTGCCGCGAAAATGATTGCTCCAACTGCTACAGCGCCGGCTAGTCCGCCCGCCAACAGCGACCAGAACAGTACATGCATGTTTTTGGTGCGCCACGGGCCGCGCCATAAATCACCCGCGTACAGCACGGCCAAAAATAGCAGCCAGATGGCGTCGTAAATAAAAGCGGTCTCTTTGGTGGCGTGGTTGAGTGCGACCGCAACCGCCATCAGGTAGAGCCAGCGTGGGCGCCGGTCCGCAAAGTATTTCAAAGTTGCCAGCGCCATCAGCAGCCCCCAGAATACAACATAGGATTCATTGCGCACATAACGCGCGTAGTACAGCATGTACGGCGAGATGGTGAGCATGGCGGCGGCGGCAAGCGCTCCTTTGCGTCCCAGCCATGGCCGGAACCACCACAACAGCGCTACAGCCCCCACCCCAAACAGGGCTGCGGGCACGCGCGATGTGAAATCATTCGCGCCAAAAAGAAAGTAAGTGAGCGCTACTACGTGAAACTGAAAGGGGCCATGCATGAGCGGCGTGTGTTGAAAGCCTTGCCCGCGATACAGTTGCCATGAGTAATAGGTGTGTAGGCTTTCATCGTGACTGATGACGCGCTCTCCTAGCATGTAGAAGCGCGTGAGCACCGCAACCACCAGCACCAGCAGCCAGGCTGCGCGCTCTAGTGAAATTGTGCCGGCAATCCGCAGCGGCTGCTTGTCCAACCCTGTGGAATATTCAGGGATTGTTTGAGTGCTGTCCATTCTTTTGTGGCTATCCCGGCAGGTGCTGGAATTTCATCAATGCACTAATTGCGCGTCCGCACGCGCCCACAGTACTAACTGCGTCGCGGTTATAGGAATTTTGCGAAACAGCAAATAGCCAATGCGGGCGGGCAAGTCAGCAGGCAGCGGGCTGCGCGTCAGCTCGAAATTAAAACGTTGGCCGAGATACTGCGATCCAAGTAGCGGATCCATAAGTTCGCCCGGTGTAATCACAATCGGCGCGGTAATGGCGGCAGAGAGTGAATTTGTGTAGCGCACATTTACAAAGTCGCGCAGCGCCCATGCGAGCGCACCGGATGGTGCGCCCAGCACCACAATCTCAGCATCGCCACTGCTGCCGCATGCACGCAAGCTTACCTGTTTCGCGGTGTCCTCAAGCAACCGGATGTGCGGCGAGATGCTTTCGCCGCTGAGCAGTTCGGCCGCAGAGCCCGCGCGCGTGGTAATTAGGGCGGAGCCGGAAGCAACCGTCCACACCAATGCCGTGAGCACAAATCCGGCCAACGCTCCCCGGCGCGCAATTTGCCAATCCCACCACGAACCTACCAGCGCAGTGATCAGCCAAAGGATTGCCAACACTACTCCGATCACAGAAAGCAGACCCCAGCCCGCTTGCCCGATCGCGGCAGCGCTACCTGTGGCAATGCCGCCAAGCACCAGGTAAAGTATTGAGCAAACGACAAACAGGCAGCCCGCATGCAAGGCGCAAATTCGGGGGCGGTCGCGAGACCAATCGGCGGCAAGAAACCAAGTTATCGTAAAAGCGCCGCACAACGAAATCACAATCACAAATCCGCCGGCGTCGTTTGCGCGGCGCTGCGGGTCTACCAGTGTAATTGCTGCAACAACAAAGCTGAGGGCTAGAAGAAATCTTGCTGCCGGAATGCGGCGGGCAGCAATTACGGCACCGCTGATCCCAAGTCCCACTGCCAATTGGTCATAGAGCACGGCTGTGATCAGCGGCACGAAGTAACTTGTTGTACCCTGCGGCATCAGCCAACCCGCGAGCCATGCGCCCCACCCGTCTCCGGCTGCAGCGAGCCCGGCGGGATATTGCAAGAACGCGGTGCTACAAGCGGCCAACGCCAATCCCACTGCAAGCCACAAGCTGGCTGAGCGTAAGGCCGAGCCCCACTGCCGCAGCGTCTGTGGCGCAATCAGTAGTGATGTAACTACAAGCGCCACAATGCTGGCGATGTACTCCGGTGCGCTTGCCAGGCCGGCGCCGGTTGCAAGCGCTGCAACCAGCAGGCCCGGTGCGGGCTGGGCGCTTTGCCAGCGCCAGATACTGATTGCGGTAAGCGCAGCCAGTGGCAACGCCAGGCCAATGCCGTCAGCGCTACGCGCGATCGCCGTCAAGCTGGGCGAGAGCGCAAGCAAGGCACTGGCTGCCAGGGCGCCAATCGCGCTCAGCTCCCTGCGTAGTAACAGCGGCATAAATACAAGCGCAATTCCCGCCAGGGCCGGCGCAAGCCGGGCAAGTGTCTCCGTTGCATGGCCGCCCACCCAGAAGAGCATCATCTGCAAAGAGAAAAGCAGTGCGCTGTTGGGTGTGGCTGTTGCCGGAACTGGCAGCCCGCGGGTTTGCTCCCACGCCCACATTGCATCACGGGCGGCGCTGCCCGCAAGCGGCGCTGCGCCCAGCGCGATTAGGCGCGTGCTTGCGCTGTAGCACCCGAGCAGCACATACGCCCACGCTTCCAGTGTCCAGTCAGCAAGCTGCGGAATCCGCAGCTTCGCAAACGGGACTGGGGCGTGCAGCGTCTCAGTTGATGCGTTCATAAATCGTCACACTATTGTTGGAAAAAGCCGGCCGCATGTGCAGGTCAAATTTCTGCAAACCCGCAGCCGGAAATGTATTGCGCTCGAGGCTGCCGACATACACATAGCGGATGTCGTGCGCCCTCAGGATCTGCTGTGCATCCTCCCATGTCCGGCTGGAGTAAAGCGCGCGCACTTGCTCTTCACGATTGCCTGCTTCTGTAAAACCGCCGCGCCATTGTAACTCATGCCCCGGCCAGCCGAGCACTGTGGGCAAGCCCGTGTGCGCGGACACGCGCCCGAACTCTGTGTAGCTGCCGCCGACTGCCTCGGCGACGGCACCGCGTGCCGGAAGTTGCGCGCGCAGCCATGCTTGTGCGTCTGCCTCATCCGGATTTGCGGTGTGCAGGTAGGCGAGGCCGTCAAGTGTGGCGGTGCGCTGCTGGTTGATAATGGTGGTGCCTTGCAGACCCTCGGTCTTGGTCCACACTGCCAGTACCGGATATACAAGGCCGCCGGTGATGACAACGGTGGTGGCTGCGCCAAATGCGAGCCGGCCTATAAAGGACCGCACACGCTCCATTCGCGACAAGGCATACGCGGCTACAAGTGCCCACAGCAGCCACGCCTGATAGTAAAACTTGAAAATGGTGTTCAAGCGCATGCCGAATGAGTCGCGCAAATATACGAAATCCGGAATCAGTGTGAGTGCTGCTCCCGCTGCCAGCAGCATGGCTACAAATGGCACACTGCTGCCGGCCCGCCGCGGGCGGCCAAAAGCCACGCCGCCGGCAGCAGCCAGCATGCCAGCCAAGAGCCAATTTGTCCACGGACTCGCGATGAAACGGCGCCGCATAATTACGTTCCACATTTCAGCAGCAGGTACGTCCCCAAGGAGTGTGCTGTAGGCGCTGGTAGCGGCGAGTTGCCCGGTGCGTATGGCAACAATGGTGAGCAGCGCACACAGGCCGGCCAGCGCTGCAAGCACCCCCGGCCCGGCCCACAGCGCTGCGCACCAGTTGAGCCTGGCGCCAGTAGATTCCCAGAGTAGCCACAGCCCGGCAGGGACCAGCAAAACACCAAACATTACAGTGAACTGGCTGAGGCGCGTGACGAACATTGGATTGGGAATTATGCCGCCGGCTTGTGACCGAAAGCCGGTGAAGAAGGGCAAGAAGAATATGATGCACAGGATGATTGTGGTCAAGATCAATGTGCCGGAGCGCTGCCAATTCGCGGACTCGGTTTGGCCGTTGGTTGCCAGGCCAATTACGCAAGCCATTGATGCAAGGGCAAGTGCCAGCGGGAAATCCCAAGCGTTCATGAACGCGAGACCGCCCAGCACAACTGCCAGCAAAGCATTGGGCATCGCGCTTGCAAAAATGTGCAAGCTCTGATGGAGGGCGTGCAAATACAACGCCAGCGCTGCCGACAGTGCTAACAGCAAAAACGGCAAGCCAAGCACATGCGGATGCAAGTCCCCCAACAGGAACGAGAAGAAAGGAAATTCATCAATTGGCTCGAGGTCAATCGGCGCGCCCGATAAATTGAGATCGCGAATTACGCGCGATGCCTGCCACCACCACAGGTAGCGCGTTGGCATCCAGCCCGCGCCAGCCACCGCAGGCTCCGAGAGCCACTTGATATTCAGCCAGCTCCAGAATGCAGCGCTGCCCACTCCGCCCTGGTGAAGCATTTCAAGCAAACCGTTCAGGTTGCCCACGACAAGCAGCAATACCGGAGCCAGCAGAACCGGTCCAATCCAAACTTTTATTGGCAGCTGCTGCTGGTTTGGCTGGCCGGTGCCATCGGGCGCGTGGTCAATTGCCACCAGGTTGTAGATCAAACCGGCTGATGCAGCGGCCGCCAGTGCGAACACCAAGGCAAGCGCCAGGTTGAAGGCAACACCTACTGTCACGCCGCTCGCGGCTGCCATCAAACCTACAATTATGTAACCGAAGTAGTAGTAGCTGATGCCGTAACCAGCGAGCCATGGGTCTGGCGCTGGAAGTGTTTGGTGGCGCATGATGGAGCTGAGAAAAGCCAGTTCCATCGGTTTCTCGGTGGCCACAATCTCCGGGTTGAGAGAGCGTAATGCGGCCATCAAGACAAATGCGGCAATAAAAATCGACTCGCTGACAAGCACAACGCGCCAGTTGCGTTTTGCCCAAGCTTTGAGTTGTGCATGGTGCGGCCCGCTGCTCACAACGCCGGCAGCCACGATGGCACCCGCAGCCACCAGCACGCTGCCCGCTGCTACGCGCAAGAACCCGAATGACCCGAAAGTAAAAACCAGAAAGCCAATCAGCAGCAGGCTGAAGGCCTTGCTGGCTGTGTAGCCCCGGTCGGGCAGCGCCCCCAATAATTTTGCACAAAGCGGCCACGCAAGCCAGCCTGCCAGCACAGCCAGCAGCCACCAAGTAAATACTGCCAGCACTTCCGCTGCCATGCTTATCCCGCCGCGCGCATCTGCGCTTCGTACACAGTCGTCGTGGCGTTGCGGTACGCGATCTTCAGGTGGCCGGTGCCAAGCATGCGCTCAAATTTCTGCAGACCCGGGTACGCATAGTACGCGCGCTCGTAATCGCCAACAATCACATAGCGCACGCCGTAACGGCCGATGAAATCAAGCGCAGTTGCCTCAAGCGGTGATTGAAAGAATTCGTCGATCGCTGCCACGCGATCTGTAATTAAGTTTGGCGGCCCCAAGCCGCGCTGCTGGCGTTGATGCCAGTTCCACCCCACCACGCCGGGCAGGCCTGTGTACATTGTAAAGCGCGAGCCCAGCTTGTACTCGCTGGTGTGTGCCTCCACAATCACGGGCGAGCCAGCTACGTTTTGCAGCAGCCAGCGCATTGCCAGATAATCATCATGCAGGCTAATGTTCTGTCCGCGATCTTGATATGCGGCATCGTTGAGGAAGCGCATGCCGTCTAGTGTGCGCGGCGCATTGGGCGCCATGCGATCGGTAACTTTTGCCACGGTGGCTGACGCTGTATAGAAAGCAGCTGCCGCCACCAGAACTCCCAGGCCCGCGTGTAAAACAAAACGGTTTGCAGGGCGCCATGCGTTGCGCTGTGGCCACAGCCAGGCCAGCGCTGCACCAGCTGTTACGCTCAGCATAGTCCATACCTGCAGGTAAAACTTGAAGACTGTGTTCATGCGGCTGATGTCACCTTCCAGCACCAGCAGCTCCACCACGAGCGTAAGCATCAGAGCGGAAATCACCACGCCGAAAGCTACGCGCTTCGCCATACTCAGGCCAGCGCGCAGCCCGAGGGCTGTGCACCACCCGGCAAGCGGTAACACCACCAGCGCCACTTGAACGCCAATCGCCAGCAGCGCAGCCAGAATAATCGCAATGGTTGCGGCGCCGGCCCCCAGCGCTAACGAATCTGCTGACCCAATAAATTCAGAGCGCAGTGTGACCTGCATCCAATCGCGCGTCTCTGTCAGCAGCCAGATAACCAGAATGAAGAGAAACAGGCCGTGCACTTTTATGTACGCGCCCAGTTCCGTTGCCGATCCCGTCCAAATCTCCGCCGTGCCGTACGATGAGGCGTACCACTGAAAAAATGGACGGAAGAATAGCAGTGCAAGCGCAGCCAATAGGAGTGCGCGGGCTGCTCCCACGAGCGCTGACTGCACTGTTGGGCGCAGCACGATGTGCATGTGCCCCAGCCAGACCGCAAGCATGCCGAAGCTCAGATACGCGGGAAAGTCCCACGTGTTGGTGGCGCGCAGCGCTCCAATCGTCACGCCGCCAACCAGCCAAAAAAGCCAGGAGTTCGTCGCCGGTGCTGCAGCATCGCCGGCCGAGGCAGCGCCGAGCGCCCACGCCAATGCCAGCAGCGTTAGCGGCAACGCCATCATGTGTGCGTGCAAGTCTGCGTACAGAAATGTAAATAATGGAAACTCGGTAATTGGCCCCACTTCAGTTTCGGGGTGCGGGATAACGCGCGTCGCGTTCCAGTACCATTCGCCCGTGCCCACTGGCAGTGTTTTGCCGCCGACTACATTGCGGTATGCACCGGCACCAATGCGCTGCCAGTCACCGAGTATTGATGTGTCGGTTGGAACAACGTCGGTTGCAATGCGCTGCACACCCTTGGCCCAAACTGCTGGCTGGCCAAGATTTCCCAGCAGCACCATCAGTGCTAGTGCTGCGAGTCCCGCCCGCCACGCGCTGCCCGTTGCGCCGCCAGCGGGGCGGCTGCTTGCCACCATGTTGTAGGCCACACAAAACGCTCCCACGCCGGTGCCGGCAAAGAGCGTCGGCAGAATCAGGTTGTATGCTAGCGAAGGCATCACGCCAAACATTTTTGTAAGCGAAGCTGCAATCACAAACCCGAAGTAATAGTAATTGAGATAGCCACCGGCCAGCCACGGATCGTAAGCGGGAAAGTAGGTGCTGCGCACGACCGCATTAAAGTATGAGAAGTCCATCGGCTTTTCGCCGCCGTACGATGGATGCCAAAGGTCTGCGTTTCCCCAGCGCACTACTGTAAATGCTATGAACAACAGCAGCCACAGAAACTCCACGCCGATCACATAGCGCCAGTGCCGCCGCAGCCATACCCTGATGGAGTCCCAGTGCAGCCGCGCCAGCATTGCGCTACCTGCTGCCCACACGCCCCAAACAGCCCAGAGGGTGCCAGCCGAGAACGCGGCAAGCTGCCAGCTTGTCAGCAGCCAGGCCAGCCACGCAACCAGCAACGCAATGAGGGTTTTGACAAGAGCGAAACCTTTGTCGGGCAGCCCATTCATCCCCAAAAATGACAAGGGGAATACCGACCAGCCGAGCAGCGTTAGCAGCAGCCACCATACAGCTGCGGCCAGCCACGGGTGCGTGTTTAGCAGGCTGTCCACATTGAACATCGACGCCCAAGTGCCGCCAGCAATTTGGATTGCATTGCGCTCGGCCGGCAGCATCAATGCCGTCGGAGTGTTCGTCGCTTGTCTCGGATTCATCCACACCACTTGGGACAGATCAACCGCGCCCAGAATTTCTGCAACCTTTTCGATGCTGAAATTTGCAGATTTGCGAAATATCTTTACTTTGGGGTGGTCGTAAACAGTAAATGGTTCTTCCGCGTGCGCGTCGCTGAATATCCACGCCCCCAAATTTGGCGCACTCTCAAATTCCTTGGCAAGTTCAAAGCCCAGTTCGCCATTGAAAAGCGCCTTGTAGTATGCGATTGTCAGTGGATAGCGCATTGGCAGACGCGTGATTGAGTCTGACTGCCGATTTGAAGAAATCATGATGTAATCGGAGGCATCCAACTCAGTTATGAAGCGTGCTAGTTTCTCTTCGTTGTCATCCCAGTACATTTCCAGATTGTGGCCACCGTAAATGCCTCCAAAACCGTCGTAGCCATCTATTCGCAATGGCAACCCGTCGTCCCAGGATGATTCATTTGCGATCTGGGTTCCGGCAAGTGATACCGGAAAGCCATCCGCCTTTGTGCGCAGCTGATAGCGCTGGTCTTTTTCAAGGTTTACCGCTGGCTCAAAGTTCAGCTCTGCAAAGGCCCCGAGGGCACCGCCTGCCGCGGAGAAATCAGCCGTAATTGCAGCGGTGCTAAGCGCCACGGTTGCTCCGTCTGCCAGCAACTCCACTGTTAGCGTCTCCACATCCGGGTCGCGCTGGGGGTCTCCCAAGTGCGCCACCCACATGGCGCGGAGCAGTCCCGTCTCCTGCGCAACAAACGACATGGTGCGGGTAGCTGCATCATCGTAAACAAAATTTTCGGGCAATGGGATTGGCTGGCTAACTTCGGCGCCGGGGTTCCCAATGCGCAATGTGATTGGCCCGGATAGATTTTGGTAGATCCACCTGGTTGCAGCCACGCGTGTCACCGGGCGGGTATAGATGCGCGTGAATGCCCAGCCGGAGCCAAGCGTGAATAACACCACAGCGGAGGCGGCCAGCAGGGAAAGCGTGAGTGCCCAGCGCCGTAAGTGTTGGGTGGCGTTAGCGCGTTTGATCAGCTCACTTAAAGCCCAGCCAGCCATCACAAACAGTGTGGGATAGATTGGAAGAAAATACCGGATAGGCTTCACCCATTGTGTTCCCTGCCATGCAAAGTAGAGCAGCGTCCATAAGACCGGCAGCAAATGTGTGCGCCACTCGTTGTGTTTATAAATGCGCCAGCCACACCACACCGTGGCCAGCCACACCGCGATACCCAGCGCGGGACCCATGCCCCACAGCACCATGTTTTGGAGTGGAAACAGAACTGCCGGCCGGTTTGTCCATTGATGGTTAGGCGGAAAGTCCACATCGCCGGTCATCTGCACCCGGATCTCGCCCAGAGTCTTTAGCCAGTGTGGGTTGAGGCTGACTCCGAAGAAGCCTGGTCCCGCAAATGCATACGGCTGCAGAAGCCGAAACACGAGCAGCGTCGCAAATGCGGCAGCTAAAACGTGCAGTATCAGATGGCGTGTTTCCGCACTCCACAAGCTGCCGTCTTGAAAGGGCCGGAGACTTGCAAATGCGCCAACTGCCAAAAACGCTGCTAGCGGTGCGGTGTTGATGCGCGAAGCCAGCGCTACGCCCATGCATATCCCAAACAAAATATAGTTCGAGTAGGCGCGCCGTGTCCGAACGCGTGCGGCAAAAAGCAGTGCCAGCGCCACGAACAATGTTGCAAACGAGTCAACCGTAAAGAAGTGCGCTTGCTGAATGAGCGCCGGTGTGCCGGCAGCTAAAAGCGCAGCAATCCGGCCGGCATTGCGGTTGTAAAGCTCGGCGCCTAGTGCGTACACAATTAGTACGAGCAGCAGGTCAGCGCAGGCGGAAACTATCCGGCCAAGTAAATGCACCTCGTCGTAGCCCGTGCCCAGGTTCAGCGTGGCCGGCAAGTGCATCCAATCCGGTACGTCGCTAAGCGCAACCGAAATTCCCGCGAGCGCCTCGCCGATGTACCGCACTGCAAAAATCGGTGCAGTGCCATAAACAAAAAACTTATAGTCGCGATTGAATGGGTTGAGGGGCGATGTCTCGGTGTCGAAGTACTCAGACCAGCCGGAAGGGCTCGAGATTGCAGACGTCACCATAGTGAGGAAGCGTTCGTCCGGATGCAAATGCTGAAACTCATCCCAGTTAAGGCCCACAAGCCGCAGGAACAACGCGCCCGTAATCAATGCGCTGAGAAAGAGCAGCTCGAAAGTCCAGCGCTGTGCGCGTGAGAAGCGCAGCCGTGCATGCGTGCGCGGCGAAGGCGGCTGCATCACGGTACCTGCGCCATAACAAAGTACGACATAAAGTCTTTGTCGGCTACGACCAGCGATTGATGGCGCCGCTCCATACCACGTGGAAAAATATTTTGCAGCTGTGACTGAAACTCGCCATCAGACTGGTGGAAGATAAACAACTTGATACGCGGATCACTGGCCAACTCTTCAAGGCGCTGTTGTGCTTCACCCAGGATCACGTTGTCCCAGCCGAAGCGCCCGGCCGCAATTCCCACCGCACGTGTGTCCACCCAGTATGGATAGGCACGCACCCATACAGTGTCCCAATTACCAATCGAGGTTGCATAGCCGCGCACTACGGCGCCTATCTCGCTTGTGTTTTGGGCTGAGAGCTGGTACAAGGCAGCGTAATCTGTAAAGATGATGCGGTAGTTCACCAGTGCACTCACGGTGACCAAGCTGCAAACTGCAGCGGTGCGCCAGAAAGCAGCTTGCAAGCTGCTCCGGCTATTGCCAGCGGGCTGCCATAAAGCCCGCAGGGGGAATGCAGTCAACAGAAACACAAGTGGCAATGCACAGCTGCTGCGCGTCAGGGACGGATTCTCAACCGGAAACGCAAGGGCAAGCATGGAAGGCAGCAGCAAAATTGGCACGCAGCAAAGCACTGCTAGGTACTGCCATTCGCGGGTGCGCGCATAACGCACGGCAAAGCCAACCACGCCCAGATGAAACAACGCGCCGCATACCCAGTCCAGCGCCGGCTGTCCTTCAGGGCTTACCAGCCATGCGGTATCAGCAGTCCAGGAAAACATTCGCGCCCCATTCCACGCGTTGCGCAGAAAAACAATCCAGGCGCTGTCGGTATATCCAACCTCCGCCTGCCCCATGCGCGTGATGATGCGGTGCCAGAACGCGGCCGGGTCATCCACCGCATAGCGCGCCATTGGGACCAGCCCAATCAGGAATATTGATGCCATGGCGACTGCAACTGTGGCAGTGACGCTGCTCCCCGCCCTGCGCTGGTGCAGCCAACTCAGCAGGCAAACCGCAGCCACGACGAGAGGCACCAGCCGAAATGCAGAGTAGCCGTAGAAACCGAGCCCCAATGCCAGCCCGCCAAGCAGTAGCTCGTTGCTGGAGCCGCGCCGCAAGCCGCGTACTACCAGCCACAGGGTGAGCGCTGTAAACAGCGGAGCCAGCGGAAAGCGCAGCCCGTTGCGGGCGATCACCACCGGCCACCAACCCACAGCCAGCAACACAGCTGCCAGCAGTGCCAGCCGTTTGTCCTGCGTCAGTTCGGCTGCAAGTAAGTACGCCAACGGAATGACAAGCACGCCGCACACAGCCGCCGCAAGTTTTAGGGTGTAATGCGTAAGGCCAAACCCAAGCCAGTGAACCAGCACCGCACAAATATAAAAGAACATTGATTCGCGGCCGCCGTTGGTCGGCAAAAAAATTGGCGATGACTTGCCTGCTGCAATGCGGGCGACATCCAGTAATTTTTCAACATGATCGCTGGTCATTTCCCGCGGAACTGTGGCCAGGTTGTACAAGCGAAAGAAGGCTCCAAGCAGCATTGCTCCGCCAACACCGGCTGCGATGAGCGGCACGCGTGGGTTGTCAAAGAACCTCCGCAGCAAACCGGGCACGTCGGGCAGCGTGCTTAGGTTTGGCAATGGACTGGACCAGAAGCCAGCTGTGAAGATGGCGAGTGCTCCAGCCCACGCAAGCACACCGATCACGGAGAACTGAAGGTTGCTATTGAGGAAATACGCAGCAGCAGCCAAGCACAACGCAGCCAGCACGAAACGCCAGCGCACAATAGGCGGAGTTTTCCCGGCTCTGTGTCGAATGCCTTCTTGCACAGGCATCTGCCAGCAATGCAAGCCGAATAGCGCTGCCGCCACGAGGTAGAGCGCGGCGCCGGCGGGCCATTGATCGCGCGGGCCAAACTGCCACAAGTACTGCGCAAGAACTGCGAGCAAAATTGCTATGAGAGGCAGTGGCGGCGCTGCCCGGGCAGCCGGTATGCGTGGGCTTGCCGGTTGCTGCTTGCCGGAATACCAATCCCAGAGAGTATCTTCAGCCATTACATTTTGCGCGCAATGAAGAATAAATAGGCACCGCGCGTTGGAAGCGGCTCCTCAAAGTGGCGGCGCAGCAAATGGTCGGTCAGGCTCAGGTTCGCAGGTGTTGGCACAAGCACCCAGCGGCCAAACAGAATTTTAGTGATGAGCGCAGGCAAGCCGAGAAAGTGACCCCACTCAAGCGCGCGCAGTGCGTCTTCGGAAAAATAATACCAATGCCGCTCCACAGCAAAACCAGCGGATGCCAGCCGTGCCTGCCAGACGCCAGGGCTGTCGCAATGGTGGTGGCGCGAGATGCGGTTGAAGAAGTTCTCATACGCGACTGCGAGTGCCGGCATGCCCCAGGCACGCAGCGTGCGGCTCACAGAAAGCATTGCAAGAAAATTATCGCTTGGCACACAGAACACAAACGGAGCGCCGCGCTGCAGTAAGCGGCTAACCTCGTTCAGTACGCTCTGCACGTCGGGGATGTGCTCAAGCACTGAATTGCTGATGGCGCTGGCAAATGCTGCGCTGGTAAATGGCAGGCGATCGCCTGCAGCTTGGGTCAGCCCGCAGTAGCCGTTGCGCCCGCTGGCTTCGTGCAGCGATTGCCACTGCGGGTCGATGCCCACGGCAATCCTGTCTGTAAATGTGGTGGCAGCAAAATGCCCGTCGCCGCAGCCCACATCGAGCGTCGGCTGCGGCAAGTGAATGTTGGCGTAGAAGCGCGCTTCAGTTGCCCGCAAGAGCGCCCGAAAGGCGGGCAAGGCACGCAGGTGGCGGGAAAGCTGGTCGGCTGTCACGCTGCCTTTTCCGGTGCTGGCTGCATGTTAGTTGCGCAGCAAACTTTCAAGAATTTGTTCGTAACGCGCAGCCACGGTGTCCGGCGCAAAGTGCCGGGCAAGTTCGGCGCGCGGCCGGCGGTAGTGCTCCGGATTGGCCAGCACTTTCAGTACTGCGGTTCCCAGCGCTGCAGCATCGCGCGGCGGCGCGTTCAGGCCAACGCCAAAGTCACGCACTGGCACGCGCACGCCCGGCAGATCGCTCGCCACGGTTGGCGTGCCGCACAGCGCAGCCTCAATCTGCACCAAGCCAAAAGTTTCTGTACTGTTGACGCTTGGAAGCACGTGCACGTCGCAAATCTTAAAGAACATCGCCATTTCGTGCGGGTTGAGTGCGCCCAGAAAAATATAGCGCGTGCGGAATTTGTCGAGCAGCGGCTGCAAGCGCTGACGGTAGGCTTGCTCGCCAATCACCTCTTCTACCGGCCCGGCGTGCAGCACAGTGGAATTGGGATGTGCCTCCAAGATTTGGGGCAGCGCTTGCAGCAGGTACTCAACCCCTTTCTCGGCTGCGAGGCGCACCGCCAACCCGATCACGGGATACTGCAGCGCAAGGCCGCGTGCGGCCGCCCAGGCTTCGGCTGCGGCGCGCGTGATAGCGGGCATCTCTACCGGCGGCAGAATGCAGCAAACTTTGCTTCGGAAGCGTGCCAGCAGTGGCGAGGCATCGGCGAAATCGGCGGTGTAGGCGCAGATGACATCGGCTAATGAGGCGGTCGCATTATTGCTGACGTTGACCACCATTCCCGCTACTAAATTCACCGGCGTGGGCGGCAGCATTAAATCTGAATGGTAAGTAAGCATTACCGGCTTTCCTAGCAGGCGCGCGCGCAGTGCAATGCCGCTTGCATCCAGCTGCGGCAGGTGCAGGCTGACTGCATCGTGCGCCCACACCAGCCGGTTTGCAATGAAGCCGATTGTGGGCATCAGCACACCCTTGCTTATGCGCGCCGCCACAGGCACTCGCACCACGTGCACGCCATCCAGAACTTCGCGCAGCGGCAAGTGCGCCGCAAAGCGCGATGTGAGCACCGTCATCGTGTGCCCGCGTGCCGCAAGTGCGCGCGCCAACCGCTCCACATAAATTGTGAGGCCCGAGATGTGCGGCCGATAATACGTCAGGGCAACCAGAAGTTTCACGCGCACTGCTCACTGGTTACTGCTTGGGAGTTGGCATGAAGTCGCGCACGGAGCGCGCCAACTCCCCAAAACTTTTCCCCTCTAAAACAAGCCCGGCGATGCCGAGGACTGCTAGTGAGATAAAGCTGGCGAGGTGCGACAGGATTGCAAACGCCAACGCCATCTCGGCGGGCACCTCCGCCATGGTGAGTGCTGCCACTGTGGCGGCTTCCCACAGCCCCAGCCCGGCGGGTGCGGAAGGCAGGGCAACCCCCAAAGCAATGGCGCAGTTCGCGAGCATGCCGATGAACCACTTTGGCTGCGGATCGAATGCCAGCATCAGCACGTACATCGAAGCTACAGAAACGGTCCACGTGATGACGCTCCACATCAGGCACAGCCACAAACGGCGGCCTTGGATCACGCGCACACTGGCAAGAAAGTCGTGCAAGTGCTGTTGCAAGGCTTGCGCAAGCTGCGGGCGCACTCTTGACAACAACCTGGTAAAGCCTGCTTCCACAATTGTGTGCATGTGGGCTGCAACAAAGATGAGAGCAATCCCCGCCATTGCCACGCCACTGAGCGTCATGCCAGTTGCCACAAACGCCACAGACCCCGGCACCAGTGGCAGCAGTAGAAAGATCAGCGCAATCAGGCACAGAACATCAACCAGGCGCTCTACTACCACGGAAGACAGGCCCTGCATTGCGCCGACAGTGCTGCGCCGCGTCACCAGATACACCCGCCCCACTTCTCCGAGGCGCAACGGCAGTACATTATTTAGCAGGTACCCAATGTTTGTAATCCAGAACAGGCGCGCAGTGGAGAGCCGATCTTCAAGCATCAGGCGCCAGCGCAGGGCGCGCGTCCAAATCACAACCACCTCGAGCGCCAGAAAAGGCAGCAGCCACCAATAATTGGCACCGGCCAAGGTGTTGCGCAATGCTCCCCAGTCCATGCCCCAAAGGACAAGCGCAGTTGCGCCAATACTCAGACCAGCACCCGCCAGTACCCGCCAATTAACCCGCACTATGTTTGGCATCGCAGCTGCGGAGAAGACCTTAGGGCCCGCCAAAGCTTACGCTTCAAGAATGTCGATCGGTCGATCAACCGCCGGGCCTGCGGAGGTCACGCGCACCTCCTCGTGGTACGAGCGGTCTGTGTTTATATCCCAAACGTCATTCTTCTCGCCACTTAAGATGTTGCGTGCCGCCAGCATGGCAGTGAGCATGGAGTGGTCCTGATTGTTGTATTTGTGCAGTCCGTTGCGGCCAACCGTTTGAAAGTTCTCGAGCGTGCCCAGCCATTGTTTTATCACTTCCAACAACCGTCCGTAATGCGCATCGTAAATTGGATACGCTTTTGGCTGGCGCACAACAGTGCCATCAACACAGTCTGCGCTGCTGGCGATACCAAGCGTCTCAATTTCTCTGCGCCCAAGCGCCACCAGGTCTGCGTCGCTCATTGACCATAAATCGTCGCCGACGGTGCAGAAATACTCGAGACCGATGCTGGTCATGTTTTCATCCGGCACCATGTGCGGACTCCAGTTCTTGAAATTCTGGATGCGGCCGATGCGCACGTCTGCACTGTGCACATAAATCCAGTTGTCCGAAAAGAGGTCCGGCTGATTGATGATTAATACAACTGTGAGAAAATCGCGATAAGCCAGCTGTTGGGCTGCTGCCAGTACCTCAGGTGGCGCCGGCGGGTCAAACTGGCCGATCAATTCACCCAGCGCTGCTGTTGATACAAAGTGATCTGCGGTGGACACGATGGTTCCCGCGGGTGACAGATGCTCGACCGCCAGAACCAGCGTGCCAGAGTGGCGCACTTTTACAACTGCGGTACGCGTGGCAACTGTGCTGCCCCGCTGTGCCAACAACCCAGCCACACGTTCCCACATCATCCCCGGCCCGTGCTTGGGATAGTGGAACTCGTCGATCAGCGTTCTGATCGCTTCGCCGCGGGGCGGGAATAATGCGTTGCGAATAGCTGATGGCAGCGAGAGGCCCTTGATGCGCTGGGCAGCCCACTCTGCCCGAATTTCAGTACAGGGAATGCCCCAGACTTTTTCTGTGTAGGTTTTGAAGAAGATGCGGAACAGACGCCGGCCAAAGCGGTTCGACACCCACTGTTCGAAGTTGTCCTCCACCTTTTGGGGAAACAGCCGGGCCCAGATGTAGCTGGCAACAACCATCACGCTTTGCCATATGCCAAGCCCGAACAGTGCGTTGAATGCACGCAGCGGATAGTTGAAAAACTTGCCGCCGTAATAAATGCGCGACAGGCGCGGCCGCAGCAAAAAATCGTCGCCGAGCCACTCTTGCCACAGCGCTTGGATTTCTGGCAGCTTGGAGAAAAAGCGGTGTCCGCCAATGTCAAAATAGTAGCCGCGGTAGCTCTCTGTCCGGGCAATGCCGCCGACAATTTCATTTTGTTCAAGTACAAGCACTTTGCGCCCGGCTTGCGCCAGCTTCCAGGCGGCGGTGAGGCCGGCCGGCCCGGCGCCAATCACAATTACATCTGCCTGGTTCACTACTCGTCCAGCGAAAGGAGCGCCATGAATGCTTCTTGCGGGATCTCCACACTGCCAATCATCTTCATGCGCTTCTTGCCCTTCTTTTGCTTTTCGAGCAGCTTCTTCTTGCGCGACACGTCGCCGCCATAGCATTTGGCAAGCACATCTTTGCGGATGGCGCTCACGTTGGCGCGCGAGATGATGCGCCCGCCGGATGCGGCCTGAATGGGCACTACAAACTGCTGGCGCGGGATCAAGGCCTTCAGCTTTGTGGTGAGCAGCTGGCCTTTGTGGAATGCCTGGTTGCGGTGCACAATCATCGTCAGGGCGTCGATGGGCTGCTCGTTAACGAGCATGTTCAAGCGCACCAAATCACCAGCGCGGTAAGAGTGCAGCTGGTAATCAAGCGATGCATAGCCGCGGGTTTTGGATTTAAGCGCGTCGTAGAAGTCCACAATCAGCTCGGACAGCGGAATGTAGTAGGACAACGAGATCCTGTCCGGCGCTGGATACTCCTGGCTGATGTATTCACCGCGACGTTTGGTGACGAGCTCCATGATCGGCCCGATATAGCTTTCGGGTGCAATAATCTGGATGCGCATCCATGGCTCGCGCACCTGCTCAATCTTGCTTTCGTCCGGCAGCTCGGCAGGAGAGTTAACGCGCACGGTCTCACCGGAACGCAATAGCACCTCATAGACCACCGAAGGTGCGGTCACAATCAGGTCGAGGTTGTACTCGCGTTCAAGGCGCTCTTGCACAATTTCCATATGAAACAAGCCGAGAAAGCCACAGCGGAAACCAAAGTTAAGCGCCTGAGAAGTCTCTGGCTCATAGATCAATGCGGCGTCGTTAAGCTGCAGCTTCTGCAGTGCGTCTTTCAGTAGCAAGTAGTCGTCACTTACGACGGGGTAGATCCCGGCATAAACCATTGGTTTTGCAGGCGCATAGCCCGGCACAACTGTGGGAGCTGGCCGCTTCACGGGGGTAAGCGTGTCGCCTACCCGGCAATCCTGTATCGTCTTTAAGCCGGATGCAACATAGCCAACTTCGCCCGCCGCGAGCCGGGAGCAGGCAACCAGCCCCGGGGCAAAGCTGCCAATCTCCACCGGAATGAAACTTACCCCGCTGCCCATTAGCAGCAGCGACTCCCCATGTTCAAAAACTCCGTCAACAATGCGTACATACAAAACCACGCCTTTATATGCGTCGTAGTGAGAATCAAAAATCAGCGCTTTTGAGGGAGCGTCCAGCATGCCGGCGGGGGGCGGAACACGGCGAACGATCGACTCGAGGATTGCGAGCACATTGGTGCCGTGCTTTGCCGATACGGCAACAACTTCATCGGGATCATCGCCCAGCAGCTCGGCCACCTGATTTGTAATTTCCGGCACACGGCTGGATGGCAGGTCGATTTTATTGAGAACCGGAACGATCTCAAGATTGGCATCCAGTGCCGAGTAGAGATTCGCAAGGGTCTGCGCCTCGATGCCCTGGCTTGAGTCGACGACGAGCACTGCGCCCTCGCAGGCGCGCAGTGCGCGGCTAACTTCGTATCCAAAATCCACGTGGCCAGGCGTGTCGATCAAGTTCAACTGGTAAGTTTTTCCGTCGGTTGCGGTGTAAGCCATGCGCACGGCCGAAGCCTTGATGGTTACACCTTTTTCACGCTCGAGGTCCATGCCATCCAGGAACTGCGCCTGCATCTCGCGATCGGAGATTGTGCCGGTAATCTGGAGCAGTCTGTCCGCCAGGGTGGACTTGCCGTGGTCGATGTGCGCGATAATGCAGAAGTTGCGGATGTGGTCGATTGTCATGCGATTAAGCTGCGCTGCGGAAATGAGATTGTAACCGAATCACCGCCGGGTTGAAGGGCAGCGGGGCTTAGATAGGGAAAAACGTAAGTGTTTAATTTACAACGAATAATTTATCCGGTCGAGCCGAGCGTGTTTGCGGACAAATATCTGGGCAGGGCTCCGTTGCTGGTATTGCGCCAGTCGCCCGATTATTTCGGGGCATTATTCAGCATGGTTGATTTGGAAGCTTTGATTGATGCCGAGCGGTTGCGGCCTCCTGAAATCCGGATGACCAAGCAAGGCGAAGAGTTCCGCACGGAGACGATTGCCAATACGCTGCGTGCGGGTCGCTATGTGGTTTCTGGCAAAGCGAAAGCGGTGCGCGTGTGGCGTGAATATAACGCCGGCGCGACGGTGATTTTGCAGTCGCTGCACCGCCATTGGCCGCCGCTCCAGCGCTTGTGTGACATGCTCGGAAACGAGTGGTTGTCGCAAGCGCAAACCAATATTTACTTCACGCCGGCCGGTGGCCGTGGTTTCACGGCGCATGCGGACGGCCACGATGTTTTTGTGCTTCACATCTCAGGGACAAAAAGCTGGACGGTGTATGAAAAGCCGGAAGTCGCACGCGGGAATGGCGCTACCGATAAACCGCACGGATATGAACGTTTGGTAAACCAGGATTCTGCTGAATTGACTCCACTGGGACGGTTTACACTGCGTCCGGGTGATTTGCTGTACCTGCCGCGTGGCTATGTCCACGAAGCTGCAGCGAATACGGAACCTGCTCTGCATATTACGCTGGGCCTTGCACCTTATCGCGGCACCCAATGGATTCGTGAGTGTATTGCCGTTTGGTGTCTGTGGTTGACAGTCTCGGAAGTTGCCGCTGCATTGCAAGGCGAGCCGCGGTGGACAAGCCTGGGGCTGCTCACTGCGGCATCAATTGCGTTGGGACTTAGCGGCGGCTTGCGCTTTCTGGTGAAAGCTAGTTGGATGTCTCTACCTCGGAGGCAAGTAGGATTCGCAATCAGTGCGACACAGAGTTGGTTGGGAATGCACGTGCTTGTGCGGGTTGTTGGCTACTGGTTGTTGGTCGTTGTGGTAAAAAAAGTGTGGTAGGGATGTGCCTATACGCAATATTGATTTTGCTGCATCATTTGGGTTGCTGTTTCGTTCCAAATCAATGTCAATCTAGGAACACTTCATCCTGTGTTTCGTAGACCAGCCGCAATTCCATGGATCGTCAGCACCATCACCGTGTTCATTTCTGTCCGATTTGACGTTTCAACTCTACCAAGGGAACGCAGCTTGCGCAGTGTGGATACCTGCAGGTGGTTGAGTGGGTCAACATACGGGTTACGGAGTTCAATTGACCGCCGGATGACAGGCTCGTCCCCAAGTAGCTCGGGCAACTGGGTAACCCGGAGCACTAAGTCGCAAGTTCGCGCGTGCTCGGCCCGCACTAAGCCAAACACAGCCTGCGCAAGCAACCGGTCCGGGACAAGCTCCACATAAAGCGCAGCAATCTCCATGTCAGCCTGCAGTAACGCCAAGCTCGCGTTTCGAATGAGGACCCGAAAGAACGGGTCCGCCTTGTACATGTCACGCAATAACAACAAATCCGGCTGGCGCGACAATCCGGTACCAAGACCATACCACGCAGGGATATTGAAGCGACTCTGCATCCATGAAAACACCCAGGGAATAGCGCGTACTCCACGCACACTGAGCGCCCCACCCGGCCGAACTGCGGGCCGCGAACCAATCCGGAGCCGCATGATCTCATCCAGCGGCGTAACAGCTCGCCAAAATTCATCAAACCTCGCTGTGCCATACACCAATTCCTGGTACGCGCCTCGGGAGCTTTCAGAAATGCCCGCCGTCGCCTCGCCCCAACGCTTTCCATCCCCTTCGCCTGGCTTGCGCAAGGAACCCGCGATTACAGCGCTCACAACCTGATGCAGATGGCGGCTTGCGAGAGCGAGGTTTCCGTAGCGCGCGCCAATTGCCTCGCCCTGCTCTGTGAACCTTATCCGGCCATTAATTGTGCCGGCCGGCAAGCCCGCGATAGCTTTTGGGAGCGGCCCACCGCCGCGCGCAACGCTTCCACCCCGACCATGAAAAAACATAACGTCAATATGAAATTCACTGCATGCTTTAGCAATCTCAACCTGCGCATTATGAAGCGCAACGTTAGACGCAAAGTAGCCCACATCCTTTCCGCTGTCAGAGTAACCAATCATCACAGTGTGCACGTTGCCACGCTGCCGAACGAATTTACAATACGGGTCAACACCGAGCAGCTTACGCATTGTCGCTGGTGCACCCTGTAAATGCTCCAGTGTCTCGAACAACGGCACAATTTCAAGCCAGTTCTCTATACGAGCGCACCACGCCAGAAAGAAGCCGGTCATAACGTGCGCCGCTCCACCAGTCATGGAGACAATGAACGGGCCCAACATTCCAGCCCCAAACACACGCTCCACCCGCGATAGCGTAGCAAACAATTTTGCAATTTCTGCGGTACCGGGCGACAACACGAGATCCAGCACCGATATGCTTCGACCAGAAGCCATTGTCTCGACCAGTAGATTCAACTGGCCATCATCATCCAACTCCGCAAAACTACTTTCGCCAAATCCAATCGACAAGATTTCTGCAACCGCAACACTCAACCTGGTCGAGTGCTCGCGGATATCAAGGCGCGCAGCGTGAAAACCAAAAATCGACAGCTGCTCCCGAACAAGAGCCAGATACTCAACTCTGATTGAAGCCGGTAATGCGGCTGCTACAAGGTCAAGCAGCTTTAGGTAGTCGTCAACCAAAAGCCGACTCGGAACAACATCCAACCGCGAGATCTGTTCAGCGAAATTCTCGCTGGACGCCTCCTCCAAATCCGCAGCCAGCAGAGCGAGTACCAACCGGAACGGTTCATCCGAGTACCGCCCCTCCAAAAATTGCACATGCCTTGGGAAGGGATGCCGCGCGGCCAACCACACCAGAATCTCCTCCGGCATAACAACAGACCGGCTGCTCGCACTTAGCCGCCGCCCGAGGTCAAGTATTCCAGCGCGATGGCGTTCCACCGCAAGACCCCGGTGCATCCGAAGAGTTTCAACAGTGACATCCGTGGTCACCGCCGGGTTCCCGTCCCGATCTCCACCAGCCCAAGCCCCCAACTGCAGCCAGGCCTGCGGAACCACAGCACCCGGGTAAAACTCATTCACAGCCGCTTGCAGATCCGCCGCGACCCGCGGCATCGTATCCCAGAAAATATTGTCAACGAGAAAGAGCCCAGTGCGCGCTTCGTCACTCACGTCCGGTTTAGTCCCGCGAGAGCGATTTGTCAGCCACAGCCCGGCAATTTCAGCGCGTATACTCCGAACACACGCCGAATACTCACGTGTTAGCTGGTCGCCATCGGTAATTCGCTCCAATTGCGCTGATATCCTGTTTAGCTTGGAGATAACTGTCCGGCGCTTTACCTCGGTCGGATGACTTGTCAGCACCACTTCAACGCAAAGATTGCTGAGGACGCGCTGCACATCAGTAACGGGAACGGAGCCGTTTCGTGCTGTAAACAGTGCGTATGCAATCGAACCCTCCATAGGCGCTGGAGCCGCACTCCGCTCCCGCTCGCGCAACACGCGCACCCGACTGGCATCCTCCGCCACATTTACCAGTTCAAAGTAAATTGCGAAGGCCTGCGCGACGACCCGCCCCGACGCCGCATCGAATCCACCAATCGTTCCGGCAAGTTCGTCGGAAGACACTTGACCCGCCCGCTGCCTCTTCGCCAAGTCACGGACGCGCTCCACCAACCGAAACCCAACGCCAGACTCAAGCTCCGCGATTACTTCGCCCAGTAAATCCCCAAGCAACCGGATTGACGCCGTTAACTCCATACAGCAAATAATCGCGCGAAGTGTACCAGCAGGCCACGGTGCAATGTTATGCTTACAATGTTGCCGCAGCCGGCACTTGCTTCCCCGTCATTCACGCGCCCGGCCTTGGACACCATAAAAACCAAAGCATCCTGTATTCCGTCCGCAATAAGACAGACAACTACTAGCTTGCAAAACCATTAATGCTCACGGGAAATATCTACAGTCTCAAACCGCGCAAATCATTCCGGCCCGGCCGTAGCTCACTCGCCCGCGCCAGTTTTGCCCTCGCCGCCCTATGCGCGCTAGGCGCCATCCTCGTTATGGTTACCAGCCTTGCATCAGTATTTCAATCTCCAAAGCGCCTGCCACCGAACACAACTGTCTCGGGCGTACCGGTTGGTGGACTCACACTAGCAGCAGCGCAAGAACGCCTGGCCACCCTGTTCTTTTCACCACTCTCCTTAACCTATGAGCAACAGCAAATAAGCCTCTCCCCTGAACTTGTAGACTTCAAGCTGGACTTCGAGGAAACGATTGCGCAAATTCCGCCCGCCGCCCCTCCAAACTTTTGGGGGCTGCTGGTTGGACGCTTACCAACCGCACCGCCCACTACCGCCCGCCTCATCGCCTCGGTGAACGGCGAAAAGCTCACAGCATTTCTCAACAGCGTCGCATCCCGTTACGACAGCGCTCCCGGAGTTGCCGCCGCAGATGCCACCGCCATGGTGACGGTAATAAATGCACCGGGACGGACGTTGGATGTACCAGCCGCAGCTCGCGCGATCACAACGGCCTTGCTTTCTCCCACAAACAGATCCGTTCAACTGCAGTCACAATCAGGTACTTCACTACACCCCCGCCTCACGCTGCTAGAAGCACAAATTCGCAAATACTTGGAGCAGCAGCAATACAACGGCCTCCTGAGTTTCTTTCTAATTGACCTGCAAAACAACCAGCGCCTGCATTTCAATACCCTCAACGGAAGCACACTGCCAACAGAACCAGACATTGCATTTTCCGGCATGAGCATTCTAAAAATTCCCATCATGGCAGAGTTCTACCGGCAGTCAGATGACGACGCTCTGCCATACGAAGTAGATCTGGTCGAAAAATCAATTTCTCAAAGTTCCAACTGGACGACCAACCTTCTCATCGCATGGATTGGCGATCAAAACACAGCTAACGGTTTGTACACACTCAACAGCACACTCGAAAAGCTCGGTATGACCGGGACGTTTATCGGCGGAGCATACGACTCAACGGACGCTCCGGGGTTTCGCTACACACCCTCCAATAAACGCACTGACATTTCAACTTCACCCGACGCGTACATGCAGACAACTCCTTCGGACATGGGTCGGCTGCTTGAAGCAATTTACCAATGCAGCCTGGACAAGCCAAACCTATTAACCGCTACTTTTCCAGAAGCGTTCTCAAAAGTCGAGTGTTCAACCATGCTTGACTTGCTCGCGAATAACCAAATTGCCGTGCTCGTGCAGGCTGGGGTTCCTGAGGGGGTGCGCGTAGCGCACAAACATGCCTGGGCAGACGGAGAACCAATTGGTGACGCCGCAGTAGTATTTACTCCCGGCGGTGACTACATACTTGTGTACTACCTCTGGGTCCCGGGCAACACTTACTGGGACCAGAATTCACGCCTCATGGCGGACATCAGCCGCGCAGCCTACTACTTCTTCAATCCTCTACTGCAAACCCCTTGAGGGCGCACTCTGCCGTAGCACTGGAAAACGGTGCCCGGCATCTTAGCAGTGTCACCGGCAACACGTATGCGCTGCTAATAATCCCCAGCAATGATTACGGGCAAACTGCAGCGGGCAAATTCCTAAACAACGGGTTGTCCACATCGCGTCGAGACACAATCGGAGACTGCACCTGCCACGGCACAGCCAGCTCGGGATCGTCCCACGCCACACCATACTCGTCAGACGCGTCATAGTAATTGTTCACCAGGTAGGTCACGGTCACATCAGTCAGCGTATAAAACCCGTGCGCAACCCCTGCTGGAATAAACAGTCCCCGTTCAACTTCCGCGGACAATTCCATAACATCAACTGCACGGAAAGAAGCCGACGCTCGGCGCAAATCACACAGTCCTACTTTTATCCGGCCCGCGGTTACAAGCCAGTAATCGGACTGCCGCCGGTGAAAATGAAGACCCCGCATCACATGCGCCTGCGAGTCGCTGCGATTAGCTTGAAGCTGGCCCCAGGAAACCTGTGGAAACCACTCGGCGCGAAAGGTTTCGCGAAACGCGCCGCGCTCATCCGAGAAAGACACCAGCTCGGCAACAGCAACACCCTCAATCTTTGTGCTCGGGCAAATCACTGCCATACTTGAAGCCGCAGGTGATACAATTTCTTAGATGAGGTATATTGTGCGCCCGGTGAGACTTGAACTCACACAACCTTTCGGTCACTAGGCCCTCAACCTAGCGCGTCTGCCAATTCCGCCACGAGCGCTAACAAAGAAAGTATAACTCAAAGGCAACGAATATCTTTCACAGCAACGATCACGCTGGTTCACCACTCAAAATCGAACCTTTATACGTTCGGCCCCCATTCAAAGCATGGACAAACTTCCCGTCTTCCCGCTGAATACAGTGATTTTTCCGGGCACTCCGCTGGCCCTGCACATTTTCGAGGAACGCTACCGCGCAATGGTGCGCGACTGCCTGACCGACATGCGACCCTTCATTGTCTCTCTGATTCGAAATGGAGAAAAATCAGGCGCATCGCAAGCGGAACCAAACCGCATCGCTTGCACCGCCGCAATTACCCAGATGGAACCGCTCCCAGATGGCCGTATGAACATCACAGTGGTGGGCAGCGCACGTGTTGAACTGGTGCAGCTCCACTTTGATAAGCTGTACATGACCGCTACCGCTCGCGAACTTCCACTCAAAGCCAATGGCACCGACAACCCAACAAGCATCGACAGCAAGCTGCGCTCAATAGTTGTGCGTTATGCCAAGCTTCTAGCGCAGGTAATGGAAATCCGGATTTCACCCCAGGACATACCCGCCAACACAGGCGAGATGGCATACTTGGCGGCCTACATAGTACAAATTCCCATGATTGAAAAACAGCAACTGCTGGAGATACCGGATGCACACAGTCTCGCAACCAGGCTGTTATCAACTTACAAGCGGGAATTAGCGCTCTTCGACTCTTTGCGCCAGCCAACATACCAAGCCGGCGCGCCCGAGTACGCCTTCTCAGCCAATTAAGATCTTTCAGCGCATTCTGCTTAACAAATCAACAATGCGAATTGCGCTTGACGGTATGGGCAGCGATGGGTTCCCCGACCCCGAGGTGTTGGGGGCCATTCAGGCCGTGCGCGAATTCGGCTGGAAAATTATTCTCACCGGTAACGAGTCGCAACTACGGGCTGCGCTCAAACGCGCAGGGGGCGAACACCAAGCAGAAGGCATAGCCGTTGCGCACGCACCCGAACGGGTAACAAGCGGAGAACAACCCGCCTTTGCATCCCGCCAAAAAACAAACAGCTCAATGGCTTGCGGATTTGGTCTCGTCAAGTCCGGAGTCGTCGACGCATTTGTGACCGCCGGCAACACGGGCGCCGCACTCACCAACGGGCTGTTGGTTTTGAAACGCATTGCAGGAATACGGCGGCCCGCGCTCACGGTCACGCTCCCGGTTAAGAATGGCCGCTGCATCATGCTCGACGTTGGCGCAAACGCAGAATGCAAACCAGAATACCTATTTCAATTTGGAATCATGGGCGCAGTGTATGCCGAAACAGTGCTTGGAATAACCAACCCACGCGTTGGCTTGCTCTCTAATGGAGAGGAGAGTGGCAAGGGAAACGAGCTAACCCGCGCAGCTCACCACATGCTCGCGACGGCAAAACTAAACTTCATTGGCAACATAGAAGCCAAGGAAATGTTTGGCGGCGCTGTGGACGTGGTTGTCACCGATGGCTTCACCGGAAATGTTGCACTGAAACTTACCGAGGCGGTCGCTGGATTGGTGGGCAGCATGATCAAAGATGCTTTCAAGAGCAGCCCGCTGGCGATGATAGGGGGCTTGCTATCGAGATCCGCAATTCAAAATGCGCGCCGCGACCTTGACCCCAATGAGGTGGGCGGCGTGCCACTCCTCGGTCTAAACGGCATTGCTATAAAGGCCCACGGACGCTCAAATTCCCGCGCCATTCGCAGTGCCCTGGTAGCCGCAGCAGCGGCTGCACAGAACAACATGATCGAGACCCTGCAGCAGCGCATTGCAGCAGCCTCTCCACTGACCAGCCAAACTGCCTAAACACTATGCGCGTTTTTGACAACAAGCCGCTTGTAAAGCGCTATAGCCAGATCGCAAAAGCGCTTTCCTTCATCGGTCTCGCCACCCTGGTTGGCGGCCTTGTGGTTTCCTTCATGTGGCCCGATAGACCCTTCATACCTTTATATACGCTGCTGATCGGCTTCCTGATGTCAAACGTCGGCATCCACCTAACCAACCGTTACGTGCGCGAACCGCGCCCGGACAACTCGCTCACCAAATCACTGAAAGCCCTCGATGACAGCTACAGCATCTATCACTACCGTTTGTCCGCGTCGCACGCAGTCATTGGGCCGACCGGTGTTTTCGCAATCCTGCCAAAGTTCCAGTCAGGCACGGTGATCTGGGATGACAAACACAAACGCTACCGCCAAGCAAATACTGGCTGGATTCAACGCACCTTCGGCCAGGAGGGAATCGGTAATCCGGTCCTCGAGGCGCAAGCGGAAGCACGGCGCCTCGAAAAGCAGCTGAAGCGCAAGTTTGGCAACGAGGCCCCGCCGGTGCTTCCGCTTATAGTTTTCACCCATGCAAAAGTGGAGGTTGAGAACTTGTCTCAATCGCCGATACCGGCATTTAAGGCGCAATACCTGAGCACGTTTTTCAGAAAATCGAGCCGCGCTGCATCTTTGTCGCAAGCACAGATAGACCAGCTGGATAGCGCCCAGAAGTAAATGCGTGCTAAACTTCGCACCCCGCCCCTATCGTCTAGAGGCCTAGGACGAAGCCCTCTCAAGGCTTAGACCGGGGTTCGAATCCCCGTAGGGGCACCTCTCCCGCACACTCCGCCGCCCAAAAACCGGCAGCCGCCGGCTAACTGCCAACAGCCTGCTTACAAGCGCACGTACTGAATAGCAGGCTCCGCCTCTCGTTGGACCTGCTCCAGATTTGCAACGCCCAACTCTGCACGCTGGTACAAGTACTCAACATGCGCACCTGCCTCCTCCAACCCTAACAGCGCATTGTAGCCCTGCAGCGGCCCAAACAACGCAGCCGCCACCGATTTGATGGTTTGAGGCTCAACACAAATATTCAGCACCCGCTCAAGGCGTTTATGGTGGGCCTTGCGAATTTCGTCAACACGCTCCGCAAGATTTGTGACCGGCACCTCATGCCCTCCAAGGCTCACGCGCACGCCCGGCAGATCGCGCACCTTGCGCAATGAGTCAAGGTAGTGGCCTAAGCCCACATGGCGCGTTATGCTTTCAGGCGATTGATGCGGTGTGATGCGCGCAAGCACATGATCGGCAGCAAACAGAATGTCATCCATCAGAATGCAAACCTGCCCGCCACAATGCCCGGGCACGTGAATGAATCGCAAGCAACCAAGCATTTCAACGCTTTCATCCAGCAAATGCTCCACCGCAATCGAACGATAGAAACCCTTGCCGATCATGTACATATCCATCATCTCCCCGGCATCCGCACCGGAAACACCCGCCCGCGCAAGAAACTCGCGCAAGCTTTTTGCAGCAATCAACACGCGTTCCTCGTAGTTAGTCAACACCCGCTTATCCAGCACGTGTATCCCAACCGCCGCGCCAGACTGCTCCGTCACAAATTGCACACCGCCAAAGTGATCCATGTGCCCATGGGTGACGAGCACCCGCCGCACATCCTTGAGGGACACCTTCTCGCCAAAGTCCGCTTGAACAGAAGTAAATCGCTCGACAAGGTCGGCGTTACAGTTTCCCAACCCGGAGCCAGCATCAATCAAAATTGGCGCATCCAGCCCAAGAACCAAATGCACATGCGCTTCAAATCCGGGGAACACCTCAAGGCGCAAACGGAAAACCCGCAGGCCGCTGGCGGAAATGAATTTCTCAATTGGCGGCGTTGCCGGAGCACGCACCATGCTGCTACCCACCCGCCAACTTTACTTTATAGCCACGCGCGCGCAGCAGTTCTGCCACCAACTCCCGGTGATCCCCTTGGACTTCAATGCTCTCAGGGCGGATTGAACCGCCTGCTCCGCACGCGCGCTTGAGTTCCCGCGCCAGCTCGGCCAGTTTTGCAGGCGACCCTGTAAGCCCCAGCACCACTGTTACCGTTTTACCGCCCCGCCCCTGCGTTTCGCGCCGTACGCGCACAAAACCATCCGCAGGTACCAGTGACTGCACCTTTCTGCGGCACACACACGAGCCCACCGGCAGCTCACACTCCGCGCACAGCCGCCCGTCATCAGTCGAGAATACAAGCCGCGCAGCCCGTTTCTTACCAATCAATTCTCACCACCGATATACACTTGGAAAGTATATTAGCAGCGAATCTATCGTGGCACAGTTCTTGCGACGATACGACTTATGCTCAAATTGATTAAACATCTTTTAGCATTAACCTGCGCCCTAACTGCAGCCCTCGTGCTGGCCCAACCCCGTCCCGTTTACGCGGAGACTAAAACCCACATAGTGCAGGGTGGAGAATACCTAACCAAAATAGCGCAGAACTATGGCGTACAGATTGCAGACATTCTTAAAGCCAACAACCTGAAGTCAGACAAAGTATTCGTCGGGCAAACCCTGATAATTCCAACTGGTACTGGAGCGAATATTCCAGGTACCCGCACCCACATTGTCAAGCGCGGAGACACACTATCTCGAATTGGCCGCACCTATGGCTTGCCGTGGAACACAATCGCCAAACACAATGGTTTAGCAACGCCATCGATATACACCGGGCAGGTCCTGCTCATCCCGGCATCCGCAGCCCAAGCGGTAGTGCTACCACTGCCGGGAGCGACACCCGGACCCCCCGCACCTGTAGCCCCACCGGAAACTGCACTAACACTTGACCTGCAAGGCAGCCGGCCCCACCAGGACATCATCAATGCAATTTACGTCGCCGCTTCAGAATTTTCTGAAGATATGGACGACTGGATACAGTCGGCTGGAATCGCGTACATCTACGGCGACCGCCGCGCCGGCTATACGGGCCCGGTGCTGGGCACGCTACCGCAATTGACGGTCGAACGCCAAAATGCCATCATTCGAATGCTGGATCTTCCAAGCTTCGAGCTCGGCGGCGCAGCCTTCAGGGCCAGCCGCCACAGACCGTCAGACATCAGCGGCGGCAAGACGCCGATTGTGCCATGGAATGTACAAGCAGACAAAAAATGGATTTTGATCGATCTTTCTGACCAGATGCTTTACAACTTCGTAGAGAAGACAAAAGTGCGTCAAACCAAAGTTTCAACCGGGCGCGCCGCCTTTCCAACCATTCAAGGCACATTCAACATCTACGTCAAGTTCGAAAAGCGCGACATGAAGGGCGAGGACTATGACCTCAAAGATGTGCCGTGGACGATGTTCTTCTACCAAGCCTACGGTCTGCATGGCACCTATTGGCACAATGATTTTGGCACGCCCCACAGCCACGGATGCGTAAACATGCCCACGCCCGACGCCGAATGGACTTACCGCTGGGCTCCACTTGGCACGCCTGTCGTGGTCCAAAAATAAACTGCCACCCGCACGGTCACACTTACTCGATCCACCCGCGATACCGGCCACCATCCAACCTGCCCCGCCGTAACATAAAGTGGAGCAGCTTAGCGCATCCGATAACCAAATCAAACCAACACCCGTGACAACGGGCGATTGCAACCTGCATGCTATTATTCGGAAGCATGCATGACTTCCAACATCAGCCTCCTGCGGTAGTAACCACAACCCATTGCGGAGCCTCCCGCAGGCCCACTGAAGCATGAACAACCTCTGGAACGAAACGCAAGCCGCGAGCTGCTCGGATGACCTTGCACTCCGCGTTTACTCTTCGCGTTTGCTGGGGGGAAACTCGAGCCTCGTGCTTCACGGTGGCGGTAACACCTCTGTCAAAACCAGCCACACCAACATCTTCGGCGAAGCGGAGGACGTACTGTATGTAAAGGCAAGCGGCTGGGATCTTGGAACGATCGAGACCGCCGGATTTGCCGCGCTGCGCATGGCCCATTTACTGCGGCTCGCCCGGCTAGAAAGTCTCAGCGATACCGCGATGGTGCGCGAACTCCGCCTTGGGCTCACCGATCCCGCCAGCCCCGACCCATCAGTCGAGGCGATCCTGCACGCCCTTCTGCCCCACAAGTTTGTGGACCACACGCATGCCGATGCCGTCATCGCAGTCTGCAACTCGCGCGGCGGCGAGCAGCGAATACGCAAGCTTTACGGCAGCCAGCTGGTGATTGTCCCGTACGTGATGCCGGGATTCCTGCTTGCAAAAGCATGCGCATATCACTTTGCCGAACAGGCTAGCGCAAACACAATTGGCATGCTCCTGATGCATCACGGAATACTTTCATTTGGAGCCACCAGCCGCGAAGCGTACAACCGCATGATTGAACTTGTCACCCTGGCAGAGGATCACCTGAAGGCAGCAAACGCCTGGCACGTGACTGGTCTACCTGGCCCGAACCCAATTGCCTTCTCCCGCGTGGAAACCGCCCAACTGCGCTCGGCGGTTTCGCGCGTTGCCTCTTTCCCTTTGCTAATGAGCTCGCATCCGACGCCCACAAACCTGGCGTTTGCGCAGCGTCCGGACGTCGGGCAGCTTGCTCTGCAAGGCTGCGCCACACCGGATCATGTCATCCGCACCAAACGCCTTCCACTGCTTGGCCGCAACGTTGAACAATACGCAGCCGACTACGCGCAATCCTTTGCGGCCTACGCTACCAGCGCCGGTCCAGGCCTCACAATGGTTGATGCGGCTCCGCGAATAATTCTTGACCAACAACTGGGACTCTGTGCCGTCGGTAGAACCGCCAAAGACTGCGCGATTGCGTCTGAGATTTACGACCACACTATCGAGATAATTTTGCGCGCACATGCCCTCGGCGGTTGGTGCGCACTGCCGGCCGAAGATCTATTTGCGATTGAGTACTGGGATCTTGAGCAGGCCAAACTCTTGCGCGCCGGCCAGCCAAAAGCTTTCGCCGGGGAAGTTGCGCTCGTAACCGGCAGCAGCTCGGGAATTGGCCTCGCTTGCGTCAACACACTGCTCGCTCAAGGCGCGGCCGTTGCGGGCTTTGACCGTACTCTCCTGCCAGTGAACAGCCCCACAAACCCCAGCTTGCTCCAGCTTGCGTGCGATGTAACCGACGCGACCGCCGTGCACCGCTGCCTTGATGATACTGTGCGCGCGTATGGCGGCGTGGATATGCTGATCTTGAATGCAGGCGTGTTTCCGGCTAGCCGGCAAGTAGCCGCTGTTACCGATGCGGATTGGGACGCAACGCTGCGCATCAACCTTGACGCTAACTTGCGCATGCTGCGCGAAGTTTATCCGCTGCTGCGCCTTAGTCCGCGCGGTGGCCGGGTGGTAGTAGTTGGCTCGCGCAATGTACCCGCACCAGGCCCGGGCGCCGCTGCGTACTCGGCATCCAAGGCAGCCTTGACGCAGCTCGCGCGCGTCACAGCTCTCGAGTGGGGCGCCGACTCAATCCGCGTCAACACTGTGCACCCAGATGCAGTCTTCGACACCGGCATCTGGACAGAGGAAACTCTGGCTGCCCGAGCCGCTGCCTACAATCTAACTGTAGCTGACTACAAACGCCGCAATGTTCTAAAAACGGAAGTAAGGAGTACTGACGTGGCTGCGGTAGTGACTGCCTTGTGCGGCCCGGTATTCGCTAAAACCACCGGCGCCCAAATCCCGATTGATGGCGGCAACGAGCGCGTAATCTAATTGCGAACTCTCAAGCCATCACAACAGCCGTGCCGCAGCAAATCCAACCATTCAAAGTGACCCACCTAGGACTTGAACCTAGAACCTACTGATTAAGAGTCAGCTGCTCTGCCAATTGAGCTAGTGGGCCGACTAAACAAGTTTAACCGCACGCTCGGCCGCCGTCAAACAATCCACAAAAAAAGTCCTGCTCCACTCACCCTAACAACCGCAATGTCCAAGCCCCTTCGGCCACGATTGATTTGGGATGGTGATTGTGAGTTCTGCCGGATTTGGATCGAGATCTGGCACAAGCTCACCGGCGACGAAATTGATTACACACCCTACCAGCAGGCCGCAGCCGACTACCCGCACATCCCAACGAGTGAATTCCAAGCTGCCGTGCACTTGATCTCAGTTGACGGTACCCACACCACGGGAGCGAAGGCAGTCTTCGGATCACTGAGCAGCCGGCGCGGCCTGCGCTGGATGCTCGCCCTGTACAACCGCCTGCCAATATTCCGCGTGTTCAGCGAAGCCGCCTACCAGAATGTTGCATCACATAGAAAGTTCTATCTGCGCATTACGCAATTTGTTCTTCGAAAGTGACCCAGACCCGCGACGGCAAACACCCGATTCTAACAACATCAAATCAAGCCAAAGCACAAAAAAAATGCCTGCGCAGTAAACAGCGCAGGCGTTGCCAGCGAAGCTTTCAGAGGTAAACCCTAGAACAATCCGATCACCCGATCATTCTCAATATCCAAGTCGATATCATAGAAGGCGGGCCGCGTGGGCAATCCGGGAATGGTGGGCATTTCACCGATCAGCGGAAACAAAAAGCCAGCGCCGATACTGGCGCGAATATCGCGCACAGGCACAATGAAGCCAGTGGGCCGACCCTTGAGTTCGGGATCATGACTCAAACTCAAGTGCGTCTTCGCCATACAAATCGGAAGCTTGTCAAAACCAAGGCGCGTATAGAGCGCAATCTTTTCCTCAGCTGCCGGAAGATATTCAACTCCAGCCGCGCCATACATGACGCGCGCTATGGCTTCAATCTTCTGTTTGATAGTGTTGTCCAACGGATACAAAAACTTGAATTCAGCCGGCAAAGCGCACGCCTTGACAACCGCCCGCGCCAGCTTGACCGAACCCTTCCCGCCATCAGCCCAATGGCTGCTCACAACCGCGTCCTGCGCTCCGGCCTTGCGCGCTATGCGCCGCACAAGCGCCGTTTCCGCTGCCGTGTCCGAGGAAAACTCGTTTACGGCCACAACAACCGGAATTCCATACCGCACAGCGTTCTCAATATGCGCCACCATGTTACTGCAGCCCTTCTCGAGCAGCTCCAGATTCTGGTCGGTGTACGCTGCATCAAGCGGCTTTCCAGCAACCACCTTGGGTCCGCCCCCGTGCATTTTGAGCGCACGTAAAGTTGCCACAAGAACCACACAATTTGGCACTAACCCGCTGTACCGGCACTTGATATTGAAAAACTTCTCCATGCCAATGTCAGCACCAAAGCCGGACTCCGTCACCACAAAACCATCCTTCCCCACCAGCTTCAGGGCAATTTGATCCGCGACAATCGATGAGTTGCCGTGCGCAATATTCGCAAACGGACCCGCGTGAACGAGTGCCGGAGTGCCTTCAAGCGTCTGCATCAAAGTGGGTTTAACTGCGTCACGCATTAGCACCGTCAGCGCCCCGCCCGTCCCCAAGTCATCGGCCGTCACCGGCTCGCCCTTGCGGTTGGTTCCAATTACCATGCGCCCCAAGCGCTCGCGCATATCCGCCAGCCCGGTCGTCAGCGCCAGGATGGCCATTATTTCGCTGGCCACTGTAATGTCAAAGCCGGTATCGCGCTCATGGCCAGCCTCATTTTTGCCGCGCCCAACAGTAATGCCACGCAGGAACCGGTCGTTAGTATCAACGACCCGCCGCCACGTAACACTTTTGGGATCGAGGTCCAGGCGCGCAAACCGGCCGCGCTGCTCCGGCGTCAGATCATCCGGGTTAGTTGACGCGATGCCAAGTTTTTTCAACCGCCGAAGCATCACACTCGAAAACTTGCGCACGCCGCTCTTCGACACCGGGCACAACCGGTTAAACAATGCCTCGTCCGACGTTGTCGCTTCGTGAAACATGCGCGCATCGATTGCGGCAGCGAGCAAGTTATTGGCAGCCGTGATGGCGTGGATATCCCCAGTTAGGTGCAAATTGAAATCCGCCATTGGAATGATCTGACTGTAGCCACCGCCAGCCGCGCCCCCCTTGATACCAAAAGTTGGCCCCTGGCTTGGCTGCCGAATGCAAGTGATAACCTTGCGGCGCAGATGAGCCCCCAATGCTTGGCTAAGTCCCACCGTAGTGGTGGTTTTGCCCTCGCCCAGCGGCGTCGGGGTGATCGCTGTCACATCCACGTAAAACCCGTTTGGCAGTCCGCGCAACCTGTCCAGAACCGTCAGACGAACCTTGGCCTTCGTCGTGCCATACGCCTCCAGTTCTTCAGGAAGCAACCCAACTTGCTTGGCGATTTTAGAAATCGGAACAGGCTCAAACGACTGTGCAATTTCAATGTCACTAGGCACCGGCCGGATCAAGTTCGTTAGCTTTCGAGGCATATGCTTCTCCTCACTGTATAAATAAATCTATTTTTTGGGGGAGTCACACCGGTTGTCGAACAACTGCAAGGCGCATGATTTCCAGATGGCCCAGGTGCAGAGCACTGTGCTCTAAAACATGCAAAAGACCTTCGCGCTTTGAAAAACGCCCGGCAGCGAAGCCGCCCGACTGAAAGTATTCTTACGGTACCAACGCGTCGGCAGCAAGCACGGAAGCCTCCAGTCGCTGACACAGTCCCCCGCACGCCAGAGCCCATTCCTGCAAGCGAACAATCACATCTGCGGCCGCACCTGCTACCCGAAATTCAGCTTGCCGGTCGCGCACCACCTCGGCTCCGCCCACGAGGCCCAGTACCCAATATTCACCCATCGCAGCCAGATGCGTTGCAACCGCACACATGGAGTTGGCGCCAGCGCCCCCGGAGCTCCAGTTAACCTGCTGGTCGCTCAGGCCACTGAGTGCCGCCACGGCTCCATCAACAACACGCTGAATATATGCAGCAAACAACCCGAGCTCACTCGGAGCCGCATTCACTGCCGTTACCCGCTTGCCGGCGTGCCTAGCTGCAGCTAGGCACGCCCAGCCAGCCTATCAAACCGCTCGACTGGAACTGCAACCGAAGTACTGAAACCGATGCCGGTCGCCTTGCTCAAGGCAATTGAAGCTGCCATCGCCTGCTCAACACCGGGGAAGGTGGCGATGATCACAAGATCATGCTCGCCCAGCAGCGCATAAATTGACTTCACAACGCCCTTGTGCTTGCGAACAATAGCATTGGCGCGGGAAGTCCGCCCGGCACTGATACCTTTTATAGCCGCCGGGCTATAACGCCCATACATGAAGAATGTTTCCATATAACACCTCGCTCGAAAAATGTTTCGATATTCTACACTAAACAAAATCCAATACGAGGAACCACGCGGAACAACCAGCCCGGAAGGAAGCGGAACAGCTAGCACCTCCCCCGACACAAACCTACCCGAGTGAGTTTAGAGGATGCGGGTGCGCGGCCGAGCGTCAACAACCTCCGTGCTTCCCCACGCAGCCACTTTGCGACCGCTGCGCACCAACCAAGCAGCCACAACACGCACTGCTTGGAGAAATATCGGCACAGCAGCCATCAGGCGCAAGCCAAGCCGGCGCGCGTGCAACATAACCCACGCGACCCCAACCAGCACGAGTCTCAGCGCACCGGGCAACAGCGCTAGAACTCCCTTAAAAGTTTTGCGCCCAAACAAAGCAGCCTGTTTTAAAGTTTTGCCAAATGCTTGCCGGCGCAGATCATTGGCTGGATTTCGCCAAGCCATGCGGGCTGCCCGCAGCGCAGCCTTGCGCGTTGCCTCCGCAGCCGCTGCCCGGGCAGCCAGCCGCGCACTCTCACGAGCAGCATCGCGCGCAACCGCCCAGGATATGTCCCATGCAGAATTCCAGGAAGCATCCCAATCAGCATCGAGACCGCAGCGGTCCTGACCCTTGCGCTGAACAACGATGCCGCGCGCTGCCCCACCCTTGCCCACGCCTTGAATACCTGTTTTCGACGAATCAGTTTGCCCTTTGCTCGTATTTCGTGCCATATCAACTCCGCTGAAACAATTTAAGGCCTCCCAAGTACCGGCTACAGATTGAACACGGCAGCCCGCTTGTTGCCTACTATAAACCCCGGATCCAACCCTGAACCGGCCTGTAACACAAAAGTTATCGGCTTAATCCGAAGATTCTTCCGTCCACACATTCTTTGCATGTTGCCATGCAGACCAAGCTCCTTTTTCAGCGCGTTCCGCTGCCCAAACCGCGCGTGCCTCCGCCTCCCCCGCCTCAGGCCGGCTGCCAGCTTCGCGGGCTGCCTTTTGGGCAACCCAAGCCAGCCGCTTCGCCTCCGATGCTGCCAACACTGCTTTCTTCCATTCAGCGCGCGCGTCGCTTGCATACTGCAAAGCTGTCTCAGCCGCGGACTGCGCCACTAACCACGCAGACCGAGCCTCCTCCCACGCAGTTACTGCCGCACTCTGCTTGCTCTCAACACCAGCATCCCCTGTATCTCCGTTCATGTTACACCTTGTGGATGAAGCCAGTCTGCAACAAAAAGGTTTGCTGCGCTAGGTACTGACCTGCGAACGATAACCACCAAACTCCGAGCCGCGCTCGACCCATTTGCGCAATAAAACAACCAACACTTCAACAACGGCCTGCATATCTTGTACCGCCACCCACTCGAGCGGGCCGTGTGCATTATGCCCCCCGGTGAAAATATTAGGTGTTGGCAGTCCGCGCTCAGTAAGCCGGCTGCCATCTGTTCCGCCACGCACCGGATCGTCCACCGGCACCACTCCCGCATCCAGGCAAGCCTCGCGCAGCAATTCCACCGCCAGCATGTTATCGCGCAGCCAGTAGCCCATGTTACGGTACTGCTGGCGCACGGCACACTCGATGCGTGCGCCCGGATGCGCAGCTTCCAGCGCAACGCAGATTGCCTGCAACGCAGCACCCTTGCCGGCAAGCAGCGCATTGTCATGGTCACGCAGGATCAAATGCACGCTGCACTCAGCGGCATTTCCGTTGATGCGCAGCGGATGAATAAATCCCTGGCGAGCATCAGTTGCCTCTGGGCTGGCAGTCTCACGCGGCAAAATCGCAAGCAATTTGCCTGCCAGATGCACCGCATTTACCATGCCATAGCGCCGCGCGTCCCCGGGATGAGTCGCCACGCCGCGAATCGTCACGACGGCGCCATCCGCAGAAAAGGTTTCCCAGCTGATGCGCCCGACTGCGCCCCCATCAACTGTGTAGGCCACCACTGCCCCCAACTCATCCAAATCCAAATGCTCAACGCCCCGTCCCACCTCTTCGTCCGGCGTGATGCATATCCGCACCCGCCCGTGCGCCTGCCCGCGATCTGCAAGCAGGCGCGCCGCAAGCGTAACTAATATTGCCACACCGGCTTTGTCATCCGCGCCCAGCAAAGTTGTACCGCTGGCCGTAACAACATCCTTGCCCGCCGCGGTCAGCAAGTCCGCATATCTTGTATCTGATGGATCAATCACCTGATCCGCGTCATCCGGCAAACGCAGAACACCACCCTGATAGTTTCGATGCACGATTGGCTTTACTTTGGTGCCGCTAAAATCCGGTGCAGTGTCTGCATGCGCCAGCAGCGCAACCACTGGTACAGACTCGCACCCGGCCGTGGCGGCTATCTCTGCAATCACGTAGCCATGCGAAGTCAGCGTCACCTCCGCGCCAATCTCCCGCAACTCATCGGCCAGTAACCGCAGCAAATCCCATTGCTTTGCGGTCGAGGGGTACGTCGTCGAATCCGGATCACTGGTAGTATCGATCTGCACGTATCGCAAGAAGCGTTCTAGTAATTTCTGTGGCATTACGCGGTCCGCCTCAATAAAATATGGCAAAGATGAAGGTCAGCCATCAAGAGCGGCCGCACCATTGGCTCTCTGATCAAACTGCAGCGCGTGTGCCGGTACCAGCCGCACGCGCGGCCCAAAACTGGTAATGTTTGCCAGTGTCTCGTTGTGGTGCGCAGAAATCTGTGCCGCACTGAGGACACTGTTCCGGGACGTGGAATGCCCGTCCGACACAAGCGTCACCGGATAGCCAAGTGCCAGCGAGCGCCTGGTTGTGGTGTCAACGCAAAAGTCACTCTGAAGCCCGCACACCACAAGCTGATCGACAGCGTGTTGATCCAGAATCTCTTTCAAGTCAGTCTTATGGAACGAATCAGGCGAGCGCTTTCGAACTCGCAGCTCCCCCGGCTCAACCCCAAGTCCATCAGCAAGCTGCCAACCGGGCGAACCGTAAACAAACTGCCCGTCGTCGGTCTCGTGCTGGATGAAAAGGACAAGCACCCGTGCGGACCTAGCCTTTGCAGCCGCGATGTTAATTGTGTCGAGCACGCGCGCGGCCTCAAACACTGCAAGCTCGCCCGAACATAGTGCTTGTTGTACGTCGATGATCAGAAGCGCGGTACCCAAAGTTGAATCCTCACCAAATACCTTACAATCGTAGCATGATTATAAAGGTGCCCGAGTTCAACTCGCGCCGTTCGCCGGTGCTGGCCACCCGCGGCATGGTGGCAGCCAGCCAGCCGCAGGCAGCAGCTGCCGGTGTGCGGCTGCTGCGCGCGGGCGGCAGCGCCGCCGACGCAGCCGTCGCAGCTGCCGCAGTCCTCAACGTAACCGAACCCTGTTCCACCGGACTTGGCGGCGACTGCTTTGCACTTTACTTTGATGCGGGCACGGGAAATTTAACAGCCCTTAACGGATCCGGCCGCGCCCCCGCCGCACTAACGCTTGAACTTCTGCAAGCGCAAGGCTTTGGTGAGGCACTACCCGAACTGCACGCCCACACGGTAACTGTGCCCGGCGCTTGTGCCGGCTGGTGCGACCTGGTCGCGCGGCACGGGCGCCAACCGATGTCGGCAGTGCTCGCTCCCGCAATCGAACTTGCCGAGCGCGGCTTTCCCGTTGCGCCACTCACGGCGCACTCATGGGCAGCCGGTGCGCTCCGCCAGCTGAACCGCACCGCTGCCGGCGCTGAGCTGCTAATTGACGGACAGCCGCCCCGGGCCGGACAGGTTTTCCGCAACCCAACTCTAGCCCACACGCTGCGCCAGATCGCCACGCACGGACCCGGCGCGTTCTACCATGGGCAGATCGCCAGAACAATCGCGCGCACAGTGCAGGAGCACGGCGGCACCCTGACAAAAGCGGATCTTGCCGGGCACTCGTCCACCTGGGACACGCCGCTGCGCACGCGCTACCGCAATGTGGATGTGTGGGAGTGTCCGCCCAACGGCCAGGGACTCACAGCCCTGCTCGCGCTGAACATCCTGAGCGGATTTGATATCAGATCAACGGTTGCCAATAGCGCCGAGCGGTGGCACCTGATGATTGAAGCCTTGCGGCTTGCCTTTGCGGATGCGCGCTGGTATGTCGCGGACCCGCGCTGCACCAACGTGCCCATAATTGAGCTGCTTTCAGCCCACTATGCTGCGCGCCGCCGCAGCCTGATCAACACTCTGCGCGCCAACACCGCACCGGCGCGCGGCGCGCCCGCCACCAGTAGCGACACTGTGTATCTTTGCGTTGTAGACGAAGCCGGCAACGCATGCTCGTTCATAAACAGCAACTACTCCGGTTTTGGCACGGGCCTCGTCCCGCCCGGCTGCGGCTTCACGCTCCAGAACCGCGGCCACAACTTCAGCCTTGAACCGGGACATCCCAATGCCGTCGCGCCGCACAAACGCCCTTATCACACAATTATTCCCGGCATGCTGACGCGCGCAGCAGACAACAGCCTGCTTGCGCCTTTTGGCGTGATGGGCGGCTTTATGCAGCCCCAAGGCCACGTGCAAGTCGTTGTCTCGCTGATCGATGACGGCCTTGACCCGCAGGCCGCCTTGGATCAACCGCGTTTTTGCATCACCGATGGAGCCAGCGATGGCGACGTCGCACTTGAAGCTGGTACTCCGCTGCAAACTATTGCCGGCCTGGCAACTCTGGGGCATGCTACGCGCAGCGTGGACGGCTATAACCGCAGCCTGTTCGGACGCGGCCAGATTATTGTGCGCCAGCCGGACGGCGTGCTGTGGGGCGGCAGCGATCCGCGCGGCGACGGATGCGCACAAGGCCTGGAGTGACACTCTGCAGCCAGAGCAAACATTCCGCGGAGCTTGCAGTCCACGAAGATCAGTCAGCAGAAATCCTGCGGCCGTTCACCCGTAAAACAAGAAGATAACTCCCGCCACAAACCGCAAACCCGCGCCGGCAAACAGTGCCTCGCGCACACCGAGCGTTCCAGCCAATACCGGAGCCAAACTGGATCCGCACAGAATTCCTAGGTGCAGCGCAAAATTATGAAGCGCCATATGTGCCGGCCGGTCATCCTCCGGCACGCGTTCCATCAGGCGATTGAGCAGCGCGGCATTCAACACTCCCCACACGCCGCCACCCACAAGGTGCGCCGCGTAATACATCAGCGGCCCGCGCGCAACCGCATTCATGAGCGGAAAGCACAAATATAAAAGCGCTGCGCCCGCGAGAACCACTCGATGCCCCCACCGCACGCTCATCCGAAACAGCAGCGTCGCACTAAGCCCCATCCCAACAAAAAACAATGCACTGCCAACGCTCACCACACTATCGCCCAGTCGCAAAGTCTGGACCGCATATATAGGTATCAACGGCACAGTAATAAACTGGATGGTGTAAAACAACCAATATGCGCCGATGAAGGGGCCGAAACTACCCTGCAACAAACCAAGCTTCAGCAGCGGAGTTTGCCGCGCCCGGGTAAGAAACCGCAGCGCCATGCCCGCGCCGAACGCATCACCAGACCGGACCTCGCTGCCAATGGTGAGCTGCTGCGTACTACCAACGCGCATTGGCACCGCATCAACGCTTTGCACGCGCCCCAAATGGTAAATACTCAGACCACCGCCAGCCGCACCAAGCGCAAATACAATCTGGTACCCCAGCGGGAACGCAACCCGTGACAGAAGCGCGCCGCACAACAACGAAACCAAAACCTGACTGATGCCCAAAACCACGCTGCGCCGCCCGGTCACAAACCCGCGATGGTCAGGTGCAACGACATCTGCGAAGAGCGCGTTGAACCCAACCGCCCAAAAAGTATTCGGCACGGCCACAAACAACAGCAACGCTAGCAATGCCATCGGCATCAACGACGGAGGTACAAGCCACGGCAGCACTGATAACACCAGGTAACCGAAGCGCGCCAGCGCGCCCACTCGAAAGGTTGCCGGACCAAGCTGCTGCCGCCCGAGCCAACGCCCGGCCGGCAGCGAACACATCAAGTTAACAATTGCCGGACCACTTGAGAGCAAGCTAACCTGCAACGCACCGGCCCCAACGCGCACGGCATAGATGGCTACGAAAGAGATCGTGCTGCCGGACAGCACCCCAAAGCCAAAACTGTCCCAATACAGATGCGCATAATTTGCCTGCGCCGAGAAGGAAAGTGAGAACGGTGCCGCGGCAAACCGTCTGCGCCACACGCGCCGCACATATGCAGCAGAAGCAGTAAGAGTCGACCCGGGCCTTGCGCTACACATTCGGAGTGGTCAGCTCCCCATCAGAAAAGCTTACCGGCTGCAGTATACTTTGCTCGTGAGAAATTGATGGCTCACGACAACATCCGCACACTGCTGCGCCTCAACCCCACCCTGGCGCAACACGCGAACATCCGGCGCGAATGGATCGCGCACTCTGTCGCCGAAGACAGCCGCGACATTCCCGGGCTTTTGTCGACCCTTACAGACGATTGCGTTTACGAAATTGCCCAATGGGGTGCAGTGTGGCACGGCAAACCCGGTGCAACCAACTTCTACACCGAGCTGCTCACTGCCTTCCCAGACATCCACTTCCAACTGCAAAACATTGTCATCGGGCCACAAGGGGTTTGGGAGCAGGCCCGCGTTACAGGTACCCACCATGCAAAATGGCTGCAGTTCGAGCCGCGCGGCGAACCCGTCGAATTCGATGTGCAAATATATTTTCCATGGGACGCCGCCCGCTCCAAATTCCGCGGCGAACAAATTTTTGTATCCGGACTCGAGCCGGAATTTGCCCGCCGGGTTGAATTGTTGCTTGATACTGCGCTAGCGACCCCCTAGATTGCACCCGCCCGCGAGCTATGCGCGCCTTTCTACTCGCGCTTACCGTTGCCGTCGCCTACAGCCTGGCCAACGGCAGCGCAGCTATCCGCTATGCTCCAATTCAACCGCCCGGCCTCCCCACCGCACAAGTAATCCAGGTTGTTGACGGCGACACCATAAAAGTTCGAGTGCAGGGGCGCACCTACACTGTGCGCCTGATCGGCATGGACACACCCGAAACCGTGGACCCCCGCAAGGGCGTGCAATGCTATGGCCCCGAAGCCAGCAACTATGCAAAGCGCCTGCTGAATAACAAAACTGTTTATCTCGAAACAGACAAAACTCAGGGAAATCTCGACAAATACTCGCGCATGCTGCGCTACGTATGGCTGCCGGACGGTCGCATGTACAACTACGTCGCGGTACTTGAGGGGTACGCCCGCGAGTACACGTACAACTCAGCCTATCGCTACTCATACGATTTCTCATCCGCCCAGTCAGACGCCCGCACAAACAACCGGGGCTTGTGGAACCGCTCAACATGCAACGGCACATCCTCTATCCCCGCTCTTTCATCCAACACAACACCCAAGGGTGACTTTGATAACAACCGCGACGGAAAGATCACCTGCAACGACTTCAGGACCCAAGCCGAAGCAAACATCGCGCTCACACAGGGCTACACCAACCTCGATGGCAACCGCGATGGCAAAGCATGCGAGTCATTGCCGGCCAACTAAATGTGTAAACCATCACAAAAACCGGCCCCGACACTGATATACTTCTCCAACGGCCACGGCGCTGGTGCGCGTGGCCGTTAGCTTTTTACCGCCATGGTTACTGCAACTGTACCGTCGCCCATCACCACTGCGATTGACGCACGGCGAACTTTTGCGATCATCTCCCATCCGGATGCTGGCAAAACCACCCTCACAGAAAAATTACTGCTTTACGGCAACGCCATTCACCTCGCCGGAAGCGTGCGCGCGAGGCGCAACCAGCGCAACACGCGCTCGGACTGGATGTCCATCGAGCGCGAACGCGGAATTTCCATCAGCTCCACCGTGCTCCAGTTTCCCTACCGCGACTGCGTCATTAACCTACTCGACACGCCCGGCCATCAGGATTTTTCCGAAGACACTTACCGCACCCTGATGGCCGCCGATAGTGCGGTTATGGTGCTGGATGCCGCAAAAGGCGTGGAACCACAAACACGCAAGTTATTTGAAGTGTGTCGCCGGCGGCGCCTGCCAGTTTTCACTTTTATAAACAAGATGGACCGTCCGGCGCTGGACCCACTGGAACTGCTGGACGAGGTGGAGCGCGTGCTTGGCATGCAGCCTGTGCCGCTTAACTGGCCGATCGGTGACGGACCGGAATTCTGCGGCGTGGTTGACCGGCGCACACGCAATGTGCACTTTTACGACCGCACCCTGCATAACCAAAAGATCAGCCCTGAAAGCATCCATCCGCTAACCGACGGCCGCCTGAGCGCCACGATCGGAGCCACCGCATTTTCTGGAATCACTAACTCGCTTGAGATGCTCGACACGCTTGAGCTTGAGTTTGATCCCGTTAGCACCCGCCTAGGCCGGCAAACACCAGTGTTTTTTGGCAGCGCACTTACGAACTTTGGAGTGCAGCTCTTTCTGGATGCATTCGTGGATCATGCGCCGCGCCCCGCTGCCTACCTGACAGAAACCGGAGTTGTCGACCCGTACAGCACCCCATTCACCGGTTTTATCTTTAAGATTCAGGCCAACATGAACCCGCGCCACCGCGACAGCGTTGCCTTCGTGCGCGTCTGCAGCGGGCGCTTCGAGCGCAACATGGAGGTTTGGCACGCCCAAGCGGAGCGTACACTGCGCCTGCCGCGCCCCTACAAATTTTTTGCGGAAGACCGCGAGGTACTTGAGGAAGCCTTCGCCGGCGATATCGTCGGGCTGCCCAACAACGGCTTTGCAATCGGTGACACTCTCAGTACGGATGCGGGGCTGCGCTTTGCAACTTTGCCCCGCTTCCAGCCCGAGTACTTCCAGCGCCTGCTCAACACCGACATCAGCCGTCAGAAGCAATTCCAGCGCGGCCTCTCCCAACTCGAAAGCGAGGGCGCAATGCAGGTGCTTTACGAAACGGACAGCCTCCGCCGCGCACCAATTCTGGCAGTGGTTGGCATGCTGCAGTTAGATGTGGTCTGCGCGCGCTTAGCAGAGGAGTATGGCGTCCAGACCACGCTCGAGCCATGCGACTACACGGTAGCGCGCTGGTTGCGCGGCACCGAAGCAGCAATTGATGAATTGCCGTGGCGCAATGGAATGCTGCGCACAAAAGACCAGAACGGAAGGCTTGTTGCGCTGTTGCGCTCAGCTTTTACTCTGCATCACCTGCAAGAAAAACATCCCCGCGTCGAATTTCATTTGCTTGATGAACTGGACTAGGTTGCGCTCTCGCACTTGTCAAAGCCCGCTCGATCCGCGCTGCTATGTCCGCCGCCCCCGGCCCGCACTCGAAGAGCGTAAAGAACTCCACGTTACCGGCCGGACCGCGCAGCACTGACGCACAAACTTGCGTTACACCGTGTCCAGCACTTGCTCCAAACCCGGCCGCTGCCACCAACACCTGCCGATGCACTGCCGGATCGCGCACCACGCCCCCATGCTCCACCTGGCTGCGCTCAGCCTCAAACTGCGGCTTCACTAACGCCAGGATCCGGCCGCCGGCCGGGCGAAGCCAACCAGCCACAACCGGCACTAACAACTCCAGCGAAATGAATGATGCGTCGACAACAACAAGATCCACAACTTCGGGAAGTGATCCCAAAAGCCGGGCGTTAGTTTCCTCAAGCACCCTAACCCGCGCATCGTTGCGCAGCTTCCAATGCAATAAGCCTTTTCCGACGTCAATTGCATACACCCGCTCCGCGCCGCGTTGTAGCAAACAGTCCGTAAATCCCCCGGTTGAAGCGCCAACATCTGCGCACACCAATCCCTGCACCGCAACGCCCAGTTCGTCGAGTGCGCCTTCAAGCTTTACGCCGCCCCGGCTCACAAAGCGCCGGCTTTCCACAATTTCCACGCTGGCAGTGGCATAAACCGCAGTCCCGGGTTTATCGACCCGCACACCGCCAACCCGAACCTGCCCCGCCATAATGTAACGCCGCGCCGAGTCCAGCGATTCCACCAGACCGCGCGCGTGCACCAATCTATCAAGCCGTTCGCGCTTCAAAGCACAGAAATTCTATCATTCCGCTGGACATCAACCGCGCGTCTATAATCACAGCGTGAGGAAAATTTCAACGCTTCTACGGGCCCTGCGCCCGCGCCAGTGGATAAAAAACCTGGTCATCTTCGTTCCGCTAGTATTCGATGTAAAACTTTTGCAGGTGCAGTATCTGGTTCCGACCTTATTGGCCTTCGGAGTATTCTGCGCCCTTGCCAGTTCTGTATACCTTATCAATGATCTCGTGGACGCAGACGGCGACCGCCTGCACCCAACCAAAAAGAACCGGCCGATTGCAGCCAGGCTGATCACACCGCGTAGCGCTGTAGGTATTGCGCTATTGCTTCCACTGCTCACACTTCCAGCTGCATACGCAATAAAACCATTGCTTGGCCTATTGGCGGCAGCCTATTGGGCGCAAAACCTGCTGTACTCGTACCGCCTTAAGCACATCGTTATCCTCGATGTAATGATTGTTGCTGCAGGGTTTCTGTTGCGGCTGGGCGCCGGAGTTACAGTAGTGAATGTTGAGCGCTTCTCACCGTGGATGTTTATCTGCGTTGGCCTCGGCGCGCTTCTGGTCGGGTTTGGAAAACGCCGACACGAACTGACGCTGATGGAGGCCCGGGCCTCCAAACACCGCAGCGTTCTGCAGGAATACACGCTGCCGTTTTTGGACCTCGCCATAAACATGGCCGCCGCTGCAATCCTAATCGCCTATTCGCTGTACACCTTTAGCGCACCCAACATGCCAGCGAACCACATGATGATGCTTACTATCGCGCCGGTTTGGTATGGCACGCTGCGCTATCTTTACCTGCTGCATGTTAGCGGCAAAGGCGGCGCACCCGAAGACCTGCTCTTGGAAGACCGTCAGCTCCTGGCAACTGTATCTGTCTGGGTACTCGGCGCTGTGCTTGTGCTTTATCTCGCGTGACGCCACAGTCGCAAATCTCAACCGGCAGCGCTCCCGGAAAAGTCATTCTTCTAGGCGAGCACTCTGTTGTTTATGGAGAGCCAGCTATCGCAGTTCCACTGAATAGTTTGCGCGCAACTGCAACCTTCACCGCAACCGGACACACTTCAGAAAAATTAGTAGTCGATGCCCCCGGCATTGCGGTGCACACCCGCCTCGATGAGTTAGCTAAAGGCCATCCGCTGGCAGCAGCCATTATCGAAACAATGCGCGCCCTGAATATCTCCGCAGCGCCTGCCGGCACCCTGCGCGTAGAGTCCGCACTGCCGCTTGCTGCCGGACTCGGTTCCAGCGCAGCCACCACAATAGCCATAGCACGCACGCTGGCAGCGCACTTCGCCATAGAACTAACAGCGGCCTCAGCTGCTCAGATTGCCACGGCTGTCGAACATCTTCACCATGGAAGCGGTTCCGGAATCGACCCGACTGTAATCGCGCACAATGCAGCGCTTTATTACACAAAATACAAAGACCCGGAGTCCATTTGCCCCCACGCAAGCTTGGAGCTTGTGATTGCCGACTCAGGCACAACCGGATCCACGCGCGAAGCAGTAAGGGCGGTCCGTTTACTTCACAGTAATGACCCAGCCCGCTTTTCAGCCATTTTTGCGGAGATTGGAGCACTAGTAGTCAGTGCACGGGCGCCGCTTGAGGCCGGCAAGCATGCAGTGCTTGGCGCCCTGCTGAATGCAAACCACGAACTGCTGCAGGCGATCAGGGTATCCACCGCATTCCTTGACACCCTTTGCGCCGCAGCGCTCCGAGCTGGTGCTTACGGCGCAAAGTTAACGGGCGCAGGCACCGGCGGATGCATGCTTGCACTCGTGGATGCAGCCTGCGCGCGCAATGTGCAACAAGCACTGCTTGCAACCGGCGCCAGATCCGCATCGATTACCCCCTTGATGCCCACGCCATAATGAGTAGCCCGCTGGTTTTCCTGAAGCTGGGTGGGTCGCTAATCACGGACAAACAGCTGCCAGACACACCCCGCCCTGAGGTGCTCGCGCGCTTGGCAGGCGAGATAGCGCGGGGCTTGCATGCACAACCACAATTTAGCCTTCTGGTCGGCCACGGGTCGGGCTCGTTTGGCCACAGCGCTGCCCTGCGCCACAATACGCGCGCTGGCGCGCATACCCCTGAGCAGTGGCGCGGTTTTGCGGAGGTTGCTGCCGCTGCAGGAAAACTAAATCGGCAGGTCGAAGATGCACTGCGCAACGCGGGCGTGCCGGTCATAAATTTACGGCCGTCAGCCTCAGCCGTGTGCACAGATGGAGCGTTGCACACGCTGGCAACCGCCCCGATCGCCGCTGCGTTGCGCAACGGTCTGGTACCGCTGGTGTGCGGGGATGTGGCCATCGATACACGCCGCGGCGCAACCATCGTATCTACCGAGGATGTTTTTGCGTTTCTCGCCGTCGAGCTGAAGCCGGCGCGCATCCTGCTGGCCGGCTCAGATCCCGGCGTGCTGGATAGCTTCCCATCCGGCGCAGTCATACCGCGCCTGACACCCGCAATGCTTGCATCTCACGCGGCGCAAGTCAAAGCATCCCAGAACCCGGATGTGACCGGTGGAATGGCATCAAAAGTACAGCAAATGTTTGCGCTCCTAAACACCCAACAAACGCTAGCCATCCAAATATTTTCCGGAGCCGAAGCAGGATTCGTACACGATCACTTGATTGGGATGGGCCCCACCGGAACCACTTTGGTCAATGCATGACACATACGCAAGAAAGCCGCTTACTTCCAGCAATTTAGATTGCAAATCCAGCGTGATAATATTGGTAAAGAAGCAGCAAGTGTCGGCGCAACGTTATCGACCATCCAGCTCCACACACTAACATTCCCAATCCCACCACGACCACCAGCGATGACCACCGCCATTACCAAGGTTGACCGCATCCTAACCAATGCAACCGTGATCACGATGGATGCGCAGTGGCAGATATTTTCGCCCGGCGCAATCGCCATCACCGGCAGCGCAATAGTTGCCGTTGGACCCGCAGCGAAAATTAGCGCAGCTTGCCAAGCTGAAACCACTGACGACTTCAGTGGCAAGACTATCATTCCCGGCCTGGTAAACGCGCACACTCATGCGCCGATGACTTTGCTGCGCGGCTTGGCAGACGACTTGCGCCTGGATGTGTGGCTATTGGGTTACATGATGCCGGTGGAGCGCGCCTTCGTAAACCCGGAGTTCTGTCGGATCGGCACACTCCTGGCCTGCGCAGAGATGATCCGCTCCGGTGTAACGTGCTTTGCCGACATGTACTATTTTGAAGAGGACGTGGCAGCAGCCGCAGCGGAAGCCGGCATGCGGGCATTGTGCTCGCAAACCGTGATGAAGTTCCCAACTCCAGACAGTGCCAGCTGGGAAGACGGACTGGCACTCGCCCGCGCTTTCATCGAGCGCTGGAAAAACCACGAGCTAATCCTGCCCTCCGTCGGGCCGCACGCTCCATACACCTGTCCGCCGGAAGTACTGCAAGCGTGCAGCGCGCTGGCGTGCGAATTCGATGTGCCACTCCACATTCACATCGCCGAAACAGCGCGCGAGGTGACAGAAAACCGCGCACTACACAATATGCCCGTCGTGCCCTGGGCGAAAAAACAAAATGTGTTTGACGCCAAGGTGCTCGCTGCGCACTGTGTGCATATCGATTCCGGAGAGATACGCACGCTGCACAACCACCGCGTCGGGATTGCACACAACCCGACAAGCAACCTTAAACTGGCCTCGGGCATCGCACCCGTGATGGAAATGTTGAATGCCGGCCTGAACGTGGGCATCGGCACGGACGGGCCGGCTTCCAATAACGACCTCGACATGCTTGAGGAAACCCGGCTAGCTGCGCTGCTCGCCAAAACAGCCAACAATGACCCAACGGTATTGCCTGCGCGCCAGGCGCTTGCCATGGCAACCATCATGGGCGCACGCGCACTGCATATCGGGGACATAACCGGATCGCTTGAACCCGGCAAGCGCGCCGACATCAGCGTGCTCGAGCTCAACACGCTGCACAACACGCCGGCATTCAAGCGCGAGGGCGACGCGATTTACTCACAGATAGTTTATGCCGCCAAAGGCGGGGACATCAGCGACGTCATGGTGAATGGAAAGTGGCTGCTGCAAGCGCGCAAGCTGCTCACCGTGGACGAAGCTGCAGTCGCAGCGCGTGCACGCGCAATCGCCAATGAAATTGATAACTTTCTGATAAAACGCGAGCAGAGTGTTTTGCTAAAGCTGCTTGCAATTGGCGACATCCAGCAGCAGGAAAGCTTTGAGGTTCAAGTAAAAGTGCGGATCAGCGATCCGCAGTTGGTCATAAAAAACCTGCGCAACAGTGCGCTCACCATCTTGCGCCACGTGCGCTACCGGCAGTACGACACATACTTCGCTTTTGCGCCACCCGAGTCAGACCGCTTGCGCGTCCGGGAAGATGTCGCACTCTCTGACACTGGCGAACCCACCACCCAGATCCGTTACCGCCTCACGCTAATTGGGCCCGCCGCCAGCCGCGCTGCACCGGCTAGCGCACTGCTTTCGCGCTCGCGCTACCTTGCTCCCTCCAACCACACACCGCGCTTTTATCGCGAGTACTTCCGCCCGGCCGCGGAAACCCATGTTCAGAAAGACCGCCAGCGCTGGCAGGTTGCATTCCGCGGCGTCCAGTTTTACGTCAACATTGATGAAGTCAGCGACCCGGAACTGGGATTTTTCCTTGAAGTGAAAAGCCGAACTTGGAGCCGCCGCGATGCCGACGACAAAGCATCACTGATTGATGAACTGCTGCAGCTGCTTGGCGCGGACCTGACCCAGACCGTGCGCGAAGACTTTCCAGATCTCGTCTAAAACTTCCCGCTGCCCGCAGCTTTCAGGCGCCGCTGCAAGTCAGAAAGTATATTCAACGCCTGCAGCGGGGATGTTGCCCCCAAATCCAGCGCATCAATTTCGTCCAATAGCGGGCTGTTCTCACTGAACATAGACATTTGCCGTACGACAGCCGGCAGCGGTGCCGGGCCGCGACCAGCTGCCAGCTCCAATGCGGAAAGTATCTCCTGTGCCCGCTGAATTACCAGCCGCGGAATACCTGCCAGCTGCGCCACATGTATCCCGTACGACCGGTCCGCACCGCCTGCCGCGATTGTGTGCGTGAACACAACCGCACCGCGTTCTTCCGATACCCGCACGTTGTAATTTGCTACTGCCTCAAGCTGCTCAGACAGCTGCGTGAGCTCATGGTAGTGGGTTGCGAATAAAGTCTTCGCCCGCAGCCCCGGCCGGTTGTGCACAAATTCCAAAATTGCCCAAGCCAGCGAAAGCCCGTCATAGGTACTGGTGCCGCGCCCCACCTCATCCAGCACCAGCAAGCTGCGCGCAGTGGCATGATGCAAAATATGTGCAGTCTCCACCATCTCAACCATAAAGGTCGATTGACCCGAATAAATTTCATCCTGCGCGCCAATGCGCGTGAAGATGCGATCAACGACCCCGATGCGCGCGCTCGCAGCCGGTACGCCACTGCCCACCTGCGCCAGCAGCACGCACAGCGCCACTTGCCGCAGGAAGGTGCTCTTGCCGGACATGTTTGGCCCGGTCAACACCCAAATGCGCTCCGCATCCGGCATGCTGCAATCATTCGGAACAAACCGCTGCCCGTCGCTTAGCATGTCCGCGACCACGGGGTGCCAGCAGCCGCGCAACTCTAGAACATCCTCCACCACAACTTGCGGCCGCGCAAAATTGTGCCGCGATGCGACTTCGCCCAGCGCCAGCAGTGCATCCAGTTCAGCGAGCGCCTGCGCGGTTGCCAGCAGCTGCGGGGCCAGCGCAGCAATCCGTTCGCACACTTCCCCAAACAACCGCTGCTCGAGTGTATTGATTTGCTCTTCGGCGTTGAGAACCAGCGTCTCGTACTCCTTCAGCTCCTGCGTGATGAAGCGCTCGGCATTAACCAGCGTCTGCTTGCGAACATAGTTCTCCGGCGCCTGTACCGCGGCTGCCCGGCTGATTTCAATGTAGTAACCAAAGACCCGATTAAAACCGACGCGCAATGTGCGGATGCCAGTGCGCTGCCTCTCCGAAGCCTCCAGGCTTGCAATCCACTCGCGGGCAGCCCGAGAAGATTCAACAATCCCATCCAGCTCCGCACTCCAGCCCGCAGCAATAATGCCACCGCCAGCCGCTCCCGCTGGGGGCTCCGGCACCAAAGCACTCTCCAGTTGGGTGAGTAGCTCGGGATTACCCGCGAGTCGCGCCCCAAAACTATTCAACGGAACAGGCGCTTCTGCACCCACCATCTGCCGCAGTTCGGGCAGCCCGCGCAGCGCACTCCGGATTGCGCCCACATCCCGGGGGGTTGCGGTGCCGCCAAGTACCCGGTTTACCAATCGCTCCATGTCGCCAAAACCCTTGAGGCACTTGCGTGCGCTTGCGCGCAGCACACCATCAGACTTGCCAGCCCAAACGCCGGCCTGCCGGCTGCAGATTTCATCCACGTCCAGCAATGGAAGCTGAAACCACTGCCGGAAAAGGCGCGCACCCATCGGTGTAATAGTGCAATCGAGCAGCCCCAGCAGCGACCCGCGCACAGAACCGCCCCGGATTGTTTCGGTTAGTTCCAAGTTGCGCCGGGTGGAGGCGTCCAGTTGCATGAAGGCTCCCGGTTGGTAAAACGCGATCCCCGTGAGCAGACGCAATGCTGCCGGCTGCATCTCCCGCAGGTAGCCCACAATCACACCGGCGGCGCGCAGCGCCAGCGGCGCGTCTGCAAGCCCAAAGCCCGCAAGCGTTGCAACATTAAAATGACCAGTCAGATTTTCACGGCACGCGCCCAACTCAAACTTCCACCCTGGCAGGCGCTGCAAGTGCAGCCCCAACTCCGACACAACCGCCGCAGCATCCTCCGCAACCAACAGTTCAGCGGGGCGGATGCGCGCAAGCTCCCGCGCGACTACTTGAATGGAATCCGGCGTACTGAACTCCGCTGCTTTGAATTCTCCAGTTGTGATGTCCACGAATGCGAACCCCGCTTGCGTCCCGTCAAAAGCGCAACAAGCAAGGTAGTTATTCCGGCCGTCCTCGAGCAAACCGGTCTCCACCACCGTGCCCGGAGTGACAACACGCACCACTTCACGCGGCACCAGCCCGTTAACCGGCACAGAGCCAATTTGTTCGCAAATTGCAACGCGGTGGCCGCGCCCTATCAAGACCGCCAAATAACCCTCGAGCGCATGGTATGGAATGCCCGCCATCGGCACTGCGACGCCCTTCGAAACCGGTCGCGCCGTCAATACGATATCCAACTCCCGCGCAGCCAGTTCCGCATCCGCATCGAAAGCCTCATAGAAATCACCCAAACGAAACAGCACAAGTGTGTCTGGATATTGGCGCTTGATGCGCAAGTACTGCGCCCGCACCGGGCTGGCTTTGTCGCCACCTGTTTTCACGACTGCAATTCTAAAGCCTGCAACAAATGAATCTCAAGCCAGCGCTAATCTGTAGCCGTTCACTATGTGACCGCAGCCTACCGAAGCCGAATGAAAAAAGAAGAACGTTGGCAAAGACACATCCTCCATGAAGTGCAGAAGAGCATTTCCCATGCGTTATGTGAATTCAGTAATGCTAGAATACATTGGCTGGTAGATATTTTCAGACACAGTCCACACACGCAAATTACACCGTCCCGCCAATATTCCATTTCTCGGTGAAGCCCATCTCCTCGCGAGCTAAATAATATGCCAAACCTGAACTCTGCCCTTGCATCTGTCACCGGTCAGCAGCCCAAAGCGCTCGCAGACCTCATCGATTTCAGCACGATAGCAAGTATCTCAACGCTCAGCGAACACAACCCGGACACCCGGCGCGCCGCCCAGTGGGTGGCGGCCAAACTGAGCGCCATCGGCATGGAGCACGCGCAGCTCTTCGAGACTGAACGCCACCCCGTAGTGTATGCAGACTGGCTGCACGCCCCGGGCAAGCCAACCATTTTGCTCTACGGCCACTACGACGTGCAGCCCGCCGACCCCCTCGGCGAGTGGAGCACGGATCCTTTCACACCCACCCGGCGTGGCGACAACCTCTACGCGCGCGGTGCCTCAGACATGAAAGCGCAGGTTCTCGCACTCATCCGATCCGTTGGCGCACTACTGGCAGCTGGCAGCCTTGCAGTAAACGTAAAGTTCCTAATTGAAGGCGAAGAGGAGATTGGATCACCCAGCCTGGCCACATTCATTCCCGCGCATACCAGCTTGCTGCAGTGCGACTACATGGTCAGCGCAGATAGCGGCATCCTCAAACCCGACATTCCGTCAATCGTCTACGGCCTGCGCGGCCTCGCCTACTTTGAGCTCTGGGTTCAAGGCCCGCAAACAGATTTGCATTCCGGCATGTTTGGCGGCGTGGTGCACAATCCCGCCAATGTGCTCGCCCGGTTGATTGCCGGCATGCATGACGGCAACGGGCGCATCCTGCTGCCCGGGTTCTACGACGATGTGGTCACGCTAGATCCGGAGGAGCGCAATGTGCTTGCCGCAACCCCCTATACAGATGCCGACGTGCTGGCAGCTGCCGCCAATCCGCCCCAACTTTACGGCGAACGCGGATTTAGCAGCGCAGAGCGGATCGGCGCGCGCCCAACCCTCGATGTAAACGGCATGCTCTCCGGCTTCACAGACGAAGGCAGCAAGACTGTGCTACCGGCAAAAGCCATGGCAAAGATTTCCACGCGCCTCGTGCCCAACCAGGACCCTGACAAAGTTGCACTCCAACTGCGCGCATATCTTGAGCAGCACGCGCCACCCACAGTTCGGTGGACGCTCAACGCGCTGTCCGGCGCACATCCAGCCGTGGTCGACCGCAACTCGCCCGGCATGCAGGCTGCAGTCCGGGCAATGCGTACCGTTTTCGGCACGGCTCCAGTCATGGTGCGCGAAGGCGGCTCCGTGCCAATTGTGGGCATGGTGCGCACCCACTTAAACATAGATACAGTGATGCTTGGCTTTGCGCTGCACGACGACGGCATTCACGGCCCGAATGAAAAGCAGCACATTCCCACGTACTGGCGCGGCATCGAAACTTTTGTACACTTCTTTAGCAACGCTGCCCAGTGAACTCAATCAATTTCTACTCCTACCCCTTCATAGGCGCAATGATAATGCTCGTGCTGCTGGGATCACGCGGTTTCAGGGGGATCGCCCCCGCCCAATGGCTGGCGACCGCAGCGCTGGGCAGCACGCTCGCGGCCGGCTGGTGGATCATGCGCCCGCCGCCAAACGAAATCCTGCCCGCAATCGCACTGGAGGCTGCACTGGACTCCGGCAAAGCGACTTTGGTCGAATTCCAATCACCCTTCTGACTTGGCTGCCTGATGGCCAGGCCTGTCGTTGACAGGCTGCGCACAAGCCTGCTTAGCAGCGTAACATTCGTCTCAGTCAATGTAATCGAGCCGGGCGGCTACGCGATGGCACAGGAATACGGCTTGCGCGGCACACCGCAGTTTGTGTATTTTGACGCCAACGGGAAAGAGCAGTGGCGAAAGTACGGCGTGCCAAATGAGGCGGAATTCCGTGCCGCACTCACGCCCCCCTGACTTGCCGGGCTAAACGCCCGGTGCTATACTTTGTCTGTTAGGGTGGAGCGGGTGGACTTGGGAAGTGGGCGCCGCCCACTTTTCTGTTTTATACCGGACTGCTCAAAGGCAATCCAACTGATCTAAGCGAGGCATCAATATGAAATCCGAGTTTGCGCTGGCGTTTACAGAGATCGGCGAACGAAGCAAACTTGAGCGCAGCGTGATTCTTGAGGCGCTTGAAGCCGCACTTGTGCAGGCTTATCGCAAGGCGCTAAATGCATCGACCGCTCAAGAAGTAAACGCCACGATCGATTTGAACAGCGGCAAGGTGTTAATTTACGCCGAAAAAGAAGTGGTGGATGAAGTGCAGGACAACCGCACTGAAGCCACACTGGAAGCAGCGCGCCAGTTTGACCCGCTGGCGCAGCTTGGCGATCTTGTAAAAATCGACTCGACGCCGGCAAACTTCGGGCGCATTGCGGCGCAAGCTGCGAAGCAGCTTGTGCTGCAGAAGCTCAAGGAAGCCGAGCGCGACTCTCAATACGATGAATACGCCAAACGCGAGGGCGAAATTATTCATGGCACGGTGCAATCTGTCAGCGGCGGAACGGTGATTCTGCAGCTTGGCCGCGCCGAAGCCGCCATGCCCCGCAAAGAGCAGATGCTCGGCGAGCGCTACCGCCAGGGCGACAAGCTGCGGGTCCTGTGCATTGGCGTCCGCAAAGAGGGTCGCGGGCCGCAGATTACCGTATCGCGAGCGCACAAAGACCTGCTGCGGCGGCTCCTCGAGCTGGAGGTGCCGGAGATTTACAACGGCACCGTCGAGATCAAAGACATCTCGCGCGAGCCCGGCCAACGCAGCAAAATCGCCGTTGCTGCCGGAGTTCCCGGAATTGACCCGGTCGGCGCTTGTGTTGGAATGCGCGGCATGCGCATCCAGTCCATCGTAAAGGAACTGCACGATGAAAAAATTGATGTGATTGAGTGGAGCTCAGATCCATCGGTGTTTATAAGCAAGGCGCTCAGCCCGGCCCGCGTGGGCGCAGTGTATCTGGAGGATGGCGGTCTGGAAATGCGCAACGCAACAGTCGTTGTGCCGGATGACCAGCTATCCCTCGCCATCGGCCGCGACGGCCAGAACGCCCGGCTGGCAGCCAAGCTCACACACTGGAAAATCGACATCAAGAGCTTGTCGGAATGCACGCGTGAATCCATCAAACGCATCGCGGAAGATCCTGCATACGCCCATCTGCAGCAGGTTCTTGAAAGCGAACTAAAGCATGCCACTGCTACCATCGCAAAAATGGAAGAGCGGCGCCCGATCATGCCCGAAGAGTATGCCTTCCTGAACAAGGTTGTCGATGCAACCGAGCGCCTGCGCCTTAGCATGCAAAAAGCCGACCGTGCCGAAAGGGAAGCGCGGATTGCGGCCGTGCGCGCAACCTTCCCCGCCGCTGCTTACGCTCTAACTCTTGAGGAGATCGTAGAACTGGACGACGTACTGCGGGCTACATTGTTGGCTGCCGGATTTGCAAGCGCGGGCACGGTTCTTGAAACACTCGCACTCGACGAAGATGCAATCCTGAAGCTTGACGGCGTTGGTCCAAAAGTAATTTCGGATCTGCACGACCTGCTGCTGGCTACCGCCCGGGCAATCCCAGTTGCAGAACCAGAACCTGAGCTCGAACTACAACCCGCGGCTGCAGAACCAGAAGCCACAGCTGCTACAGAAGCTGTGCTTGCAACTGCACCTGCTGCCGCACCGGCAGCGGAAGTTCCAGTAGCAGTCGCCCGACCCTCCCCGTCAGTCCCTGAGCGGGTCTTCGACAAAGACGAAGACCCCGATGACGACGGCGAAGGCAAAGGAAAGCTGGCCAGAGCGGGCGCAAAGAAAAGGAAAAAAGACAAAGGTAGCCGCCGCGGCCGCACAATAATTTACGACGAAGATGCCGACACTTACATAACCGGGCGCGCGGCTGGCCTCGACGAAGAGGATGCCCGTATTGGGTAAAAGAATATTTGCTGTGCGCCATGAAAAAGGGAGTCTTGAGCCCTCAACAGATTAAAGCGCGGCGCGTGCCCGTGCGAACCTGCATTGCGTGCCGCAAAGTTGATGGCAAGCGCACTCTCCGCCGTTTTGTGCGCACCACAACCGGGGTTGAATTTGATCCGGGTGGAAAAAAAGCGGGGCGCGGCGCTTACCTGTGCGCAGAAATTGACTGCTGGCAAAATGCACTACAGCGCAATTTGCTGGGCCGGGCGCTGCGATGCGAAATTACCGCCGAAGACATTCAGCGGATGGAAACACATATGAAAGAGCTGGCGCCAGCGGCACCAGCAAAAAGCTAACAAGCGGGAGAATCGATGATGGCAGATGAAGAAGCGGAAGAACACGCGCCCCGAGTAATTGAAGTCTCCCCCGACCTAACCGTCCGCGACCTTGCCGGCCTGCTCGGCACAACTCCAATTGAAATCATTAAACTATTAATGACCAACGGTGTACTGGCCAATATTAACCAGGTAATCGACCACGAAACCGCCCAAATTATCGGCTCGGAACTGGGTTGCGAGCTCCACTTGCCCGAGCCAGACCCAGAACCGGCAGAAGTGCTCGGGCCGAAACCAGAGTGGCGCAATTTCAACCAAGAAGAATCAGACGAGAAATTAATTATCCGGCCGCCTGTCGTTGCAATTCTCGGGCATGTAGACCACGGCAAAACCTCGCTGCTAGATGCAATCCGCAAAGCCAATGTTGCCAGTAGCGAAGCCGGCGGCATCACCCAGCACATCGGCGCCTACCAAACAATTCACAACAACAAGAAGATTACCTTTTTGGATACGCCCGGCCACGCCGCTTTCACTGCCATGCGCGCGCGCGGCGCCCAGACAACAGACATTGTAGTGTTGGTTGTGGCCGCCGACGATGGCGTCATGCCCCAAACCCGGGAAGCAATTGCGCATGCCAAAAGCGCGCAAGTTCCAATCATCGTAGCGCTCAATAAAGTAGACCGCAACAATGCCAACCCGGAGCTGGTAAAACAGCAGCTAAGCGAGGCGGGCCTAACCCCGGATGAGTGGGGCGGCAACACGATGGTAATTCCGGTATCGGCGCAACGCAAGACCGGGCTGACGGATCTACTGGAGGCGTTAACTCTGGTTGCAGAGCACGCTGACATTCGCGCAAACCCAAGCAGCGCCGGAATGGGCACTGTGCTCGAAGCATCCATCGACAAATCGCGCGGGGTGATGGCGACTCTACTGGTGCAGAACGGCACACTGCGCATTGGCGACGCAGTAGTGGCCGGCACCGCAACCGGCAAACTCAAGGCCATGTTTGATGAAAACGGCACACCCGTGCGCGCGGCCACGCCCTCCACGCCCGTCTCCGTGCTGGGCCTCTCTGAAGTTCCGCATGCCGGTGACCTGTTTCATGTGGCCGCAAGCGAGAAAGAAGCGCGCATCACTGCACAGACCAACAAGGACGCACGCAAAGCCAAGGCTGGGCCGGAAGCCGTAAACATGGAGAATGTCTTCGAGCGCATGTCCGCAAGCGGAGTCCCCGAGCTTAACCTCATCGTAAAGGCAGACGTGCAGGGCTCGCTGGAACCCATCCTTACTAACCTTGAAAAACTTAGCACCCCTGAAGTGCGCGTGCGCATTGTGCACTCCGAAACCGGCTACATTTCCGAAAGCGATGTGCTGCTGGCATCAGCCTCGCAGAGTATTGTGCTTGGCTTCAATGTGCAGGCCGATCAGGCTGCGCAGCGCCTCGCCCAGAAAGACAACATCACCATCAAGCTGCACACCATCATCTACCGCCTGTTGGAAGAAGTAGAAGGTGCAGTGCGCGGAAAGCTTGGCCCGGTGTACCAGCAAGTCGTCATTGGAAAAGCAGAGGTGCGTGCAATTTTCAAGATTCCAAACATGGGCTACATTGCCGGCAGCTACATGCTGGAAGGTGAGTTCCGCCGCAACGCCCGCGCGCGCGTTTCCCGCGGCACGCGAACGATGTACGAGGGTCCGGTCTCCTCCTTACGCCACGAAAAAGACGACGTGCGCGAAGTCCGGCAGGGCTTTGAGTTTGGCGTTGGACTGGGAGACTTTGACGCTTTCGAAACCGGCGATGTGCTTGAATGCATGATTAACGAACAGGTACCGTAATATGGCGCGCACGCGCGAAATTTCCAAGCAGCGCATTCAGGAAGGCCTGCACCAAGTACTGGCCGACCTGCTGCGCTTGGAACTGCGCGACGAGCGCCTCAAATTTGTGACGATTACAAGCGTGGAACTCGACCCGGCACTGGCTACAGCGGAGGTGTGGGTTTGCGCTCCGGCTGGAAAGCCGAACTTGCAATCGAAAATAATGGCAGCGCTAGCCGAAAACAGCCCGTTGCTGCGCCGCGAACTTGCAGCCCGCGTGCGCCTGCGCCGCATCCCTGCCCTGCGCTTTCGCTGGGACCCGGCACCGGACCACGCTGCGCACATGGAAGATTTGATAGCTTCCCTGCCGGATTTACACGCATAGAACTTGCTCCAATTTGGCTCCGCTGCAAACGGCAAACTGCCGCGATAGCCAGATGCCCGGCACAATCGCATGCCAGAAAATACCGAAAAGACCCTAACCGCCGCCTGCAGCCTGCTTGCGTCTGCGCGGCATGTGTGCGTGATGAGCCACCACAACCCGGACGGCGACGCCCTCGGATCAATACTTGGGCTGACGCTGGCCCTGCAAGCTGCCGGAATAACAGCAACAGCTGCGCTCGCCGATGACATTGCCGCGCGCTTCGACACACTGCCGGGACGCGGGTCCATCGTTGCGTCCGTCCCGCCTTCTGCTGACGTACTTGTGGCGGTTGATGCTGCAGATCTTGCCCGCCTCGGCAAACTAGGCGCAGGGATCTCCCAAGTGCACCTCAACATCGATCACCATTTGAGCAACACGCGCTTCGGGAAGCTGAACCTAATTGACACCAGGTCCGCGGCCACCGCGCAATACCTAGCAGAACTGCTGCCAGTCCTGAAGCTGGAGCTGACCACTGAGGTTGCCACTTGCCTGCTGGCCGGAATTGTCACCGATACGCTCGGCTTCCGCACTGCCAACACCACGCCTGCCACGCTGACCGTCAGCCAGCAGCTGATTGCCGCAGGCGCGCCGCTGGCAGACGTTTACGACCGCACTTTGCACCGGCGCTCGCTAGCAGCACTGCGCCTGTGGGGCGACAGCATCCAGCAGATTGAACAGCGCGACGGGCTGGTGCACACAAGTGTTACGCTGGCCTCTAAAGCAGCCCACGGATACGGTGGATCCGGCGACGGAGACGTGGTGACCCTGCTCACGGCGCTTGAGAACGTGGACATCGCCGTGGTATTTGTTGAGCATAAAAACCGCGAAGTAAAGGTGAGCTGGCGCGCAAACACCGGCTTCAATGTTGCGAGTGTTGCAGCTATGTTTGGGGGCGGAGGCCATGCAGCGGCAGCCGGAGCCAACCTGACCGAGACTACACTCGCGGACGCGCGCGCTCTGGTGTTGGCCCGCACTTCGGCAGCACTTCGCGAATGGAAGCAAGCCTCGTCACAGCAATCTGCCGGCTCGCGCAGCTCCTAGCCGCATTGCACCACAGCCGGTCCGCGTCAACCGATTTTCCATGACACTCCACGGCTTGTTGCTGGTCGACAAACCGCGCGGACCGAGCTCGCACGACGTGGTTGCGCACATGCGGCGCACTTCCGGTGAAGCGCGCATCGGGCACACCGGCACGCTGGACCCGCTGGCCAGCGGCTTGCTGGTACTTTGCCTTGGCCGCGCAACGCGCCTCAGCGAATACCTGCTGGGCCATGACAAACGCTACCTTGCGGAGGTGCAGCTGGGCCAGAGCACAACTACCTACGATGCAGAAGGTGCAGTAACGTTGGTACGGTCGGTGCTTGCAACGCACACGGACGTAGCCGCAGCTCTGCAGACATTTATTGGAACAATCCGGCAAGCGCCGCCGGCGTACTCCGCAGTCAAAGTAGGCGGCCAGCCCGCCTATAAGCTGGCACGCAGCGGCCGGCCCGCAGACCCGGCCGCCCGTCCCGTAACGATCCACACTATTGAACTGCTTACATATACCTCGCCGCGCGCCACAATACTGGTGCATTGCTCTGCCGGAACCTACATCCGGTCGCTGGCACACGACCTTGGGCAACTGCTCGGGTGCGGCGCACATCTCGCCGATCTAAAGCGCACCGCGGCCGGGCCATTCCTGCTGAGCGACGCGCACACCCTGGAGCACCTTGACCGGGAGTTTGCTGCAGGCGCTGGCGCCACCCTTCTGCAGCCCGCCGATGCCGGCCTACAGATGTGGCCAAGGCTGGAACTTGACAGTGCTGCAGCCGCGCGCGTAATGCACGGCCAGACAGTGCCAGCCCCAGACGCGCATGGAGTTACGCGCGCATATAATCCATCGGGCTCCCTAATTGCAATCATGGAAGCCGACGCCGCCGGAACCCACTGGGTGCCGCGCAAAGTTCTCGTGCCACAATGATTCACCTGTCAGCGCTCTCCGCAGCCAGACCCGAACAGCCAACCGTACTGACTGTTGGCGCCTTTGACGGCGTGCACCTTGGCCACCAAGCGCTAATCCGGGATATGAGTGCTTATGCGCGCGCCAATGGCATGCGCAGCGCGGTGCTCACGTTCTATCCGCACCCTTCCGTAGTGCTCAATGGCCGGCGGCCTTCGTTTTACATCTACCGTCCGGCTGAAAAGCTCTCAGTATTCGAAACACTCGGGTTGGACTTGGCAATTACAGAACCTTTCAGCCTCGCCCTCTCAAAAGTAAGCGCTACCGACTTTGTGGCACAGTTGCAGCGCGCCCTCAACTTGCGTGAGCTATGGCTTGGCGCCGATTTCGCGCTTGGCCACGCCCGCGAGGGCAGCGTCCCCTGGCTGCAAAAGCACGGCCAAACCGCCGGTTACAAAGTCCACACTTACAAGCCGCTGGAACTGGCGGGTAACGTCGTGAGCAGCAGTCGCGTCCGCTCTGCACTCGCGCGCGGTGATCTGGCAGACGTGCGCACTTGCCTTGGGCAAAACCTGCGTGTGCCCGGCAAAGTGATGACCGGCAAAGGCCGCGGGCGCACAATTGGCGTACCGACCGCCAACCTCGAAATCTGGGACGAGCGCGCTTATCCCGCCAACGGCGTATACGCCGTCTTCGCCTGGGTAAAAGGCCGCTGGCATCCGGCAGTTGCAAACCTGGGCCTACGCCCCACATTTGAACCGCAAGCCAGTGCGCTCACAATTGAAGCGCATTTACTGAACTTCGCCGATGATCTCTATGGTGAAGACTTGATTTTGTCTTTTGTTGCGCGCTTGCGACCGGAGCAAAAGTTCAGCGACGTAGCCGAGCTTTGCGCCCAAATCAAACTCGACATCGAGGCGGCCACGCAATTGCTGGCGGCCGAGGAGTTACCGTGCCCGCCGCCCGCAGAATTTACCTCCTAAGCCCGCGCGCGCACGATCCGGAAACGATCGCCGTTGCATTTGCTAAAACTTCGCGCTCCCCCAAAGGCTTTGACGAAATTGCGGCCGAACTAAGCGCAGCCGCGTCGGCAGAGTTTCACGAGAAATGGGTTGTAGGCTACGGCCACGCATCAGTTGCCGAACACGCCGTCCTGCACATTGCACTCGAAAATGTTTCGCGCCTGGCAATTGAATGCATTGAGAGCAACCGCCTGGCATCCTACACGGAAAAATCAACGCGCTACCAAACCTGGGCGCAAGACGGGTACCATGTTCCGGCCGAATTTTCATCCGGCACCGCCGGCAAACTGTACACCGCAGCCTGCGATGCGCTTTTCGCAGCCTACGAGCAGGTGTTGCCGCCCTTGCGGCTGGCAATAGCGCAGCAGCACCCGCGCCGCACAGAAGAAAGCTCCGGGCGCTACGAAGCGCGCATCCGTTCGATGTACGTGGACGTGGCTCGCTACCTGCTGCCCGCCAGTGCGCTTGCCAACGTGGGCATGACAGCCAATGCACGCGTGTTCGAAGGTGCCATTCGGAAAATGCTTTCGCACCCGCTAGCCGAAGTACAGGCTATTGGGGAAGAAGTAAAAGCAGTTGCCCTGCGCGAAACCCCAACGCTGGTGAAATATGCCGCGCCTAGCCAGTTTATGATCGAAACCAGAACAGACTTGGAGCAGCGCGCCCGGGCCCTGGCAGGCGCTGCCCGCGATGCAGATTGGCTTACCCTCACTGATTACGAACAAAACGCCGAAGCAAAGGTACTTGCAGCGAGCCTGTATGCGTTCGGCGAGATGCCCTTTGCCCGGGCATTGGAGGTGATTGCGCAGGCCAGCCCCGCGCAACGGGCTGAAATCGCAGCGGCAGCACTTGGGCGACTGGACCGCTTTGACAACCCGCTGCGCGAGCTTGAATATGCAACTTATGCGTTTGACTGCACCATCGACCAGGGCGCGTACTTTGAAATCAAGCGCCACCGTTTGATGACCCAAACGCCACAAGTGCTAACAGCAGAGCTGGGATTTGCAACTCCCCGGCTGCTTGCAGACGCCAACGTCCTGCAAATTTACAACACCGCAATGACACACGCCGCAAGCTGTTACAGCAAACTGGTCAAAGATGCTCCGCATGCTGCTGCTTACGTCGTGCCAAACGGATTTAACCGCCGTTTCATGATGGTGCTTAACCTGCGCCAGGCGTTTCACCTGTGCGAACTGCGCAGCGCCCCCAATGCGCACTTTGCGGTGCGTCGGATGGCGGGCCGTATGCACGAAATGATTAGCGCCGTGCACCCGCTGCTCGCCGGCTTTATGCGCTGGTCCGACCGCCCGGCTTGGCAGTCACTCGAAACCGACTACTTTATGTCAACGACCTAAAAGTCCGCGTCGCCGGACCGCAACTCGCGGGCGTCGCCGTATCCCATGCGCGCCACCTCGCGCTCGTCAGTGCGCCATCCATCCCGCACTTTTACGCGCAGGCCCAAAAAGACCTGCCGCTCCACCAATACCTCAATTTCCTTGCGCGCCCGCGACCCAATCACCTTCAGCATGGACCCGCCCTGCCCGATTACGATGCCCTTGTGCCGATCATTGTCCAGGTACACCATGGCCTCGATGCGCACAATTGCCGGATCGCTTTCGTCATACTCCTCCACGACCACTGCCAATCCGTGCGGAACTTCCTCGTGCAGTGAGTACAGCGCAGCCTCCCGCACAAACTCTCCGGCCAGAACGCGCAAATGCTTATCAGTAATTTGATCATCCGGAAAAAGCTGCGGACCGGCTGGCAAAAGTTCCACAATCCGCGCGAGCACTCGCTCAAGATTGTCGCCCCGCAAAGCTGACACCAGCATCCACTCTGCTTCCGGCGCGAGCGCCCGGTACGCATCCGTGTTGGGCAACACGCGGTGCGCCCGCAAGTGGTCGGCTTTGTTCAGGATCAACAGCAGCCGGCGGCTGCCGATCCGGCTGCGTACAAGCTCCGCCAGGCGCTCATCTTCGGCCAGCGGCATGCGCGACACGTCCGCGACCCACAACACCACATCCGCTTCTACCAGCGCCTGTTGCGCACTTCCAACCAACGCCCGGTCCAATGCGTGCTTTGCGCGCAGCAAACCCGGCGCATCAACAAACACAATTTGCCACTTATCTGTTGTCAACACACCGAGTTGGCTGGAACGGGTGGTCTGCGGCTTGGGCGACACAATTGCAACCTTCTGTCCCACCCACGCATTCAGCAGTGTGGACTTGCCAGCATTCGGGCGCCCAACCAGCGCCACGTACCCGCATTTGTAATCCGCTGCTGAGTTCAAGCGTTACGCCTCGCCCCAAACACCCGCTCAATATTCTCGGTAAAGCTGGTTTGCAATTCTCGATGGACCGCCGAGCCTGCGTCTTCCAGTTCACCCATTTGCAGCCCGTCCGGTCCAATCCCGCGCAAGTCAGCAACAACCTGCGTTCCGGGAAACTCACCCGCCTGAACAGCAGCAAACATCAGGCATGGCTCGGACAAATCCAAGTCGCGCAGCAAGCACGAAGCACTGCTACCGTTGCCAAGCGCGCCTTGCGCTTCAGCGCGCGGATACCCAATGCCGCTGCGCGCAATCCAACCGGCCGCATCATCAGCCCCGATGGCATCGCCATAGTCAGACACAACTGCAGATGGGAAAAACAACGCGGGGCTGGTCACCATGCGAAAAGCTTTGCGCACAAAAACAGGCGGCCCGGCAATGCGGTCCCCGGCCCGCGCCAACACCAGCTTGCCAGATCCACTAACCAAAGCGCACTCCCGGCCACGGAGATAAGTACGGCAGTCCGTCTCGCGCGCTGCCGGCACGCCAGCTCCCGCTGTCAAACCAGCCGCAGTGGCGTCCGCGTCTACTAACCCGGCCACGCGTAACCCGCTGCCACCAGCTCCCTAAAACCCCATCGCCTTCAACGTGTCCAGCGTTATGCCGACCGACGCAGCGGAAGCACTAAGCAGAGCGCGCTCAGCCCCATCGAGTTGCACCTCGAGCACGCGCTCGATGCCGCCGGCGCCCAACACCGCAGGCACGCCCATAAACATTTCGCGCAAGCCATACTCGCCTTGCAGGTAGGCCGTAACCGGCAACACACGCTTTTGGTCGCGCAATATCGCCTCAACCATTTGAATCGTAGCGGCAGCCGGCGCATAGTAAGCGGAACCGTCACCCAACAGCTTCACAATCTCACCGCCACCGAGGCGGGTCCGTTCCACAATTGCATCAATCTGATCCCGGCTCAAAAACTCGCTCAGCGGCAGCCCGCCAATGGAAGTGTGGCGCGTAAGCGGCACCATATCGTCACCGTGCCCGCCAAGCACCATCGCCTGAATATCCTTGACCGACACGCCCGCCTCCATCGCAATGAAGGCGCGATAGCGCGCCGTATCCAAAACGCCCGCCTGCCCGATCACGCGCTGCTTCGGAAAGCCGGAAACTTTGTAGCCCAGATAAACCATTGCGTCCAACGGATTGGTGACATAGATCAAGATGCACTCCGGCGATTGCGCAACAACCTTCTCAGTAACTTCCTTCACGATGCGCGCATTTGTGCCAATCAGGTCATCGCGCGACATTCCCGGTTTGCGCGCAATACCGGCAGTGATCACCACAACATCGGAGTTTGCCGAGTCCGCAAAGTCACTTGTGCCCGTCAGCCGCACATCCAAGCCAAGCACCGGGGTGGCCTCCATCAAGTCAAGCGCTTTGCCCTTTGTCTTGCCTTCGAGTGGCGCAATATCCACGAGCACAACGTCCGCCAGCTGCTGGCTGGCTGCCCAGTGGGCTGCCGCTGCGCCAACATTTCCCGCACCAACAATCGACAACTTCTTTCGCATTTAGTTCCTCGCTATCCGACCAAATCAGACTGCCCGAATACCATCAGCACGCGTTTAGCCGCCACCGGCTCGCGCAGTAGCAGTTTTCTCGCCCGCGCGCATGCACTCAAACGCGGCGATTGCCACGGCCAGCATTTCCGCATCAGGCTCACGCGTAGTGAGGCGCTGCATTGCCAAGCCGGGCGCAGCGAGCGCGCGCACGAGCGGGTTGCCAAAATTACGCGCCCCAAACCGCAGCAGCTCGTATGCCAAGCCCGCAAGCACCGGAATGAATGCAATGCGGGTTGCCAGCCGGACGAGCAGCGGCTGCTGCCCGATCAAGGAGAAAACAAGCACAGAAAACACAACCAGCATCAAAAGAAAGGCGGTACCACAACGCGGATGCAATAACGAAAAATCCGCAACCTGTTCCGGCACAAGCTCCGCGCCCGCCTCGAATGCATTAATGGTCTTGTGCTCTGCACCATGGTAAGCGAACACTCGGGCGATTTCAGGCACCAAACCCAAAAGCAGCATATAGCTTAGCAGGATCGCGAGCCGCATTACACCCTCAAGCAAGTTGGCCCACCAACTGCCTAGCGGCACCCACAACTCCACCAGCGAGGATAAGCCAGCCGGCAGCAGAAAGAACAGGGAAAGTGCGA